>Ga0179591_1307970_pt1 | contig 10190 bp, 6 predicted proteins | sample CZOMad2_1_08_16f_FD_182891 | JGI IMG/M metagenome (GOLD analysis project Ga0179591, IMG submission 182891) | Vadose zone soil fungal communities from Angelo Coast Range Reserve, California, USA - CZOMad2_1_08_16fungal (PacBio error correction) | ecosystem: Environmental > Terrestrial > Soil >... | reverse complement strand
CTCCGTGTTTTTCCCAGACTCGTGACCAAGTGCCCCCTTTTTTTTTTTTGGAGACCACCTTTTTATAGTACAGGAGCCGTCTTTCCTCTTTTTCACATTGACTTGCCCTTCTTGCTCTTCCATTCTCTTCCTATTTCGGCCTCTTCTTGGACCGATTCCCTTTAAGCCCTTTTTTTAGTTTCTTTTCGACATCGCGGATCCTCCTGGTTAAGATAGGGCGGCCGCGTGTGCTCCCCCGCTTTTCCCTTTTCCGTAGCAGAAGACGCAGTGCCCCACCCACGGTGGATTCCATGTCATTGTTTCCCAACCCCCCCCTGTTCCCTGCAGTCCCCAGAGAGATTTCCTGGTTTAAAATTTCTTTTTTTCTTGACCGTGAAGGGGTGTTTACGGCGCCCCTGACCTCATTTCTTTCCTCCCGTCCAGGTGGGGCAAGAGTAGACGATTCATGTTCGCCCTTCCTCTCCGAAGCAAAGTCGTTGCAGGTTTCTCCCTCCTCAACAAGCCCAGGATCCCCGCTGATTCGCCCTCCGCCTGGCACAGGAGGGTACCGTTTTTCCATAAATTATCCCCCTTCCTGATGAGAAGCCTCATACCCCCTCCGAGTCTGCTATTTTCTTAGCTCCCGCTAGAAGCTTTTCACGGGCAGTCGGATTTACTTGTTTCTCCCTTTTCACCCAAAAAGCTTGCTTATAGTCACTTCCTGGACTTTTCGTTTTTTTGTCCCCAGCGCGAATTTGGGGGATGATACCCCCCCCCCTATTGTTTTTTTTTCTTGTCCCTTCTATTTATATGCTCCTCTTTCTTTGAAATTTCCCTTGATCCCCAGTCTCGACTCTTGATGTCGTGAAGCCTTGAGCTGTGCATAATAATTTGGATGATAGGCCCCCTTTGGGTCGCATTGTTCCCTCTTTCATTCGTCGCGAATTTCATTCCCTCGTTGCGCGCTCTCGGTTAAGTTCCTGGTTCTTTTCTCCGCCTTCCCTTACCAGAAGTTATTCAAGGCGAAGACCTTGCCCCCTCCGCTTGCGAGATCCGATCTTTTCTTTCTTCCACACACATGTCGGCTTTTCCTTTTCCCTCAAAGCTCTTTATCTCTAGTTCTCGTCCTTTGCCCTTATCTCGGGACTGCGGCCCTTTGGATCCTTTGTAAATTCTCTTGCAGCACTTTTTCTTTCCCTTCTAGAACAAAGCCAGTATTCCGCCCCCTCCACAGTGAATCCCCCCTTTCTTCCGAGCCTTGGGGATGCCTATTTATGTGATGCCCTTTACATGCGTCCTGCAGCGCTTTGGTATTTCAATGCGCTGCAGGTCATCTTTCCCCCCTCCCACTCCGGTCAGCAATAGAGTCTAGTTTTTTCCGCAGAAACTCCGGCCTTTTCGCTCCTCTCTTGCTTGTTATCTTCGCTTTTGTCGTTTTGAAGCTCGGACTACAAACCCCACGTTCTGGGGTTTATTTTCGGACCTTCGTTTCTGTGCCACTTTAGATTCGTCGCCTCCGTTTCCTCTTCAGAAGAGCTTGTACTGCCGTGCGAAGACCCTAACAGGACAGGCTTACTATTCCGCAGCACCCCTCCTCGTTATCAAATATTTTCGGAAGTCCTCTCCTTTTCTCGTTTAATGACAAATTGTCCGGCGACCCAGCTCTCTTTTTAGATCCCTGCCCAAAACTTTGAGAGGTTTTTCATTCTCGATTTCATCATCCCCCCACTGATCTGGTCCCTCGAACCCAGCGGCCTACCCCTTTTCCCCCTTCGGGTTTTTACTTTTTTCAATCGATTTGTATTCCCGCTAGTCCGCTATTTTTCCCCCACGAAAGCTTGCGTGGCAATCGCCTTGAACCTGGTGTTGTAGTGCCCCGCTTGATTAGACCCCCCCACCTCGGGTGACTCCTCGATTCCCTCCTCCCCTATGACCTTAATTTCCCCACAGGTATCCTTTCCCCTGGCTTTTGAATTGGCACTAGTAGAGTATTTTACCCGGGATCTAATCTTTTCCCCTCTCTCTGAAGTAAAACCCCGATCCCCCAATTAGTTTGACCCTGGTATTATGATTGCCCGCGATGGCTGACGCCACGGCTAACCCCCCTCCCTCCTTACACCCGACTGTAATTCGAAATTTTTCGTGCTACCGGCACACTCCACCCCCTTTTTTCCCCTACTTTACAAGGGTTACTCCCTCACCTCCCAGCTCTCGTCGGCTCATTTCGATCAGACTGGGACCTTTCCCCACCCCCTAACAGGTCCCTGGACAATCGCACCACCCACAGTGTTCCCCCCCTCGTCCCTCGGACGAACTTTTTCCTTATTCGATTCCGTGGGTTGGTCGACCGGTCCCTGAAGTGCATGCCCGTATTATCCCTTTCCCTCCCCGCGGTGTGTTTTTTTTTTGCCGATGCCCGGTTTTCTTCTTTCCTCTCGGGAGCGCATAAACCCCACCTTTGCCTCCTCAACTTTGTGCTTTTTTTTTCAAAGTTCGACTCGCAGTCAGGTGATGAATTTGTTTTGAGTGTGTAATAACCGTTCGCTTGGTATGAACCCTTTGGGATCCCCTCGAGAATTCCTGCGATTCGCCGATCCTGGCTGAAGGCACCCCCCATAAGCATCCTTTCCAGTACTCAATCCCTCCAATTTTTTTCCTCCCCTCTGGGTCCTTCTACTTAAGCTAGTCCTTTTTTCCCTCTAGAAAGAATTTTTTTTTCTCCGCATAACCGGACTTATCCCTTTCTCCTCCCCGGCGATCTTCACCCGTTTCCCCAAGCAGACGCGGTGGACGAGTCTTCGCCGAAGTCCTCTTTTTTCCTCTGATTTGGATGTTACCCCTCAATGGATCTCACATGCAAAGTAGACCTACCCTTTTTCGACTACCCGTTGTTGTTTTTTATCTCCTTTCATTACCTTCTTTTAAGAAACTCCCCCCCCCATTCAATTAGTTTCTCCCTCCGCGAACTCCTTCTACCTCGATTCTTGCACAATTTTGGCAGTCTTCGGACTGCTCCAGACTGGGCTGTGATCCCCCCTCTCTTTCTTAACAAAGACGTCTGCCTTCCCTCACCTCGATGGATTCCATTGAGGGATCTCGGTAATCCTCGGGCGCCCAGATTGAGAAGTTTTCTTTCGGATCTTTTTTTTCTTGCTTTTTCTTTGGTCTCCTCTTGAAAATGAGGCTCTTTACTCCCCCATGCAGTCGTGTCTCCCCAGGTTTTCATACCCGCATCAAAACTGTTTACGCTCTCCCGTTCCACCTTCGTTTTTTTAGACCAAAGGCGGTTCCTGCAAGCCCCCCCCCCCGTTTAGTCTGCCCTCCTCTTTTTTGACCTGTGTTGTCGCTTTCGGGCTTGCCGCCGCCGGACCGTCAAGGCCCCTGAGCACCCCCTTCCCTCAAGCACCCAGCTGACCCTTGAAAGCCACTCTCTCCCGGGGGACTTTTCCCCGCGACAGATTACCTCCATCCATGGAGGACTACAGGGGAAGTGATTCTGGGGACGAACCCCGGATTTTTTTGGAGGGTATTCACTCTTTTTCCTGGGTCCCCTTTCCTTTATTATATCCGACAGCTTCCCTTCCATTCACTATCCGCTTGGGCTTTGGGAGTTAACCCTCCGTTTTTCTTTTCCCTTGTAGATGCATCCTTTTCTTTGGTTTCTAGTGGTTCTCAGACCTCTCAGAGGTTCCTTTTCCCTGTGCGAATATGGGTGGCCTATCGTTTTTTGCGTATACGGAGCCCAAGAATAAGTTTTCTTTCTTTTCCCAAGCGTAGGACGCATCCAACCTTCCCTCCTCCCCGTGGGATTTTTGTGTTGGCCGTTCATCGTGGCGGCTATAATTCGCGTCTCCCCCCCCTCTTTATGTTAGCCTTCTTCCTTTTTAAACCAACAGGTCTCCGATTTTAGGACGTCTGGGTACCCACTACGGACCGAGCGTTACCCCGCTTTCGGAACTGACCGGACCGACTTTGTCTGCACTTTTATCCTCCCCTGTAGCAAAATTAGAGTTCCCAGGTGGCCTGATGGCATCTCTCCTCAAAAAATCTCCAGGCTTTTGGAGAAGGCTACGATGTGGTTTCCGGACAACCTTTTCTTCCCTCCCTATAGTGTTCTTCTTTCCCAAATTGGCTGCTTCGGGAGTGCTGCCTTATTCATCCTTCTTTTTTCACAGTCCTTCGTGACCCTCCTCCGCGGCAGTCTCGAGTTTTCCCGGCGTCCCGCTTTGCCTCCCTGAAGCGGACATTCTAAGGGCAGCCCCCGATTCCGACCACTTTTTTAATCGACCTTTTGGAGAGCCCGGCCAATAGAGCGACTTCCGAAAATCCCCATCTAATTCGTTCTGTTGGCCCAATCTTGTACTCCTCTCCTCCTCTTAGTATCGATGGGTCCCTGATCCTCCTTCATCCCCCCATAACGACAGCAGCCCAGTTGCGTAAATGGGCTCCCACATAAAATCAGGAACGCCTTTTCCTCTCGTGAAAAGGTTCTTGCGCCTCCGTAATATTTAGCTTTCTTCAGGCATTTTTTTTCCGGCCTCAGGTACATATAATGTTTTTTAGGTTTTCCGCGTACCCCCCCTCCCTCATGGAACATTTCCCTACGTATTGGCTACGAAGCTTGCTTTTATGTGTCCTCCTGAAAAAATGCCCCCGACATCGGTTTTTCTAGTGGAGCCATTCTGCATATCTCCAGAATCTCACCCTTTGGTTGCAGGTTCTCCTTCCTCCCCAGCACCCACCAGGTTTAAAGGACCGATCCCCCGCCTCGACTCCCTATATACGAGAGACTACTTCTATTTTCGGCGACCGCCAGTCACTCCTTCCTACTATTTTCCCTCCTGTTCAAGAGTCGGAGCCAGTCCTAGTTTCTTCCTCCGTTCATTCTCCCCGCCACGCCAACCTTCCTTCCCCTCATTAGCCGAAAGCTCAATGACTTCTTAGCCGCCTTGACACGGGGCTTTCTCTCCCCCAAACTTTCCCTTTCTCTTCTGCAGTCCCCTCGGCAACTTTTTCCCCCCCCAGTCTGGCACCTTGGGGGACTTTTAGATTACTTCCCTTTTCTTTTTCCCCATTGCCTGCTCCCTTGATACTGCAAGTTTCCGTTGGTCTTGCGGCTTCTGCGTCTGTTCTGTTTTGCTTGTCCAAAGGACACGCCGTGCAGGTTGCGCTCTTTCCCTCCTTGCTGATTTGTTTCGCTTTTTCTCCCTTTGCCAGATTCATCGTTCGTTTGTTCCTAACTTTTATTCCGCCGCGCTATTGTTTAGTCTTTACACACTTCCCTACGAGGAACCTTTCTTGGTTGCGAAGTCCCCTTCCGCCCGTCACTTTCCATGCCCCTCCCCACTGATGACGCTGAATGCCCCCAAGCCCCCAAGGAATCTCTGATCCCTTCTTTTTTTTGCCCTCTTCAGTTTTTTCACCACTTTTTTTTTCCCGGGAGTTTTGGTGTCGCGGGTTCGCCTTATCCTGAGGTAGCCCTGACTCTTTTGCCGGTTGGCCAGCCCGATCGATCCCGTGCAGCGATGCCGTGGTAGCCTAAGTCTACTTTTAGCCGCCCAGCAGATGCGGTTGCTACATCTTTAAGGAGCCGTACCCTAAATCCGGCAAATCGTTGAGGTTCCCTCTCACTTATCTGTGTTTCTTCGTCTCAAGAATTTTTATACGTTTCCTTGGGTATCCATCGGGGTTTAAACTCTCTACTTTCCTCCCCATCCCGTTGGTTTTATTTTTTCCCCCGAGACAACAGTGCCTGACTCCCCCTTTCTTCCCAAGAACTCCCCCCTGAGGAATTCCTCTCTTTTTTTCAACGGCCCTCCCGGTTGCTAGTCCTTTCATCTGATCCCCCTTCCGCCATCTGCTCGGCATCTGCACTTCGTTGATACTGCGATTTCTGTCCCTCTTTATCGGAGGCCCATGCATGGCGTAATCGAAGGGTCAATACTTCTTCCGACGGCCGCAGACTCGCGTCCCACCCTTGGGACGCTCTATCCAGTGTTTAGACTGGAAAAGCCCGCCCCCTCCTTTTCCGTTCTGGATGGGATCATCCGCCTAGTGGCTTTTCAGTACGAGGCGGTTCGGAGGCCCGGTTCTCAGCAAGTAGTTCCCCATTCTCTTTTTTGTCCTTTGTAAAGGCCTCTCGTAAACCTCTCGGGAAACCACGACCGACCCGGCGGCAGGTTTCCCTTTAAACCCCGAAAGTCCTCCGATGATGATCTTTTCCCTCCGCCTCCCTTCAGTCATTGTTCTGCGTCCACCCCCCCCCCATACCATTCTTCTCAGGTAACGTGCCGCCACTTCCCGATTATTTTCAGTGCTTCGCCGTCGCTTTTCAGTTAGAATTTATCATGAAGCCTCCTCGAAACAAAGAATCAGGGACCTCAAATTGGTTCCTTCCCACCCTCCTAAATTTTTGTTTTGAATTGTCAAATAGCCCGTTTTTTTTCGCCTAGCTGCTATCTGCGCTGGCGTGATTTCTCGTCATGCTCACTTCGCGACGAGGTTTTTTTGATAGTTGTCTTTTCCGACGCCCCCATTGGCTTTTCCCACAGTGTGAGGCTCGACTGTCGTACCGACTTCGTAGCCTTAATTGCCTCCTTCTGGCGCGCTTTTTTTTAGATAGAGGATTACAGTGTTTTCTCGACGCTTAACTACGCGTCCCGCTTTTTTAGGCCGCAGACTGGCCAATACGATTGTTCCCCCTCCCTGCGAGATGCTTGCCCCCCCAGCGATCCACCCACCTCTTTTCCGGCCTTGCCGGGGAAATCCCCACCTCCCCTCCAGACGGCAATCAGGCTGTATTCTTAATTTATTTTGGCCTGCCAATTGTCGCGGCTTTCCTGCTCCTTACGTAGCCACAAAGGACGTTCCCCTTCTAGCATCTTGTATTCGCAAGCACCAATTGAAGGAAAAATTCCTTCGCTTGATCTGTCTGGGTTGAGATTTTACCTCTTTTTTTTCGAAGATGTCCCGGTCTGTAGGTGCTAAGGAGTTTATGTTTTCCCTATACGCAGGCACTTAATGAAGAACAGGCCGGGCCAGTTGGCGCCACCACTAAACGGAAGCGCTTTCTCCCGTGGACTCTAATTTCTGATAAGATTTTGCTGATTGGCTTGCATCCCATCCCACCCTTTGCGAGTTTGTGCACCTTTCATCGTGCCTTATCCCCGCTTCGCCAACCCTCGACGTTCCCCCCTCCATTCCCCCCCCCACGCGATCGTCACGACTTCGTTTCAGCGAGTTTTGAGGATTTCACATGCGATTCAGCTCCCCCCGGACGGCTCCTGCGACAGGCTCTGTATAGTCTTCTTAATTAAAAAGGGGTTCTTCGTAGTCGAGACCAGAGTATCCTTGAGTAGTTCATCTATTTCATTTCACAAAAAACATGAATTTTCCTTTCAGAGCTTCCTTCTTGAAAAGGCGGGGCTTTTCACTTTTGAGATTGCGGACCTGTTCCGTCTATTTTCCCACTAAGCTGGCAAGTAGGAATACTCTGACTTCTTGTTGAGGGTCTTTCTTATCCCCAACTGAGTTATTTCCGATTTTTTAGATATGATTTTCCCCGAACAGGGCTCCCTCCCACAATTGTTCTTCTACTTTTGGAACCGTTGACGCTTCACTGTATGCGGGGAACGCCTCTAACGTCAAGTTTCACCCTAGTATTACCTCCCCGGAAACTTTTATGCCTCGCGTTAGCCCGCTGTCCGCTCCAGCTGTTTCAATTTTTTTTTCTGACTAACCAATAGCACCCTCAACAAAGCTCCTTAAAGCTTCTATCCCTAAAGCCTCTGGGTCTTACACAAATAACCGGTTTCCGAACCATTGCGACAGAACACGGCCTGCTTCATGAGTAAAGTTCGGCTTCATGGCAGCTCATCTAAGTAGATGCCTAGAGTAAGCTTCGCGGTGATTCTCGTGGTGGCTTCCTCAGCACTTGACGGTTCCCTTTTCTTTACGAAGCTTTCGCCCCTTCAACACTTGATACAAATTTGTTTCTGGTCCCCGTCCCCCTTCTCTTTATTGTGAACGTCGCGCCAGAGTGTGAACTTTGTGGTATTCTTTCGCGAAACTGGTTACGCTTTTTTAAACCTGAAGCCCTTGTCTCTAACTGTTGTCTGTCCCTTCTTCCAGGCGAGGAACCCCTCAGCCTAGGCAGTACCCTCACTCTTATAGACTCCATTTTTATTCAGATCAAGAATGTCGGTCCCGAGTTTTTCGACCCTGAATTTTTTTATCTCCGTCCCCTACATGCTCGCTAGCAATTTCGTCCGGAAATTTCCCCTCCGAATTCTGTGATAGACTGAGTAGCTGGTCTAGCTACCAACGAGGCGATGTTTTGGCTTCGGCCCAAGCTTATAAATAATTTTTCTTCTTCATGAAGCTTGTTGTATTTGTTGAGTTCTCTCATTTCTGTGTTAAATCATGTTGCCGCCCTCCAATCCTCTTCATAGGGTCACCTCAGGAATAATTTTCTAACTCGTCTGCGTGGCAATTTCCATTTTGTAGACATCGGTTCGAGAGATTCAACCCTTGTTATGACATTGTCGAACCTCGATTGAAGTCCATTCGGGAATCGTTTTCTCCGGTAGTTGTTAGTGTGAGTTTTTTGATTGTTTTGGTCAGATACAATCCTTCCGGCCTCTCTCCATGAATTTCGCTGTTCTTGTCCCCGAAGGTTTTTCCCCATGAACCCACTTCTGAAGTTTCCCTCTAAATCAGGGTTGCCTTTCAAAAGGCTTCCCCTTTGCAATTCCCCCCCTTTTTCTGTTTCTGCGACGAGGGTTTTTGTGCGCTCCCGGCTTGCCCTCTCCAAGGCCCGCCTCAGCTTCGAAAAAAAAAACGCTTCTTTGAGCTCCTTTATCTCTCCCCTTCTTGTGACGGTGTTTTCCTGACCAACCCTCCTTGACTAATGGAGCGACACCGGGTTTCTCTCGATTTTATGAAAGTTGGTATGGGCCATTGTCCCTTCCCCCTTTATTCATTTTTTTTCCCTCTGCGTCTTTATCGTGACACCGGCCACTCGCAGTCAGTGTGCTTTTCTTCTGTCAGTCACAACAATTTTGCGTGATTTGTCTTTCCTTTCTGCCCTGCCTCTTTTTCTCTTCCCTGATTGTTTTGGTACCAGCACCCTCCTCGTCATTCCCTACAATGTCCTTAGCGGACCGGTTTGCCTCCCCTTTTTTTTTTTGTATTCCTTGGGGTTCCACAGATTATCGCCTGTTCTTCCTTACCGTACTCAAAGCGACGCCGTGTTCCTCCCCTTTTGCGTTTTGTCTATCGGGCGGCTTAACCTCTTCGCGACTGTTTATGTCTCATCAATCCCCTCCACGGCCCCCCCTTTCAGATGCCGGTACAGCTTCAGATGCGGAGAGCGTTCCTGCCTACGCCCTTCATTTTCCACGACCCCCATCCCCCTTTTGCGCACCGTCGGTCCGATCCTTCGAGAAAACTCGCAGACGTTGGTCCCCTTATTGATCTCCTTTTTTAAGACCAAACATGCCCCCCCTAGTTGCGAAGGTTTTTCGACTATTTCGGTTGGCGGTGTTTGAACACATTTTTCCATTCCTCCTGCTTTTTTCCCCCCTCCCGAGAGTCCCTTTTCTTTTCGTCAAGACTAACCTCTGATTCGTGTCATTGGAAACGGAAGTTCGTCTTCTCCAGAACTTGTGAAGTTCTTTTAGGCTGGAGATCTGAGAAGCTTTCCTGGGCTCCTGCGATGTCCTCCCCGTGCCCCTTTTTGAAATTTTTGTTTTTCTTTTTTTTTATTGCCCCCTTTCGACGTCCAAAGCGACCACGCTTATAAGCCCATTTATGACGAATCGAAGCTCATGCGTCTGGCGGAGGTGACCCCCGCCCAGATTGCTCGTTCTTAAGGATCTTATTTCTGTTATAGGTTCACACCTTGCGCGCAGATAGCCATTCCCATATTCCGAAGTCCTACCTCTATCCTCATAACACTCCCCAAAGCATCTACGTCCAATTTGATGGTCCTTTCCTGCATTTTCGCCTATCCTCTTGGCGCCTTTGCCCTTCTTTTTCTTCCCCCCATTATAGGTTTCTCATGGACAACATTTCGTCAATCCAGCTGCCCTTCCCTTCCCTGCTACTTAGTGAATCGGCTTTCTTTCTTTTCTTGACAGCCCAATTGACCTGCCGACATTATGTTTAGTCGATTGCCATTCTCAGTTTATCGTTAGACATGAGTTCACACG
>Ga0179591_1294868_pt1 | contig 10190 bp, 16 predicted proteins | sample CZOMad2_1_08_16f_FD_182891 | JGI IMG/M metagenome (GOLD analysis project Ga0179591, IMG submission 182891) | Vadose zone soil fungal communities from Angelo Coast Range Reserve, California, USA - CZOMad2_1_08_16fungal (PacBio error correction) | ecosystem: Environmental > Terrestrial > Soil >... | reverse complement strand
TGTCATCCATGACCTCCTTGAGGCCCCAACCCCTTTAGGAAGCGCCGTACGTACGCGCTTCTGGATGCAGCTCCAGTCTTTTCCCTCATTTTGGTTGTATGGTTGGTGAGTTGGTAATAGCCATACGTGAGATCTCTCTTTCCGGTACGTTCCCCCCCACTCACAGTAATTTATTAGCTCGGTGGAGATTTTCGAGTACACTGCCGCACGTTGTGCCCATCCATCTGGTAATGATGAGTGTGGTTTCTCATGGGATTCTTCCCGCTCCAGCGCCCTCCAATCATTGTAGGTTGAGGAACCCTCGGTACGGTTTTGTAAGCATCCGAGTCTTCTGTTCATATGTTCATCTCGTTCGTTTTGAGATCGGGGACCGTGACCCGATCTATCGTCCCTTCATCTTTTCACTGACTCTGCCCCTCTGTTCTCCGCCAGCCCTCCAGAAACTTTTCTCCCCCCCCGATCGTTCTGCCCATTGTGAAACGGGGTGACCCCCCATTCATCCGGGATCCCCTATCCTGCGAATTGATAGTTCGAAGTACAAGCTTTCCCCCCAGATGTACTCCTTATAGATAAAGACCGATGGACGGCGTCCCCCCTATTCTGGTTAGAACCTACCTTCAGTATGAACGGGTCTCCCCAAGCCCGAATTCATTCCCCCTACCTAACTCCCCATCCCGTGAAAGTCCACTCTCTCTGATTTAGGCTTCTCCTGGAGTGGGGAGTTAAAATTTAATTCTCACTTTCTCTTTCAATGACGTCATTCCATGCTAAACAATCGCGGAATTGACTAACTTCAAAGAATACATTTTTTTCTGGGTCTCCCCCCCCGCTTAACGGAGTTGCCCGAAACCGTTTTAGTCAAACACAAAACGACCCCCTAACATGGCTGTTGCATCTTCCCAACGTTCATTTATATCCCATTTTTTGATGAAGGGCAGGCGATTCTGTGGTGTTGTTCCATCACGATCATGCTACTCGAAATCTGCTTCTCCTTGCCTATAGACTTCGCGTTGTAGCCATTTTTTTTTAATACTAGGTGAATGATGGAACTTTCTTTATTTCCCGTGAACATAATACACACTTCCCCTTCCTCCCCCCCATCAAATGAGAGTCGTCCCGGTTGTCGAGTTGATTGTTTGAGGGAACCCTTTTTTCTTTCCCGCAAGTGGAATCTTTTTAGGGGTTCAGGTCTATCCTTGTGATTTAGGGGGACCCCACCCTGATCAGGACTCCAATCCGCTATTGAGCCAGCTTTTTTTCCTTTTTTTTTTTTTTCGGTATAGTTAGCTAATTGTTACCTGTATCGAATTTTTGGGCTAAAGAGGCTTTAGGCAGTAGACCCCCTTTTTCACTAAGTACGGAGCACACCGGGTTGTGTGGGTTTGGGGGTTTATGGGGGGCTTAGAAGACTGCCGCCGGAGGAGCTGTTTTTTTTCCCCCCGGAGCGGTTGACATGACCAATCCAGGGTCGTCCTTGGCGTCTTCATTGGCATACCGAGACCCAACGACCACTCCCAAATTTTTTTTTCGAACGATGATTTTCCCTGGACGGTTTGACACACGCCGCCTGGGGTGGTTCCTTCATTTTCAAAAGAGCGATAGTAGAGTTTTCACTCAAATCCTTCTTAGGATTATAGACACGAGTAGTATCTTCTTGGCATTCTATGAGAAGCGCTACTAAAAACAAGCGCCCCCCCGGGAAAATCTCCCTCCATTTGGTGATTTGTGCTTCGCCTGTACTTGATAAGCAGATGTCTTGAGGAAGTGGATGGGCAGACTATCATTTAAACAAGAACAGGGTATTAGGTTATATACGACGATTTTTTTTTTAGAATATAACTATAAGATCCTGGAAGGGCGTTATAACAAAACAAGGGGGCCCTCCTCCATAAGCCCTCACCGGGTCGTGATCCTCACGGTTAGGTGCCCATAGATCGTCTGCCGTCCTCGGTCGTTGCCTTCTATCTAGAACCAATTCCTCCCCCCTATGATATGATTGATCTGACACCGGTCCCCCCTCCCCTTCTTAGAATTCTATAAATAATTTGAATTTTTTTCGGTGACTCAGAGAACCCTAGTTTTCTTCGATTTCCATAGTTTTGCGGCTATCCCCTCACACACCACCTCCCCCACACTGAAGGGCTTATCGGAAATTAGATTCCTCAAGTTTGTTGTTTTTTTTTTTTTTCGTTCCCCAGCTTTTTTCTTCCTAAAGATGTTTTTTTTACTGATCTTAAAATCACCCCTTCCTTTCCCCTCCCAGTGATTTTTGTCGGTGGACCCTGATCTTTACGTTTGACCTGGGACCTTTTGAGGGAGGGGGTGTGTGGTTTTTGAGGCGTCAGGTGTCTTTTTGTCCTGGTGTGTCTGTCGGAGCTTTTTTTTTTTACATTTATTCCAGCCTTCTTTGTCCGAGGGATAGTGTTGGGCGCCCTCACCATTACTATCCCCATTATGAACGATTGTACCCGGTAGTCTCCAGGAGCGCCCTTTCCCCATAAAACATAAAAATAAAAAAATTAGTGCCCGTAAACCCAATGATTGCCCATATGTGAAAAGGAATCGCCCGTGCTATATATGCTCAGTCCTTCTCGGTCCAGTAATACCCCTCTCCCTTTCCTCTCAATCCTCAGTTGTGTTTTTTCTTTACTAGGTATTACTGCCTATATTCCCCCTCTAGTAATATATCCCCTTACCTGATCGTTCACTTTTACACTTTTCCATCCTGTTTCGCCTACTTTTATTTTTTTTAGTTTTTCTTTCTTTTCATGGCCTCTCCGCTGCCCTTCCCCTGTTGCAGTGGTAAGAGAGCTTACGGTTCGCTTCTCACCCCCCACCACGGACTTCCGCTGACACTTGCTTTTCTCCTCAGGCAGAAAACGTTCCCCACAGACACAGGCACGCTTTCCCCAGGACAAGTCAAGCCAACACACACCCCCACCCGCCCCCTTCACCCGGTTCCCCAATCTCATCATGTCCACCCCCCCACCTTTCAGCGGTTAGTCTTGAGTTTAAACCACCGAAAAAACCCATCTTGAGGAAACATCGCTAAAAAAGAAAAAAAAGCCCCCCCCCCCCCGACAACAAAAATCCTCGTGGAAGGCCCTCATCGAAACGAGGGAACTTTAGGGTCGGTGGGAGGGTATCTCGCCAACCCCTCCCAGTTGAGAACAGAACTATTTGTTCATACCCCTGAGCTTCAAGATGGAATTCTTCACTTGGATTTGCCCCGGTGTCCCTCCCCTCGAGAGAAGGGGCATGAGGAGTTTGTTATACAGATCGTCCGACACACGATCCGAGCAGTCGGGGTCTTCTTGTTTCCCACTCATTTAAAAACTCCCAGTGTATAGAACAACCCAGACTGCAAAGCGAGTGTTCTTGTTCTCTGTCCCCATGGCCCCCCCTTCTTTTAATCTTCTACATATTATGATACGGTCATGCTCTTCTACGATACTAACACTGGCTTTTGTACAATGGTTATCAACTTTCCCCCTTGACAGATGCTTCAGCCCCCAACCCCAACGTCCCTTCCGAGCAGTTTGTCCCACTCTGCCTAATATCATTTCCTCCTCTCCGCGATAACGATGGTTCCCCAGTTAACAGGAACCCTGGGCATTCCTACCCCCCAGCTACTTTAATCCAGTCTTTTTTCCCCGTTCCCCCCGGGGAAATAGGGCGCTTGCCCCCCCCCTTTGACACGACATGCCCCTCATTTTCGCAACCATTTGAGGATGGCTGTTATTCTCCCTTTCTGGCCGCAAGCAACGGTTGTCGACCCTATGTTTCCCCTTTCACCCATATTAATGGTCTACAACCTTCTCGTCTGCTCTCCCCCGGAGACTACCCCACCCCCCCCCCTAATTCTTCCAGGGTTTTGCCGCTGGATTTTCTTATGTGGGCAATACAATTTTCTTCTCCCTGACTAACGAAAAGTTTCTTAAGTCAACCCCCAAATCCTCCTGGGACCGTTTATCTACTCGACCCCATGCATTCCAAATAGTTTCAGATAGCATTCCTCCGGTTCTTCTGGTGTTCATCCATACAGCCCTCCCAACGGATTCGACATGACCCAAACCCGTGAGATACTTTTCCGGCATCCCCCCCTTTACTCGCAACATGACCTCCCGCTAGCATGGGCTCTCCCTTTGGTGTGTTTCCTGATCACTGGGTCCACACCTCCTTCCCCTCGCACAAATACTATCCCACGTCAGTTTCCGACCCTTGAAGCAATTTCAGCAGCAGAGCCCTTTCTAGTCTAGCTATTAGCAGTGAGGGAAAAAACCACGCCGGGAGCTTTTTAGATGAGCGCCGTCCTGCCCATGCAGTTTAAGATGGAGAACCTTTTATTCTGCTTTGTTGGCCTCTTCCCTTCAACCCAACAGGTTGATTTCACCTACCAATGGCCATCTTATGGGCCTTCCCATATTTCTTAGGGAGATATCGTCTTTCCTTCTCTTCCGCCAGAGTGTTAGATATTCTTTTCTTTCTGAGGTTCAAGAGAGAGTGAGACAGGTCACTTCTCACCCCCTCGACACCCCCCAACCCGTAGGACAGGAATTTCCCGCGCTTTATAGGACTTTGTACTTTCTTTCCTTCGTATTTCAGGTGGGTTTCATGGTCCTTTCTTTTTTTTAAGGAATTCCGGTGTCATACTGCTATTAATGGCCATAGGTCTGTTCCGCTAGATTTTCTGCGTGGGAAGGATTGCCTTCTTCCAGGGTTCGTATCCGGCTCCAATGCCCTCATATTTATCCCGGCAGTGGACAGATGTTACTCCCACACTTCCTCCCGCTCGGTTTCCTTTTCGGCTTGGCTTGCTTAAGCAATTTCATTTTGAAAGGCCTATCCTTGACTTTTTGATTGGACAATTTGCTCCTTCCCATTTTTTTGCATTGTGGTGACGGATTTTTTTCAATATTATCGGTCCCTGCTCCTTAAGCACCTTATAAGTGTATACACAACAGCGGATTGATCCCCCGTCGTCCTATTCCTCCCTCCTCGTTTCTTTCTTTTGTGGCAAAACTGATAGAATTACTCTCGTATATGTCTTACCCTGGATTTGACGGACTGGCCCCTGATTACGTGTTGTGCGGCTTGTTTTTCGTTGTAATACTCATTCTTCCCTTCCGCCATTCGTCCACATACACCGCCCTCCCCTCCCCCCCCCTAAGTGTAGATCGATGTGACCGCTTTTTACAGTGTATCTTCCCCTACTGTGTATGTCCTTCTGGGCGTCATCACCGCGTGTTTTGCTGGCTCCCTCCCTTCCCCCCCTTTTAATCTGCCTCTTTACGTTATTCTATCCCAACTTCCCTATGTCGTGAGCTACTCTCTCGTCACCCATACACAACCAGGATTGGTACTGACCTTTATGCATAAGCCATATTATACCACTCCATTGCTCCCCCTTGACACACCTCATATCTGCACAACTGAGTCCCACAGACCGTACGGAAGAATTCTTCCACATTGCCTCCCTGACGCCCTGTGACTTCGTTGATCCCACATACTGTTGTTTTCTCTGTGTCCGCTGAGGTAAGAATCCCCTATCCCAGTCCCTCTCTTCCCTCACTTTTAGATTCGAGCTATGATGCTCACTTTCCTCAAGGAGTTCTGTGATGCCCCCGTACAGGTCCGTGCTGGGCTTCTTGTCTAGTGCTTTGATGTTGACACGTATGCTGTCTCAGCGCACACGATTTTACTCGTTGGTGGATGGGCTTCGTGACTTGGGATCATCCCCCTACTAGACTTAGTGCGTCTCCGTTTCAACATCTGAAAGCTTTTGTTTCCGATCGATTCCCTTTGCTCGTTCTTAGTAGACCCCCCCTGATTCCAGGTTTTCCCTATACGTTCCACCTTTTCCTGGCTTTCGGCAACGTTGTTTCCCGTACCTTTGCATCCTCCATTCGTGGCACGTTGTCCTTTTCTTCTTTTTACACCCAATGGCACTTGTTTCATTGTATTTTCCGTTTTGTGTATCTTTCTGCCTCCGCCTGCCCCCCCAGTATCAGTTTCTACTTTTTCCCCACAACTGGCCCTTACTGTTTGTAGATTTATGTGTGAATCGCGTGTTGGTGACGCGATGACTTGAGTTCCCGCTTTTCACTTTCTTTTAAGTTATCGCTGTCCTTTTTAGTAGCTTGTCTGTTTAGTCTAATGTGACCACCCCATCTATCAAATTCCCCTGATTTCTTCCCCTTTCCTCCCTTGTACCTCACTCCCCCTTACTCCGGCAAGTCCTCTGCCAGCCAACACTTCATCAGACCGATTGTGCCTCTCTATGTGAGCTTGGAAATATTGAGCGGGACCTTCCTTTCGTTTTCTTTTTTCTTTCCACTCTTGGACTTCTTGATACTTTCTACTATCACCCTTCAGCACCTCTCTTCCATACCCCCGCACCCGCTTCTTCCAACCGACCCTATCCTGGATGGACAGGACTATCATATTTCTTCCCAACGTTTTTTTGCGGTTAAAATTGACCAGCACACATGTATTTTCAGTTTTGCAAAACCCCTCTCCTTCCGTCAAGATCCCGCCCTTTTACCCCCAGCGATTCCCTGTCAGCCCCTCTTTCCCGACGCCAGCCCGTCTCTGCTTTCGTTTTGTTTGTTCGGTTAAATGGTTCAGTGTAACCTGTTGCACCCCCCCCCCCTGTTGATCCCCTGTCTTCCTTTGACTGAGCTCTCACTTTTTGTTTGTTTTCGGCTTTCTTTCCTTTTCAACAATCCATTTTTATGCCTCGACCGGTTCCCCTTTGCGCCTTGCCCCAGTCACCTCATCCTCCTTCCAATGTCTGAGCACCTGTCCCCTCTTCACTGTCTCTTTTTTCGCCGGAACGCAAGTTATGACACATTTTTTTGCGGGCTAGTGCCCACTTGTACCCCACTCACTTCCGATAGACCCGCTTTTATCATCCTCCCCTCTGGTGGCTCCCTTCCACTCATTCACAATGTCGTGTTAGAGTCCAGCAGTCCTCGCCCTCAGAGCTTCCCCGTCGTCTTGTGTATGTTTTCTGCTGAAACCTTCTTACAGAAGCCTTCAATGATTAGTGCCACTTTTGAGTAATGATTTGTATCATTTCTGATGATTGATATCGCTCCGTTTTTTTCCCCTTTTTACTAATCCTTGACGGTTTCAAAGCGTAAAGGTTGATGTGTTTTTTTCACCCTCTCTTTTCTCCACCCCTTCCCACACAATCCAGCGCATGCCGTCTCTTATCGAGTTCTTGCGAACATCTTTGGTAACGGTCATGACTTTTCACAAGTCCTTATCTTCCCTTATTTGCGAGTTAGGCTCGATATTTGGGTCTTTTTTCCCTGTGGGGGGAAATTGTTCCCCTTCCAACCAGACGGAACTGTGACCCCGTGTGTTCCCTGAATTTTTTTGTATATCAGCCCGCCCTACAGCTTCCTCATTTTTCCCCTTCTTTTAGATCTAGTTTTTACAAAGAGCGTTATTTTTCTTTTTAGGCAGTCTCTCCCGTCTTGTGATTTTGTAAAATACACTTCCCGGGCGAAAACTTTTTTATAAGTGATTTTTTTTTTGAGAGTGTTGGTTAACCGTCCTTTTCCGTTGTGGGTTTTTTGTTTTGGCTCTCTTTTATGAGCCTCGGAGGCGGACGAGATATTGCTACCTAGGAATCGTTTCCCTGAACCCCTTTTCCGAGACTTTCTCTGGCTGGCAATACTGAGAATAAACCCCCGCATCACATACCCCCAACTTCTTGGCTACTGAATGAAGGCCTGGCATCACTTCGTTATTTTTTAACCCTCCCCGTTCCGATCGTTGTCTTTGTGCCGAGGACAATATTACCCCCGCGCCTTTATTTACAGTTCCGGTAGAGCGAAAAATGTCCCTATTCCTGTAGTTACTTTCCCCCTCCCCATTGCTTGATGTCTGACCTCGGCAGATACTCCCCACCCGGTCACTATTGTCATGACTTGTTTTCTTTTATCTCCAGCTGTTGTTTTTGAGCTTTTTTTTGATGACCCCGTCCCCACCCGATCCATTCTTTGTGTGTTCTTGTTATAGGTCCCGTGAGCTAATATTGGTCCTTCACTAGACTTTTGTTTAGATGTCTTTCTAGCGTTAGAGAATATGGCCATGTTGTTGCCTGTAAACAGCGTCACCCGCCCCCCCTTTGGTCTTTTCTCTTCACAAGAGGTAACTGGACCACAATACCGGGTTGCTTGCGGGTCCTTTTTGATTTCTAGGGACCCCCCCTTTTCCGATGTTAACCCCAATCATAAGATGACACTCTCTATGACTGAGACGACCCCCCGGTATACCCCACCATAAAATTCGGTCGACCTCACTCTCCATCCCCATGCCCCCAGTCCTTTTCCCCAACCACAAACCGTTCTGCTGGCTGTACCAATGTCCTTCTGTTTCCTGCCCGGCTTACCCAAACCTCACCCTCCCCATCCCCCCCCCCTTTGCCCCCTCTTGTCTTCGTCTAGGTACTATAACCCCGTCCATTTTTATCGGTTTTTCCCCTCTTTTACGATGGTATTCCTTCAACTCTTTTTTTTGTTTTTTTAGGTCTTAAAATCACCACCTCTGAGACCAGCTTCCTGGGGAGTTGGAATACCCACAAGTTTTGATCTCTTTTCCCTCGTTTCTTTTGAGTGAGTTTTTTGCTTTTTAAGTTTTTGCTGTGTGTACTGTTGTCGTGCTTTTCTCGCCTGTCTTCCCTTTTTCTGGCCTTTTTTTATTCCCTTGCCTAGTTTCATCAGCGGACGTGTAACAGTTTTATGACACCCACGCCTCATAATCCTCTGGTGCCTCTTTTCCCGGAGCCAGCGTTCTTCTTGCCCTTACTACCCCCCCCAATAACCATCCCCCCCCCCTTCCCCCACGTTAGTGGCCTGACCCCAATTTGAAACCCCCAAGCTGACCCGAGAAAAATGCCTTCGGTTCGTTCCCGATCGTCTTCGAACTTATTTAGCAGTTATCCTTTTCCTTGCAGTAATCCCCTATTTTCACTTTCTATCCGTTTTTTTTTTTTTATCTAGACGGTTTTACTCCTATAATGAGTTATAATTTCTTCCCAACCGGCAACTGGTCACCCCACGCATGGTTATTTTACCCTCCTCACTTACGGCCTGCTGTCGACACATTGTTGATTTTTTTAAGTTTCGTCCCTTCTCCCCGTCTGACGGGTTTACGTGTGTCTCTCATAGTATCCTAGGTGTTTTGTATGTTTTCTTATGACCCAAATCAAAACAACTCAAGATTTCCATCCACTATAGTTCCTGAGAGTAAGCTGCGACAATTTTCAACGGCCCCCAGACACAGAACGAGCCAACTTCTGCCTCCACCCCCCCCAACCCACCCCCCTCACCCCGTTTCCCACCGGTAACCCCATTTTCCCCCCCCCCCCCCCTCAATTCTGGTCTGCCCGTGATTAAATATTTGTAACAAAAAAAAACCCCCTCTGCTTCAGCCTCCCCCCGCCCAAAACCAAAAAAGAAACCCAATACCCCCCCCCAAATTTAATAATTCTCCTGTCTCCTTTACTACCTTGCACTCTGTGGTTGTCGGTTTTTGTTCTCCTATCAACACCAGTTCAGCTAACTATAGCGTTTGTCCCCCCTTCTTCCCAATGATGGTTCCATGAGTTTTTTTCACCGGTTGTCAGCGACTCGAGCCTCCTTTTATTGCATTTATGTTCTACGTCATTTCCCCCTCCCTCTCGAGAAAGACGGGTTTTCCCTCATTTACACCTCCTTTTATTCACCCATTCCCCCATGGCGGTTTTATTTTTCCCTTGTTCCAATATTCTCTCTCTCTCACATCTATACTTTATCCCCCCGTCGGCCTTCTCCTACCTTACCCGCTGAGGTCCCCCAATGGTTATACATAAATCACCCCCCCCTAGAGTGTAAAGCCTCCCAACCCCCCCCAGTCTTCCCCGAGTGAGGTTGGCGGATCCTCGCCTTCCCCATGCGTACCTTTGCCCCGATAGTCCCTCCCCTTCAGTTTCTCCACTTCCAATCGTTTTTTTTTTATCTGCACCCCCGGCCTAAATCGGCCGTGTCTTTTACAGACCGCCATTGCACCCCTCTTCCCATGTGCAACCAGTGGGGGATCTGTGGTATTCTCGTAGTTTCCCCCCCCCTTGGCCGCATCACATTTTTTTCTTATGGGGCTGGAAACAAGACGTTACCCGACCCTTTCCTTTAGACAGG
>Ga0179591_1292593_pt1 | contig 10190 bp, 16 predicted proteins | sample CZOMad2_1_08_16f_FD_182891 | JGI IMG/M metagenome (GOLD analysis project Ga0179591, IMG submission 182891) | Vadose zone soil fungal communities from Angelo Coast Range Reserve, California, USA - CZOMad2_1_08_16fungal (PacBio error correction) | ecosystem: Environmental > Terrestrial > Soil >... | reverse complement strand
CCAGATCGTGAGAAACTCCCCTCCGAACGATTATTCCCCCCTTTCCCTCTCATCTTCCCTTCACAGAGTCCCAGAAATGAGTGTGGACAACGCAAATAGGGTCCCTCTTCCTGTATCCATTTTTCCAACCTTTTTTTCTTAGCGTAGGCATTCCCTCTCTCTTTTAGAGACCAACCCCCGAACGGACGCACGAAAAATTCCTTTGGCAACTCCGGTAAGCGTCTCTTTTCTTCCTTTTTACGGTAGAAGGACTTTTTTCTCTTTGTGAGAGCCCCTTCACTTGCGGATAAGATAGAGATTGTTTGTGCGTTCTTCAGCTTGCCAAGGCCTTTCTCTCTTTTTTAGTCAGGGCCGGCCCCCCCTAGCCGGAACGGTCCCTCTATCTTCTAGCAAGAGCCCTTCCGTTAAATACCGTGTCCGATTAGATAAGAGCCCCCTGCTCCACATCGGCAGGACTTTCTCCCTCCCCAACTGTTCTCTTAGTATGGGGGAAAGTTCTCCTCCTAGGGTTGTGTGGAATCCCCTCCAGAAGGTTTTCCTCCCTAGAAGTGAGACCGTGGAGATTGAAGGTTTTTTTTCTTCAGGGACACGGGAAGGCAGCACCTTAAGGCGTCCCCCCTTTCTCTCCCTTTTTACACAGAGACACCCACAAAGATCCCCCCCCCCTCCCCGACGGTTCTCCTCCTTTTCCCCGTTTACGTCCGCCAGATATCGTTATCCCCTTTGGAAGAATCCCCCCCCCCCCCCCTTCCTAATTTCATGAGAACGCACACTCGGAGCTGATCCTCCCTTTTTGGTCCTGATGCAAACTTTTCATATAGATTTTTGCGTCCTGCGAAAGTTTTTTCCTTTTTATCCGCCTTTGACTAACCTGAAGGATAAATGGAAGTCTCTTCGAGGAAGGTTCCTTTCTTCTGGCTAGTTGGCTGTCGGCTCTCACCCCCTCTTTTTCGCTTTGCCTTCGCGATCGGCGGGTGGCCTTAGAGTCGTCTTTGCCAAGGCACAACGTCTTCCGGTTCGTCTTCCCAAAAGAAGGGCCTTAAGCGGTGACTGTGAAGATCTAGCTCATTTCCATTAAGAGTTAAAAGTCTATCCGATAGTGTGCTCCCCTCTCAACTCTCGGGAGATGAGATTATTCCTCAGAGCTTCTTCGAGGGACGGTTGTCTCCCCCTTTTCGGGCGAGGATTCCCCCTTTCCCTTTTTTTCCCTATACTCTTTTACAGAGAATGAACTTCGCTTTTTTGCGGTCGTCGAGCTCTTTCTCCTTTTTTTTTCAGCTCTTTTTGCAAAACGCATCGGTCACGGCCCTCTGATCCGAGGACATTGTGGCAAGGTGTCTTTCCTTCTTTCTTTTTCTGTATTCCGTCCTCGATAACAGAATCCCTCTCCCGTGAAAACAGTCTTTTAGCCTGGCGCCTTCCCCCTTTTTGACTAGCTGCCAACCGGTTGATGAGGCCTCGAATACTTCATGCGGTCCCCCCCCTGGACCGATCTCGAGAAGATCGCTATCCCCCTCCCCTTTCCCCGACGACGCCTTTTTTTTCTTCGAGCCGCATACAAGCAGGGTTCTTTCCTTGCCGAGCACCGTAAATCAGCTCCTGAGCCGGCTCGAACACCGGACTTTACTCCTTCTTCTTTCGAGCTGTGATCGAGCATGTAGCGTCAGTTCAGGCGCCGGCCCTCTTCGGCCGTTGTCGCGCGCGAGCTCGTGTAGTCAGCTTCTTTTTCCTTTTTTTTTCTCGGGGTCTTTCTTCCGAGCGACGACGGAGTCCATGATTTAGCAGGAGGGAAGCGCACTTCGCGTGCTCAGCTCGAGTTCCCCCCTTTTTCTTCTCGCAACTGCGTCACCCTGGCATGCAGCCGCCACCGACTTTCCGTGGAAGCCGCGGGCGGGCCCTTCTTTTTGCGCATGGCGAAGAAGGGCCAGTCTTTTTCCTTTTTTCTCCTCCCCTCCATGAAGTCGCTGAGTGTTTTCCCCCTTCTCCCCTCCCTTTCACTTCAGATTAATGGGCTTTCTCGCGATAGGGTCAGCGGTTTCCTCTTCTTGGCGCGCAGCGACTCCTCCCCTCCCCTTTTTGCCTTTTTCCGATAGTCATACGAGCGCGCGACCCCCCATGTGCGCTGGTCCAGGAAGGAATAGGACCCTTCCCCAGTCGTAGAGATGGGCCCCCCTTCTTTCCTCTCGAATTTGCTTTCTCCCGGCGCGACCCGGATTTGCAGCAGACCTTTTCGACGATCAGGAATACCAAAGCGCCATTTCTTCCCCGGGCGTCGCAGCCAGAACCTTCTTCCCTCTTCTTCTCCTCTTTCAAGATTTAGCGAGCGAAAACAGAATTTTCCTCCCCCCTGAGCCCGCGGACGACCCGAGGGAACGTCTTTTTCTCCCTTCCCCAAGTGTTCTCCTTCTTTTTTGTGTTGAGAGAGATCACGGCGATATTGATGTCTTTACGTTACATCGGGTTTTTTCGCGTTTCTGGTTCGGATAAGGATTTTCCTCCCCTATGAATTCTTTTTCTCTAGGAAATCATGTTATGGATTGACGAAGCCCGTCGATCGGCGACGCGACATGGATCCGCTCCATCCTTCTTTTTCCTGGACTTCTACGACGTCAGCATAGAGAATCCCCCCTCTTCTTCTTTTTCGGGACTTCCCCCAGATATACGAATTCCTTGGTGCAGCGCACCTTTGGTAGAGGGGTTTTTTTTTTTTTTTTTTTTTTCCGTGACGATCGTCATCCTAGTGATGATCGGCTCCTTCTCCTTTCTGAGCTTTTTTCCAACGACGAGGGACACGGAGGGGGTCCTTCTCGCGAAACATTCTGCCTTCTTCCGTGGGGAATGGTAAGCCTCTTCTTTTTTCTCAAATTGATAGGGCGAGACGCCCCCTTTTCAAGGATTAAGCATCCCCCCTTCTTTCTCACGGGTGGAAGTCTCCCCCTTCCCCCTTTTCTCCTCCACGTCTTCCCCTTCGGTGGCGGATGAATGAATATGTTCTTCTCCGATCAGCAAAGGTGCAGAGAGAGCTGTATCCCCCCCTCGGACGAGTAATTTTCGCTTTTTGGGTTTGGTTGGGTTCCCGCCTCTTCCCTCCTCCCTCATGACTACAGTTAGTCGCTCGCATACGGCCTCCTTTCTCGCCTCCTGCGCGAGCAGACGCTTCCCCCTCCTCTCCCTGCTCGGAATCCCGGAGACGGAGGTCCCCTCTCTTTTTTTGAGAACATTTTTTTCTGTTTTACAGGAAGGTGTTAGAGACGGCTCTTTGTCAGAGCAAAGTAAAGCAGCGCCTTTTGGGCTTGATGCGCCTCGGAAGATGTCCTCTGATTTCCCTTTCGAGAATAACGTCCGTTTCTCGACGAGGAGAGGGTTCTTTGTTTTTTTTTTCTTTTTTTTTTGTTTCTTTTTTTTTTTTTTTTTTTTATCGAGATAGTACACTTCTCTCCCTTCCCAGAGTTATTCGTCGGTAATCGTAGTGATTCCTCTGTTCTCTCCCTTGAGATGTAATGGGTTTTTCGGCGTAGAGCAGGTTGTTCCTTTATATTCTCGATCGGGATGAGGTTCCCTCTTCTTTCTTTTCGAGACATCCACCCCCCATGTACTAGATAAGGCGCCTTCCCGCGGTGTGACCAAAGCATTTCCCTCCATATGCTTAAGGACCTCCTCTCCCCCCTCTTGACCTTCATGAGCTTAAAGAGAGGTCCACTTGATTAGCAGGTTCCGGTTCCTCCTCGGCCCGACAGTACGACCCCCCCTCCTGCCCCCCCGGTTCTCCCAGATAGGAAACTTTTTCCTTTCATCGCAGAGAGGTCTTCTCGCAACAAGATCCCTTCCCCCTCCCTCTATATTCCACCGCGCTCGAGACCTCATCACCGTTTCCTCCCGGCCGAACTTCTTTTTTTTTTGGCGAAAAGCACTTACTTGTACGGGAAATGTTCCCTTTTTTCTAAGGAAACCCCTCTTTTTTTTTTTCCGTTGATAAGAGAGATCTCGAGGTAGATCTCCCCCTCCCCGCCCGGGCGCGAAAAGTCCTCTCTCCCTTCCTTCTTCCCTTTCGTGTTTACGCTCTAGAGAACGGTAGCAGTTCCCCTTCTCGAGATGATCGTGAGAAGTCCCTTCCCTTTTTTTTTTTCCTTCCGATGGTTTCTTCTTCATGCAGCGAATTTAATCTTTTCTCGTTCCGACGCGCAGGGACCTTCCTCCTCGCGCGTAGCGAGGAACTTCTCCCTGTCCCCGCGAGCATTTTTTTCCAAGAAGGAATCCCTTTTCAGCTTCGCTACGATCCCCCCACATCGGCGGATTTTTCCCTTCTTTCCCCTTACGAGAGTAGTTCCCCGTTTCGATCTATTATTTTAATCATCATCCTTTTTTTTTCCCCCTTTCGCCAGTACGACGCGAGTAGGCCCCATTTCACTCCCCCTCCCCGACTGTTTTCCCCCCCCCTTCTCTAAGCGAAAAGGATTTGTATTACTCGAGGGGCCCGGATCCTTTTTGTGCGCGGATTTCCCTCGGATTTTCCTTCTTCTGCAAGATCTTAGGAAGGCCACGCTCGCAACGCCTCCCTTTCCGGCCCTTCTTCCCCTCTTCCCGCAGAGTTGCTCTCAACTGTCCTGATGAACAGATCATCTCGACGTCTCACTGAGTAATGCGGACTTCTCTGGAGCGCGAGACGTACACGGAGTTTTTCCCTTCAGGTCCCTTCCGTATTTCGGCGCGAGGATAGGTGCCGACTATAACTCTCCCTCGCGCTGTCTTTTTTCCGAAAGCGCGAGAGCGTTTTTTTTTAGGACCACCCCTTCGTGGAAGAGACGGCTTTCTCTCTTACACACGAAATTTTTCTCGACGCTTTTATTTTCCCTTAAGATGAGGGTCTAGAGATTTCGGTTAGAGTCGAGGGTGCTCCCCTCGCGATGAGCACCCTCTCCTTCCCTCGATTTAATCCGTTAGAATGGATTTTGCGTCAGGTTAGACGGGAGTGGCTTTTGGTCATTCGGCGAAGAACCCCCCTCTCTTCGCCTTACGATAAAATTTCTTTCGGTCCTGAGAGCCTTGTCCCCCTTCTTCCTTTCTGCATCCGTCACGGCACACTCTCTATGTAGAGACCTGGCTTCCCCCCCTCCCAGGTGATATCGCTTTCCCTTTTCTTTTCTCATAGGACCTCTTTCCGAACGTGACAAAAAGGCGCCCCTGAGCCTGGCGCAGCACCTTTCCCTAACTGAGTCTTTTTTCAAGGCTGAAAAGGGACCCCTTCTACGACGATGAACGAAGACCCCTTTCTTTTGCTCCCTGTCGATCTCAGAGACCTTCTTCTCTTTCCCTCCTTTTCTATTCTTCCCTCAAGATCATATTAGAGAGCCCCCTTCAGCCTTGCCGGACGCTGACGTTACCCCTTCGACATAAGAGAGATTCCACGCTCCTTGTGTAGCGCATGTGCTCGAGCATCTCTCGACGCCGTCTCAGGGCTTCCCTCTCCCCTTTTTTTTTCTCCCTTCTTGAGCCTCATTATTTTCCTTCCCTGGGCGTGAGAGTATTAAGGATTCCCTCCCATTGAGGTAGGAGTTTTTCCTTTTCCAGAGGAGGCTTTTCCAGTTTCCCCTTCTGATAAAGATCGAGGCGCACTTTTCCCTTCGTCACAGAGACCCCTTTTTTTCTGGGCAGCCGCCACCGAAGAGATTTCCTCCCTTTTTCCTCTTCCTTTTCGTAGCCCTCCTGCAAAAACACCTTTGCCAGAGGGGAATGAGGTAGCTGTCCTCCTCTTTTTCGCGGCCGCAAGATAATGCTTCTCTTCCTTAAGACTTCTCCCCTTTTTTCCCGCGGAGGACAAATTAAAAAGGACCTCCTTTCCCTCGAATGGGTAGATAGCTTTCCTTCTCTCTCCTCGTCCTCTTTTGGGACTCAAAGCTCCCCCCCCCGACTCGCGGCAAGTAGAGGCTCTTCGTCATCGAGCGATCTCTTCCCCCCCTCCCCTTTTGCTTGATCCTTCCCCAGAAGTAGTAGATCTTTTCTGCTCGATGCAAAGCTGAGTGCTCTCCCCTCTCGTGCGGCTCCCGGATTGCAGAGAATTCCTTTTTCTCCTTTTCCAACCTTCCTAGAAAAGGGAGTAGCAGCAGAAAAGGAGTCCCTCTTCCCTCCGCCGGATCACGAGGAGCAAGACGGCTTTCTCCCTTTTCACCCCTCGCCCGAGAAAAGAGACGTTCCCTGGTTCCTACAGACCAGTCCCCCTTCTGCGCAAGTGATATAATTATTTTCCCCTTTTTCGATAAATGGAGATATTGATAGTCTCCTTTCTCTTTTTCCCCTTCCCCCTCTGGTCTTCGCGGTGCTAGGGCTTTTTTTTTCTTCTTTTTCCTCTTTCCTCCTAAGTCATCCTTCGTTCCCTCATGTTCTGCTGAGACGCCCTTTTTTTCTTCTGATCGTGCGCCGAGCACTGGATAAGCCTTTTTTCTCGCCCTGTACGTATACGAAGTAAGCATCGCGAAGCAAGTAGAGATGCGTTTTTGAAAAAAGTGGGAAAATCTCTTTCCCTCCCGACTTGCCCGAGTCCTTCTGGATAAGCTCCCCTTTTGTTTTTTCTCCTTTTATCTTGAACCTTTCCGTGCCGATAGGAAGTACTTTTAGTAGCGAGCGAGTGTCTTCTATCGGAACGAAGATGGTACCCCTATTCGCGTTCCTCCCCCCATTAGAAAGATGATTCGTTAGTGATAATGTTAATGAAGGCTTCTCTTCCCTCATGATCGGTAGGCGCGCGTTGATGCAAGAACTTCTCTACTTCTTTCCTTTCCCAAGTTTTTTTGGATCTTTTTTTGAGGATAAAGGATATTTTTTACCCGGGATGGAGGATTCTTGTGTTACGCTGTTGCGATGAGATCCCCCCCCCCCTTCCTTTTCCTTTCGATTCCTCTCCTTCCTTGATGAGTTAATAATGATGAATTTCTCCCCCATGGGGACTCGTCGTCGATACGCAAAGTCCCTTCGGCCCTTTGATGTAAGGATCTGCCTCCTCTCCCCTCTCCCAGCGATCTTACTTTCTTCCTGATTAAAGGAGAAGGAGGAGAGTTCTTTAGGAGCCTTCCTCTGCTCGAGGCAAATGAGCGACAACTCTCCCCCCTTTTGGTGACGGATTTCCTGATGTAAGTGCTTTTCCTCAAGGCGGATACAACAGGATTTCTCCCTTACCTTTCTCTTGATGCGCTAGTCGTAGGGCTCCCCTTTTCCTTTCTCTGTTGATGACCCGTTCTCGAGATCGTCAGGGAGCCTCCCTCTTTTTCTCCCTAAGTTATTCGTCGAGTCATCGTCTTGTTTTTGTGTTTCCGTGACACGGTAGCCCTGCGTCGTGCTGCGAAAGGACTCAGGTTTTCCCTTTTCCTTCGAGGAAACGCCTCTCCCTTTTGATCGCCGTCTCTGGCAAATCGAGATCACTTCCTTTTCTTGTCATCGATAAGGGAGAGTGTTCCTTTCCTTTTGCACCGCAAGGACCTTCTTCCCCTCCTTTCAGCCTCTTTTCCTTGATCAGAGAAGTTAATTCCTTGGAACGAGTAGATTTTTCCCCCCTACCCCTGTGCCTCCTCGCCCGAAAGTTTCCTCCACCCTCTCCTTCAGCGTCTGGCCGCCTTTCTTCAATCTGAATAGAGAGTTGCCGCATAGAGCACCCCCTCTTCTCTCGTAGACCCGCTTCCCCTCCGCTTTCGCTCTTCAAAGATTGAATCACTTCTTTAAGCAATGATTTTTTTCTGGGCGCGGAAACCCCTCCGGCTGTATTTTTCCAGTGAATTACCTTTTCCATTCTTCATTTTTTTTCCTTTTAGATTAAGGGCCCAAAGATCTCTCTCCTTTTCCTTCGTCATCAGAGCTACGTTTTCCCCTCCTGTAGAAATTCTCGAAGAACCCCCTTCAGCGAGAGGAACCCTTCTTTCAACATCCGGTAGAGAGGCCTTCCTTCTCCCCTGCCAGGAAGAATAGCAGAAGGAAATCCCCGAACCTTCTTCTCCCTGTGATGTGATAATTGACTTATTGACCTTCTAGGAGTTTCCTCAGTCTATCTTTTCTCGAGTAGAGAAGGAATTATATAGAAAGCTGCCTCTCCCCCTCTTCCGGTACAAGATGTAATCCCAAGAACGTTTTTCTTTAAGATTAGGATACCCCAAGGAAATCCACTTCGGTAGAAACTCCCCTCCCACCCGTAGTATGGGAGGCTTTCTTTATTTTCCTCAAATAAGTCTTTTTTTTTTTTTTTCTCCCTTTTTCAGAACCCTCCTCTACTTTCCCCGTTGAAACAGCCCCCGCCGCAGATGTGGCTCTGTGGGGATAGGAGCGTAATCCTTACCTTCTTTGGAACCCAGTTCTTTCCCCTCGGGAAAGGACTCTTCGCGAGGAGAGGGAATCCTAACCTTCCTTCAGGATTTCCTTTCTCAAGCATATTAGGAGCCCCTCTTAACTGACTCGCAATAGAACTCCCTTTTCTTCTTCCCCTTGGACATGAGAAAGCACCCCTCCCCCCCCTATCTGATCGCCCTTTCCTCCTTCTCTGCCATTAATATAGAAGGCTTTCTAGATAGAGCTCGAGAGAGATACCCCTCTTCTTCCTAAGAATTGAAGGGGAGGAGAGATTTCCCCCCGAGGCTGAAGACAAACTCTCCTCTCAGAAGTCCTCCTCTCTTCCTTTATTTTTTGCTCCCCAGGAAAATTTCCGAGGTTTTTTTTCTGTTTTTCGTCCCCCCTTCCAAAAGCAGGGCTTCCCCTGTATGCAAGCTGTGACTCGCGCCCTTCTTTTCGGCAGGAAGGCGTCCGCCTTGAGTGGCGAAAAGAGAGTCTCTGATGGACAACCCTCTTTCTTCTAGATTCTTTTTCTTGATAGGGCACTTTTTGTGACGGGCGACCGGTCATAAGGCGCTTCTCTCCTCTTTCCCATTGAGCTTTCAGCTCCAGATCAAGAGAAATCCTCGGATCTTTTTCTTTCAGGCGAGGCTTCGTTTCACTCCAGTCCTCCCCGATAGAGGAAATGGTAGTTGATACCTTCCCCGGTGATTGATGGGAAAGGCTTTTACGTAACTTCCGTCCCTCCGCTACTCTCTTTTGTAAGAGAAAGTGAACATGATGGAGCCTCACCTTCTCCCCATTTCCCCGGTCACGATGAACATTTTTTGATGAGCCGCACGACGATGAAAGCCCTCCTCCCCCTTCACTCTGCTGATAACTGGTCCTATTTTTCCTTCCTTACGCTTTATCTTTCCATAAGACGAGAAGCCCTTCTGCGCATCCAAGAAGGTAGGTTTTTCCTTTTCCCCCCCCCCCCCTGTCCGCGGCACCGTACCTTCCTCTCGTAACCAGCCTGTAATAAGGATTTTGCCGGAGGTAGCGACTTTCCCTTTTTCTTCCTCCTTTCTCGGGATAAGAGCCCTTTTTTTCTTTCGTGAGTTACCCCGTTTTCCCTTTAGGCGATTCCTGATCCGCGGTTTTTTCTGCGAGCGAGACGAGTCAATGACTTTTCCTTTCTCTCCTTAGGTAGGAAAGCTGCCTCCCCTCCTTGCACCTTGCTTGCTCCCCCCTTGGAGGATCGCAGAGCAAAGGCTCTCCCGGCATGCAGCCGCCACCGACGACTCCTTCCTTTTCTTTTTCTCCCTTGGCTTCGGAGTTGATAGACGTCCCCCCTTTTTCTCGACTTCAGACTTACTTTTTTGAAGAAACTCTTTTTTTCTCTCTCCTTTCCGTCTCCTTTTTGACCGTCCCCCCCGAAGCGGAGGAAAATTCCCCCTTCCTTCGAATGGCGTAGAAACCTCTCCTTCTCCCCCTTCCTCGCTCCTTTTCTCTTTAGTACCTCTCTCGCGGCGCGACGATCACGAAAGATCTCCTCTCTTTTCTCTCTCTCCATGCACGAGGTAGGAAGATTCTTCATCGATTCCCCCACTTCTTGGATACAGCAGAATAGGAAAGTCTCTCCCTTTTTTTTGCCACGGTTTTTCCGAGATCGATGCCCCTCCCCCCCCCTTTTTCTGCTGAGTCTTAGACGTCCAGGGCGCTCCCCTTCTCCGCATTTTAGTGCCTGGGCGCGGAGACGATCTCTTCTGAGAAGAAAAAGGGTTTTTCCCCTTTCTTTTCTCTAGCACCCTCGAAAGTCCCTCCTCACTCCTTAGAAGACCCCAATTCCTCCGAAAAAGAGAAAGAGCAACCTCTTCTCGCTCCAACGCAAGTAGAGGTAG
>Ga0179591_1411760_pt1 | contig 10191 bp, 13 predicted proteins | sample CZOMad2_1_08_16f_FD_182891 | JGI IMG/M metagenome (GOLD analysis project Ga0179591, IMG submission 182891) | Vadose zone soil fungal communities from Angelo Coast Range Reserve, California, USA - CZOMad2_1_08_16fungal (PacBio error correction) | ecosystem: Environmental > Terrestrial > Soil >... | reverse complement strand
GGGAACGGTGCGGGGGCCACTAAGGTGGCGCCCGGGGTGGGCGTGGGGGGATGGGGGAATGGGGGGGGTTTGTTGGGGGTGCTTTTGGATCGTTTTTTGGTTTATGGGGGGGGTGGGGGGGACAACGGGGGGGCGATGCGGAAAAGTAAACAAAAATACGATTTAATTATCACAATAAAAAGGGGGGAAGCGTTCCGTCTCCATCGGGCTTGGGTGGGTGGGGATTCCCGGGGTTCTGGAAAGGGGTGGGCTGGTGGTGGTGGGGATCATTGTCGTGGGTGGGGGGTGGGGGAGAAAAACCCCCAGGGGGGGGGGTGGGAATACTACCAAACCTCGCGGTTTCCCCCCATAAACAAGGGGTGCCAAAAAAGTGGTTGGGCCAAAAAACAAACGGGGGGCCAAATGTTCGGGGTCGGGGTGGGGGGTGGGCGTTTGTTTTGTTGGGTGTTGTGGTCACCAAAAAACTACAAACCAAATATTTTGCGGGTTAATTCAAAAAAAGGGGCTCGGGCGCAAAAAAACAGGGTCCAGGGGGGTGGGTGGGGTGGGGGCCAAAAATTGGGGGGGCAAAATGGGGCTCCAAAAAACAAAAAAAAAATATTGCCAGGGGTGGTGGGGGGGGGGGGGTCCGGGTTTGGTGTTCTTTGTGTTTGTCAGCTTTTGTTGTCGGGGGGTTGTTTGGGGGGGGGGCCAAACAAAAAAAATAATTTCCCATTTGCCCCCGGACCAGGGGGTGGGCCCTTTTCCGAGGGTTGTTGGGGGCCCTATAAATGCGGGCGGGGGTGCTGGTTTTTAAAAACCCCCCCCTTTTTGGGGGCCCCGCGGGGGGGGGGAGAAAAAAATGTAAATCAAACGTAATCCATGGGGACCGGGGGGAAAGGGGGGGGGGGAAGATTTTGGCCTGTCTTGGGGGTGGGGGGCCCCGGGGGGGCGGTGGGGCAGGGGGGGCGGAAAAAAAAATAACGGGGGGGGGGGGGGAGGGGACAAATTAGGGGGGGGGGGGGGGGGGGATAAAAGCGGGGGGGGGGGGGGGGGCCAGTTGCGGGCTCGGAATTCGGCCAGAATTCCCCCCCATAAGTTTGTTTTGACTCAAAGGGTGGGGGGGGGTGGGGGGTGATTAAATATCCCAAATAAAAAACGCCCAAAAAACCCCATACACAAATAGCGGGGTGGGGGGTGTCCCCGGGCGGGGCACACGCGGGTGGACGGGGGTGTGGCATAGATTAACACAGGCCCAAGGGGGGGGGGGGGGTGATCGGAACACGGCAATAATTAGTGGGTCCATAGGAATGGGGGCGGACTTTTTTTTTTCCCTGCTCATCTGTGCTGGATGGTTGGGAAAAAAGAAAAACCAATTTAATAAGGGGGGGGGGAGTCGGAAAAAAAGGAAAAATAAGCATTCAGGGTTATTTTTTGGTGTTTGGGGGGTTATTTTGGCCCATCCAATCCTTACGGCGGGGGGGGGGGGGTGTGGGTGTGGGCCGGGGGGGTGTTCGCGGTTTTTCAGGGGGTTTGGTGGGGAAAATGGGGATTAGCGGGGGGGTTGGGGGGGGGGGTGGGGGGCCCTTTGTACCGGGGGCCCTTAAATTGAGGGGAAAAAAGTTCCACCCCGGGGGGCACGGCCGGGGGGCCTTGGGGCGGGGGGGTTTGGGAAGGTGGGGGCCGGGACATAAATAAACCAGGGGGGGGGTGTCCCCCATCAAAAACAAGGGGGGGGACACATAGGGAATAGGTCCCAAAAAAAATAGGCACAAATTAAAAAACCAAAAAAATTGTTTGCAAAAAGCAAGGTGGGGGGCCCCTAGTTTCCTGCCCCAGACCGTGCTGGGGGGTGGGGCCCGGAGGTTGGGGTGAGTTTAAATTTATAAATCTAAATAAAAAAACGAATTTCCAAAAAAAAAACAGGGGCCTTTTTTTATTTCCCAACCCAGGGGGGGGCCCATCAACAAAATAGAATAGGAGGGGGGGGGGGGTCTCCGGGTGGTCGGGGGGGGATTCTTTTGGTTGGCGTACCCCAAAAAAAATGAATAAACCAGCTGGGCCCCTGTCGGGGGGGTGGGGGGGGGGGGCTTTTGGGCGGCCATCCGATAATGAGGGCGGGGGGGGGGGGGGTGCCTGTGGGGGTGGGTGGGCGCGGGGGGGGGGGGGGGATGGATACTAAAGTGTGTTCCAGGGAGGTGTGGGCTTTTCCAAAACGCAAAGCCAGGGGATGGGGTCGGGGGGGGGGGTGTTGGGGGGGGGGGGGGGGGCCCCCCACTCGGGGGGGTTCCCCCCAACCCCCCCCACCCCAACTAATTTTTTGGGTGGGAAACAAAAAAGGTGCCCTCGGGGTGGCGGTGGGGGGGGGGTGGGGGCCGGCGGGGGGTGCATCCTGTTTTCCCATTTTTTGGGTTCAGCAAATTCAACGGCGGTGGGGGGGGCATAAGGAAAAACAATAAACCTCATTGGTGCCAATTTTTCATCTTGCGGGGGGGTGGGGGGGTGGGGCCATTACGGGGCGTGGGGGGCTTCTTTTCCTTTCCGGTCAGGGTGTTGGTCGACAAAAAAAACTCAAACAATTGCAGGGGTGTGGGGCTTGTGGCGGTGAACTGAGGAATTTTGTTTTTTTTGTCTTTTCACCCCATCCCTATCCCCTTTCAGGGGGGGGGGGGGGGAAAAACGTTTAAAAGAAAAAATAAAAATACCCCTTTCGTTTTTTTTGTTTGTCCGGGGGGGCCGGGGGCCCACCCCCGGGGGGGGGCGGGCCAAGGTTTTTTTTTTCCCAGGGGTTTTGTGGGGGGGGTGGGGTGGGGGGTTTTTTTTTGTTGCCAAATTCCCCTTTACCCGGTGGGCGGGGGGGGTGGGGAAAAAAAAAAACCTACACCCCCGCAAAACAATTTATTCCGGGGGAAACCAAAAAAAAGAAGGGGGGTGGAAAATATGTGGGGCCCTTTTGGGAGGGGGTGCGCTTTTTTTCATGGGCATCTTGTCACGCCCCTTGGGGTGGGGGGGGATGCAAGGAAACGGCCACCCCCCCAAAAACGTCCTCCCCCGAAAAACTTCGGAAAAATGTCGTTTTCCGGGCAAACACACACAAACCCCCATTTGCGCGTCCGCTGCGGCTTGGAGGGGGCGGGGGGGGGGTCGGGGGTGGGGGGGGGGCTCCCCTTTCACCCAGAGTAAAAAATAAGTAATACAACGGTGATATTTTCCGTCGGATTTTTTGGGGTTGGGGTGGGGGGGCCTTTCTTTGGTGGGGCGGGGGGGTGGGACCGGGGGGGGCGGGGCCCCCGTCAACGTGGGCCCCTACCAATGAGGGGGGGGGGGGGGATAAAAAATCAATACCCGTCAACAACTTACCCCCGCCCCGGGGGGCAAGGAGGGGAAAAGTGACACTGTCAAATAAAAATATATTTTGCTCATTGGGGGGGTGTACGCCCAAAAAAGGGTCGTGTTACTAATTTCCAAGGGGGGCCCACCCTTCTAACTCTTAGTAAAAGGGGGGGGGGGGGGGGGACTTAGCGGGGGGGGATACTATAACTGTTAACAAACGGGGGGCCCCCCCCCCCTCCCCGGGGGTCCCGTGGGGGGGGGGGGGGGGGGATAAACATCAAATTCACGTGGTTTGTTCCCGAAAACTAGGCCCCAAGTGGGGGGGGGGGGGGGTGGAATCGGGGGGGGGGGGGGGTCGGAGCGCCCGACCGGCCCTTGTTTTTGGGGGGTGGGGGGGGGGGGAAGGGGGGGGGGCGGGGGGGGGGGAGTGGCTTGGGGGGGGGGGAAAACGGGGGGGATGCGAATAAAAAATTTTTTTACCCCAAAGTGTTTCCCCCACCTGGGGCGGGGGGGGGAATATTGGGGGGGGAAATGCCCCCCCCCCCCACGTGAGGGGGGGGGGCCCATGGGGGCGCGGGGGCCCCACGTGGGGGGGATTATTTCCAGGGGCCCCACCCTCTTGGGGTCCGGGGGAATGAAAATTAAATGTCTTAAATGAAAAGTAAATTAACATCAAAAAGAAAGGAACACACTGATATAATCATAACTAACATTGGTTTTGTTTTTGTTCTGTGGGGCAGCCCAACCTTTTTTTCCGAGGGGGTTTTTTTGGGGGGGTTTCGGTTCAGCAACAATTTTTTTTAAAAAAAACCATGACCCAGGGATGGGAAAAATCTTAAATAATAGAAAAAAAAAAAAAACTAATAAAACAGACCCACCGGCTCCATCCAAAAAAAAAAAAACCCGGTGTGCCCGTTTTCCCAAATTAGAAAAAATAAACACCCGGGGGGGGCCAGGGGGGCCAGCAGGAGGGGGAAGTCCCTCGGCACCTAGGGGTTTTGGGGCGTTGGGGGGGCCCCGGGCCCGCGGGTGGGGATATTTAATTGGGGGGCCCCGTTTTCCGATTGGGGGGGGGGGGGGTGAGGGGGCCCGTGGGGCCAACGAGGGGGGGTGGGGGGTGGGTGGGGGGGGGGGGGGGGGAGAAAAATAAATAAAACTTTCCCTTTTTCGGGGTTTTTTGTTTCGTAAATAATTGAAGACAAAACTTTCTTCTTCTTCCATTTTCTTTCCTCCTCCTCTTCCCCACTCCGTTGGGGTCTCCGTTTTTTCCGGTTTTGTTTTTTCCTCCACTACTTCAACCAGTTTTTTCCCTCAATGGTTTGGGTTGGGGGGTTTGTTGGGAGAGAGGGGGGGGAGGGGGGGTGAATAAAAAAATATTTTTTACACCGGGGGGAGAGGGTGGGGGGGGGGGGGGGGGGGGGGGGGGGGGACTACCCCGGAAAGATACAAAAAAAAATAAAAAAGGGGGGGGTGCCCCCTTTGTCGGGGGGGGGGCCGGGCCGGCCAAAATTTTTTCGTAAACACGTGGGGGGCTTAATTTTCGGGGCCTACGGGGGGGGGGGGGGGGGGCAGGCCGGGGGGGGGGGGGAGGGGGGGGGGCCGGGCGTGGGGGGCGGGGGGGGTTGGGGGGGGGAAAAAGGGGCGTTGGGGGGGCGGGTTTTTTTCATTTTTTTTTGCCTGGGGGGGTGGGGGGGGAGGGGGGGGGGAGGTATCCCACCTGCCCCCCCAGATGGGGCGGGGGGGGGGTCCCAACAAAAAACAACAAAAAGTGTTTTTTTTCCACGGACCAGGGGGTGGGGGGGGCGGGGGGGGTGGGGGTGGGGGGGGGTGAATTTTTCAGGGGAACCGAGGGTTTGGGGGGGGGGGCCCCGGGGGGGCGGGGGATGTGGTCCCTCTTGCCCCAAAGGGGTATTTTTCACGGTGCGGGGGGGGGTGGGGGTGGAAACAAACTGGGAATTATTCTCCGGGTTTTTTAAAAAACAAGGGGGTTTTTACACAAGGGGGCGGGGGGTGGGGGGCAAATTGCGGGGGGGGGGGGGTTGGAAAAAAAACGGGGGGGGGTTCTTCTTGTTCGGTGAAAGAAATATAAATGGTTCGGTGGGTGGAGGGGCTGGCGGGGGCCCGGTTTCCAAAGGGGGGCTTGTGTAAGGGGTTTTTTTTATAAAAACTTGGGGAGCGGGTTATGCAGTTGAATTTTGTTTCTGGGTGCCGCCGGTGGCCGGGTGGGTGGTATTGGGCCTTGGTGGCGTGGGGGGGAGGGGTGGGGGGAAGAAAATCTTAACATTTGTATAGTTCAGGTTGCGGCCCGCAAATAAAAACAAAGGGGGGTTGGGGGGAGTGGGGGGGCTTCGGTATGGTGAAATACTCGATTTGACTCTGAGGGGGGGGGGGGGGGGGGGGGGGGGGCCGGGCGCCACTTCAGGGGGAGGCCACTCGGCCCCAACAAGGGCAGGGGGGGGCAGGGTTTTGCCGGGATGACGAATAGGGTTTCGGGGGTGGGGGGGGGGGGGGTGGGGGGGGCGTGGGGGGGGTGTGGGGGACGGGTGGGGGGGGGGTTGGGCCCGGGGTGTTTTCCCAGGGGGGAGGGGGGCGGGCCCCCGCCCCTCAAAAGGGGGGGGGGGGGGGGGTGGGGGGGGGGTGGGGGAGGGAGCAAGGGAATTTTTTTTAGGTGTTGTTCGTGTGCTTGGGGGGGGGGGTTCGGGAAATTGGTAAAAAAAAAATTGGGTCGGTCGGGGTTTAAATAGGGGGGGGTTGGGATAGGGTGGGGGGGGACCCCCATGGGGGAAATAAGAACATGCGGGGGGGGGGCAGGGCCGGGTGCGGGGGGGTCGGGGGATAATATCCAACGAAAAGAGGGTTTCTTTTATTTTCATCTGAGTGGGGGTCGGGAGTAAGTTTCCTCTCGGGGGGGGTGTTCCCCGGGGGGCGGTTCCTTTGTTGTTCCCGGGGGGGCGTGGGGGGGGGGTGGGGGGGGGGGGGACTCGGTAGGTGGGGAAATAAGGTGGCCCCTCCGAGGGCCCCCGCCTGTGAGGGGCCCACAGGGGTTTTGGTGCGTGGGGCGGGGGAATGGTGGGGGGGGGGAAAAAAAAAAAACGGGGGTGGGGGGGCCACCAGGGCCCACAAAAAAAGGGCCCCCACCCCCCCTCCCGCACGGGGTGCCCGTTTTTTTGTTTGTTTTCTTCCATTAAGGGTTGTGGGGGGGGGGGGGGAAAACCTGGGGACTATCAGGGGGGCCACACCGGGGGTGGGGGGGGGTGGGGGGGGATAATCCCTTTTCCCCTGGGGGGGCTCTTGGGGCGCTGTCCTTTTGGTGTGAATAGGGTGTACCGCGGGGGGATCCCGATGGGGGCCCTTCTGGGTGTTTGCCCAGACACCCCCCGGGCAGGGGCCTTTTGGCCAAATTGGGATAATTTTCCGTGTGAACGGGATTTGAAGTGCTTTTTGTCGGTTGTTTAAATACTAGAAGGCTGAATGGGGGTTTTTTTTCCCCCTTTGCCCGGGGGTGTGGGGGGGGGGCCAAGGCCGGGGGTCGGGGTGAAAAGGAAAAATAAACGGGGGGGTTGCGCGCCGGGTTAAATTTTTTGGGTTTTGGGGGGTGGGGGGCTTTCTGGCTTTTTTGTCGGGGCCCTTTCCAAAAACTGAGGTGCTGAGCCCATGGGGGGTTTGGGGGCAATCCGGGGGGTGGTTGGGGCGCGTGCCGGGTTCTGCCCCCTTGTGCCCCCGTAAGGGGTGGGGTGGGGGGTGGGGGGGGAGCACCGGGGCAATTCCCCATTTTTCAAACAATAAAAATAAAAAACTTGAGTGACCCCCCCGGGAATACGGGGCCCCCCTACACGGGCCCTGTGGGGGGGGCCTTCACGGGGGGTAAAAACAAAAAAACGGGGCTGTCTTCTCCGCCCAGGGGGGGGGGCCTCCGCAACAAATAAAAAAAAAAAGGTGGGCGGTATTTTTGCTGATTCTTCAAAAGGGGGGCCCCCGGGGGGGGGGGGCACGGGATTTTCTTGAGGGGTGGGGGGGGGGGGGCTGGGGGGGGGGGCCGTGGGGGTCTTGGTGGGGGGGGAATTGGAAAAAAAATCTTTTGAATATTCTGGGCCTTTTTCGGGCCCCACAGGGGCCGTTTTGTTCCTTCTTTTTTTGTTCACGTGGGGGCCGGGGGGGGGGGGCTCAACGGTATTTTCCTTTTTTCGTCCCCAAAAGGGGGTGGATTGTTAGGGGGGGGGGGCAGTGTTTGGTTTACAGGGGGCCAGATTTAGGGGAGGCCTCCCCCCAACACAGGGGGTGGGGGGGGGGGGGGATCAACAGGTGGGGGGGGCATTGGTGCCACGGTGGCCTGGGAGCGGAAATGTGACAAAATTGCGCCAAAATAACCCAGGGGGAATTGAAGAACAATAAATAAAAGAAAAATATAACAAAGACTTATGGGGCAGGCGGGGGGGGGTTAACAAAACCGGCCCCAAAACTGGCAATTAATTAAATAGTTCAAATGGTTTGGGGGGGGGGGGGCACCTTGGCTTTTTTGGCCTCGGGGGAAGGCTTTGGGGGAAACCCTGGCCCCACAAATATAAATTTTTGGGGGTTTTTGTTTGTGGGGGGGGCCCCCCACCCCCCCCACACTGGTGCCCGGGGGGATCCCCGGGGGAATTTTTGCTTGGGGGGACCTTTTTGGGGGGCTTTTTGGGGGGGATGAAGATTTAAAACCCGAAGGGGGTTGCTTCAAGTTGCAAGTCGATAACCCCTCCTCACCAGCGGGGGGGGTCCTGCTTTTTTCAGAGGGGGGTTGGGAAAAACACCATAGGGGTGTCCCTCGTAGTTTATTGTCCCGATTTCGCGGGGCTAAGGCCCACCGAAATTTTTTTTTTTTCTACTCGGGGCCACCCACGGGGGAGGGGCAACCACCTCAATTGGGGGGGTTGGGGGGGGGCCCAAAAACGTGGGGGCCACCCACCCAAAACCCCCGTTTCCGAATCCCATTCTGGTTTGTCCCCCGGGGGGGGGGGGGGGGGGACCCCGCACCCAGGGGGGGGGGGTTGCCACCAACCCGTGCAACACTCACGGGTTGCGGGAGGGGGTCGGGGGGACAATTATATCCCACAAATTATAAAAGTGGGGGGGCAAAAGGTGGTGGGGACAACTATTAACATACAACGGGTGGGGGGGAGGGAGGGAGTGGGGTGCGGGGGGGGAAATTGGGGTGCTTGGGGGCCAACGTCTGGGGGGCACCCCCCTTGGGTGGGGGGGGCCCTTTGGTCAGGTGTGTGGGGGCGGGTGTGTGAGGGGAATTCGGGTTTGTGTGGGGTACCTACGCGTTCATCCCATTGGGCTACCCTGTACTTACTTGGGGGGTGCCAAATCGTGGGGGCTACAAATGATAAATATAACGGGGTGGGGGGTCCCTTTCTTGCGGTGTTTCTCTCCAAACTGGGGGGGTGGGGTTGGGGGGGGCATAAAGAAATGGGGGGGGGCATTTTAATATAATTTTTTTTCATGGGGGTTGCTCCCTAGGGGGTGGGGGGGCAAAAACAGTTTTAGGGGGGTTTTCCCCACGGTTCAAAGCAAAAGCGGGGGGTCTTTTTTTTTCGGGGGGGTCAGGTGGGCCCCTTCCCCCCACCCAACGGTTTGTGGTGGAAAGCCCGGATTGTTTTCCCTCACCGGGGGGGGTCTTTCACCAATGGGGGAACCTGGGGGGGTTAAAACATTTTTTAAACTCCTCGGGCCACAAAAAAGAAACACGGGCGCGTTTATTTTTTCCCCGCTTATCTCAAACCCCCCACCCAGGATTTCAAAGGATTTTTTTTCAATCCCTGGGGGGGGGCCCTTCACGGGGCGTGTGGGCGCCCCCCACCTTCCAAAAAAAATGAAAAAAAATAAAAAAAAAAAAATTAATTTGAATGTATTCTCCCCTCAAGATTTGTTTGTTTTTGTTTACACTTTGAATTTTATTCAAGCCTTTAATTTTGGGGGGGACTTTGCGGTGGAGGGGAAAAACCGGGGTCTGGGGGGAGACCTTTTTCTAAAAGGTGTTAACAGGAGGAAACTTTCTTAGGCGGGGGGTGGCCCCGGGGGGGGGGGGGGGGGGGGGCCTTGTAACAAATACCCGTTTCCCATAACCCCCCAGGGGGGACCTCCCAAAACCCCGGGGGTTATCTTTCCCCGGGGGGGGGCCATTGGGGTGTCCGATGTCCGATTTTTGGGTGGGGGGGGGGGGGGGGGGGGGGGGGGGGGGAAAATAACAGTGCTTTCCGGGGGGCGGGTAATCGGGGGTATCCCGGTGGCTTGCGGGGGGGGGGCCTCGCCCGGGTGTTTTTTCCATAATCTGAAAAAATCCCCCCTCAATGAAATGTACTGAAATTGGGGCCCTATGGAAAATAGAAAACCTTTGGGGGTTCCCCCCAAACCCCCCCCCAGGCTTTCCGGGGTCGGGGGTGGGGGGTATGGGGGGGGGACGGACACGGGGGGGGGGGAACCCCTGGGCAGCGAGTTTGGGGCAAACTTTTTTCCGTCAAAAAAACAATTAACAAACACAAATAGCAAGGGTGGGGCGGTGCACAAATCCCCGACCCCTGAAATGTTTCATCGTTTTAAAAAAAAAAAAAACAAATTATTTAACCTTTGTTAGTGGGGGGCGGTTGTTTTTTTGGGGGCTTTGGGGCACATCAGGTGGGGGGGGGGTTCCGCATTGGGGTGTGGGGGACAAAATTCGCGTAAAAAATAGGGTGGGGTGCGGGTGGGTTGGTGGAATAATTCCCCAATGTAAAAAAAAAAACACCACCCCCCACCCTAACCCGGGTGGGGGGGGGAATTAAAAAGTAAATAGTGGGGGGCCCAAAGGGGGGGGGCTTTGTTGGTGCTTAAATTGGGAGGGGGGGGGGCCCGGGGTGA
>Ga0179591_1345752_pt1 | contig 10191 bp, 5 predicted proteins | sample CZOMad2_1_08_16f_FD_182891 | JGI IMG/M metagenome (GOLD analysis project Ga0179591, IMG submission 182891) | Vadose zone soil fungal communities from Angelo Coast Range Reserve, California, USA - CZOMad2_1_08_16fungal (PacBio error correction) | ecosystem: Environmental > Terrestrial > Soil >... | reverse complement strand
AAGTGTTACAGTGTCCCATATTTCTGCCAGCATTTTTTTTACTTTTGTACCAGTGCCGATGCCCTATCTAATTTGGTTTATGAACGCGTCGAGGAACGTTTTCTGTTCTTTTTCCCTTTTTACTCTGATTCTAGCCTGTCTATGTTAAGGCATCTCCTCATTTATAAGCGGGGCCCGTAGCTCCCCCGCTTTTTAGACGCCCGACTTTTCCCTTGAACTTCATTTCCCACTATTTTCGTGGAGTCAGGTTTTGCCAGGTATTCCACTCCTTGCTAGTGTCTTGCCTACTCGAGGCCTACTTCTTTTCCGTCACTCTTTCCGTGTGCATTTTTTTTGTAGGATTTTGTTTGTACCGACACTCGTTCCAGCTGCCTCCCTAGGCCCAGATGGTTTTCATCTACTCCCCTAATATGTCATTTGTTTGTGATTTCGATCAATCGTTTCCCCCCCTCTCTAGTTTCTCCCCCGCTTCGGTCTCCCCACCCCTGCCTCCCACGAAGCGATTAAGAACACGATTTTCCCGATGCTCTTTCTATTTGCTGCCCACCGCGCTTTGCCCATTGGTTGACGCTTTCTTTATCAAAAGACACATCCGATTTATTTCGATGACGGCAAAGCAGGTCCCCTTCGTCGATGTGTTACCCCTTCCTTTGCCCCCCGGTTTTATTTGGTCTCTTTTCCTTTTCGGTGGTCGGAACTCGGATTTCCTCTCGTCTCCTGCTCAGCCGACCCTCACCGCTCGGCTATAACCCCAGGCTTCATTGTTTTTTTCGTGGATTTATATGAGTGAACCTCTTTTTGCTTCCCTGAGAGCTCACCTCCTTTCCCTCCCCAGAGCTTCGAGAGTCATCTATGTTTTTTTAATGCCGATAGCTTCCGCGCTGGTTGCATCCCGAGTTTTTTTTTTTAGTTTTTCTTCTATGATCTCGAAGACTCTTGACTCCCTCCCGCCCGCAACTCCCCCGTCCCATGCTAATTTCACGTTAGGACGGGGAAGTTTTTCCTTTTTTTTCTTTCTGATTTTTTTGCGATCTCTTCCGCTGTTCCGGCTTCTGGCTGCCCCTTTCCATCATTAAGCGGTCTTTGTTGTAAGCATCCTGGTCACGGATTCCCAATTCCCCAGAGGAAACTCCCTATTCTGGACTGATTCGGCTTCCGGTGTCGGATAGTCTTCTTTTCGATATCTCTAGGCTTCCTGGTCTCAGCTGTCTCGAGTGAGCCCTTTCCTTCCCTGACCAGAGTTTCTTCCCTGTTTTTCCTTTTAGTCGTTTTAATACAACCTCCTTCCTGTTATGGACCGCACCCCCAGCCCTCCTATGGTCCCCTCGGCTGGATTGGCTGTTCGCGGCCCCCTAGTTTTCAAGCCTGCGGTCGTTCCTTATCCCGAAGCGGTCCTGTTGAGAGCAGTACGGCCAAGGATGATGACTCTGATTTGCGGTTTATTTGTCAGTTTGCAAACCCGTCAGCTTTTGGACCTTTGTCATCTACCATGGTTATCAATGTTCCCAGTTATTACCTTCAGGAATTTACTGAAGATGCCTCGTCACGAGTGGATGTGTCAGTTACGAGCAATTCCTTTTATCTCTCTTGCTTCGCGGATCATTGCCCCCTAGTACCCGTCCTCGACTTTATTCCATGCTGCCCGTTTTTTTAGGACGGGTCAGCGGGACGTTACTTGTCTCCCTTTGGTTCTGAGGACAGACTACGCGTTTCTTCTCAGATCTCTCCCCCATCCTACTGTCATATTTTTTTTCTTCGATTTTTAATATCTCGGGTGGTGGTGAGAAGGTTTCCCTTCACCCCCCTCTCTCATGGTCTTTCCCGAGTGACCGCGAACCCCCGGGCCCAGTGGCTTAAGGTTTGCACCTTTCTTTTTCCCCCATTCGCGCGTGGACCCCGGAAACGACCCCTCCCTTCTTAGTATATGCGTTAACAGGCTGTTCGCCGTGTGGAGCGCCTTCGTTTTGGTGGCCCAAGTATGGCCCATTTTAAACTTCCGCTTCCCCTTTTTTTTTTCCCCCCCGTAACCCCTGAGACTAGGGGGCCTTTTTTTTTTCTACGCTTTTTTCCCCTTTTCTTGCTTAACGACGTGTTTCCCCTTCTTCCTCTAGCCCCGTAATAAGGATATTCCTCGCCTTTTTAAGTGAATGGCCAGCCTCCGGTGCCATCAATTTAAATCTGTCTATGCTTCTTTCAATTCCTCTGGAATTTCTAAATAGTTTTTCTCCCCCCCCCTCGCGCCCGATGTGTCCCAGACCTGGTTTTCTACGATCCCCGGAGCTAATGTATGAATAAGGATTATAGATTCTTTTTTATGTCGCTTTTCCACTTCTTGCTATCTTCACGACTAGGGTTGTGTTTTTTCTCCCTCAGTGACGTAGAAGGTCGCCTAAAACGCCGTCTAGGCCTTAATGTTTTAAGTCCTCTGGACTTCCCACGGCTCGGGCTTTTTTTATTTTCACCTTTCGCCCTTTTCCTCGTCCTTTTTCCCGCCCGTCCAGCGGCTTCCCGTCTTTTGGGCAACTCGGGATTTGCAAGGGGCGTTTTTTTTTCATCCCGGTTCTTCTCCAGGCGGGTACTTTTTCTTCCCTCTGCAAGGAACTGTCGGTGAGTCCCTCGTGGTTAGACTTCTGTCTACTCGAGCCCCACGTCGCTTCTTTTTCTTTGTTTTAGGACGAACGGCGTGAACCCGATGGTTTTTACCGGGACCCCCCCCTGTGGAGGAAGTTTTAAGGTCCCCAGCCGGGAGCCAGTTAATTAAAATCCTTCCCCGCGACGACGTGTTTTTTGGCGTTTACCACCCCCCCCTTTTTCGATTATTTTTGCTTCTTTCAAGGTACCCGTTAGGCCTGTAACGTTGATCTCGTCACCTTTTTTTTTTTTTTGACCCTATGAGACATTATGGCTCTTATCACAAAGTTTTTTCCCCCCCCCCCCTTGGAGGCAATACCTAAATAATTTTCAATCCTTTTTCTCTCTTTTTCCCGTGATAGAGAGCCGCAGCCGCAACTGAGTGTCTCCGGAAGAGCCCCAGACTTTAACTAAATCAGTGGAATAGTCTTCCTCTGAGCTTCGGCCGCGTCCCTTTCGCCTTCTTCATTGAGTCTTCGGCCCCCCCCCTCCGCGAGAAATATCGATTCCTTACCCCTGAGGATAATGGCTCGGCGTCACCAACCCTTTTGCAAGATCTTCTCGACCTGCGAAGCTTTTTTTTGTTTATTGTGCTCGCCCAAAGATGGAATCGTGATTTTTTCTTACCCTAGAGTGTCTAGGCTCGCCTGGGGCCTTCGTCGATCAAGTTCCCTGCAATAGACTTTCCTCTGCCTATGCTTGCTTGCCAGTACTACCTTCTTCCACTCTGAGATTGTGGTTTAGACATCCCCTTCGGTGGTGCTTGCTATCTCCCGCCGAATCTGAGAGCATTTTTTTAAAGATTTGCTACTCCCCCCTTTACTATAGCCTTGCTTTTTTGCTGACCCAACGAAAGATTGAACCGGCCTACATTTTCATTGTTTTTTGCCCCTCCGGAAATGCGTGTGACATCTTGTTCCGGCTCAAGTGACCAGGAAACTTTTTTCAAGAATTGGCCCGGTCCCGAAAGCGGGTGCCCTCCTTCGTACGGATAGCAAGAGCTTCCAGGTCAGGCCGTTCCTCCCCCGTTACAGTTTTGATCTTATCATAGCGTTTCTGAGTTTTTCCTTCCTTACTTTTTCTCCTCCTCATGGACCGGTGCTCAAGTCGTTGAATCACCTTAGCATTTTTTATTTGCCCGAGCAGTCCCGTCTCTGCATTACTCGAGGCTGACTCTCTGCTTGCGTTTTTGCTTTCTCGATTTTCACGGAAGACCTAGGGCTTGCTTCCCTTCTCGAGGTCCCACGATGGAGAAACGATCCCTGTCTTTTCTGTGCCGTGATGCGGCTGGGATCTTAATAGGTTCTCTCATCGTTGCATGAAGGTTACTAATCCTCCCCTTTAGCCCTTTTAAACGTCGGACCTCTTTTCGCCGGCTTTTCCTCACATTGGAAGTTTTCCCCCCCTCCCCCTCCTTGTGTGCGTGGGCCTTAGTGCACACTGAGGTGCATTTGCTTTTTCTCTCCTTCAACTAGTACGGTCCTTCCTTTGTGACTTGATCGCTCTGTAGCGTTGTGAGACGTTCAAAGTGAGTTTTCGATTTTTTTCTTGCTTTTGTTTTTTCTCTCTCCTCCTCCTTTTGTGTTTTTCGATCTTTTTTACAATGCGAAGCTCGAGCCCTTTATTTTTCGTCTCACACCATTTTAAGCCCCCCCCGGTACGCTTCCAAACAGTCATCTGTTCATAGTCTGACTCGAGGGGCATTCAATATTAGGCAGATGTTTCGTTACCCAGCTGCCGGAATTTTAACATGTTTTGGGGTATTGCGAGGACGGCCCTTTGGTGAGCTTCTTCCCTTCCCCTTTTTATCCGAATTGACACGTTTTATTTTGGAGATGGATCCGGCTTTTTTTGTGCAGGCCGGCTTCGTTTTACTCTTTCGATTCCTGGACCAAGTCTACTACGCTACCCACTTGCTATATAAATGGTATATCTTGCAATTTGAACTCGAAATACTCCCTAGCCTGCCGATTGGAACGTGGTGCAACAGGAGATGCCTTGAGTGCAGCATTTTTTTAGCCTCGTTTCTCTCCCATGGCATTCCCCTCTTTCTCTCTTTTGACGAATCCATTTTCGTCGATATTGAAGCTTGATCCTCTTGTCGACCAGGGATTCCCTTTTTCCTGACCTAGTCCATCAGCGTTTTTTGAATTCCCCGTTTCGGAAGTGAAGTTTCTTCCCTCCTTCCTCTATGATATAGGGCAGTCGTCCGAGTCGTATTGCGTGAGGCAGAGGGCGCTCTTTTCCTCCACCCGAGGGCGTGTCAAAGCTGTCATAACCCCTTTCCTTTGAAGGTGCCAGCCCCTCTTTCCTGAGTCCTTCCTCAGATTTTCGGTGAAGGTGTTTCCTCCTGTGTGGAGCAGCGTTAGACTTTTTAGTGTTTTTTGGTTACTCAGTTCTCTTTTTCTTCCTGTTTTACCAAAGACCGATTCTCTCTCTCTGTTAGTAGTCTTTCCCACCAAAAAAAGAGGTGGTGCTTTCCCCATTCGCCTTTTATTGCTTGGCTTCTCTTCCCCCCCTCCACTCCAATTCCCTCGGAGCCCGGATCGTCCTCGGATCTTTCCTCTGCGTCTTCCGAAGAGTTTTGATGGCCTTCCCCCCCCCTCTTCTCCTTTGGTTTAAGTCAATTTTTTTCCAAGACCGGCTGGGCAGATCGTCGGGATTTTATTCTGCTGATTAGTCAACTTTTCTTTGGGTGAGACTCTCTTTTTTTTCCCCGCCGAGTTTTTCCCCTATCGAGCTTTTTCTTCTGACGGCTTTTGTTGAATCTTCTCATGGCGGTTCCTCCTCCCTGTTTAGCATCGGGTTATTTTTTTTTTCTGTCCCCCAAGTTCCCCTTTTTTCTCCATGTTCATCTTCTTTTATTCAGATTCTTTCGGCGGCGACATCACTCTTACTAACGGATAGGCTACTCGCCCTTTTTGTTTGCTTTCCCGCGGTGTTTTTTTTTTTTTTTTTTTAGACCCGATCTCCTAGTTAAGAGTTTTTATCCCTCTTAGCAACGTTCTGCCCTTTTTCCCTTTTCCTTATCCTATATTACCGGTCCCCGCACATCCCCATTTTTCCGGTTTTATGCGCATTTATCCCGCGTTGTGCCTTTTACCGCTTCTTTCGATTTTCGAAAGCAGCATCGGGTGATTCCACTGTAAGTCCTTTCTTCCATCAGAAGGTCCTTGGGTGGCCGAGTGAGCCTCTTTCTTTTACGCCCTATCTCCTCCCCTTTCAAGGTCCTGGCAGGATAGCGGGCCCGACCCTGCCCCTTCCTCTTTTCTCATTTAAGGCTCCCCCCTGCTCCCGCTTTTGTTTTTTTAACTCCACTTTTCTGTCTCGGCCTTTTAATTTCCTTTCGACCTTTGACTAATACGCGCCGAGGTGTCACTTTTGGCGACCCTCTCTTGCCGATGTAAGGCCTTTAGTGCACGGGGCGTTCTTTCCGTCCGGACCTATTTTTGATCTATTTTCATCATCTCCGTTGTTGGGGGTTTTGCGAGTCATTCCCTACTTCCTTCGTTACTACATCCCCTAATTGTTTAGCTTCTTTTTCTTCGCCCGTATAGGACGATCTTTCTCCCCCCCCCCTGAATGTTTTACCTTGATGATTCTTCGAAGTTGGCTCTTCCTTTTGTCCGACTTGCCTTGAGTTAGTTGTCCCCCCCCACCTAGTTTCTCGACAGAAGGAAAGGTTTGGGCCATTTTCTGACTTTTGACACAGTAGTTGCGTTTTTCTAGAAGGACTTTTCCTCTGCCCATGTACGAGTATAGACTCTTTCTTTGGGTGCTTGCCTGGATGTTCTTTCTCTGCTGTTGTGATTTAAGTCCTGCCCTTTCGCTCTCTGTTCCGCCCCCTTCTCTTGAGATTGAGAGTTCCCCTCTCAGCTGTCCCCTGACTATCTTCTTCCAGCTTTTTTTCTGGTCCGGGGCCACCCTCCGACCCTAGTCCTCCCCCTTTCCTCGTCCCTAGTCACCGTTGCTCGCGGCTACCCTCCTTTTTCACGGGGATTCTCGACTTTTTTGCCCCCCCCCAACGTTGTTCGATTTCGTCTTTTTCCTTTGCGGAGCTCTTTCGGTGTTCTCCCGTCCCGCTTGAGAGTAAGGCCGCCGTGAACACTGTGCTCAAGTGTGAAATCCTGGGATTTTTTTATTCCTCGTCAGTTTACCCGTTTCCTCTTTCTTTTCGCGATACGTTCTCGTCCTCTGGGCCCTTCCTCCCCGTTTCGCATATCCTCTCTTTCAAGCGTGGGCTGTGTCCCCAGCCACTATAGTGCGCCATACTCCCTTGATCCCCCTCCGAGAAGAATCTCACTTTTCGTCTTTTTCCGTGCCCAGTTTCTCTCTTTACCTTGTGCCGGTTCATCGGCTTGTCCTCCCTCTCTCTGTCTTAGCGTTACACGGATAGCCGCTTGTGGTAATTTTTTTAGCAATTTTTCGTGATGGCCACCAGACCCTCCCCGCTTACCCATTTTTGGCGTGACCAACCTCTCCCCCTTTCTTTGTTTTCTTTTGGTGAATTTGACGACTCGCGGACTCTTGTGTTTTCGTTTTTTATTTCTGGGGACGCACGTTTATAGAGGGACTTCTCTTTTTCCGACGTAACCATCTGACCTTGACTCCCCCCGTAAGATCGAGGAGCGAAGAGCACCCACACCCCAACACTCGGCGGCCTGGATTGTCCCCCCCCTCTTTTTTCTTCTGAGTTTAAGACCCTGGCTGTCAGCCTCGTATGGTCTGGTTTAACGGCCGTTTTTCACCTTTGCCTCCTTGGACTTTTATCATTTGGTCCTCTCGCTTCAGTCAACCATGACAGTCCCGGTTACGCATCATGCGCATGGGACTTTGTGATTGTGGAAGTGGTGATTCTTCTCGCGTCAGACTTTGTCGACCGGGGTATCAGACCCCCCTTTCTTTCAATTTGGATTTAAATTTCGCTCAAGCCCGTGCATGCACCACTCTGCTAGATTAGAGGCTTTTCGCCCCTCCCCTGTCCCTAGTTGACCGCCTGTTTTGGAAGACCATCGGGAGTAAGCGTTTTTTTTCTTTTCAAAATATTTCTTTGTCGCTACTTTTTCTCTCTAGGGATTTCTCCCTTCTTGACAGCAATCGATGCGATGCCCCGTTTGCCCTCGTTTCAATTTTAACGACGTTGTTGACACGCTTGGGTCCTGTATACGTGGCAGTGCCAATTGAGACGTCCAGCGAACACATTAGGGTAGGTGAAACCACAACAACCACTCCCTCCCCAAAAACCCCCGAGCCCCCCTTCCCTCCCCCCCCCCCACCCCAGCCACCAACCCCCCCCCCCCCATGGTTTAGTTGCTTCCCCCAACGCGTGCTCATCGTTTCTTGGGCCAATTCCGCCTTGACAATTTTTCGTGCGTTAAATCGTTTTTTCGTTCATCGTAGGCGGTCGGTGGTTTTAACTTGAACCCTCGTCCCGATCCCCCTTCCTTCTAGCTGCTTTTTTTTGAAATCCTCATTTTCCCTACGCATTGTTTTTTTTGTCTCTCTGTCACCCCCAACCCAATCGCGAAGAGAAGTCTTTTGAGCCCCTTTTGTCTCCCCTGAATTTTCCACCCGATTTTTCCCAACTGACGTCTTCCCTTTGTCCTGCGCCGGTTTATGATTAGTTTTACCCCCAGCACGATGGTCCAAGCTTTTTCACGCCTTCTGCCAACACGTTACATATTTTTGGTTCTTTAGATCGGCCCCCAATGATGGATTTCGGATCCGAGGCCTATCTTAGCTTTCCCACTTTTCCCCCCCGTGCTCCCCCCCCTTGCGGAGAGAGGGTGCGCAGCCTGGCGGTAGCCGACCCCGTCGGAGACTGTCCGTTCTGCAAGTGACCTCCTCCTACAGACGGAACCAGGATGTTTATTCACCCGGCCATCGTGGATCTCGCCTCAGTTCGCTTCTATTCCTTCCTGGTCTTTTTTTGTACCTTCGGCTTTTTTCTCTGCACTCTCCTCTTAGCTCTCGCGAGCGCTTCCGCTTTATTCACACCCGCTTTCTTCTCGTTCCCTTCCCGCGGTGGATTTTTTCCCTCAAGTGGTGAGACCGTTCACAAGACGCCACATTTGGAGACCACCTCCCTTTCCCTTTTTTCCTCGATCGAATGAACCCTCCGTGAAACCGTTCCTCTTTTTTTCTCCCCGCCTCATATGTCAACATTTCCTTTTCCCACGTTCTTTAGGTTCCCTTCCTTGACGTTCTTCCCGCGTTCCTTCTAGTCTAGTGTTCCAGCCTCCTGGCTTTTTTTCGTTCGACGTCGTCCCCTGGGCTGCGTTCGCTTTTCTCATCCCTCGAGGTTTGTACCCGTGGATCCTGTTCCCGGTCCTGTTTCACCAATGTGCCCCCCCCCGAAGGCCTTTATTAGCGGAGTTCTACCTCGACGTGTTTTTACCAAGTTTTCCCGGCCGCTTGGTATGCGACTAGACCCCTCCCTTTCCTCGATTCGATTGGAGGGGCCGCCCAGGTTTTTTTGTCGTCGGGTTTAATTTCTTTTGCGCTTCGGTCGAAGTTACCCCCCCCCCTTCTCCCAAACCCGCAGTGTTTTCTGAGTTCCCCAACGATAGAGTTTCTTGGTAAGTTTTCTTACTCTATTCCTCCCCTACCTATTAAGTTCCCTTCTCTCCGACGGCTATCCGTGTGCAGAGACCAACTACATTCCTTTAGTCTTCCTTAACACTCTTCTTGTCTTGCAATCGAGACAGCTTGGGCTCCGTTTCAAATCACCGTAGGCCTGACTGATGCTTCTTTCTTTTCTCGGTTCTTGGAAGGTTCTCTCCCCTCCAGAAGTTAACATCGATTTTCGTCGAGTATTTCTTTTGCAACAGACGCCCTCCCCTTCCTTAGGACCTCGTCCCCTTTTGATAAGGGACGCGCGGGTCAGAGGACTCCTTCCCTTTAGCACTGTTTTGGGTTTTGGACCTTCCTTTTCCTCGTTGCTGCTCGAGAGCCGAGACGAATCTTCCCTTATTCGCCTTTAGGGGATTGTTTCTTTTCGTGGGTGGTTTGTTAGCCGGATGTTGTTCTCCCTTTTTTTTTCCCCCCCCTCTTTTTGTTTTGTCGCAACGGTGAAGCGCAGACCTTTTTTTTTGAGTTTCCCTTCTCATGTTTGACCCTTCCCCTCACCTGAATGCTAGGGTTGCTTCCCCCTCTTTTCAACTTCCTTCCGGTCGCCGCGTTACGGGCCCCCCGACTCGTTTCGGCGTGACAAATCCTTTCCTCCTCCGTGATTGATTCCACCCCCGTCCCTTTCGCGCCGTTTGGGTATAGAGGATCCTTTTCTTTTTTTTCCTCCCTGATTTTTCACGCCCAGTTCCTGGTCCGATTTCGCGTATTCTTTACAGCCTTATACTTCTTTTTTTTGTTTGCCCCCCCCCTCCTTTCCCGAGGTTGGACCCAAGAACCGCCTTCTCACGCTTTGTTAGTCTGGTCAAGTGTCTTGTTCAGTGCGACCCGAAGACTCCTCTTCCTTAGTGCCGCCCGCTGGTTGACGCCTTTTCCCTCTCCGGCCGTCGGACCAGACATTCGAGAGTTGTCTTTTTTTTTTCCCTCTTTTTT
>Ga0179591_1379407_pt1 | contig 10192 bp, 12 predicted proteins | sample CZOMad2_1_08_16f_FD_182891 | JGI IMG/M metagenome (GOLD analysis project Ga0179591, IMG submission 182891) | Vadose zone soil fungal communities from Angelo Coast Range Reserve, California, USA - CZOMad2_1_08_16fungal (PacBio error correction) | ecosystem: Environmental > Terrestrial > Soil >... | reverse complement strand
CTTTTTTAATTCCCCTGTTTTTTTTTTTCTTTTACTCTTTGGAGACGGGATCGGCGCAACCCCCCCTAGTTCTGTCCACCCATTGCCTACACGGTGATTCTGCGTATTTTTCTTCCCCGATTTATTTAGGCTTCTTAGGTGATCCCCGGCCTTAGAGTTTTATGTTCCTTTAAGGCTCTACTTGTCAGGACTCCTATCTTTACCCCAACGGAGGTGCTCTTCGGCAGACTTCTGCCCTCTTTCTAGTTAACTTTAAAAAGGTAGTGCTTCTTCTCGACTATTCTCCTCTTCATTCCTTTATCTGGTATCAAAATTCTCCCCCTGCCAACTAGGTAGCGCCAGATATTCGTTTTTTCTGTAAGAGGTCGATGCTAATTTCTGTCATTTCCCTCTGTCCCTCTTCTTCTTGCCCTTGCCTCCCCCCCTTCCTTAGGATGGGTCAGAACGCACGCCAGAAGGCAATTCCCTCCCTATTTACCCAGGCTGGCCTTTTCTTGCCACTTTTTTTATCCTTCTTTTCCACAGGGATGCTTTGAGTTTGAGTGCGGCGAATTTTTTTTCCCGTTTGACTATCTCCTTTAGTTTAGGAGAGTTCTTCCGGTTCTGTGTGAGCTTTAACTCAGTCCGAGTGGTCTACGGGAATTATCCATTTTTTTTCCTCATATCTTCCTTCTCTTCTTAGAGTCTGTTTGTGGATTGATCGGGACTTCTTCGAGCCATGGCCGTCCTTCATCTTTCTCCGCTTTGTTTCCTTTTCCTTTTCGAATCTTCGCAGTCTGATTAGTGAGTTCTGTCTGATGTAGTACGGGGGAGTTCTCGCCTGTATCCCCCAACATAACCCCCAACCCACCCCCCCCCCCTGTGTTTCGCCCTGTTAGGTTTTTCTAAGTCTCACGGAGTAGATGTATCTATCCTTCTCCCTTTTTTATCAGAATGAGAGGACCTTTTAGAATGACGGCACTTTCCTTCTGCATACCCTTTTCCAGCTCTTTTTTCTTTTTGGGTGCTTCCCATGATACCCTTTGTAGGACTCCCCCTTTTTTTCAGTGGCCTGTCATCCCTCCACTTTTGTTTGATTGACTTGCCTTTAATCTTACTCAATAGTAGAGTTCGGTGCTCCACTTAATTGAGTCCCATCTTTTTCCCCTCAAGCCGGAATTTTCGTGAGAGAAAGTCTTTTTCTGTGAAGACCCCCCTCCCATTACCCGCGTACTCTAGGATAAGACGCCGATATTTTTCCCTCTTCCCTTTAAGGTTTCCTCTTGTTTCGCTTAGGGGTTTCCCCCTCAACTGGGTCTCCTTGGCGTCGGAGTGTATGCAGTCGGTTTAGGTCTCTCTTTTTTTTTCCGTCGTTATCTTTTTCTCCCTCTTTTTTTGGATTCCTTTCTCTCTCTTTTACCTCCTGGCTGATTGCAATCGTCGGCCGTTGGGTCCCCCCCCGGTCTTTGGGGGCCTGCAAGAATTCTTCTCCCTTTTATCATGCTCTTTTGTCCAGCCCTGGTTTAGGTGGTGGGTGGGGGGTATTTTGTCTTTATGGCTATGTGTTTTTCTTCCGTAGTTCCCTTGTTAGTGCTGTAGAGTGTGACAGCTTTCTCCATTTTTTTCTTCTTTTTCTCTTTTTCTTTTTGCTTCCCCTGGAGCCTTTCTCTCGGCACCCCAATTTTTACCCGTTCTTTTCCTGGTTTTTTTCTTACTCTCTCTTTGTCGAACCCCTTCTTGGGTCCCCTCCCCTTAGCGTCTTTGATGCTTTTTTTCTCTCGGTGATCGCCGAGTATCTGTCTAGAGATGATCTAGCTGTTCCTCCCCCCCCCTTCCTGTTCCATGCGCGTTTGTCCATCTTCCCGAGAACTGAAGGGCCCGTTGGATCTTTACTTTGATATTAGTTCATGTTTGACTTGCTGTCGTTTCCTCTCGGCCGGAGGTGTCTGGCCCTTTTCCAAGGCGATTCTTCTTACCAGGCTGCTGCTGCGGATAGATCCGGCCTCGCCTCCGACTGTTTTTTCCGAAGGGATTTTTGATTTTTTTCTGCGTGGTCCCGCCGTTCATTCCCTCTTTCTTTTTTCCTCGCCCCGTAATTTAAGAAAAGCGAGCGTGCTGGAAATTCTCTCTTCCTCAATAGTTTTTTTTTTTTTTCTCTTTCGCGTAATTTTCTTTTTTTTTTTTTCTCTCTGTACCTCTTCAGTAGCAGACTCATGATACTAGGAGCTTGTGTCCCTCCCTTTATTGTGAATTTTAGCGCCAGTACAGTCACAGTTGTCTCTGGCGCGTCGTTCCGTTGAGGTTTCCCACGACCCCGACTGTCCCCCCCATCTCCAAGTCTTTTCTCTCCGTATCTTTAGTTGTCCTCAATTGGCGGCTTCGGGTATTGATGCTATGAGTTGGTTTTTCTTCCTACATCTGGGACGCGATTGGGTTTTTTTTTCTATGATAGGTAGTGTAGGTTTTCCCATTTTTCCTTCCGCTTTTTTTGATACCCCTCCTCTTTAGGACTGCGAAGCGTGAATACGAAGTGTCTTTGTTTTTGACATTGTAGGGTCGTACCTTTCCTCTGTCCCCTGCCCCCCCAGATTGCTCGTATGCCCTGTCAATTTATTTACGGTCCCTCCCCCCCCGAAGTAAGCCCCCTCCTGATCCCTTCTTTCCCCACACTGCCTTTTGTAGGGTCTCGGAAGAGGGATTCCTTGAGAAATTCCCTTTCCTGCCTTATTTTCGAAGGCCCCCCCTTAACTAGTGGCCTTTGTTTTTTCTCAAATCAATGATTCAGAAGAAGAACGGTAATGATGCTGTTCGTAAGCTTTCTTTCTTCTTAGATCTTCTTACCTCGCCCCAAGGACCCCTGATATTTGCAACGGTTAACTTTTTCTTGCCCCTACCCCCATTCTACCAGCCATGTTGTTTTTAGTATTTTCAAAGTTCCCCCGGAGCAGAAGGATACTGAATCCTATTCCCCTTTTGGAAAGATTTTCGCACCTACTACGATACTGATGTTGCCGAGGGTAAGTGGTACCCCGTTCCCTATGATAGCTCCATTGCGGGGAATTTCCTTCCCCCAGCTTTTTTTTTTTTTTCTTCATGGGAGTTAGAAAAAGCTCACCCCCTCCCTCCTCTCCCCTTACTTTTCGAATTTTTTTTCTTTTTGAGTTTTTTGGCCTCTCTACCCGATCAGGATTAGGAGGTTACCCTTTCCTCAGTTTTTATCCCCAATTCTTCTCCTCGAAATACCCGTATTATCCCCAGCCCGTCTGAGATCTATGAGTAGTAGTCCATTATTTACCTGTTGTCTTCCCCCCCTTTACCTGGCTTTTTTCTTTCCGCTTTTTTGAGCCGAAGCACTCCGGTGGTTGGTTTCTCCCCCCCCTCCTCTGTTAGGTTCTTAGCAGTATGATGAAACTCTTCCACTGCTCCCTCCCCCATCCTCTTGGGACCGTTCTTGTCTTTCTCCCATCGTAAGGCTCTGTATCCGGATGTCTACTCTTTTTCTAGAGGGACTATAAACTCCCTCCTTAAACTCACATGCTGTGCCCCCGCTTTCCCTCATTGGCCTCTTTTAGAGACCGGTGCTCTCGAGGTGTGTCACTTCTGCTCCCAATGCTCGCGTGTTGATTTTTTTTCTTAACTCCGTGGTTAATGTGAGATATCCACTCCCACTGTCTAAACCACTTTCCCCCTCTCACATCTCTGGATCTCTTCAGCAAAGGCAGTGGAGATATTCTCGTCTGAGCATCCCTCGCCAAGCCACTGAGATTTTCTTTCCCCCCCTTACGCTTAAACACGGTCTTTCCCCCCCTTCCTTTGAACCAAGAAGATATTAGTAACTTCTGCCCCGGAGACTCCTTCCCTTTGAGCTGGGAGGTTAATTCTTTTTTTCCCAGCTTTTTTCTTTTTTTAGTTTTCTTCGAGCCTGTACTCCCCCTTTCCCTATAGGGAGTGTTCACGAGTCAAGGTATATCTTCTTGTATCTTACTTTCTTCTTTTGATTAATCTTTCGACTCTTTTCAATGAGCGACAACTCCCCACTGTCTAGTTTTCTTTGAACCTACTCCCTACTCTTTTCTTACTACGTACCCCTTTTTGATCCCACCCCGATACCCTGATGATAGCTGAAGTGATTCAATTTAACTGCTTATCCCTTCTTCAGTCCGCTTATTTCCCCGCCGCTTCTTTTTTTTTTTGAAGGTCTCTATGCCCCTAGTTACCGGCGCCCTTCCTCTCTTCCTCCCTACTTCTTCTAGTTCTCCTTCTGGGCACCCCCTCCGTAGAGCGTATTGTCACTCCCGAGACTTTATTTCTGTCGTCCGTCTTTTTCCCCCCCGATTTCCCTGGCTCGCTTCCCTGTTTACACCTTTTGACCCTTTGTAGCAAGTTTGTTGCCGCTCGTTGCCTCGTTACTTCCCTAGGCTTCGCTTCTCGTTCTTCTATTTTCTTGGGGTCCGTTTCCCGTTTTCCTCTACAGCCTCTTTTTTTCCCTATTTTTTCCCGCCAAGCCTGATAGTTAGACTCTCCCTGATCTATTGGAGATCCCTCCCCTTCCGACTCCCGAGCCCCCCAAGTTTTTATGCCGATAAGGTTTACGCAGAGACCTTTAAAAGTTAGATTTATTCTTCCTTGTATTGTTTTCTTTTTTGAGCAGGTTTCCTCGATGTCTACTTGTTCTTCTCTACTCCTAGTAAGAAATGATCCTCCCAATGATTTTTTTTCTCTGCAGTCACTTCTCCAATTTTTTTTTTTCCCCCCCCTGTCGTTCCCCCCCTTGATTTATCTTTTGTCTGAAAGATTGGAATTCAAAGGCGATCTCCTGGCAGTTCGCCCCCTTGTCTCGACCCTAAAGTGTACTGTCTCCCCTTTCTCTCTTCCAGCTCCGTCTGTGCGACCTCCTGGAATGACCTCCCATGTTCCTTCAGCTATTCTCTTGAGAATGTTCTCTCAAACTCAAGTGCTTCCTTCCCTTTACACTTCTTTTTTTTCCCTGATATGAGTTTTAGTCCTCGAGAAGAATTTTTATAACATTACCCTTGTCGCATGCCCCTTTTTCACTTCTTTCTCTGTTCATCAGGAAGTCAACCCCTTCTTCCTCAAACCCTCTTTCTCGGAAAGCCGAATCAACCCACCCTCTTTATCTTTTTCTCCGAGACGATTGTTGGGTGTTTATATATATGCGATTTTTACGTGGGACGATGTTCTCCCTTTTTTTTTAGTACCCTGTTTCTTTCATGAGACAGTTCCTCCTGGACTGTACTTCCCACCCCTTGATTCTTCTGCTTGCGTGAATTCCTAGCAGTTTCTTGTTACCTTCCCTTTTTCCCCGTCTCTTTTGTGTATGCAGTCTTCCCTGAAGATCCCCTTCTGTCAGTCTTTGTTTTTTTAAGTACCTGTGCTGTAGGAGACCCGTCCCCCGTCCCTCTACCTTTTTTTTGATTTTTTCAACGGTAGTGGTCTCGTTCGCTACTCCTAGGCCCCCCTTCCTTCATCACCTTCTAGAGATAGGCTTAATTAACCCTTCCTCATCCCACCTCCAGTTAGGCATACCGTTCCGCTTTCTTTAACAGAATCAGTCATCTTTACCCATCTCTTTCTTTACGTTTATTCTTTGCGAAGGTGTGGGGTACGACCTCCCCCTCCTATTACACCTGATCTTTTAAGAATACTCCTCTACACCTTGTTCCTGTGTTCTTAAAATGATATCCTTTTTTTCTTTTTCACCGTGATTCCCCCAGTTTAGAGGATTTCGCGATAAGAGCTCCCTAGACCTTTTCTTTATCTTTCATCGTCTCTTTAGTTCCCCTTGAAGATCGTGAGTACGGGGCAAGCCTCCTGGCCCCCTCTTTTATAGGATCGCCTTCCTTCTCTTAGCTGTTTGCCAGACGCTCCAGGTATGGCGCGACTTCATTGTCGTTCCCTATTTGTCTTCTCTGTGGTGAAGAGCCTCATCCTTTATCTTACCTCAATTTCTGGGATTTGATTATTTCGCCCACGAGACCCAGACTTTGTTGGGGACCCTTACTTTTTCACTTCCTCCGTGTCCTCTCCCCTTCGCTTTGAAGCGTATTCATGACTCCACGCCCCCCCCCGTCTTACGTATAGTCCTTTCCCGGAAATGACGCGTCGAATTCAGACAGACTTTTTTGTCTTAGTCGCGAATCTCCTGTTTTGGGGATTTCGGGGTTTGGGATTTTCCCCCGTAATTGTGGTTTCTCCCCTCCCATATTTTAAGCAGTACCGTTTTAGCACGATTTGTCGTAGAATATAGTCCGAGTTCCCCCTCCCACTCAACTGTCGCTCAAACCCTTTATTCCTTTGCGTGCCGCTAAATTCTTTTGATTTTCTTTTCGTTGTGGAAATGTCAGCTGCATCTCCTCTCTACCGTCGGAATTTAATTCTGTCCCCACCCTAGTGATTTCTTATCGGAGTTCTGCATGGTTCTCTGAGGGCGGGGTTGATCTGTGTCCCTTGCTGAATTTTTCCCTGTGTCTGCTTTTCCTCCGGAAGACTTATGGTTGTTTCTGTCGAGAGGATATTAACCGATCATCTCTTTTCTTCATTTTTAATTTCTCTCCCCTCTCAGGGCCTTTTTTTTGGTCTTTTTTCGAGGTAGACTCCAAAGTGCGGTCTTCTTACGCTTTCATCTAGTATTGGTTTTGTTTTTCTTTTTTGGTCCGCAGACTGATCCAGAGCGTATTTTTGGCCTTTTGTCAATGTTTTAGGACAGCTTCGATTTTTTAGACGGGGTTCCCTTGTCCTTTGCGTCCCCTCCTCGCCCATCCTGATGCCCTCATTTATTCAGTCCTTTTCTTTTTTTCCTTCCTCTATGTCCTGCCATATCCGTGACCGCTCATTATTTTTTCCTCTGTGCTCTAGCTTTTCATGCCGGTTCCTTTTTAGTCCGGTATCATCTGATTGTATATGATCTGAGATATAAATTTTGCCTACCCTATTCGAGTAGTCGTAACAACTCTTCCCCCTCCCCGGCCCACAGTTTTTTAATAATATGTAGGTTTTTTTGATAGGCTTCTCTTCCCCTCCAGTATTTTGTCCCGTCCCCCCCTTCTTCAGTTCTCTTCGAATTTTACTTTTTTTTTTCGATGCAACCCGCTTTAGTCGAACATTTGAGAGACCTTCTATCGCCTTCCCCTCCCGTGTCGCGAATTGATTTGTTTTTTCTGTGAGTGGGGCGCCCTCCCTTACACTCTCCTTTCTCGCCTGAGATATAGCTATTTCTTTTGTTGATACCCTAGCTCATGATTCTCTTTATCTGTAGTTTCTTTGTGATCTTCTCTCGATGTACAGTCTTCCAAAATGGAATTGCGACTTTTTTTGTTTTATCGGGTTTTATTTCATTTGATTCTCCCCTTCCCATGTCCACGCTTTTAGGGTCCTTTCTCGTATTTTATGTTAGTGCCACGTTTCCTGGATAAGCCTATTCTCTTTTCGTTTTTTGTAGCTGTCTGGTTTAGATCTGATGCTGGTTCCGGGGATTGGGTTTTTCTTTTTTTGTTTTTTTTTCCTCTTGTTTTTTTTTTCAGCTCTCCTCCCTATCAATTTAGATGCCCCTGAGGTTCATCCCTTTATTTGTATTTCTTTCTCTCGATTTCCCCTTGATTAGTTTTGTAGTAATTCCACGACCTGTCTTTCTTAGAAAATCCTCGCTCTTCCCCTTCAACATTATCTCCATTCTCACCTTGTGTTTTTGCTGATATTGAGATTATTTTGTCCTCTCTCTACGTTCTCTTTAGAGACCGTTCCTTCAGGTCCCCCCCTAGTCTGGCAACATCTTTAATCCCCCCCTACCTCAGACTAAGAGAACTAACCTGGCGTTCCTGTTATGTTTCTCCCGTCGTTTTCCAATTGACTCGCTTTTTTCAAGACTCTACCCAATTTCCGATTGAGTTCCACCCCCGTCCGACCTTTTTTCGCTCTCATGATTGTTCGATGTTTTCTATTCGTTTGATCTCCTTTAGAGTTGGACAACAACCCCCTTATTGCCCTTGGTTGATGTCGTGTTTTTCTACGAAGTGATTAAACCTTCTTCCCTCCAACTTTAGATCTGCTGTTCGTGTGCCGTAGATTTTTTTTTTGGTCATCCTTTTTCTAGAAGTAGTATCAGCTAACTTGGTGGCCTGAACTTTTTAGAGCGGGCTCCCCGATTAGATAGGTTTTTATTAATTCCGCGTTCCTCTACTGACTCCCCCTGTTATTCTGTCCAAGCAAAGCCTACCCAGACAGCATAAAAGGCCGCATGTTTATTTAGCGGTAGGTAACTTTATCGTTCCCTACGTGATTTCGGTGATTCGTCGGCTTTTTTTTTTCTTATCTCTCCTTTCTGTTGGTCGCTAACACGTTCATGTAGATTTGCACCGAAGCTTAATTTTCCAGACTCCTGTGCCAGATTTCTCGGCTCCCGTATCCAAGTATTTCCCGTGCTGCTGGCTTTCCCGTCTTTTAATGTTTATGCGCCCACTGTCTTTTACTGTTCTTCTAGAGTGGAGCCTGCTTTGTTTCCCCTCGCTAATGCTTAGTGTAGCCTGGCTTCCCCGTTCCCCTGTACCCCGCTCCTTGCTGATACTGAATCTCTTTTTTCTGATTTCCTCGATGAGGACATGCTACTTCTTTATCGAGCCTTCAGAAGATGTGGCTTTTGCTTTCACGCCCGGCCCTGCTCATGCATGTCCCTTTTCCCCTTTTCCTCCACTTAAATCAGAGTGCTTTCTTCCCAGTGTCTCCAGTCTGAGCAACTCTCTGTCTTGGAGATCTTCTTAGCCCCATCCGTTTATTCTTGTCCATGATACGCCCCCCGAATGAAAGTTCCGACTCCTTAAAGTTTCGCAGTACGTCTTTGGATGCCTCCGTTCTTAGTGTTATCTCCCATTGCTGATTTTTTTTACCCCCAGTTGATACCAGCACTAATGAGTTACCCCTCATAAGGGCCCCCCTGCCCCCTCCCAAGCGCTCCGCTAACCTTACGACCGAAAGACCGATCGTTCATGGGGTACACGTTACGTCCCCAGCGCTGTGTCTCGCTTGTGCTAGTTTGTTTTTCAAGCCGTCCCCTGTGGGTGCTGCAATAATAATTTGTGGGCCTGGGAACACATTGTTTCTGGAATCGTCGACGTACCTTTCCCCCCCCCCCGCGATTGCCTGTACTTTCACCAAGATGGTTGTATGACTCCTGTATTACAAACACGACACAATTTCCTCTCTTTTTTTTTTTTTTTCGATGTGATTACCTCGGGCATTGCGCCTATATTCTTTCTGTTAGAAGTTTTATTTTAGCCCCCCCCCCCCCCCCCCCCCTTTTTCTTTATTAGATTCTTTTTTCTTTTTACCAGTGCTTCGTCATATTATGATGTATTAGCTTTGGCATTGAGGACACAACTAGTTCAAGTGCTGCTAACGCGATTTCCTTCTGAAAAGTAAATATGACTTGTGCTCCTTCATGAACCTTTGAGACTTTAGCCCCAGCGTATTTCCTTAAGTTGAGACAAGTCGCCCACGCACGAATCCAATCAAAGATTTCGACCCCCCCGCCCCCCCACATGTTTTTCCCCTTACTCCCTATGGCCCGACTGTTTGACCGTTTCCCCCCGCACGTTGAAAGGATTGGGTTCTCCTCTCACTACCCTGTTAGCAACCAATCCCCCTGATTTATTTTGATCTTTTGTAGATCTGCCGCGATCCGCATCCTTGAATGCAGTATGTTGCCCCGTCTCGACGGCTCACGTAGTAGGTTTCGGTTTCTTGGTACTCTTTCCCTCTTAGATACAGCCCACTGATCTGCGCAGATACGGCTCTCGCCAGCGTTCCCAGTCCTTGCTACGGTCAAGAGATAGTTAATCTTTCAGTCAGGTTTGGTTAAGTATCTGGACACAACGTTGCTACGGGAGATCCAGAGGCAGGAAGAGCCTGGGTAATAGCGCCGGATTTCCTTTTCCGACACTGCAACATAATGCAGTACCCTCTAGTTCGGCCGCTAGTGGCGTTCCTACTCGAACGCACCGCCGTGGTTAAGATGCGACACTTATTACTTTTCCTCAGGAATGGACCCAGACATTTTTGTACATCCCACACTACCTGTTTTCGTTAACTTCGCGTCATTTCGCGCCGCTGAAGGTAGCGTACGCTGGCTATAGAGGGAGTGTTCGCGGGGCATGTATCAAGGCCTTCTCCTCCAGTCATCAGAAGATTTTGATCACCGACT
>Ga0179591_1302196_pt1 | contig 10192 bp, 10 predicted proteins | sample CZOMad2_1_08_16f_FD_182891 | JGI IMG/M metagenome (GOLD analysis project Ga0179591, IMG submission 182891) | Vadose zone soil fungal communities from Angelo Coast Range Reserve, California, USA - CZOMad2_1_08_16fungal (PacBio error correction) | ecosystem: Environmental > Terrestrial > Soil >... | reverse complement strand
TTGCGTTAATATTTTTTTCAGAGGCCTGCGGCCTCTTCGTTTCCCTAGCGTTTACGCTTTTAGACCTCCAGAAGTTCCCTCTCTTCTAGTTTCTTTCCTTCGTGGTGAGACCAGGGTTTGATGGACAGACTGCCCCTCTCTGCCTGGATCTTTTATTTTTTGCTCGGGGTAGCCCTCCCCTGTCCAGAGTTGATTCCTGTGTACGTTTTTGCCCGCCTTCTCTCTGTTCCTCCCCCTTTTTGGCCTATTCACTTTTTTCTTCTTCGCGCCTCATGTACATCCACCAATTCAAAGTTCTATTATCCCCCTTGACACGTTGTATTGAATGGGCCCCCTTGTCCCATGGCCGCAGATGTACCCATTTTCGACACGCGAGCCCCCCTCCCCCCGGTTTGGGCGCTCTCCTGTTTCCAGTAAGCGTGTCTGAAAATTGCAACCTCTCTCCCTCCCCGTCGAGCTTTGTGCCGACATCCTTCCTCTCTCAACTATTTTTTTTTGAGACTTTGTTTTTCCGATTCTTTTCGCGTTCCCTTTTTTTGAATTGATGTCGTCCTTTTCTAACTCTTCCCCCCTTTTTATAGGTGGACAGTAGCTTGAGTAACTTCCACCTTTTTTCACCGCGAGTCCCTCCCTCTCATTGCTTTACTCTCGTGTGTGCACGTGACGCCTGGCTTATTTTCCCTCTGCAAGGCTGCTGGTGACATAGGTGTAGACTTTTTATCACGGGTTTGTCTTCTTGGCTCTTTTCCCTCGACATTTTTAGCTGACTTAAGTCCACGGTTCCCTCTCTTTCAGGAGCGCCTTTCCCTAGGATTCCTATGGCACTTTTTCTTTTCCTTTTGTACGAGCTTCTTCCTGCTTGGTCGTTTCGATTGATGGCGCCGATCTTCAGTTCCGGCGTGCTTTTTTATCCCCTAACGGCATCCAAGGTAGCTTCCTTCGTGAAATTTTTCTTTATCCTGAGGTGTGTCCGCCCCCCTGTCTGGAGGTCTCCACGAGGACGGTCTCCCCCTTGAACAGATGATTCGACCCAGCAGGGTCTCAATCATGCCAGCCCCAAGATCTCACCTCCTTTTCCCTCTTCAATCCTAGTTTAGCCCAAACATGGACACTTAGTCCGCATTTTCCCCCTTAGGCGGACCAGGCCTGGGTGTAGGTAGACCCTTTTTCCTCGTTTTTGCACAGACTCATTATTTCGTCAAGCGGAGTCGGTCCTGAGACCTCCTTTTTCTTTTTTGCTCCTCGTCTCCGTTTTGGCTTCCGGTTTCTTTCATGTCCTCAGTTTTATTTAATTGTTAAGATCCAAATCTCTGGTCCGCTATCTAGCTTTCTGTCGAAGCGGCCCCTTGCCAAAAGGTCTCCAGCTTGGCTTCTCCGTTTAGGAGTAAAGGTTCCATTCCTCCTTTTTCCTTTTCCCTTTTCATGGCACGTAGTTTCCGGGCGTTTGGCCGCAGTAACTTTTTCTCTCCTCTCATGGCCTTCCCAAGTCTGTGTAGTTTTGCCCAACCCCTTCCCCCCCGAACCACCCACCCCACCCCCCCCCAAAGATTCTTGGATTACCTTGTGATCTCACTTTCCGGATGTTAAGGTCATTTTTTTTTCTTTTTTTTATAAGTTCTATGTTACGTAGCTCTGGGCATGCGAATTTTTCTTTTCCCCCAGAGCGCGGGCTTTCTAAAAAAGCCGTCCCGCGGGTTCGTTCGTCCCTCTTTCCCCCTTGCTGACCTTGTTCATATGAGGGTATTCGCCTGGATGCTCATCTTCAGGCAGCTAGTTCTTTTGTCTCCGAGTGCTAAGTGGATTCTTCTTCTGTCCCAAGTCCCCCGGTTTTTTTCCCCCCAACCCGACACCGGATTGCTTTCCGCGACCTCTTTTCGAGCAACCTTCCTTCGATTTTGTTCGCACAAGCTTCGTATATTTTCTCCTTTTTCTCTCCCCCTGCTCACCAGTATTGTTCTCCCAATTAGCCCTTTCCTATCTCCTTCTCCCCCACGTTATAAGCTGTGTGCGTCATTTTTCCTCCTTTTAGTTTTCCTTTCCGAGCGAACTCTGAGAGGACTTGTCCTGATTTTTTTTCCATCTTTTATTTCCAAGAGCTCTCTGCCAAGGCGGTAGATTACACGGTTTCGCCTTCTTTTTCTCTGAGTTAGCCCCGACCCCATTTGAAGTTTTGCCTCCGTCTTCCAGATTTATCTACGGTGATCTCCTAGCGATTTCTGGTTTCTCGTTGACTTTTTCCCGTTCCAATTTGATTTTATACGTGAGCCGGGCCTCGCGGGCGATCACGATCCCTGAATTCGTTTTTCATTTTGTCCCTTCTTTCATTTTTTTTCCACGAGTGGTTTCCTGCGGTCTCCCGACAGCCACGTTTTCCTTCGGGCGGCTTCCCAGTTCCCCAGGAAACTGTGCAGGCGCTCTTCCTCCCCTTTCCCGTCACTTAGTGCAAATCTGGCCGCTCGCCCGTAGACTCCCACTTTTCCTTGCCGCCGGGCGCATGGTTTTGTAGACCCAAATCTTCTAATTTCTATAATCCGTTTTTGTTTTTCCGATTTTTTTGCTCCACTCCTCACGCTTCTGTCTTTTCCAATTTGCGGTCCCCGGCAAAAGCTGCAGTGAGGTGAAGTTTAAGGCTGGTGACAGCTTTCGCCTCCCTATCGTTTCCTTTTGTTTTCCCTTTCTCACGCCTTTCCCGCATTGTCTCAGATGTCCAAAAGAGCATAAGCCCGAGATGAAGTTTCCCTACTGTGTGTTTGCCCCGAACCTTCTAGTGACCTACTTTTCATTGCCAGCTTCCTCTTTACGCCCCCTTCTGTTTGTCTTTCCTCGTTCCCCGCTTCCCCCTCCTTTGTCCCTGACATTGCCCCGCGCACTCGGTTTATCCGGTGCTCTTACGTACTCCGAGATGGTTTTTTTCCCAAGCCGTCTCTCGCCTTATACAAGTCGCGACCCCCTCATTGGTTTTCTCGGCTGCGACCCGCTGCCCGCTGGCCTTTTACTTCGTTTACCCTCCCCTCGCCATCTATTTTTTTAGCGATGTCCCGTCGCCAACCCTGGGCCAAAAATTTGCCTGCCGTCTGTCTTTTTCTGCGCAGCCTCTTCCCCCCCCTCCCCGCGCTTTTTTCTTTCTGTCACAACGTCTTTACTGCCGGGACCGTATGACGTTTTCAGACACTAGCCCTGCTTCTGGGGTTCCTCCCCGTCACTGCTATGAGTCACTGTGTCGTTGAAGGAAGGTTTATGATTGGGTGGCACCGGCTATGAGTTCCTCTCCTCACCCCCTCTTAATTATCTTCTGCCGATCCAGATTTTCCCATATGATGACTTCTCCTACCCTCTTTTGTTTTGTGTCGAACTTTCCTTCCCTCTTCCGTCGCCTTTTTTTTTTTTATTATAGGTTTCCCCGGAGGCACGCTTGAGTGTGATCCCTTGCTGATCAACTGCATCGACGTCTGAACTTTACTTCCCCACCACTTTCAGCCCGTTCCGAAAATTAATTCATTTCTAAGCGCGGAACTCCCCACTACTATGGTCTCTCCGGACTCTATTTTTTCTTATTCCCCGATTTTTTTTCAGTCTTCCGAGTACTGATGCTGGTCAGTGTAATCTAGACTGGGACGTACCGATGGGCTCCCCAGCCGGGCCGTTCGAGGGTATACCCTGCCCCCCCAATTTTTCCCTTCCCTTCCGGTGTTTGTAGACCCTAGTTGTTCACTTATCTTTTTCTGTCCGGCCCCTTCATGATTTTCTTTTCTAGGAACCCTCCACCTTTTTCAAGCCCTTTTACCTCCCCGAAAGATTTCATTTTAGTAACCCTTTTCTGACTCTTCCCTGCTCGATGATCGAATCCTCGTTTTCGGGAATTGAAGCGGATCGCTTCCCCTCTGTGGCTCATCGCCCCTTCTTTTTACTCTCTTTTTGAGATTGTACTCTTTCATGTCACGGTCCCTCCCCGGTCCGATAGCCCTCTTTCCCCCTTTTCTTCTTAAGATCTGGGTGATTTCCCTTGTCTTCCCTTTTTTCTTACTAGTTTGCCTTCGTCCCGTGTCGTTCTCCTCCAAGAACACTCTCTATAAGTTATCCTTTCTTCCGGATTCCGTCTTTTTACTATTCCTTCCGAATTGTTCGCCCCTTTCCCTTGTTCTTAGAGAATCATTACGTGAGCCCCCACTCCCCCTTTTCATGATCCCCTCTAGCCGAGTACAAAGACACCCCTGTTCCTCTCTTCTGAGTCCATTTGACGCTTTCTTTTCGTGGTGTAGGTCTCATTCGTGCAGGCCCCCTCTCCTTTACGTGAACACAGTCCTGGAGGATACTATTTCCCTTTCCCTCTTTACGCGACGCCTTGTCGTCCTTGCCCCTTTCTTTCTCTCCCGTCTATCGAGCTATTACCTCTTCGTTTTTGTTTCCATCACCCGTGTTTTACCCCCCCCCTGACAGGTCCTGTATGCCCCCGTGTGCACCTCCCGTTCTACATGCTAGGTCCCCCCCTTTTCTCCTCTTGCGATTTCCCCTAGAGAAGCAGTTCTGACTTTCTTGCCGCAAAACGCTGTCTCCACACTGCAATCTGCGTCGCTCTAGTTTTTCCCGTTCTCATTTTATTTTTCATTTTTTTTTCCACATTAATGTCCATTTTGACGCCCACCTCCAGTTTGTGAATTTGCAAGCCGTCTCCCTGTGAAATTGAGGCCCTGATCTGTTTTCCGACGTTCCCTGTCCCCAATTCCCTTTTATCCTTCCCCCTATGTTGTGTATGCTTCGAAGTTCATTCCCATCCTTCCCCCCATCCGCAAAGGGGTTCATTTTTTGTAGCATCAGATCGATTCTTCCCTTTCCCCTGTCAAACCCTTTTTTTGTACCGCCTTTCTGGTTTTCCCCCGCTGAGCGATATTCCCCAGGGCAGCGATGGTCCTTTATTTTTTTGCTTTTTCTTCTTTCTCTCCCACAGAATCGCTCTTGCGTGACTAGCTCCCTTTGACGATTTAGTTAAGTTTTTTTTTCCTGGTTTATTACCTTCGCTTGGAAATCGAACTCCCTATATAATATCTTTATCTACTTTTTTTTTGATTAGATAGGCTTTGTTTTCAATGTTACGATTTTTGATCGTCTTAGCCGCTGGTGTGAGAGGTCACGTTTCCCCTTTAGTACATCTTTTTGAAAGCTTGTAATACGATCCAAGAGCATTCTTTGCTCAGGCGACTTTCTTTCTCCGTCTAGATGCATTGCAATCTCTCTCTCTTTGTACGTTTTTAGCCCCTCAGTTTGAACTCTTTCCTTTTGTTTTTTTTTTTTGTCTGGGTTTGGGGGTGCTTTGTTGTTTCTGGGTGTTGGGGGGTGTTTTTGTGGGTTTGTTTGTGTGTTGTTGTGTTTTTGGGGGGTGTGTGTTTTCTTCTTTTCCCCTTGTTGTGTGGTTGTTGTTTTGGTGGTTTTTTTTTTTTTTTTTTTTTTACTCCCTTTTGACAATGTCGTTAAAGTCCTCGATTGGCCCCCATTCCCTTTTCAGGCCTTCTGCGCCCCTTTCAGAAGGCCATACTCTTCTACAGATGAAACAATTGTTCTTATTTTTTTCCTTCCTTGAGTCAGCCTTTTCCTCCTTTTAACTTTTTTTTTGCGTTTCCAAATTTCAACACATTGATTTGTTCGGCCCCCTAGGGCGCCGTTTTTTCCCAGATGTTTAGTCATTCACCCTTGATTTCGGACTTCTTCTAGTACGATACTAATTGTCCTACTTGTCAGTGGGCTCCCTCTTTGAGCGTTCAGATAGCGATTAGTCTGACAATGGGTCTGCGTTTTCGATGTATCCTTGTCTCCTACCGTTTTTTTTTGAACCTTGTCCCTTTCCCCCTTAAGTCTCGTTTCCCCCCCGTTTACTCTTCAGAAAACCGGACTTTCCGGAATCTCCCCTTTAGCTTTTTTTTTTCTCTAACTTTTTTCCCTCCGCCTTCGAGAACAGGCGCCGACGAGTGCGCCGGGATCACTTTTTTGTCGTTTCCATGGCGTTTCTGCTCCTACAGAAGGCTTTCTTTCGTTGCCCGCCTTGTCTCTTTGTATGGTGAGCTCTGTCACCGTTTTTTCGGATGGTCTCTTCTTGCAGGAATTTCCGTTCTGTTTTTTCCTCCTTCCCCTTCCTATTTCTTTGCATAGGGTGTTGCCTACATCCTCGTGTAGTCGAGTTCCTGCTCCCCCGGCCTTGCAGAACGTTTCTTCGATGGTGTTATTGCTCATATCCCCGACCCACCCCTTGCCCCCCGATTTTCGTCTCCCCCCATGCACTTCCCGAACTTCTTTTCTCATGCCGCCGCGTTTTTAGATTCCTCTTGACCTTGAACTACCTATTCGTCCAGGAAAACTCCTTTACTCCCCTCCTTTTCCTCCCCCTTCTTGCAGGACATTTTTGCGACTGTTGCTTTCAACCGTTTTCCTTTATTCAGATGGGCAGACTGACACAGCTAGGATAGAGACTCGTCGGGAATTTTTAGAGGAGCCCCCCCCCCCCCCCCCCCCCCCCCCCCCCCTTCCCTTACTGATCCTTTTTTCTGCGTTCTTTGATGGACTCTCATGAGCTCCTTGCCTTTAATTGACTAGGCCAAAAGGCATGGATCTCCTCGTCCTTAATCGTACAGACTGCGCGAAACCTTTTCTTCTGGTTTTTTCCTTACCTTCGAAGATGGATTTCTGCTTGTCCTCGTTGCCTTAAAATTTTGAGAGTCTTACTTAAGCCCATCTTTCAGCTAGGAGGTCTTGTCCTTCCCCCTCCTTACAATCCTCTTGTTTTCTGTTATGGGCTAGTCATGTCTCGGTACGGATGATGACGGCACTCTCCGGAGGATTGTCTTGGATCGCAGGTTACTCAGCTTGTCATTCTTTTTTTTCCCGGGTAATGTCTGCCTTTTGACCCTTTTCCTTGGGACTAACGATCTTGTAGTCTCACTCTTTTTTTGCCAGAGTGGAACCTTGACTTTAGGAGCCTGTGTTTTCCGCTTCATCCGATCCTTTCTCGTTGTAGAATATGGATTCGTTATTCTCATTCTTCAGCGCATCGTCCCTTGACCACGCACTCCCCCTCTGTGCCTTCCTTATTGCTTGTCTGCGTTAGAGCTCCTGGATTATTTTCAGTTTCATGCTTCGAAGTAGGCAGGTAATATCTCTTCTCGATCGTTTTTTCGACGACTCCTCTCTTCCCGAGCTTATGTTTTTATCCCTTCTGAGCTTTTTTTAGCTTTTTTGAGAAGCCCCTTCCTTTTTCGTGTGTTGTTTTTTTGTGGGGCGAATGCGGTCAATTGAATTACTGACCTGAGTTTTGCTTCCCTCGCGTTAGCGCGCTCGCGTTTTTTTTTTTTTCTCCAGCCCACCTCCCTCTCTTCTATTCCTATACTTCCTCCACCGAGCGTCTGCGGTCCTCAGTCCACGCATGTTTAGTTTCTTCTTTGACTTGTTTACTTCCCTTTTTGTCCGGGGACGTCCTCGGTCTGCATTTTTCCCTGAGGGCCGAGTCACGACCCTTCTGCGTGTCCGGCACCGTCTTTCCCACGGAAGGTATTCGTCTTCTTTACCGGCCTGCAGACTCCCCAAGTTCCGCCCCGGAGGCTACTTCCTTCCGACTCCACAAGGGCCCCCTTTATTTGGGAGGCGGCTCTGTATGTCACAGTCTCCTGTCCCTTTTTTTGCGCGCCAATGTACGTATCATTGTAGGTACCCTCTCTGTCGTCAAGGGCGAGTTTTCCCCTCTCTCCAAACTCCTTCCCTAATACCTTTTGTTTTTTGTTGCTGTGCCTAGCCCTTCTCTCTTCCGGAGATTCCCCCTCTTCGGTCCCCCACCTGCCTCAGGTCGTTCCTGGTTGCAGGGCCAGCGCATAGACTTCTGCCTCGCCATGTTTCCAATTTTGGGGATTTTTCAGCGTTCCCCGTTTCCTTTTTTCTTGACACGCCGCTCCTGTCAATCCTCCCAGAGACTTCCTTTACTTTTTTTGACCAACTTTTTCCCACTTTCCAAAGAGAAGTCGACTTAGCCTGCTCAACGGCGGGTGCGCTGCCGCAGTCCCAAGTACTTAGTTTTTCTCGGGACCTTCCTCCTCCTCTGTGCGATTTTTTTGCTTTGGAGTTTACTCCCAAGCGAGTTTTTTAGGACTATCGCGCTTCCGCGACACCTTCCCCAGTGACGCGAACAGAATTTTTTTTAGCGCTCTTCGATCTATGGCTTTACTTGGTTTTTTCCGCTTCTTCCTCTTTTTCTGCCAACCCCTGGACCCAATGAGATAAAATCTCTCAGAGGTTCTTCTTGCCTCATTTCGTTTCTCACCTCCTTCCCTCCTACGTGATGGAGGGAAACTTTGACCAGGAGAGTCGAATGCGTAACCTGCTCGCGCTTCTTCCCTTTAGACCTTTGCCAGCCGTCCCCCCTCCGTGGATGCGTTGCAGTATTTTTTTCCTTGGTTTTTAAGTTCCCTGATCTTGACGATTAAAGCACCTCAGCCGACATTATTCCTTTCCGTCCGACGCATTCTTTTCAGCTGTTTTGACCTCCCAACTCGGTTCCCTGTGTTTGCCACTCTTTGCGTTCTAGAGAGCTTGGAATCCTTCGAGGTGGGCTCCAGCCCGCTTTTTCTCCCCCCTCCATTATCCATGAAAACTCCGGTATGAACCTCTTCGTTCCGAGACATCCCCCCCTCATCGGCTGCCGTCCTTCCACATTTTTTCCGCAGGTCCCCCCCCCGAGAAGCGCCAACAGCCTCGAGGCGTTGTTAGGCCTCCGAAAACCGTTTTTACCGACTTCTTTTGAATGAAGTCGCTGCTCCCTTTACGTGGACGTTGCTATTCCCCTATCCCCGCGTTTTCTTTGGCGATGGATCACCACGAGCAGCCACGATGGAGACTGTCGGCCCAGGCCCGTCGCCTCGACTAGTTCTTCTTTCCCTGGCACTGTTTTTCTTGGATGAAGGCAAGTGTCCAGACGCCCCGAGCGACGGCCCTTTCCCCTTTTTCATACGTTTTATGAACTTTTCTGCTCCGAGCCGCTCTAGCCAAGCTCGGTTTTTTTGCCGTTGTCGTCAGCTTTTTTTTAAATGGCGGGACATGTTTTTCTCTCCGACGTCCGTTTCCCCTAAGTTTTTATGGACAGAAGTTTTGTAATGAGATTCAATCCTTTTACTTTTTCCGCTTTTTTGGTTTAGTATTGAAGTTGAGGCCCTTTCGGGGCGACGCCCCAATCCTTTTGCAGGCCTATCGTGCTCGTATACGCACTGCTCTACCCTTCCCCCGCCTCTGTTGAAGTTCTGTTTCTCTCTGCTCTCTCCCTCCCGAATATGTCCCTTTCTTCCCTTGCTTATCGAGCTTTCTCCGAAATGAATTCTCTCCTCCCCTGCAGTCCCTTTTTTTGAGCTGGTACAATAAACCGGTTCCCCCCCTTATCATCGCATTCAGCCATGTGCTCTGACGGCCCTTGTGGAGGTCCACTACGGAACTTTTTTACTTTAAGTTAATCTTTCAACCCATGTGATACCGGTCTCCCCCCCCCTGCCCGGATCCCTTTGAGTCCCAAGCTCGCCCTCGATTCCTTTTTTCCTCAATCTCGTTCTTTTACCCTACGTTTGATTACTGATCCCCGTTCGGCACACTTCATTTGGACCGCGACAAAATCCCCCTTTCTTTCACCCCCTTTCATTCGGAAAGGCCGGCCGATGTCAAAGGACGCTAAGATCTTATTGTCTGATATTTGATGCAAGAGTGTTCTCCAATTCGATTCCTCTCGCTAGGGTTTCCGTTCCCGGCTCCCCTCGGTTTCTTTTTCTTCCTTGTCTCCGTTATTGCTGACGCTCCATCACTTGTGTTGATTTGTGCAGCTTTCCCTTTTTCGTTAAACAAATGAGAAAGGCGGCGGTCCAGAGGTGCACCTGTTCCCTTTCTTGACGAATCGAAGTTAATTTTTTTTCCTTCCTCTTCGCGTTTTTGCATGACCTCGGTTCCCCACATCGTCTTGGAGTGTTCGAATCAGACTGCCCTTTGATTTCCCCCATGTGATACCAAACCGTCCTTCAACGTTGGATGGTCTTTCCTCAGCCCGATCGATTGACGTTTTCCTTTTTCCCATCAAGCTTTTAACTCTCAATCTCCCCCGGTCGTGAACGTCTTTCGGATTTTGTTTTTTCTTCTTTTCCGGTACGAACCGAATCGTCGAACTGGCGCGTCCCAATGAGAA
>Ga0179591_1276662_pt1 | contig 10192 bp, 11 predicted proteins | sample CZOMad2_1_08_16f_FD_182891 | JGI IMG/M metagenome (GOLD analysis project Ga0179591, IMG submission 182891) | Vadose zone soil fungal communities from Angelo Coast Range Reserve, California, USA - CZOMad2_1_08_16fungal (PacBio error correction) | ecosystem: Environmental > Terrestrial > Soil >... | reverse complement strand
CCGCTCATTGGGCGTGCCAGGACCCCGCAAATCTGCCCATCATGCAGTCTTTTTTCTGCCCTCTTTTTAGAGAGAAGGTCTCTTTTGAATTCCCCACGTTGTTTCCTCCTCTCTCCTTCTTTAGTCATCGGTTTCTGGGTCTTTCTCCGCAATACGAGCGCGATCCCTCTTGATTTTTGAGAAGAGATCCGATCCGTTGTCGTTTTCCGCTTCTTTCGGTCGTTGACCGCCGATGGTCTCTCTCCATTGGTGCGCCCACTTTTTTTGCAGATGGGGTCCTGTACTGGTCCCCGCACTTCCCCCTCGTGATCACGACATCGACGCGCTCAACCCTTTAATCGGTTCCGTTTTGAGCATCTTCTCCTCCCGTTGTTGTTCTTGCTGCTCGCTTCCTCCCTTTAATGAGACCAGGGCAGGCTCTTTTAGTGATCTTGAGATGATTTTTAACCTTGCCTTTTCTTTTACCCCTCCGGCACCCTCATCCCAGAGTGCAAAATTTGCCCTCGTGGAGTCCACGCCCTTTCTTGCTAACAACCCGACAAGATCCGTATCTCTCGCAGCTTCCCTCGGTCGGATTCTCTCGTAGTGCGTCCCCAGTTTCGCTTGCTCCCCCCCCCAAGTCTTTTCTGAGGAAACGGCAACCGTCCTCTATACCTTCTTCCTGAGCTGCGTCGAGGCGAACCGCCGTAGTCTCGCTTTTTGCTGTTTTCTTTTTCCTATTTGTGATCTCGACATGTGCATGCTCGGCATTTCACCGGCTTCTAATCGGTCACCCCGTCCCTCACGCAGACCTCTGAATTGCAGATCGGTCCTTGCTTTCCCCCTTCTTTTCCTGATCGTTCCGTCACTTCTTCATATCGGTTCGACTCATTTGCGTTTCCGTCACGAGCCTTTCTAGCTTTACTACTAGTACTGCGTCCAAAGACCCCCTCGCTTTCCTGTTTTTAAGAGACTTTCCTCTTCGACTCTAGATGCTGATTCCGCGCCCACGATATTTCAACATCTAAAGCGCGTTCTCTCTGAAGATTGAAATTCGACCCAACCTCTCGGGGTCGTCGGGAGATGATTCCAGTCCAGCTGCATTCGCTCCCGTTAAACTCTCGGGTAGCCTTCCATTCCACTTTTCAATCCCTCTCTTTCTACCTGCTACGGAGTCCCCCCCCGCTCCATCCTCCCCTCAGAAAAGTCCTACTTGACCCCTGGCCCCCTCTGCTGAACGACTACAGCTTTTGATCGGCTCCAAATTCTATCTCTGCGTGCGGCAACGAACGATTGCAGCCCCCCCCCCCTGATTTTTTGTTCTTTTCAGTCCTCCGCTGCAATTTCCGGGGTCCCGTAATCAGGCTTCTCCGAACCATTGCTCATAGACCCCTTCCCTTCCCCCCCCTTTTGCCTTGCTCAGCCTTCCTCAACGCCCTATTCGTGGAAAAGGATGTTGATTGACCCAGGTTCTTTTTGCCCCCAATCAACTAGCGGACACTGCGCCTAGTACCCTTTCCTAGGACCTTTACCTCTGATCACTGTTGCAAAACTTTTCCCTTTTCAAAGGGTTCGTTCCCCACCCCCGCACGTTGTCCCTGCTGCGCGTGTCCAGGGGTCCACCACCTTGTGCGTTGTCCTTTCCTTCCCCTCTTTATCCCGGACTCTCCCCCTTCCTCATTCACGTGCCTTGTATCCGCTGAATGCAACATTGTAAAAACCAAATCATCCCCCAGTCTACTTTTCAAGTATTACAGTAGCTTCCACCTCCCTTCCGCCTGTTCATCGATTGCCATCCTGTATATACTGTTTTGGAACCTTGTCTCGCGTTGCTTCTTGCCGTTACGGTATTGTTTCTGAAACCGCCTCAGTTCTTGCGTGCGCGACTCTGTTCCTGTCTCCCCCCCGGTTCTTCCTCGCTCCCCAGGGCACCCTTAATTCCCCCCCCTCGTTTCTTCTTGGTTTTTACCCCCCCCCCACTCTACCCTGCCTTAGGTACTTGCTAAGCGCCCGGTCCCCCCACTCGCCAATATATCACTCTGCCCCCTTCCAACGCAAGCCCTGTTCGACCTGATCTTTGAGCTTTTCACTTCAACTTGTTTTTTCTCCTCGGGTCGCACCCGTTTCTCCAGTTCGCGCTACTACACAAAAGGCGTTCTATGCCCTCCTTTTCTTTTACTCCGATTCTCCTCGTCCCCCCCTTTTAGTTTAAGCAACCCTCCGCTTATGCGAAGGGCTTCATAGTCACTGCACTACTTAACAACTACTGCTGTATGGCTTTTCCCCCAAGCCTACCTTCCCGCCCCCTATTTCCCCTCCGTTCGCATATTCTTTTTTATATTTTTTTGAGAGATGATACCTGTCTTTCCTCCCCCCCGCGTTTGTCACGCCATCTTAAGTCTCTTCCTTCTCTTTCCTCCAGGACTTCCAGACTTCCTCTCCCCTTTTCCCTTGGAGTCGGGAGGTTCATCACCATGTCAGAGCGCTTGTTCTTCATGAGCCCCGTTTTTTTGGTTTCCCCCCCTTTTGGATCAACTGGCTGAGCCAACCGCGCACTTCTTCGGCAGAAGTGATTCAACTCCCTGTGTCCCTTCCTTATTTCTGGAGGGCATTTTCGTGATATACATTTTTTTTAGCGCTCCCTCCGGGGTCTTCCTTCATTGAATGTAGCTGCTCTCCTTGTAACCGTTTATTTACCCCCTCCCTTTTCCCCCTGCCCTCCTTTCCAGGTCTGCCCTGTGCGGCGTCTTTTCCCTTGCGCGAATTGTAGGCAGGTTTCTTCCTGGCGTGTTGAACTGTGCATCGCGTAACGGCTCCCCAACTTCTCAAATTTCTTTCCCTTTCCTCTTATAAGGCGTCCCAACAACGGATTTACACATTCCTTGAAACTTTTACAAAGCTTGGCATTTAATGTACCTGAATTTGGATACGTTTTAGTCCCCTAGATTTGGTTTCCCCTCAGCGTTCTTAGGGACACCCGTGCGGGCACCGTTTCCCTTTGGGGAGATTACTTTAAAGTTTACGTAGTTGTACCAATGAACCTTTTTTGCCAATGCCCTCGAGGCCTGCCCTTTTCACAAACTTCCTTTCTTGTGCCCCTCAGCAGGGTTCCTTCTGTGAAAGGTCCCCGCTCCTCGTGAGCGAATTGACGCAAGTAGAGCGTGGTATTTACACTCCCTCTGTTTTTCCCGCCCCCCGCTGCCCCCCGTTGCCCCCCGCCCCCACGACTCCCCCGCCCCTTCGATTTTTCTCGCGGCACGAAAGTGTCTATTCCTCTCGAGAACCACAGATTTTTTCTACCTTCCTCCGTATCCTTGAGGGGCACCCGAAGCATAACTCAATCTGTGCTGAAATAGTTCGATAACGACACGTACTCCCTCTCCGAAGTTTGATCCCCTATCCCCCTACTTCGATGTAATCATCCCCTATTTCGTTCCATTGGAAGGAGAGGCTGCGGGTTCCTCCGCCGGTTACTACGGCCAGGTGTTTTGTGAAGTTGCAGCTTAGTGCTTACTTTTAATTTCCCCTCCTAAGGAATGGGAATCTCTTCTTGGACCTATCCTCCTACCCAGCTTTTGGAGAGGTCTTCGGACAGGACCCTGTCTAAAAGTCGTATTCGTTGTAGGCGATCGGTAGTGTTTTTTATCTTTCGTGATGCGCGGAGAAGTGAGAAAGGTTCTCGGGCCGTCAGAAGCCCCCTCCCAGACTTTGTGCGTTCTTTCTCTCCGCCCCGATAGTTCTAGGGACTAGGGAACGTCCACAGACGGCCCCTCCGTTGACCCCTCATTTTTCACAGAAAGGAACCGACGCCCACCTCTTCCCTGTTTCCGCGCGCAGCTGTGCCATGTTTCTTCGCTGCTTTTTCGTCGTTTTGTCCCTAGTTCTGCCATGACGCCTTCTTATTTTTCTTCATGGGAGCAGCCTTTTCTTGACTCCGACCACCCGGGAACCGCTTTTTTTTCTTGCCCCCGCGGTTTCGCGCGACGCGTTACTGCATGGCAGATGTCCTCCCTTGGCCTCTCCTCCTTTTCCCTTTCGTCGACCGGTCGAGTGGTTTTTTGTATTCCCCGACGCCGCGCTGAGCTAGCGAGGCTCCCCTTCTCTTGGTTGGTTTCGCCCCTCCTTCTGTTGACCCCGAATTCCCTTTTCGCCATTCGAACTGTTTGATTTTTTGATGTTGGCTCCTCTTGTGACATTTTGCTCGCCCCCTTCAACCCTTCGAAGCTCCTTGACAATTTCCCTTTTATCACCTCTTAATGAGAGACTTTTCCCCTCCTCCGTTTTTTGAGAGAAGTTTTTCTGGCGCATTAATGCGACGCCTTTTCCCCCCATTCGCGTCGAAATTTTGCTAGTTGCTCATTACGTCGGACAAAACGTTTTTTCTTTCGGACAACCCTCTGGCAAACCCCCAACCCCTTGGACCTGACCGCCAAACACTTTCTACCATCTCCGTAACCTGAAAGTATTGCTGAGCTGCTTAACACCTACCCCCCCGATAAGGTCCCCCTTCCTTTTTCCCCTCAGAGAACTCGTTCCGCGTAGGCTCCCCAACTCGACACCTTTCGTCCCCTGGTGGCCAAGTCTAGGCTTCGTCAACCTCTCTGCTTCTTCCCCTTCATCCCCCCGTCGCGCAATCCGCTCGGGTTCACCGGCTGGTTATTCTGCATCTGGCCTGCTTGCTCGCCATGTCTTTCCTGTCCCATAGGTAACGAGCCAGCCCCTCCTACCTCGGACTGCTCTCTTCGCGCAGAGAGCGGAACCTCATTTTTATGCTCGTACAACGGCATGAGGCATAGGTGCCGGCCTTCTGTTCCCCCTTGTCATTTTGTCCTGCGCATGCTCGGCTACGTTTGGGTGTGCGACACCGCTCCGCGTTCAATTGGCGGCGAATTTGTAGTATATTCTCTTCCCTCAGCGCCTCTAGGCACAAGAATGAGTCATAAGAGTTCGACGGACGCCCCCTATTTTTTAAGAAACTCTATTTTCACGATCATTCCGACTCCATGAATTATTTACCCATTTCCCCCTCAGAGGAGTGTTTAAGAACCAACGGAATCCCTCCACGACCCGCCGCTTTCCTCCCTTTCAAAATGATAAGTTTACGTCACCCCCGCAATCGGGCACCCCCGCCCCCCTCCCTGACCCCAACCTCCCAATACTTTTCTTGTACTCGTCCCCCCCATTCCCGAGAGTTTGATTTTGATTTTCCCCTTCGCGATCAAGCGTGCGGAAACGGGAACGATGACTTCAACCGCGCTTTCCCCCTGCTGCTATGCACCAGACGAGTCGATTTTTTTACGCGGGCGCTTTTAAAACCGGCTTCCGTCCACCTTTCTAGCTATTGTCCCTTCTAAACCTGTTTTCCCGTCTGAAAGACTTCCCCTCGTCCCGGCACCGCTGTTGCTCCCCCCTCCCGGATTCGGTTTCCCCGTCTCCCCCCTCCTTCTCCTCCGCGCCAGCCAATCCCCGGCTCTCCCTCGGGACTTTTCCCTTCCCCCTTAATATAGGGTCGTGCAACACATGTTTCCTGGCTCCCAGGTTCCTGGTCATTGTTTTGTACTCCCCGCCTTTCTCCGGACGCACGCACTCGCCCTCCTTCCTTTCTTTAAAGAATCTCGACTTTAAAAAAACCCAACAGGCTCTCCCCCGTCTCTATTCCAGTCTATACAGTAGCATGCCCCATTAAGTGCTCCCCCTAATGTTCCTTTCACACGTGTTTTTTTCCTTATTCTACTGAAGAACATGTCTCTTTTCTCCGTTACGCCTTTATTGCACATTTTTCCCCCTCCCCCCTAGTTTTTTTTGTTACCCTCTCTCCCATTCTCCGTTGCTCCGGCCCCCTTGCTGAACCAGGGGCCCCTTCCCCTGTAACCGGTTGAGGATCACTATTTTTTTAAGTTCCGGCTCTTTCAGTTTGCCCCGCACTGCCTTGCCTCTCCTCTCTACACTGTCAATGTAATTACCGCCAGCCTGACTTTCACCTGGTTATATCCACTGAAAACGTTTTCCTGTAAAGTCTGCTCCGCAACCTCACAGTTCGCTGCAGACCTTTTTTCAAGAGCTGCCCTCAACGTGAGCTCTTCCTCTCTCTGTTCCCTGGTGTTGCCCCCCGCCCCTTTCTTTCGTACGGAATTGTTCCTTCGTGCGCAGCCCACCTGTGGATGCGTGGACAACAACGCCCAGCACCTTTCTCCAAACTGTAGCATCTCTATTCCTCCTTTGTGTTCTCTCTGATTAGCCCCTTTTTTGGTGCCGTATTTGTTGCCCCGAAGCTTTTTGTAAGTGATATTCGGCCTTCTTCCCTTTATTGCCGTTTTTTTTTTCCCTCCATTTGTTTCTTTTCGTGTGAAGAGCGCCTTTTTAGTTTTCTTTTTTCTTCCCCTTTTTGATCAAGTTCTTGGCGAACTGATTAACCTGCCTCGCCCGCCGTTACTTCCCCCCTTCAGTGACCTCTCCCCCCCAATTCCGGATCTTTCGACGCTTCTGGTTCGTTCCTTTTTTGATTCTTTTTCTAGCGCTTTAGCCCCCTCCCGTCCTGACGTGTAGCTGACGATCCGGAAGTTTATTTTGTAGTTAAACTCAGGCCCCTGCCCTCCCGGTGAGCAGAAGTCTTCGTTGACCCGGCGCACCCCGTGAATGTCTTCCACTTATTGGCGGTGAGCCAATGTCCCCTTCAAGGGTCCCCGTTCCTCCTCCGCTGGTGTATTTGCGATAGAACCAGGCCCCCACCCCTTCTTGCAACTCGCCCCTGTACACTGTTCATTCTACCTAAGACTTTGATCTGGTTTAGCGATGCCGAGCGCTTTTTACATTTTTCATTCAGCGGATCTTTTTCCAATCCCGGCACCGCGGTTGCAGGCTTTCTCCCTTGCAGTTTTGCGTACGTCCCCCGCAAAGGTTGTCCTCCTCGACATGGCCCCCAATGTCACGTTTTGTGGTGTCGCCAAAAGATATTGAAGGTCTTTTTCACTTTCTTTCTTCCTTTACAACCTGGTCTAGGTAATTTTTCTTTATGAGGAAACGAAAAAGAATCCTTCCAAACTCCCTCCCTTGTTCCCCTGGTGCTTTTAAGTGCAGACGCTCTTCTGAGTCTCTGCACACCTTTTCTATTCTATCGAGTACCAAGACTTACCCCTGCGCCGCCGCGATTTCTTACGATCCGGCCTCCGCAGAGGCTTGATGGGAGGCCCACATCACTGATTAGTTTTTTGTTTGATCCAATCCATCCGCACTATGTGTACTTTCCAATTGTGCAGTTTCCCCCCCCAAAATCTGGGGTACGTTTACCCCAATGATTCCTCCCTTTGGCAAGGCGCGGTCTTTGTCGACGTTTTCTTCTGGTTTGTGGACGCCTAATGTTCAGGACGGCCCGTCTTTTGATAGTATGTACGGCGAACACCGCCGTCTTGAATGGGCCCCTGACTGAAGGCCGTTGAGCTCCCCCGCGCGATTGTCTCTGCTTTCTCCGCTGGCAAGTTGCGCCGCTTCTCCCCGGCTTATGCCGGGGGCTATGGTTTTCCTGCGGGACTACGTTCTTGCGAAAGACTTCCCGTGCCCTTTTCCCCCACCCTTCCCCTTGGGTCGGTGGGTAGACGCCCGACTCTAAGCTCTTTTTTGCTGTTCCGGCGGCCTTGCTTTTTCATTACCCCGATCAGGCCCATGTGGTTTCCTTTCACCATTCATTTTTTCCGAGAGGCTCTTTCGCGCCTTGCTCCTGATTTCATTTTGTCTCGTGTCACCGAGTAGACCCGGACCCGAGCTCGCCCGTTATTTTCGACTGCAGTCAAAAGAAGGCCCAATTCTTTACCCCACCGGAGAGAGGTTTCGCCTCCTGTTCCTGTTCCTTTCCCCAGCTGTCGATGCTTTGCCTTTTCTAGAGACTTTGTTAATCACCCTTCGCAAGAGAGCCAACGGTTTGTTCAGCCCGTCTCTAAGGACCTCTCGGACTGAGGGAACGAATGAGCGCTTCCTTTTTTTTGTTCTCCTGCGCGCGTCCTTCACGTTTCCCAGCCTACGAGGTCTGCAGGTCTTTTGAGTGGGCCTGTTTTGATGCGTTGTGTCCTCATTGCTTTCCCCTTCCGTTTGCCCAGTTAGCGCTCCCCCCACTAGCTTCCCCGAGAGCATTGAAATTAGGCCTACACCTTGCGGAGAGAGACATATCTCTTTCCTCCCCACTTTTGTGTTCGTCTCTCTTTTTCGCTCTCTAGAACCTTTTTACTTACCCCCCGCCTTTCAAGGTCGTCTTTTCTTGATCGTGCGTTCTTGCAGTTCCCCATCTTATTGCCTTCCCGGACCTCTATACCCAGGGGACCCATGGAGCACCCTTTTCTATTGTACACTTTCTTTCCTTGTGGTCACCGACCTTTTTGCTCTGCAGAAAACCTTTGGTTCTTCCCCTTTCTCCGAGCGCACCAGAGTTTAGCATTAGTTTATTGCGTAACACAATTTTTCCCCTTTTTCCCGCTTTGCGACTTCTGCGCAAGTCTGCGATTTGTCGACTCCCAGAATATCCAGAGTGATATGAAGGACCCCCTTGCGTCCCACGCGAGCTGCGGCCCCGTGGTGATGTTAATATTTGCTTTCCCCTCCCCCCGATCTACAGGCGTCTTGTACGACGCAGCACGCAGGACTCGCAATTTTTTCTATCGGACCACTCGATGAAAAGTCAGGGGAATTCCCTCCCCCTGTCAAGGAATGGGCCTGACCCTCCTTCCATGTCTTTTCGACTCCCCGTCCGACATAAACTATCTCCTTCTATTTATCGAGAATCACCAATCACACCCCTAGGACTTTCTTACCTTTTTGAAGCGACTTTTGCCTCCCCTGCTCAGCAATGCTCCCTTAGCATCCCCATAAAAGAATACGCTTGCGCAACGAATTCTTGTTCTTGAAGCTGCCGACTTCCCCTCCCTCCTTCCCCAGCTTCCTCCTGGCGATGATTCAGTCCACTTCCCCAGCAGTTACCAATGACGGCGTTTTCTGACCCCAAGGCCATCCCTCCAATCCCGCTGTGCGGAAGCTAAAGTTCCCCGTTCGTCAACACCCCCCCCCGCCACTGCACACTGAAAACTGCCTCACCCCCAGCCATTGCCCTGGACAGAATACTTTTTTTTGCCCTCCGTACTCCTGAGAGTTGGACTTTTTTTCTCACTTCTCTAGGCTCCTCTCTTGCGGACCCTAAATCATAACCACCGCTTGGTATGCTTGCGTTCCTCTCAGCACGCCGCGCGAATTTTCTTCGGCTTTCTTTTTTCTCTGTATTCTCAGAAATTACTTGAATCTAACCATTTTACCTGGCCCTTCAGACCATAATCAAGTCCGGTATTCGTCACCTTTCGTTGCTTTTTTTGGTTTGTACCAGTTCGAAATCCCCCTCTTGCCAGCTCAAATTCGCTTCGACTTTTAGAAGAGTGCCCCCTTTGACCCCCTCCTTTTTAACCTTTTCTGGCCACCCATCACTTGTCCCTGTTTTCGTTTGTTCCTCAAGGGTCCACAACTTGTTGTTGCTCTTGCGGTAATCACCCCCCCTGACTGAACGTTCACGGACTTTCATGCCCCACCCTCCCCTCGTGGCAGTATGTCTGACCGATCCCGTCCTTTTATACCCTTGACCCCCCCTTTCTATAATAGACAAAACCCCTCGTTCTTTACAGTATAGAATGTCCATGAATGTCATCGATTTGCATAACTTTTTTTTCCCCCCTTCACTCTTGTCTTCTCTAATTTTTTCCTTTCTCCGGTGTTTCTTTTCTTCCGTACTATTTATTTTTGCCCTTCTCGAAGTTCGGGTCAGTCTGCGCCTTTGGTCTCCGTGCTCCCCCTTCCTTCTCACCCTTTCACGACCTGCCCAACGGTAACCTGGTGTTTGTAACTATTTTCCAACGTCGGATTTTCAGACTACTCAATTTCGCCCCCTTTTCCTAAGCAGCTACCTTGTCCAATTAACCTTATCTTAGACCTAACATGATCAGTTGAGAGTTGTAACTGAACCTTGGAGTCACCTGCTTCCGCCCGTGACTCCACCCCTTACTCGCCTTGAAAAACAACATTTTGTGTTCTTTTTTCTAACCGGCAGCTTCTTACTTCTCGCGATGCGGTCGGTTGTGAAGCCCGCCTCCCCTCCTGGCCTGTTAATATTCCCGGTCTGCAGGGCGATGCGCCATTAAAACACTTTCTTTTCTTCCACCAACTCCCCTTCCTCCCAGTGATAGAA
>Ga0179591_1372172_pt1 | contig 10193 bp, 11 predicted proteins | sample CZOMad2_1_08_16f_FD_182891 | JGI IMG/M metagenome (GOLD analysis project Ga0179591, IMG submission 182891) | Vadose zone soil fungal communities from Angelo Coast Range Reserve, California, USA - CZOMad2_1_08_16fungal (PacBio error correction) | ecosystem: Environmental > Terrestrial > Soil >... | reverse complement strand
AGACAAGCCCCAATTTGGTCCCGTGTCGCCGGGCCACGGTGTCAGCTTCCGACTTTCTCTGAGGTTTCCCTTCATCCCGGGAATTTTTTTGGTTCAAGTCCTTTTCTTTCATCTGTCGCCCTCCTTTTCCTGAGTATATCCCCTGTAGGCGGTGCGCTTGATGGAGTGAACTCCGGTGGATGCTTCTTTCATTGATCGTCCCCTCAGCTCCGCGTGTGCTCTTTATGAGGACGATGCTGCCCTTCGCCTTGTCCCCCCCTATACCTGAGTTCTTTCCTTCCCCTCTCCCTTTTCCACCAGGCTCCTTGACACAGGCCCCATTGGATTCTGGATTCACAGAACCTTTTTTGCATGTGCTCTTCCGCTCAGCTCCCGAGAGGCCCCGGCACTGTCGTGTCAAAGCTAAAAGATAATGATCATATGCCGGCCAGACGTTTATGAAAAGGGCGTCTTTGAAGTTCTGGAAGTCTCCGGAATGCTGGCCTCTTGAGTTTTGTTTTCAGATTCTCCTCGGTCCTTTTAGGCCCCCACGATGTGATCTCCACCCTTGCCGCCCTTTGTCCTGACAGAAATCTCCGTTTCCATTTTTGGCCCCACTATGCGGAGTCTTTTTTCAGCCACCACATCATCGAACTTGTCCCATGCAGAGGATGCTTTTTTTGGCTGTGGATTCTTGCCTTTTCTTTTCTCGCGTGCCGGTTGATTTTTTTTCCTCTCCCTTTTCGGAGTGGCCTTTTTTGTTAACTGGCGCCCCCCCTCAGCATATCGCTCCCAGCGACAGGTTCCTTGGGTTCGGAGCGGTTACTTTCGCCTCCCCCCCTTGCATCCCCTTGGTGTCCCCGATCGTACCTCCCTTGCCGCTGCGGTCCTCTACATGGTCCTTCCTGAAAGATCTTTTTCCCATCTTCTTAACCATGCAGACTAGGGCGAGGTCGGCCCCAAGAATGAGGTTGATTTCGACCTTTTTGGAGCGTCTTCTCCTCGTTTTTTTCCCACGGGGGGTCATTAAATCAACCCCTAAGTTTTTGGCCTTAATTGACGATCTTCCCTCTTCCAATCCCAACTTAGTTTTTGCCCAAGTACGGTTGTGCTTCGCCACTTTGTTCTCCAATGGTAGTTGACGCCTCTTTCCTTCCGAAATGTCCGTAATAGAAACGGGTTCCCTTTTCCTTAGAGTTCTAGGCCCCTCGCTTTTTTCGAGTCTTCTGTCCCCCCTCCGTCGGTCACCCCAACCGCCAGGCGCGTTTGTAGCAATATACTCCTCCCTTTTGTGTTGTTGGAGAGATATTGTCCTCGCGCATCCGGTTGTTCTCCAGGCGGAAAGACAGACCTTTGTCCGGCATCCACCTCCCCTTCGTTGATGCCCCTCCTCCCTCTGACGAAGTGGATATGATGGCAGGGCTCCCCCTGTCGACTTCCCCCCTGGAACGGACCCCTTTTTTTTCTCACGTGGAACTACACCCTACGGTTGCCCCCCTCCCGGTGGATCTCCATTCCACCGGAAACTCGACCCATTTACTTCCCCCCCTGCCGTTGATTGAGCTTTTCAACGGGTTCAGCTTATAATCCTCCACCAGGCCCTTCTTTTCCTAACATCCCCCATTCTTCTTGTGTTGCCTCATCGACCATTCTATGATGTGGCACCTTAGATTGCGACACCTCCCTTAATGGGCTCTTCCTTGACCGAAGCTTCCCTGGTGACGATTAGTCCCCCCAATTTTGCCTTGGGCTTCCTTTTCACACATCGCTCCTCCCTTCCTGTACGCTGTCTTAGATCTTTTTATTTCTGTTCGCCAGGTGCCCTCCCCCAGACCTCTTTTTTTTTTTTTTCATCTCTCTTCAAGGACCCGCTACACCGCGACAAAGCCTTCCGATCCCTCTTGAGTCCTGACGGCCTTCTTTCCCTCTGTGGTCCTCTGGCACTGCTTCATACTTGGGTGGCCAACCAGCCTTGGCCTCGGCTCTCTTCCTTTGTCAGGATTTTCAAAAACCGCGGGTCAGTTTGCCTTTTTGAATAATCCCTCTTTCTTTTTTTGGCTGCCGAGCTCTTTCCTATGCAGGATTTCTTCCCCTCACGTTCATCTGAACCCCTTCCATCAGGTTCTGTCACTCACCCCGTTTCAGATTTTCCTTCTTTCCCCTTTTTTCATTTTTCCCTTCTTTTTTGCCGGAAATGAAGCACATTCATTCTAGCTGGAACAGAGCCTCTTCACGTGGGGAATCTAGTTTTATTTAAAAGCAGGGAGCGATCCACCCGGAGTTCGTGCTTCCCTTTTTTCCATACCAAGGGCTGTTGTCTGCATGGTGGACCGGAGGGAGAGGACCTTCTGTTCATGTTTCCGGGTTTTTTTCCCCCCCCCCCGTCCTGTCAGCTTAACCACGAACCTCTCCCACACGCTAACCTCTTCGTCCCGTCCTCATAGACGGCCCCCAATTCTTTTACCATCTCTGGAAATCCTCTTAAAGGCTTAGACATCTTTTTCCTCTCGACGGTTGAGGTCTTGGAATAGAAGTCAGGATGCCTCACGCATTCTTTGGAAAAAGAAGCGATTAGAACGCTGAAAAGGTTTTTTTTTTCACACTGTTTTCTTGGGCCCTGTACAGGGAGGTGTCTTTCTTGGAAGTTCTCTTCGGTTTCTCCCCCCTTGGCCCCCTTTTGATGCGGGATTTCGCAGCATTCGCCTTCGCTTTTCGAGCTTTTTTCCCGGCCGAGTCACTCAGAACATTGATCCTGATTCCTCCTGTGGCTGCTTTTCATCAACTTTTCAAGACTTATGTCCAGTATCGGTAGTTCGCTTTCTGGGACTGCCAGTCCCTTCGCGGGCGGTCAAATCCTGGGTTGCAAAAAGCTGGCTTACCTCAGTTTCTCTGAATCTTCTTTCCCGCAGCACCCGGCGGTCTTCTTTGACGAAGCAGGGCCCCGTGGAGGAGATCGAGAATCTGGATGCAAGTTTTTCAGTGGCCCGGGCCGTTTCTTCCCATTTTTCCTTTGTTTTCGGCAGCTGGTCCAGGTTTATTGCCGGTGACGTGGCCGAGCGGCGCCCCTTCTTTTGGACCACTTACGTCTTCCCCCTTTTTCTTCCTAATACAGTTGTTTCTTTGTGCGCTTTGATTTTTTCACCCTCCTTTTCCCCCCCCGCCCGGTCACCGGCAATCCCCTCCCCCAGCGGACGAATTTTCCCCACACAATTCCGTGGAGAGCAGTTTCCCGCCTTCCCCCCTTCCCCTTTTCCCCTTCCTGCTCGTTCCTCCTTCGCGGGCCGGTTTTTCGTACGAAGAACACGTTCCCCTTTGCTGTCACGTACGCTTACCCTCTCCTCCCTGTTCTTGCCCTTGCAATCGCGGGACCCGTCCTTTCCCGGGTCCTTTCCGTGCCTTTTTCCCCTGCGCGAACAGTCAGCCAAATAAGTTGCCTCGGCGGGTTTTTTTCCTCCCAGCCAGCGGCGAGAGCATGGAATTTCATTTTTTTTTCTTTCCTCGGCTTCGAAGCTCCCGGCGGCCGTGCTTCGGCTGTCTCGAAGTTCTTTGCGGCCCGCGCTTAATTGCCACATGTGACCCCCCCCCTCCCCCTACGGCCTCTCCCGGTCGCCAACCAGGGACGCCCCGGGTGCAGCGTTTCAGGAGGTCCGGCCCACTGGCAGGATTTTCCATCATTCCTGAGCTGCCAGCTGGCGCCCTCCACCTCCTTAGATCTCGAGACTTTCGAGCTCGCGCGATGAGACGAAATCGTTCTTTTTGCCGGACGACCTCCTTTGCGTGTGCTGATTTGCTGTTTTTTCAGGACGCCTTGTCATCCGACCGAGGAATCCTCCGCCTCATTTTCTGTCCCACAATGAACAGTCCCATGTTTATTTTCATGAGAACCCTAACGTCCCCCCCTTTTGGATGTGCCGCTTTCTTTTTGCCAGCTTGTCCATCCGGTTTTTTTACCGAGAGGCCCCCCTTCCTTTCGTTCAATTTTTCTTTCCCCCTACAGATCATGAGTGCTAAATCAGCTTTAGGGTACCCTGGTCTAGCCGTATGGCCGTGCTTAGAAGGAGATGTCCTCTTCTTTCCAGATGAAGGTCTTTTTACTACTCTTAGAAGTCCAAGATACTTCTCTGACCTATTTTCTTTATGGGCCACGCTTTTTTTTTTGCCTTTAGTCAGGACAGCTTTAGAAATAGACGAGGTCTCTTCTGGTTGGCAACCCCTTCTTCCAGATTCCATCTGCCACTCATCCCTTGCAGAGGAGGCCCTTTCCTTTTTCCCTTCCTTTTGATCGGCTTTCGATGTGTGCCGTTGAAGTCCCTTTTCTTGCTTCTCCCGTATCTACCCCGGTCCCTCTTCCTCCTGTCCTCCTCATCCCAATCGAAGACCTGTCCCGGAAGCGTTCTTAGCGAGGGTGTCCGCCGTGCCCCCCTTTCTATTCGCCTTTTTTTCGATCGTCACCCTTGAACGCTGCGGTCCTCCTACGGCTGCACTTCCTTTCCGAGGGGGCTCTCTCTCCGCAGCCCTCTTTCTAGGACGGCACCAGATGCTTGCTGTTAGGACTTTTCCTTTTTTGGTTGGGTGAGGCATTGACCCCCTCGTTTTACTTCAAATCAACGCGTTTGTTGACGTGCCCTCTTACGAAGTGGCTCCTCCATTTGTTGACATAGCCCGTGTTCTTTTTTTTGGGACTTCTTCCCCCCTTTGACCCTTCTTTTGTGCGCCGTTGGTCCTCCTTTTTTACATGTCATTGTAATAGCCACTGGCCTCTCCGCCCCGTCAGAAGGTTCCTTCTTCCCAAGACGAGTTCTCCCCTCTATGTATGTGTGACAGTTCCTTTGTCCAACCGCCCCCCTTCGCCTCTATCTCGCTCTTTTCTCCCTTTTTGTTGAGTTGCGCTTATGGCCCCCCTTCCTTTCGGTTGGAAGTTTGTGCACCGGTCACTACAGGGGCTCATATTACTTTGGCGCCACTATCGGAGTTGATGCTCTACCAAGCTGCCGAAGTGGCTATTTTTCTTTGCTATGTCACTGACTTGCTGTCAGATTTAAAGGCTTCCCCCCTTCCCCCGCACGCCTTTCAAACCGGACTTTGGTGATCAAAAACCACACTTTTTCTGAGGTTCCCCCCCTTCCAGGTAAAGGTCCCATCCCTTTCGGCCATAAAAACTTCTCCTTTGGATTGAAGGGGTCCCCGGGGGTCAACCATTTCTTTCCTCTCTCCCCCCTTCTCCCCTCGAAAAGCAAAAATACCTTTCCTTTGACTTGCTTTTCAAGTGCCCACCCCCAACCTCTTGCATGGCAGAAATGTGCAAGTTTCCCCAAGGGGTCTTCCCCCCAAGTTGCAGACAACTTTTGTTATCGTTCACCCCCCCCCTACACAAGGGTCCCCTGCAGACACACCCTCTACACCAACGCTACTGTCGTTCTTCGCTTTTCTGAGGCTGGTCTCTCCAGGTTGGAAAGAAAATGCCCCAATATTGGTTGATCTACTTTTCTAAGGCCCCCGTCGGCACCGCCTCACAGACACAACTCCTCTACACAGAATTCGTTCCGGGCCATATCTTAATCTGGTTCAGCTTGCTCCTTTGGCATCCTTTTTGGTGGCCCACAGCTGTCCTTCTCTTCTCATTGCTATGTTCGGACCCCCACTTGCAAAAACGCTTTAGTTTAGTCTCCTTTCTTTTTGCCTGGTTCGCTGGCCCGGGTGAGATCAGGATGCTATCCTTTCATCTGAAAAATTGCCTTCTTCCCGGGCTTCTGCACGGCACTATTTGCCCATGATGCAGTCTTTCTCCCCGGCAATGATCAACATCCTATCTTTTATGCTGAACGCAAGGGCACTTTTTCCCTCTCGGTTCAATTTGCCAAGAGGGAGAGGACCCCCGTAATGCCTGTTTTTTTCCTTTTTTTCATCACAATGGGCATGTGTTTCACATATGGTGGAACATGAGTAGCCTTTTCTGTAAGATTTCTTCACAAGGCCCCTAAAGAGTCAATCAGCCCAGATAACATATGTCGTCCTTCCCTCCCGACCCCTGAATCATCCCAAGGCCTCTTCACCCTGAGCAAAGAATAAATTTGATATATAGCTCGTGGAGGGCCAGCTGGCAGATCGTCCTCTTTTTCTTTCCAATGCCCGCATACCCGTTCGTCTACGCTCAACGGGTTCCTCTCTGGTGTGGTCTACCGGGCTAGGAACTGTTTTGATCTGGTCTTTGTGCTTTCCCCCTTACCAGCGAGGCTGTCGCCCAGATCTTTAGGAGCCCGCCCTGCGTCTCGGATCGAGATCTTTTGCAGAGACTGAAAAAATGACGAAATTCTAAAGGCTTCGCGGCTTTCTCTTCGTCAATCCCCCCTTCTCTCGTAGCTTTGGTTGTGTTAGCGGAGATTTCGGAATGAAGACAATTCATGGGCGTTTCCTACAATCCCAGCCCCCCCCTGGCAGGGCCACACCATACGTTGCCGAGTATAGTGAGAGCCTCGGTTGTTCTCTAGGAGCCTCCTGGAAAGAGTCTTTTCTATTCCGCGAAGAATTCGGAACTCAGTGTCGTAATGCCCATCCTGACAGAGTGGATTGGGTCCCTTTTCTCTTCCCAGGCGGGGCTTGCCCTTGACGTGGCCCCTCTTCACCATGAGGGTGGCACTTCCGCTTTGCAATTCTCTCTCTTTTACCCTTCCTAGTTTGTTGTTTCTTTCCTCGTCCTTTTTCCCCATAATTTGCTTGACAAGTCACCGGCTAGAATGAGACCTCCTCACCTATTGCACACCTTTTTGTTCCGTGTGTGTTTCCCCGGCTTTTTTCCTTTGACGAGCGCCTCAAGGCTGAGTCCTATTGGCAGGGGCTCTCAAGTAAGCTCCCCCCCCTAGGAACAGATAGGCTTTGTGCCCCCATGACGTGGCACCCCTATGTTCCCCTTACCTCTTCTCAGTCCAGCTCCGAACACCCTCATCCAAAGCTAGGGCCTACCTGTTTTTTGATAAGCAAGTCCAACATCTCCGGATCTTCGGGCACTGGTCTCTGAATCTCTCGGCGGCCGTGCTTGTCCCTTTCTCGAAGAGCTTGAGACGACCCTCTTCCAATTTTTCCCATGGTCGACAAATCCCGTCCCCTCCAGTCCCTTTCCCCCCTCAGGCACCTGTGTCAGTCGGACGTAGAGGCCTTCCTCCCCTCCCGGGAAGGGGCGCCCGGGAGATTGAAAGCTTTTCAGCCCCCTTTCTTATCATTTTTCGAGCGGTGCGCGCGTGTCCAAGAAGGTGGCTGTTGTCGAGAGCCGGACCGCCTCCTTGTACTTTTTTCTATTGCTTGCCGCTTGATTTGTTTTCCGACTGACGGCGTCTCCCGTCCTCGCCCTTTCCAACAGGCTGACCCTTTCCCCCCCCTGGACCATGGATGTCGTCTTTCTTTCCCCACTGAACGAAGTGTTGGATGTGACTTGCCCTTTTCCGGTCCCCTCTCTCCCCCACCGTGTCATTGCTTTCCTGTCCAAGCAACACGACATTTTTGCGTCAATTGGACTTCCCTCCCTGCAGATCCCCTTTTGAGAGCTTGCCTTGCGCGGATTTCTTTAGATGCCCTTGTCTGTTCCGGCCCTGAAGCTCCCCGGCCCCCAGATACGGCACAAAAAACAAACCCACAGGACCCCTTAGGATTATGTGCCCGCTGTTTTCCTTTTCCCCAGAGCAATCCGCCGGGCATGACCGGATGTTTTCCCCCCCAAAAGGCTCCCCCGATCGTCAGTCCTTCTAACGACCCCCTTCCCCATGCAGTAGTTCGTATCCCAGGTTGTTTGCCCTTTTGTTTGTGGCTGCTTTCCTTCCGGATAAGAACCCATCGCGGTCTGTTTGGTCTGGATCACCTGGCGCCCTTTACTTCGCACTCGAAGAACAGCGAAAGGTTGTGAGGTTCCCTCCGCCGGCCCCCTTTCGGCAAGGTGTCTATAGTCACCGCTGCAGCTGAGTCCTTCCATTTGCTGAACTTTCCCTTAGAGTTTTCCCTTTGCCCCCGTCCTTTGAGGAGATGAGGACGGCACACAAAGAAATCTCTCTGCTTTCATGACCCTGTTTCTTCTACTTTTACCCCCGGCAAGATTCCACGCATCAGGTGTCTTTTGCGAGAAGTCTTTGGCGATTCAGGCCCCTTCTTTTCTGCCACCGTTGTTTTCTTAACCTGTGTGGTGCTTCGCCACTTTTTCTCCCCCTGGTAGTGCCCCTTTTTCCCACAGCATTCATTGTATAGCCACCTTTCCCCTTCTCTGCCAGTCGCAGTCTCTCTCCTCCAACGCCGAGTCTCGAAGCAATAGATTTCTTCCTTGAACGTGCCGATAGCCAACTGGCAACCCCAGAAGGACTTCTTAGCCGAAATTTTCCTACGTTGTTGTTGTTTTTCTCCTCATGATGCTCTGCGCCTTCGGTTGTAAAGTTTGTGGTTTGCAAGGTACCCTCTTTGGAGGAGACTCTTCTTCGGTGATGACCTCGAATTCGACCCCCCGTGTTGCTTGCTGGCTTTCCTTTACAAGTCTTGGATTGTCGATTACCCCCCGGAGGCAAGAAACTTGCTCTCGACGTGGCCCTTTTCCCCCCCCCGCGAAGTTGACCCAAAAACACGTGGACTATTCCTCTTTCCGTCTATCTGCCATCGCCCCCCCTCGTCTCGTTTTTTCAAACGTCAACCCTTCTGAGGTGTCTTTTACAGCGTTAACCGGTTTCCCCCCCTCTTCTCCTCGCTCAAACAGGAGGGAGACATGTTCATGATACAAAAAGAAGGAGGGTGAGAGTTGGCGGCTGAATTTTGTGGCCCAGGGGAACTCGCAAAATTCTATTGATCCCTCCTGCCCCGTCCAGCAGGGACTTTGACGATAGTTAAACCCTTCTTAACTGGCACACCCGGCTGCCCTTGACGCTTCCCCCACTCTTAAACCGCTACTGTGACTTTTTATTTTCTCTCTGGATGATCTGGGCCCCGGTGAGTACAGAAAGCCCAACCTTTGTTTTTTTGTTTTGTTGTCGAGTGATCAGGACACTTACCGAAGGCATCTCCCCCCCACCCCCCATTCCCCCTCTGAGGATGTCTCATCTCTGACCTTTACCAGGCTCCCCTTCTTTTTTGGCCCTCGGAAGATTTCCAGATCTCCACTCTTTTCCAACCCTTTCGTTCAGGGAATAGGACCTTTTAATCCCCATGGCAACCCCCGCGGCATCTTTTGACAGAGCTTCATAAGCTTTTCCGCTTCTCGCGAGCTCCCCATGAAGGACCACCTAAAGTATTCTTTCAACTAGGCTGTCATAGACTTTCTTCCCCAGACGGCAATCCTCCTGCCCTGGTGCTGAAGTTGGCCTTCCAATTGAAGAACCCCCTTTTTTTAGTCTGGACAAAGTTTTTCCATTTTGCCCTTCCCTGAAAAGCATCAGGCTTTAAGCGGAACCTTCCCCACACAGGATTTCGTTTCTCATCAGACACCAAGGGTCCCGTCCTTGGTGTCCCCCCCTTACGGAGAGGACGGTAGGGAAGATTGGGGCGAACAAGGTCGTTTCGGTTTAAAGAGTCAGAATCAGAATAGATGATTTTTTTCTTTTCCTTGCACCGGCCTTTAAAACGGAGTTCACTCAAGGCTCTCCCACGCTCCCTTCCTCTATATGCAGGGCGCTTTCTGCCAGTTCTTTCTTCCTAGTCATGACCCCTCCTGAATGCCGTTTTTCAGGAAACCCGAATATCCCTTTCCTTTCTTCGGCCAAGGTTCGTTCTTGTGTGACCTTGGGGTGGGAAGCTCTTTTTGTGGTCCCTGGGGTTCAAGGTTTCTTACATTCCTTCCTTGCCCGAAGCCTCCCTTTTTAGAGTCAGAAAGGCCAACATTTTCCTTTTATAGTATAATGCCCCTAGGCCCCGTCCCGACCTTATGATATCGTTTTTCTGGCGGAGCGCACCCAAGCCTCTTCAAGTAGCTTTGTTCTCTGTTGTTGCGTCTGCCCCTCCCCCCCGCGGGCTCCCTTTTCCAAGCCACTGGTGCAAAACAGTCTTTCGGGAAATCCCCTTTCTTTTTGCCTCGAAGCTTCGTGCCTTTGTTATCCTTCCCGGCCGGTTCTTTTGAGCGAGGCGCTCGAGCAGCTTTGGACCGCCCCTTTTTCGGCCGTCCCCGCTAATACCACGCCCTTTTTTTCCCTGTTTTTGTAAAGGTAGGGGTACATTGACTTCCCTCTATTTTTTCTCTTCCGCTTCTCCCCCCC
>Ga0179591_1458551_pt1 | contig 10194 bp, 16 predicted proteins | sample CZOMad2_1_08_16f_FD_182891 | JGI IMG/M metagenome (GOLD analysis project Ga0179591, IMG submission 182891) | Vadose zone soil fungal communities from Angelo Coast Range Reserve, California, USA - CZOMad2_1_08_16fungal (PacBio error correction) | ecosystem: Environmental > Terrestrial > Soil >... | reverse complement strand
GCATCGGTTCTCGCGATGAAGGAACCAAATGGCGTGTTCGGACAATGGGCCCACCTCTGGGCCCACTCGGACCACGACACCGTGGACTTTGCCCGCGACACCGCGCCGTGCGGGTGCTCCGGTGCATCCCCAGTTCGATTATTCCTGGTGAATTGACTTAGGAACGGGACCGAGCGCCTGGTGTTGCCACCGAGCTTTTGAAGGACCGTCATGCATGCCTAGCCGTGGGTGGCTGGACGGTGATCGCGGCGGAAACAAGGCGCGGCACTCGAAAAACCTCCTGCTGCAAAATCCGTTCTACGATCGCAGGTTGCCGATGAGCCTGGGCAATCACGTGACGCTCGATGCGGGGAAACCGGTGCGGGCACAGGCCCCGGCCATGGTTCCTCGATGACTACATAGTCGGACGCCGTACAATCTGGAAATCGAGATCCCGTGGGCGGACGATGGACGATTCTGCGTCGACCCGCTGTTGCGGGCGAAACAAGTGTTCGACCCAACGAGCACATCATCGATGGTTCTCCGCGGAGCGCTGGGGCCTGCTCAAAGGCGAGCGGATCACCATTCGCTATCCGCCTGCTGGCGCCACAAGACGCCGGTGATTTCTGTGCCTGCCACCCCGCAATGGTTCATCAGCATGGATCAGGGCGGGAGTTGCGCCAAGGTGCATCCGAGGCCATTTGACGTGGATATGGATGCCGGCCTGGGGAGCAGGCATCAGCAGTCATGATCGCCGGACGTCCCGACTGGTGAGTCTCGCGTCAGCGACCTGGGGTCGTGCCCATCCCGTGGTCGTCGACAAGACCAGCGGCGGAACTTCATCCGAGGACCGCCGCCGAATTGATCGAGGAGGGTTCGGGAAAGCAGGTGGAGCGTGACGGCATAGACGCCTGGTAGATCTTGATGCCGCGGCGTTGTTGGGGGAAACGGATGGCGAAGGAGTACGGACAGCGACGGATGTCATGGGACGTATGTCGATTTCGGGCATGGCTCACCATGCGTGACGGGCGATGAGCCCGAGATCACTGCGCCCTCCGACCTATACCTCGAGGGTCGGATCAGCACCGCGGCTGGGGTTCCTTCGTCGACTGCTCACCTCGGTGGACCATGCACGGCCGTGCCCCGTATCGGCGGGTTCTCAAGCTGGGTTCACGGGGAATGAGACGGGACGAAGATGTCGAAGTCCATGGCAACACCTCTGGTGCCGCAGCAAGCTGACGAGCACCTTGGGCGCCGATGTGGTTCGGCTTGGATTGCCAGCCACCGACTACGCCAATTGAAATGAGCGTATCGGACGAAATCTTGAAGCGCATGGGCGGATTCGTTACCGCCCAATGCGCAATACGCTGCGCTTCCTGCCTGGGCCAATATCACGGCTTCGAATCCGGCCGAGCCCACGCGTTGCAGTGGCATAAATGGTCGCCATCGTTCAGTGGGCCATTTCTCCAATCGTTCGCGTGCAGAACGACGTACTGGTCACGGCGTTCCGCAATTACGATTCCCACGACATCTATCAGAAGGTTACAATTCGGCGTGGTCGAGCTCGGCGGTTTTACCTGGACATCATAAAGGAATCGTTATCACACCACGGGCGACAGACAGGCCGCGCCGCGCCGCGCCAAACCGCGATGTACCATATCGCCTCCGCCATGGTGCGCTGGCCTCGCGCCCATTATGAGCCTCACGGCGGAAGAGGCATGGACTTCTTCCCGCCGTTTCCCGCGGCCTCCGTGTTCCTGACCACCCTGGCATCAGTTCCGCCCGGGGCGGAAACGCGATCGCGCACGAATGGCCGGCATCATCGCGATCAAGGATGACTCTCGCGAGAATGCAAACGGCTGGCGCGCGGCGGGCGAGATCGGCGCCCCCGCTCGAGGCCGACGGACCCTTCTACGCGAACGGGAACCCAGGCGGCGCGCTCGCGGCGTGCGGACAATCGCGGGTCGTCCTCATCAACAGCCAAGGCCCGCGTAGTGACGATAAGCCAGGGCGACGCCGAGTGAGGGTTGCCGACGAGCGCTGAGGGGGTCTGGAGGAAGTCAAAACCCAGTACCCAGCCGAAGTGCGTGCGCGGCATGCACTGTGCGCGCGATGTGGGCAGCGACCACAGGCATACGGAACTTTGCCGCACGCTGGTCGGTCAACGTCGAAGGCCCGGTGGTGAGAGCGTCATTCGCAGGAACGCCAAGGAAATACGCGACGCACCCTGCAATCGCAGCCGAGGCACGGCCTGAGTGCTGCTATAGGCCTCATTGTGCTGCTGGACCAGGTAGCCAAGGGATATATCACCGCCACTAAGGCGAATTCGAGTTAAACGCGCGTTGTTTTTATTTGGCTGCCCGTTCGCGATATAACGCGCATGATAATGTGGGCGCGGCCTTCAGTTTCCTGGCTTCAGGACTAGGGCTGGAAGCGGTGGGTTGTGTGTTAATCGGACTGGAGGTGTCCGTGAGGCATCGCCATAATCGTCTGGCTGGTGCGGCTGCCGCGCGGGCCCGCCCCCAAAGCTCTCTGCTCGCCGCGGGGCTGGCCCTGGTGTCGGCGGCCCGCGTCGCAACGTGAATCGACCGGATCAGACTGGTCATGTCATCGATGTCATAACATTTCATGGAATCGGGCCGTATTTTCCAGCATCAACGTTGGCAGACTCGGCGATCACATCGTGCCGCGAGCTTTTGGTTTTTTTTTTTGCTGGACGCATCGTTCGATTCGAGGGCGGAAACACTGATGCAAAATACTTCCGCCAATACGCGTGGAAGTTGGATTGCTGAGACGGCCGTCGATCGAGCCATCGAGATCGTCGAGCGCGCCATCGACTTAGTAGGCGCGCCATATAACGTGCGCCATGAGGTGGTCCACAATAAATAGTGGTGGACCGCCTGGCAAATCGGTGAGGTGTTCGTCGAGGAACTCGAGGAGGTGGCCCACCGGCGCCACCGGGATCTTCAGAGCAACGGAGTGTCGAGGGTGGTTTCAACAGGGGCGCAGGCGCGGGGCCCTCCCGGATGTTCGACGCCACTGTCCGCTGGTGACCAAGGTGCACATGGAGGTCACGAGGTATGCCAGCGAAGCACGCGAGGGTATTCTCATGCCAAGCGGGGCATCCGAGGTAGAGGGGACATCGGTAGCTCGATACCATCGTTCGGCGGCAGCATCTACCTGGTAGAACCGTCGAGGAAGTTGAAGCGCGAGTGGTGCGCAAGCAGGGATCTGGCCTTGTGAGCAGACCACGTGTCGGGGGACGATACCGCGTGGCATCGTGAGGCGCTGCGAACGCGTTTTCGGGCTCAAGGCCGCCGGTGTTGAAAGAGGACATCATCTACGCCACCAGAACGCAGGACGCGGTAAGGACCTGATAGGGCATTGCGAGCGGGCTGGTGGTGGATGGGTCGAATCGAGTTCCAATTAGACCGGCTTGCGCGAAATGGCCGACAGGTCGGCATCCCCGAGGTTTTATGGTGGATGGACCCGAGTTTTGCATAAGGAAGGGTTCGACGGCGCGAAGACCGTCGGCGTGACCGCCGGCGGTCGGCGCCCGATATTACTGGTGAAGGCGTCATCACGCAATCAAGGCATGGGGCGGCTCGGGGTGCAACGACTGAAGGGGAGGGAGAGCATGTGATCTTCGCCTTGCAACAGAACGCTGCGCAGAACGTACAAGCGGGTCGGCAGCCTTTCGTCGGATGGCTCCGGGGTAGAATGCCCGCCTCCAACGCGCCGCAATAGCTCAGTGGTAGAGCAAACGCATTAGCATAATGCAGTGGGTCGGGGTTCGAGTTCGAATCCTCTGCGGCACCATCCACCACTGGGGTCTGTTCCGGTCACAGGAGGTAACAGATTATTCCGGATCACATAGGTAACACTTTAGCACCGAAGGGAATTGGTGCCTGGTTCGAACCCGTCCCTCCTACTTCATAGACGTAAACCTAGTCAAATTCTAGGAAGCTGACAAGCCAACTGTTCTCATCGGACTTCGCGGATGCACGAGTCGGACCGAGGAAAAACCGACTGCGGTCCCTACCCGTGGCAACTGTCACTACGAGGATGCTTGCATCTGACTCGGCAAACGCCGCTGCGGTGAGCTCGATTGTCGGCCGCGCGCATTTTTAGCGCCTGTGCCGCGCGCCTCCACTGCCGCGCTGTGCAGAAATCGGCGACATGGCGGCACCGCGATTCATTAGATTCCACATTACCATTCTGAAATCTCGATGAGCGGTTTGCGAGGCTGGGCGGCTGTCGTGCGCGTCGATCGAGGACGTGCTCCGCCCGGTCGCGTTGGGATTGAGAGCAAAACGCCGGTGCCAGGCGCCAGCCGGAAGCCGTCAACAGAAATCCTGGTTCCTCACATTGAGTTTCATCGCGTTGCCAATGGACGTTGAAGCACCCGCCGGAAGAGCTGGTTCGAGACCGGAAAAGCGATAGATCCCTGGCGCAATTGCGGCCTGCAGACAACTCCGCGAGATCAGATAGCTTGTCCTTCGTCTGATCCTTACGAAGAGTGCCATCGCGGAAGCATAGAAGCGCTGCGAGCGGCCGCTTCGATCGAAGCGCCCGCACCGCAGAAAAAGGTATGGGGATAGTCGCCGTGGAAGCGACGACGCAACTCCGATTGCGCTACGTCGATTCCAGTCCTCGACGCAAGTCGTTTGCGCGAGAGCTTCCCACGCCCGACATCGCGTGTGTAGTCGGCAGCCGGAAAACTTTCGCGATCCACAAACTGCGTTAGTTTCCGAGAAGCTCGCTTTCGGTCTCGCGCCGCCTAAAAGAGGCGCCGGGGGGGCGACCGAGAACTTGAAGACACTGGCCGCCAGAGCTTGAAGTATCAATCCGCTTGCGAGAAATTCACGTGCCACGATTATCAGGTTCCGTGAGAATCGCAACCGGCGGCACGGTGAGAGTGTGCCGATAATTCTCTTTAGCTTCCTCTGACCTGAGCCCTTGAGTTGGAGGGCTAGTATGCTGGGACAGTTGTCTTGGGGAGGGCTGTTGAAAATTGTGGGCAAGGGCTTTGCGCTGGACGCGCTGCGTCGTTACCGTCAAGGTCGCGGCCTGAAGCCGTGATCCCCCAACATGTGATGTGTGGACACGTGGTCTTTTTCGGTTATTCACGTGTGTGTCATTGGTGGCTGAACGTTCAGGTAGGACCTGTTGACGGTGTCCAGTTCGCTTCGCACGAGATGCACGGCTTGAGCAACCTGTGACGACGATCGTTTACGACCCCTGCTGTGTTTGTTGTCGTGTATTTAGAGAGATGCCGACTCTCGTGAGCCGCCGAGAGCCTGGCAGCGAAAGATGAGAGCCGAAAAACAAAGACGCTTTATGCCGGGACTTCTCCTAGGCGTCGGAGGACGTGAGCCGCCAAGGCGCGCTCCGTTTTCGCCGTTCCTGAAGATGGAGGTCTTCCCGCGCCACGAGGCTTCTCACCGTGCCGCCGGTTGCGAGGCTCAAGGAACTGGGATCGTGGCACGTGAAATTTCCGCCAAGCGGATTGATGATCTTCAGCTCTGCGGCAGTGGCTAAAGTTCTCGTCGACCCCGGCGCTCTTTTAGGCGGCGCGCGGACCGAAAGCGAGCTTCTCGGAAATAACGGCAGTTTGGGATCGCGAAGCTGTCCGGCCGCGAGAAACAAACGAGCGTCGGGGCGTGGGAAGTTGCTCTCGCGCAACGACTTGCGGGCCGAGGACTGGAAGCGACGTAGCGCATCGGAGTTGCGTCAGCTCCACGGCGACTACCTACCTTCTCAGCGTGCGGCGCTTCGATCGAGCGGCCGCTCGAAGGCGCTTCTTGCTCCCGAGATGATCTGCGCAAGGATCGAGCGAAGGGACAAGCTATTGATCTCGCGAGTTTCTGAAGGCGCATGGCGCCAGGATCATATCGCTTCCGATTCCGAAAAGCTCTTCCGGCGGTCGCATTCAACGTCGCCATTGGCAACCGCGATGATCATTGAGGAACATGAAATTTCTGTTGACAGGCTTCCGGCTGGAGCCTGGCACGGAGTTTGATCTCAATCCCAACAGCGACCGGGCGGAGCACGTCTCATATCGCGAGAAGACAGCCGCCGAGATCGCCAAACCGTTTTAATCGAGACTTCGAGGGTATGTGGAATATAAGAAATCCGGTTGCAGCCATGGTCGCAGAAGTGCGGCACGAGACGCGCAGGGAGGCGCGCGGCACAGGCGTAAAAATTGCGCGCGCCGACACTCGCGCTCCCGCAAGCGGCGTTGCCGAGGTCAGATGCAGATCCTCGTAAGGACAGTTGCCAAGGGGACGCAGTCTAGGTTTCTCCGGTCAACTCGTGGGAATCCGCGAAGTCGATGAGAACATTTGGTTGTCAGCTTCCTAGACTTGAATTAGGTTACTTCGATGAAAAGGATGGGACGGGTCGAACCAGGCCCCAATCCCTTCGGTGCTAAGTGTTTACTATGTGTCCGGAATAATCTGTTACCATGTGACCGGAACAGACCCGGTGGTGGATGGTGCCGCAAGAGGATTCGAACCCCTGACCCAGGCATTACGAATGCGTTGCTCTACAAATGAGCTATGCGGCGCGTTAGGAGGGCGGGCATCTAACCCGCGGAAGCCACCGACGAAAGGCTGCCGACCCGCTTGTTGGACGTTCGCGCAGCGTTCGGGGCAAGGCGAAGATCACATGCGCTGCGCCGTCCCCTTCAGTTCGTTCACCAACGAGCCGCCCCATGCCTTGAGTTGCGTGATGACGCCTTGCACCAGATTCGGCGCCGCGGAGCCGCGGTCACGCGACGGTCTTCGCGCCGTCGAACCAGTCCTTAGCAGAAACTCGGGTCATATCCACCAGAACTCCCGGGGATGCCGACCTTGTCGGCATTTCGCGCAACGGTCGAATTGGAACTCGATTTCGAACCCACCCACCAGCTCACGTCGCAATGCCCGAAGGTCTTTACCGCGTCCTGCCGGTTCTGGGTGGTAGTAGCAGGTAATCTTTCACCGCGCCTTGAGGCCCGGGAAACGCGTTCGCAGAGCGCCTCCACGATGCACGGTATCGTTCCATACCGACAGCGTGGTTGCGTACGAAGGGCCAGTGCCCTGCATTGCGCACCAATACGCGCTGACCACGTCCTCGACGGTTTCGACCAGGTAGATGCTGCCGCCGAAAGAGGTATCGAACTGACCGATGGTGGGGGGTTGGGGTGGTGGCGGCCTCGACACTCGGGATGCCCCCGCGTGGCGATGAGAAATACCTCGCGTGATCGGGGGCATAACGCGGACCTACACGTGCACCTTTGTCCACGGACAGGTGGCGTCGAAACACCGGGAGGGCCGGCGCGCGCTCTGTTGGAACACCGCGAACTCCGTGCGCGCTGAAGATCACGGTGGCGGCCGGGGGAACCTCTCGAGTTCCTCGACGAAACACCGCCCATGGTGCGCCAGCGGTCCACCACATATTTTTGGACCACCTCATGGCGCACGTAGATGGGCGCGCCGAATAAGGTCGATGGCGCGCTCGACGATGTCGATGGCTCGATCAGAGCGGCGCAGAATCCACGCGGATAGCGAGAAGGTATTGTGCATCAGTGTTTCCGCCTCGAATCGAACAGTGCGTCCAGCAACAAAACAGCAGCGCGGGCACGACTGTGATCGCCGAGTCGCCACGTTGAATGCTGGAAAAATACGCCCGATTCCAATGAAAGTGTATGAAATCGCTGAAATGACCCAGTATGATCGGTCGATCCACGTTGCCGAGGCGCGCCGAGAACCAGGGCCAGCCCCGCGGCGCGCAGAAAAGCTGGCGCGCGCGGCAGCCGCACAAGCAAGACGTGCTGACGATGCTACGGACACCGCCAGTTCCGATGAACACCCACCGCTTTTTGCCAGCCCGAGCGAGCAAGGAAAGAAGGCCGCGCCCACATTATGCATTGCGCTGCATATCGAGGAACGCGGCAGCACGCGCGTGAACTCGAATTTGTCGTTAGTTGGCGGGGATATAGCCCTTGGGACCTGAGTCCAGCAGAACAATGAAGGCCGATAGCAGCACCAGGCCGTGGCCGCTGCGATGCAGGGTGACGGGTCGCGTTTCCTAGCGTTCATGCGAAATGACGCTCCTTCCCCGGGCTTCGACGTTGACTCGACGCAGCGTGCGCAAAGTCCGGATGTGTGGTCGACTGCCCACATCGGCGCAAGTGACCGAAGCGACGCCAATTCGGCTGGGTACTGGGTTTGACTTCCATCCAGACCCCCTTCAGCGCTCGTCGGCCCGCGTCGCCCGTGGGCTATCGGTCACCGAAGCGGGCTTGGCTGTGATGAGGACGAAACGCCCATTCGTCCGCAGCGCCGCGAGAGCGCCGCCTGGGGTTCAGTCCGGAAAGGGTCACTATCGGCCTCGAGCGGGGCGCCGATCTCGCCCGCCGAGCGGCCGTTCCAGTTAGCGCGAGACGTCGGCCTTGAGCGCGATGAGCGCCGGCCAGTCGGCGGCGTTCGCGTTCCGCCCGGGCGGGAACTGATCAGGTGGTAAGGAAAACGGGGGAGGCCGCGGGACGGCGGGAAGAAAAGTCCAGCCTCTTCGCCGGAAGCTCAGAACATGGGCGCGGCCAGCGCACCATGGCGGAGGAGATAATGAGTACATCGCGGTTTGAGCGGAGCGGCGCGGGCCTGCTCTGGCGCCCGTGGTGTAGAGACGATACTTGATGAGTCAAGGTAAAGCCGCCGAGCTCGACCAAGCAGAAATTGTGAACACTTCTGATAGATGTCGTGAAATTCGTAAATTTGCGGAACGGGGGGGACCCCCCCGTGACCACGTCGTGCTGCAACGCGAACGTTGGGAGATGGCCACTGATCGAGGCGACCAGTTATGACACGGACCACCGGGCTCGGCCGGATCGAAGCCGTAGCAATTCCCAGCAGGGAAGCTGCAGCGTATTGCGCATGCGCGACGAATCCGCCTGCGCTTCAAGATTTCGTACGATACGCTCATTCATTGGCGTAGTCGGCATGGCGGCAAATCAAGAGCCGACCACATCGGCGCCAAGGACTCGTCAGGCTTCTGAGGGGACACCAGAGTGTTGCCGATGGCTTCGACATCTTTCGGCCCTGCTCATCCACCGTGACCAATGCGTGAGAACCCGCGATACGGGGCACGGCGTGGCTGGCCACCGACGGTGAGCAGCGCGAAGGAACCAGCGACGGTGTGATCCGAGCCTACGAGGTAGGGTCGGGGACGCGTATACGGGCCTCATCGCCGTCAGCAGTGGTGAGCCATGACCGATATCGAAAATACGTCCATGACATCCGTCGCCTTGTCGTACTTCTCGACCGTCCCAACAGCGCGCGGCATCAAGCATCGAACCAGGCGTCGATGCCGTCACGCTCCAACCTGCTTTCCGCGACTCCTCGATCAATTCGCGGTACTCGGTGAGAAGTTCGCCGCTGGTCTTGTAGCGAACAACGGGATGGGCACGCCCCAGGTGGCGCTTGACGCGAGAACGCACAGTCGGGACGTCCGGCGATCTGCCGATGATGGCTGTCGCCCAGGCGGGATACAGTCCACGTGCGAAATGGCCTCGAGTGCACCCTTGCGCAATCACGCCTGATCCATGGCTGATGAACCATTGCGGGGTGGGCACGAAAAATCACCGGCGCTTTGTGGCGCCAGCAAGCGATAGATGGTGATACGGCTCGCCTTTGAGCAGCAGGCCGCGCTCGCGGAGAACCTCGAGATGTGGCGTTGGCGTCGAAACACTGTTCGCCGGAAAACAGCGGGGTCGACGGCAGAAATGCCCTCGCCGCCACGGGATTCTCTATTTCCAAGATTGTAGCGGCGTCCGACGATGTAGTAATCGAGACCATGGCCGGGAGGCCGTGGCACCGACCACGGTTACCGAATCGAGCGTCACGTGATCGCCAGATTCATCGGCACATGCCGTCGTAGACGGATGTTCGAGCAGGAGGTTTCGAGTGCCGCGCCTTGGTTTCCGCGATCACCGTCCAGCCAACCAGGCGAGGGCATGAATGAACCCCGGGGGGGGGTCTTCAAAAGGCTCGGTGGCAAGCACCAGGCGCGCGGTCCCGCTCCCTAGTCGAATTCCAAACCAGATAATCGAACTGGGGATGCACCCGCCACGGCCGCGGTTCGCGCGGCAATCCACGGTGTCGTGGTCCAGAGGGCACCGAGGCTGGGCAAATTTTCGAACAACGCATTTGTCCGTCATCGCGAGACCGATGC
>Ga0179591_1383504_pt1 | contig 10194 bp, 6 predicted proteins | sample CZOMad2_1_08_16f_FD_182891 | JGI IMG/M metagenome (GOLD analysis project Ga0179591, IMG submission 182891) | Vadose zone soil fungal communities from Angelo Coast Range Reserve, California, USA - CZOMad2_1_08_16fungal (PacBio error correction) | ecosystem: Environmental > Terrestrial > Soil >... | reverse complement strand
ATCTTCTCCCCTGATCTGGAGTCTTTTTTTGGATTTCAGAGCATATGTTATTTCTGGCCCAGGCTTTCCTCAGGGGTGGATCCAAGTAGCCGAGGCGCCTTTCTCTCCTTCTTCTACACCAGTTCATTTTAAAGGGGAGTCTTAGCCCTCCTTTCCCCTTTTTACCTTTGAGTATAAGGCAATCAAGTTCTGGAGCGCTGCGGGAATATTCCGACCCGATTGCTGTTTGAAGGAGTAAGAGGTAGAAGCCCCTTTCTTCTCGGGCGATGCCCGCACTCGCCCCAGGGATGTCCGCTTCGATGCGGTCTTCCCCTAAAGCAAAGCCCTCTTGAGCTGACCCCTTTTCGTCCTGACCTGAACAACAACAAAGCTTTCCCCTTCCTTTCTTTGCTGCCGGCCCTGGGAATCTCCAGCCCGGTGTCTGGACCAATGGTCGCCCACTTAACATCTCAGTTTGACTTTTTGCTTGTCCTATTCCCACGTTTCCCTTTTACGGCAGCTTGACCTTTGACTCCAGGAGTCCTTTACAATCGTCTTCCTCGCTCTCCTCTTTTCCCAGAATTCACCCTCTTGCGCAATCTTTTTCTTGAGAGAGAGCCCTTATTGCTTTCTTAGCTGTACGTAGCACACCCCCTCGGTTAATTGCCCTGGAAACTTAGTCGCCCATTACTTCGGCAATACGGCCGAGAGGTCCCTGACAGCTTGAGTCCTAGGCCGCTCTGATATGCATATAAAGCCAGTATCGCCCCCTCTCGTCAGATCGGGGCGGTCAAGTCTTTCGGGACTTAACTGCCATGACCTTCTTCTAACAAACGTGCGACGACGTTTCCCAAACGCAGTTCCTGGCCACCCCCTACTATGGTTTCCTCCGACGTTACCGGCCTTGATTAAGAGGGAAGGAGGACCCGTCTTCCTCAGTAAGCTGCCTACGGTGTCACCCATTATCTCCCTGACGATGCGCCAAGCCCCCCCCCCCCTTCTGCTGAGAAAGACAAAGGGAGGCGCGCAGTGCCCTTTTAGCCCCTCCAGCTTACTGCGAAACGCTGAGGATTCGGCCGATGTAAGCCAAGGGCGTCTTTGTTGATCCTCTAAAACCAAATGGGGTCTCCCTGGACGGACTAGTACAGTGGCCAACCACGACGGTCGAGTAGATGGCTCACTGGGCCCGGCGCAACCTCGACTTTTTTTTCCGTTTGAATCTCAATGCGATGGCACGAGCCGAGCCTTCTCATTCAGTCCGAGTCAGAGGTATAGAAACGGCGATGCAAGCTAGCGCGTATGTTTAGGCGGCGGGCACAGCTCATCCTTTTTCCCTAATCCGTTTGTTGTTGTTTTCTATTTACCACTTCTTTTCCTAGCGTGAAGACAGCTTCCGAACCTGGCGCCCGCTCGGCCCGCGACCGCCGAATATGTGCGCTCGTTTGTCTCTTCTTCCCCCTCTCTTCCCCTACTTGCGCTGTCAGCCGCGGCAAACTACCTTCTTTTCTTTTTTTGAACGGTCGGTCGATCGGTAGAAGACGAAATCGACCGTTTTGCCGAACTCAAATTCCTTTCTAGACCCCTGTTAACATCGGCCCTTGATGTTCAGCCAATCCGTAGAGTTTTTTTAAGGCGGTTCTAATTTAACAACTCGGGACATTTCATCCCGACGCCCCTCTTCCTGACTCACGTCTGATAACGGAACGATTTTCCCCCCTCTTTGAAGGTCTGTGCTTGCAGAGATCGAAGAGGAAGAGGACCTTTCCAGGGCGCCTCGTACGGTCAGACTTCCGCGAGAACGCTCAGGACCGAAACATACATGACAGCTCTTATTCTCTCCTTTTTAAACCATAGATTCCGGTTCCTTCTTGATGCCGTGGACGGTGGCCTGTATTCGGAGGTGTGAGGAACCCCAATTTTACCTGGCCTGAAAGAACTTGTCTACCAATTTTCCCGAGAGTGGCAGGTCATGTAGAATCGTGAGGATGCCAGGACGAGCGGAGCGGCCTTAGAGTGAGGGGGAAACCGACTCTCCTCTTTCCTAAATAGGTGTCGTCAAGGCCCGGTTCAGCGTAAGTGGTGGCTACAGCGTGAAGCCCCATGAAAGTGTGAAAGGTGCTTTTTCCCGACTTTTTCCTTCAGAGGGGATTAGAGCCCGCTCTCCGAACTACGGCACTCAAGATCGTCCCGGCCCTCTTTGACAGAGCACCAGTCGCAACGCGAGATATGGTCCATGCCCGAAAGCCCACGAGGAGCAGCGCGGTAGTAAAAGCGGCAAGCTTGTTTCTCTCCTTCGCAAAGGTGAGGTAATCGTCCCTGCGTTTCACCACACCTGGAAAGACCCAGCGAAGGACCAGGCATCGAGCCTAGTAGAGGGACATCTCAAGCGAGAAGGGGAGGCCAGACTGATAGCCCTCTGGCGGAATCCTTCCAAAGAATAGTCGTCTCTCCCCCCTTTAATTACGCGTCCACGACCGCGCTTTTTCCTGACTTTTCCCGGAACCTCACCTTTCTCTTTTTGATGAGCCTCCTCCATGATACTAATTATGCCTCTGAACAGCCAGGTCTCACCCCCAGAGCTTTTCTCCTAGCGACGATCCTCGAGCTGCTAAGGAGCACCTCTCTTTTCCTCCCTTTCCCCCTCACTTTTATGACCTTTTCTCCGATCCACCCATAAGAGGTGAATCGTTTTATTCTTATCTATGGAGGTTGCCGGTCAGCCTGTGGCAGACGGCCTCCCCCCAGGACTCTTCTGAATTGGACGATGATAAGGAGAAAAATTTTCGTTCTTCCTTGGATCGGTGCAGTTTCTGCGGCCCCGTGTCCCTCGTATCATGACCCCCTCGGGATTCCTAGGAGATGCGGTGGGCCTTCTCGACCCGATCTCCCGGATGCGGCCAGTCTGACTGATTTTGCTCCGACGAACTCGACGATTCACTTCGAGCGTATGTTCAGCGTTTTGCAAGCAACCTGCTTTTGCCGACTGATGGTCCCCGGCCGCCTAAAAAACCGAGTGAGCCTCGGTTTTTTTAAGTTGCGCTTTAACCGAAGACGGTGGTGATGGTCCCCATTTTCTCCGTGCAGGGGCAGAATGGGTGATTGTCCCCCTACTGCGGCTTTTTGATTGAAGCGGCCTCCAGCATGTCATGTAAAATGTCTTCTTCTCCCCTTTTCCCTGAATCTCTATAGAAAGTCTTGCGCCTGGAGCGGCCAGTGAACCGAAGGGCATGTTTTACTGATTTACGAACCCTCTCCTGGACCGGGAAGTGGCCTCCCATATTATTCCCCCAATTCAGGGAGATTGTCTTGAGATAATACCCCCGGATAGGCGCCGGCATATCATCCCAACTTGAAGAGCCTTGACACGAGAGGTAGGATCATGATTCCGTCAACTTTTCCAGTATCTGTAGCCTAAGTCCTGGTCCAAGTCCGTCAACTCTGAATCAACGGAACAGTTCCTGCACCACACGGGCTGAACCTTCGGCCTCAGCGCGGCATTTTTGTCTTTTCGCGGAGTCGTCATCTTTCTGTCTCCCTTGCGGAACGGGTTTTTCCCCCCACTTGAATCCTTGCGCGGCGTATTGAACGCACAGCAACTCGCCCCCTTGGCAGGAGTAACCTGACCTCAAAAGGGACGGCGCGTAGTATACGAGTCGTTTGAGAAGTAGGTTTCCTGAAACCCGACGGCTTCGATGGGGCGACAACATCACCTGCTTCTGCTCCTACCCACTGGTCGCAATACCCTTGCCACTTATCCACCCGAAGGTAAGACTTAGTCTGGCACGCCGATGCACACCACGACGGAGTGTTGCCCGAGGCTCTCCTTCATCGCTAGAAGGCTTGGAATAATCACGCTTTCCCAGAGCTTTCTGCTCTTACTCCATACCCGCACGCGAAAAGCCGGTTCTGCACCACCCACCCCGCGCTTTCGAGCATACACGCGGAAGACACAGCCCGTTCCTCGCAGTCTTACACCCTCCTCCCCCACAAGGGGGCTCGTTTCGCCGGACTCTCTCCTTGAGCACCCTCCCCTTCCCCCCCCCCCCCCGCGCCCCGGGCCGCCCCTCGACCATCCCACCCGGAGCCGGCTTGTAGTAGGCCCCTCTCGCGCGAATCTGACGCTGTCGCTACTCGATTCTTCCCTTCCCTTTTTCGCTTTAACGTGAGCTTTCGAAGCGGTACGTCTCCCTTTGAGCCCTGCACACTGTGAATTTCGGAGTATGCGATGTCGTTTTGGCCTCAGTACATTTGTACTACTGCTCGACCCCCTGGTAATAGTGGTCTACATCCTTCTTTCTGGAGAAATACTGACAAATTCGTCGAATGATCGGGTTTTCCTCCCCGCCTTCGCGCCTTCTCGCGTAGCCTTCGCGCCGACAGTGTAGTGAATCCCTTTCTGTAACTGTGAAAGGGGTAGAGTTGCTGGTGAGTCGTAATGATGGGTGACTGTCAGCCGTAATGTCATCGACGTCCGCCCGGCGAGGCCCACTCGACTCGGAAGGTGTGCAAAAGAGTATTGCTGATCTTGATGATGGCGGTTGAAGTCGTCTTTCCATAGCCAGTGGAGTTCCAGCGCCCGAAGTTTGCTCTAAAGTGCTTGCACCCCTCCTAAGGTTGACACTGCGGAGAGGATTGATGTCTCAGCAGGCCCCGATTTCTCTGAGACATTAGACGCGATTGAAGGCCGTTACCGCCCAATATTGTTCCCGGTCACGGCCCGGGTGTGCTCTACGAGACAAGTGTCAAGGCTGCCGATCCCTAGCGTGCGCCAAGGTGCTTTCGCCTCCTCCCGCCGAGTAAAGGCGCATTGAAACCCTCCTCCTTCAGACCGCTCCAGAGAACTCGCCAAACGTCACATCTCCCTGTAAACGGTGGCGGACCCTTTTCCAGCCCGGATGCGCAGGACAGATTAACGCCTGACCCGCGGTGGTGACGCAGCGATAAGGTCATATCTCAGGCGTGGCTTGGCCCCCCACAGGAGAAGTCCTCCCGAATCGAAAGAAGTGCATCGTCTTTGGGGCCCCCCCATCGCCTACTGAGTAGACTGCCCCCCCGGCGAGAGACTGCAGACACCGGATCGGTCCTAATTACAAACCGAAGCAGTCGCACCTCGGGGGAAGCCCGCTGTCCCACACCTTATAACTTCCGGAACGACAACTGGAGATGCGCCGTGAGGAGCCCCCTTTTCATGCGCCTGGCTACTTCCTGATGACGCTCCAAAAGGACCCTAGGAACTTGGGCCCGACCTAGACGATCTCCGCTTCGTCGACTTCGGCTGTCCGGCCTGGAGCGCGAGAGAGAAGAGATTTTCCCCCAGACCTTGAGAGATGCGAAGATCCAGTTCCTCTATATCGGAGGCGCTTATGCGGGATCGCTCTAGTTTGTTCCCGGGCGGGTGACACGCTTCAATCATGAAGTGCCGTTTGGAAGATCTGGAGAAAAGGCGAAAGGTAGGTAAGGGAAATTTGAGGAGGGAGCCAAGTAGTAGACAGCGGAATCCCCCAAACTGTAGAGACGATGCGTTCTTTTAATGCTTCCGAAAGGGAGGCGAGGTTGGTGAAGGGCAGGGAAGCAGTCGACGAGTATGGGAGATTCCTGCCCCCCCAGAGAAGGTATGAGTCCCCCCCTCCCAAGCACGTCCTTTAGGCGATGAATCGCTGGTCTCGATATCACCAAACGCTGAGATAGGGACCCCCAAGTGTCTCTGCTGCGTAAGCAGGGTTTGACCAATTTCCACCCCCAGGGTCTACGGTGTTTCCTCTTGTAGGCTTTGCCTTCTCTCCTATATGGAGATTGAGGGGCGTTCGTATCGTCGGCTAAGGCGCAGGAAGCTTCCCCTGAGCCCGGACCCTGCCCTTGAAACTTGAAGGTCATTGCCGCCGCTCCCTAGGGCCTCTGAAATGCGAACAGGTCCATGGATTAAGGACAGCCCAATAGGTCGAGATCACTGCTCCCCCTAGGTCAGGAGCGACTGACGCCTCGCAGAACGTGCAGGAACCTTTCTTCTCTGAGGCAGCACTGGAGTCGTGCCCTTCCAATTTCCGTATAGGCGTCCACAAACGTCTGGGTCCTGCCTTTGCCACAGCCGAGAGCATAACGAAAGTTCTTTCCCCCCCCCCTTGGCTTCACGCGCCTAACCGCGGGGAGGAAGAGGGCGCGGACTCCTCGATTACCGCAGTAAGAGGCGGCCTTTCACGCCATCGATGCTCATCCGGGACGACCAGCCCTCCTTCGACGAGGTGCCCAGGTTCCCTTAGAACGTGTCCTTCGAGTCTCTTCCGCGAGAAAGGCGTCGTAAGTTCTCCCCCCTCCTTAGAAAAAAGATCCTCTCCTTCCTGGGCTCTGATGGCGAAAACATCCCGGGGCCGTCGCTTGATCGCCCCAACTGTGTAGAGAAGTCCCGACGTATCTCGGCCCACGAAGGATAGTGTTGGCCTACGCAGTTTCCTGCCTGTTCCGCCACCACGAGGAAGGCGGTTTCCCTTTGGGCTCTCACTTTCTGGGAACAGAATCGCGGCCATTCGTACATTCGGCTCCCCGGAGGACCCCCCGACTTGATGGTCTCTGCTTCCTAGCATACCTTCAGCGTGTCATTCTTTTTAATACTCTTTTTTTGATGAGAATGCCCTGCTGAAATGATCACGAGCTCCTGGCTCAGAGCCGTGTGTCTAGTAGCATGAAGCTCTCTATGATGACCGTCTATGAGATGTGAACCCGGCCCCCCCAACAAAAACAAACAAAACCAAAACCCACACCCCCCCCCACCGGCACCCACCCCCCCCACCCCCACCCACCCAAGCGAAGTGCGAGTCCCCCCCGGCCAACGCCCTTTTGTGGACGAGGGAACGTGCAGAGTCCTTTCCCCGAATTGTGATCGACCTTGGTTGAAGTCTCCCGACTGATCGCCAGGGGGGGACCTGGACTCTTCCGGCAGTGGATGTTGACAATCTCCCAAGTTCCGACTTTCTCTCCTTGTAGAACCCGGTGACCTTCACCTCCTTTACTCTCGTCTCCCGCCGGAAATTTACTCTTGTGAGAACACGTGGCCGGATTTTCTAGTTGATGGCGATGGATCGTCGCCTGAGAGTCGGTGACCGGCCGCCCGTTCTCATAGACCGCACTGACCGTTACCACTTGATGTTTCTTTTCCCACCAGTGGCCAGGAACTTCCGTTTCTTCTCTAGCTGTGTGCACCGTCTTTACAGGAGGACTGTTGTTTCCCGTCTTTGTAAATCTGGCTCCGGTTTTCCTCCCGCTGCCGCCCCGCCCCTCTCGCTCTGACGACTGCCTTGGTAGTTCCGTAGGTCGTGAGATGCTATTTGCCGTTTTCTTCGCTCCCGATGCTGGGAACCTTCCGCGTGCGGGCGTAATAAGGATTGGCCTACCGTTCCAGGGAAGTGAACGATGGTGCTCGTCCTCCTGAACGTCAGTCAAGGCTCGCCGCGAGCTTTCTCCCTCTCTTGCTCCAAGGCGCGCATAGTAGCCGATGTTCCATTTCCTGATTTCTTCGTCAGATTCCAGCTCCAGTACGGTTGACGAGGCCAAAGAGTCTTTCTCTCTGGTACAGTGGCGACCATTGAAGCCCCCTTCCTCCGCGCCGCTCAAGCACGGCCCCTTTTGTCGTTGGTGCTCGCCTAGTCCCGCCAGCTTTAGTTCATCCCTTCCGTGCGGCCACCACGCTGCGCCCCCCTACGTAGCGTGCACGTTTCTGGTCGTTGGACATCCCCCCTTGGCGGCGCAGCGCCGTCTCTCGGTTCGGAATCGGATTAAAAACGTCTGCGTGTCTTTTGCGGTGAAAGGAGAACGCTTCCCCTCCCCCCTCTCCACTGTTGAAACGCCCCCTTGTGCGCGTTATTCGCCGCCCCTCGGCAATGCGCGTGCTCTTTCCCTTTCCCCCCCTCCTGCACCCGCTCCGCCCCCCCCTACAGAGCATCTCAAATATCGGGAAAAGTTTTCCAGGTCTGATTTCTAGGAGCTCCTCTCTCTCTCTTTTTTTTAGAGATGCTCGCCATCAACCCGTCTTTTGTCGAGTTTTTGCGCTCTTGGTGATCGTTCTCTTTCCTTGCCTTTCCTCACCGGTGTGCATCTTCTTCATTCCTGTTCGCTGGCCGATCGCTCGCACAAGGCGTTGTTCGTGCACAGTGGATTGTTTAGCACCCGTCTGAGTTGAGGGGAAAGTTTGATCTTTCCACGTGAGCCGACGATCTTATGTTACTACTTTTTCTCCGGACAACGGGCGCGATCCCCCTCTCGGCTTCCGCCAGTCGACGTATATTCGTGTATGGCCCTGACTTATAAGGGATTACAGCTTTTAGCAAGAGTGGTGTTTGCCATGATGGAGTTGGAGTATGACTTGCCCCTCTCTCTTCCCCTCGAAAACCTAGTCTCCTACTCCCTTGATTGCCGGAGAATTGATCACTTGGTGGTGATGCTCAACATTAGAAAAAGTTTTGACCCTTCTCTTTTCCTTGTTTCCTGGGTCGTTAGGATGCTTTAGCCTCTGATGGTTTAAGCAATGCACTTTTTTGACCCTTAGGGAGAGCTGATTTCTTGGGTGTTTTGGTTCTCTAGTCTCCTTTTGCTCATCTTGATGGACTCATCCTTCCTTCCCTTGAATTGGCATGGTCGTCGGCGCAGAAAAAATCGGGCGCCCCTAACCCTGCCTTTCAGCCCCTTCTTGATTATTCAGGACCGGGCGAGCTTCCCCCTTTATCCGCTTGGTCGTCTTCTGAAGGATCGGCGCCATTCCCCTTTCACCCAAGAAGGTCAGCTTTCTCCTGTGCGCCTTGCGCGAGAGCTTGGCTTCCCTTTCTTAGCACTTCCGGAAAGGACCAGATTTCCTCCTGACCCCCCCCTGTCCTCTCCTGTCCGAAGAAGTTGCCCCTCTAGCGCTTACGGAAAAGTTCATGGACTTACCGTGTTGGACGGCCCTCTTTAAGAGTCATGATTTCCTTGATTTTCTTTTTCTCGCGATTGTCTCCGTACGATTTTTTTTTAAACCCCGACATATGTCCCCTTCATCCCTTTTTAAGTCTCCCCACGACAAACTATTTTCTTCCTCGTTCTTTTTCGCTGCCATTGTACGTTCGGCACTCACTCCCCCGTCCGGCAGAAGAGGATACTCTTCTCCAGGTTTAGGGCTTTTCAAGTAACGCGTTTTTCTGAACCCCTCCCCTTTTTACGACCTTTGAATTCGAGCTGGAACCCCACCCCGTTGGCCCCCCCCCTCCTGCTGATCGTACTTTATCTTCCCTGAATTTAATAAAGGTCTTCCCAACTCTTTCCTAAAACTTCTTTTACTAAGACGTTCATCCCCTTCGTAAATGGCTCCAAACCTCTTTCAGGAGTGTTTGCAATCTTCTTCCCCATCTCTTGGACCCTTCTGCAGGCGTAAAAATAGACTACTCGACCTCTTTCCTTTCCCCTGATTCCACACTTCGATTTGACAATAATATCTCTTTTTTTGATTTTTCTGCGCTTACACGATCACCCTTCCCTCATTTTCATTTTTCACACCTCAAGGGTTGTTTTTTTTCAGTCTCCTTCCCCCTTCTGCTATTTTCCTCCTGAGACCAAAGTTTTTAGATTGTAATTAAGTGGTAGTATCTTCTTTTCTGACCTTTTCTTCCCCCGATCTTTTTCATCGAGTCTTCTGTTCCCCGCCTGATGGCGCTCTCCATTCAAACCTCCTTTTTTTTATCTTGCGTAGGGCCTCGTGTATCCTCCTTTTTTTTTTTGGTGTTTCCTCCGTTAGTACCGGCCCCTTTCCCAGTTGGGTACCGGCTCCTCGACTTTTTTACCGTTTTTCCTTTCCTATGAATTGATTCTCAGAACCTGACCTTCCCCTCCTCCCTTCCTCGATTCTTGCCCAGTGACATGTTACTTCTTCCCCACCTTTGCCATCCAAGAGGCTGAAGTCTTCTCTTTGTTCTGCTTTGATTGACGTGAAGACGTGGTGAAAATAAGTCCTCTCAATAGCCCTGAAGTTAGGCCCCTCAAAATCTTGCCTTTCCGAGCCATGGTGACCAAGTTTTCAGGCGTATGCTCGATTTTTCCCTCCTAGTCCCCCTCGGACGTTGAGTTCGCTAAACCAATTAAGAACGTTACTCCCCCCCCCAGCTTTAACGAACGGTGAAGACATTCTCTCGATATTCTTTCGTTCCTTCTTTCCTCAGAACATCCGGCCAGCAGCTTCTCCAGATGAGAGTCGTGGAA
>Ga0179591_1305612_pt1 | contig 10195 bp, 13 predicted proteins | sample CZOMad2_1_08_16f_FD_182891 | JGI IMG/M metagenome (GOLD analysis project Ga0179591, IMG submission 182891) | Vadose zone soil fungal communities from Angelo Coast Range Reserve, California, USA - CZOMad2_1_08_16fungal (PacBio error correction) | ecosystem: Environmental > Terrestrial > Soil >... | reverse complement strand
TTATTTCCTGCTCTTCCCTTGCGTGACCAGCGCCTAGTTTCACACCTCTTTGTTGTCCCAAAGAACTGTCAGTTATAGGCCCCTAACTCACGCGCATCGATCTCAGTCCCCATGACGTATTCTAGAACTCCTTTCTATGTACGTACGCTTGTCCCGCGAGCACAGCTCGTCTTTCCTTCCTCCGAGACATAGGTTGCACCTCACTCGTACATGTTGCCCCCGTTTTTCTTTCCTCCAGATATCAAAACCAGGAAGGTGTAGGACCACCCCATTCCCCCTTTCTATCGTAATTTTCCCGCTCTTGCAACCAGGTTTGGGTAATACGGAGAGTTTCCCCCTCCCACACTGCGTGTTTCTCTTAACTGGGGCCGTCAGCTGTGACATTGAGCCCTCTCGTGCACGCGCTTTATTCTTGCCCTATGACCCTCGGCCTGTACCCAGATCTTTCGTTGGTGCTTCCCCCCGACACTTTTCCCCCTTTTCCCCTCTGGCTAACATTCCCTCCCCCCCTAGCAGGACCCTCTCCCCTATCTCCCCCGTCACAACCCCCGCGCCTCCTTGACGCTCGAGGTAGACTTCCCTCTAAACCAGGTGCCTCCTTCTTCCTCCCCGACTTGGCCCTAAGAAACCCCAGTTTGATTGCGGTATTGACTCCAAGCCTTTTTTTTGGTCTTAACTTTTTCCTTTCTCGCATCGCCTTCCTTACCCCAGTCCTGGACCATTTGAGACGTAGTTTATGCATCGAACTCCCTCGGCTTCTCACCAAGAGCGGCCAGCACCACTCCGTCCCATTACCAAGCTCAGAAATTTTTTTTACTGGCATCCTCCCTGTTAGTTCCCACGATGCCTTGCCATAGTTCCCCTTTCCCGGTTTTCTTTCTGCCTGGTTTTAACGCAGTCGGTCTCCGTAAACCTGGCCGTGTCCTGAGGATCAAGCTTGACGCCCCTGTCCCCCGATTTTGTTAACTTACCTCTCATACGCATTTTTTTGGTGAGTCCTTCTCCAAGGAAGCGCTCCGTTTAAACAGATATGAATTACCTTCCTTCTCGTCATTTTTAGCTCCGGTGATTCCACCAGCAACTATATTCCCTCACGGTTTCTCACCTCACCCCATGATTTGCCCGTTTTCGGAATTCCGAATTGACCTTTCTGTTCAATCCGTACTATGACCCCCGTGTCCAGAAGTTTCTATGACTCCCCGCAGGTCCTTAGTAATGAAGCGGCTCCGTAATTTCTCCCTCAGGCACCACTAAGAACCGATGTTGCCACCTTATTTCGGTCGGACATTGATAACGTCGGAACTATCACCATTTTTTTCCCCTTCAGTACCATGGACGGAATCTTACCGCATGGAAAGTTCGTACCCCCAGTCGAACCCCCATCCGGTTCGCAGACAATGCCTGCATGAGCCCAAGCAATAACCTCCTGCTCAGCCATGGTTAGTCTTTCCGCCCCTGTTCGTGATCTCCCATTGACTGACCCCCACCCTTTTTGAGGGTTAAGATCTGGTGGTGGAACGGGGTAAGCGCTTTGCTATCCTCGTTTCCCGGACCATAAAGTCTTCTTTCCCCTTTGTCGGATCTCACAAGACGATTCTTTTCTATAACCACCCCTCCCCAAGGGCAAGCTCCCCTTGTTTCTAGTTCCTCAATTCCTTTCTTTTTCCCCGCGTCCGCGTCCCTTCGACTCCTTTCTATCCGAGTTAGACAGCCCCTCTCCTTCTAGCTGGGGGTCAGCGAATCAGGCTCTCCCCACCTTTCCCCCGTAGCGTTTTGTTATGGCCTCTTCCTTCCGCCTTCTTAGACCCTTGCTCGCCGCTCGGCGAAGGATTCACTTCTGGTTGGGAGTTTTGTCTTCTATTCGTCGGACCCCGAGGACGGTTAGATCATCTTACTCATCGACCCCGGAATGCCGGTTATGTTGCCTTCCTTTCACGATTTCCCTTCACTAATCACACGCGCCATGGGGTGAGCAGCTTTTCTATACAAGGTCTGAGCCTTCAGGTGTGTGAATTCTCTGCTCTCTTTTTTTGGGACGGCCCCCTTGTTGGCGTTTCTCTTAATAGCGTTTCTCGGTTTCAACGGAGACCTTCTAGCTTAACATCTAATTCACCCCTTTCTCTCGCTACGCTGCTTACGTGTCACTGACCTCACAACTTTTACTCCTTTTCCTTCCCCCCCGCACGCATCGCGGTAGGACACGCCCCCCTACCATGAAAAGGAAATCTCTTTAGCCACTTTACTTCCAGATCATGTAGTGCCCATACTATACTCCCCCCTCAGACGGTTTAATGTCTAACCCCGATAATGGGGCTAAACCTTTTGACCGTCGTTTCTCCTCTTCATCCCGTACTTTTAACCCGCTAATTTTTTTTGCAGTTCTAAAGGCGCCGAGGGAGGTCCGCTTTTCCTCAGGACTTTTTGATTCCCCTATTTCACTCAAATCTGATATGATCCTCCCCCCCCTGTTAACCCGCACCCCCCCCCCGCTCAAGCAGCTCTCGATCCGTTTCCCGTCATCATATATCTGTTCACCCAGACTTTCGAAGTCCGACGTTTTGAGTCCCTTTCTTTTATCTTTTAAGTCTTACTTTTGTTTCATCGGCTCCCTTAGCTGTTTTTTCTCGCGCATTTGGGCATTCAGTACTATTCGTCCGTTCTTTCCGGACGATTCATTCACCTTCTCCTCCTAGTCGCTCCACTTCATTTTTCCACAAACGGCCCCGTCGCAACTTTCCCAACCCTCCTCAACCAAGCGTCCCTTTTCAAGTCGTGCACCAATACGCATAAACCGCGTTATCCCCTGAACACTTACGCCCCCCTAGGTACTCATAGCACTTTTTCCCCCCCGTTTTACCCCCCGCAGCGAAATACTTAGCCTCACAGGTTCCCCTCCATGACTCCACCAACCTTTGCTTTCCCAGCAGATCATGGTTCTCTGTCATAATTGATGTCCTTGGTGGTGAATTCAACTCGCCGTCGGCATGTAGTCACGACTTTTGAATGCTCTCTTTTATAATGACCCCGTTTCCTGTTTTTCTCCAGTAGCCTTACGCGTCGACCCCCTGTTTTCTTCCCCTCTGCCCCCCAACCCCCTTTTCCTGCCATTTGCCCGCAAGCTACATGATCCAAGGCCAACACCTGATGGTATTCTTTCCCGCATGCGTTGGACTCGATTAACTTCCAGCTGCCTTGTAAGACGGTTGTGAGACCACTTCTTGCCTATTTCTTCTAGCACTGGCATTTTCTTCCACTGACGACCCGGTGATCTGTGCCCTATAAAATATGTCCCTTATTTTACCGCGGTTGATTTAGTGGTTTCCACTTCGCTTTCTGCTACAGTTCAGTCCCCCTTTCCCCCTCTCTTTTTTCCTCAACCTCGCGCTTTGAGTCCTCATCTGCCGTTTGCACCCCCTCCTCTGATTTCCAACCTTCACAGATCAGGAAAGACGGGCCCCCTGCTCCCGCTAGTGCACCTCAATTTCCGGCCTCAATCTTGTCGAGTGACCAACTTTTGGTCCATGTACTTTCTTCCCTTTCAGATCGTCTGGCGACCTCCACTCGATGTTGATCCGATACCCCTCTCCCACTTCCCGCCCCGGCCAGCTGTCTTCCCCCTCATCCTGGACGCCCCGCCTCGTCTGCGCCCCGGGGATCTCGGCCTCTCTGCCCGGAGAACTTATAAGGAGTACCCCTCATGGCCCCTTTTTTCCGTTAACCGTATCGGCTTTTCCCCTCCCCTCCTTTCTCCAACGCTTCTTTTTTCGTTACTTAATTCCCGCACCCACTGGTCAGCTCTACAGGCCTCTGGAAGCGTCCCGCGTACCTTTTTGGTCATAGTTGCATACCATTTCGCCTTGAGTAGGCGTGTCTAGGTATTGCGAGAGTGACAAGATGCGCGACCACAGCACTGTTTTCCCTATCTACCCTTTACCTAATATCCTGCGTTGTAGACGCTGTACAATCCCTTATGAACCCTCTCCTCTCCCCTTTTTACGCCCAATGCGGCCGAACTGCCAGACCAACAAAGCCAGTTTCGCCCCTCTCCCGTAAACCCACCATTAGGAGCAGCATTTCATCTCCCACAGCGGCACCAACTTTTCTTGAGGTTCGGGGGGCCAGCCGGCGATAGACAAGCGCTTGTTGGGAACTCTTTTTATACATTGCACCATGACCCGTTGGACTAGATGTTCTCCCCTTAACCCTCTTCACCTTCCCGGCAGCTGAAACAACCCAGAAATGGTGAACCTGATCGTCCTCTAACCCTGCACCTTCCCCATTCTTGATCTTATGGCAGACACCTCCCCCCTCCAGCATTGGGAAGTTCTTTCTTCTAGTCTCCGCGATCGCGTCATTCGGCGTTGCTGATTTTAACTGACCCCCTTGCAGAGCGGGTTGCCCAGAGTCAGACCCCCATTTTTTTCTCCTCGTCCTTACGGTCAACAGTGATCTGTCTTCCGCTTTTCCCGGTTTTTCTTTCAGAAGTGACTTCCCTGCCTTTTTTTATGTACCGGACCTTGTCACGACATGGCCTGGACGGAGGATGATATTAGCCCCGATGACTGTCCATGTCCCCTAGTATACGAATTCGGCGCCCGCCTGTTTCTTTTTTTTCCTCGGGCCTTTTTCGTCCCTGCGCAAGACCCACATTTGACCCGGTGACTTTTCATTGCTCCTTTCAAGGTTCATTCACACGGTTTTTACTTACTTTCGTTTGGAGGCCAGGTTCCCTTCCTTCACCCTTGAAGGAATTTTAAGTTTTGACATTGGTCACTTGATCATTTTCCCGATGTAATTTACCACTTCCTTCCACACCTTCTGCTTAGGACCAGGTGCATGCCACAGTTTCTCCTTTCCAAGAGATGCTTTCCCGGTTACCGGTCTCGTGAATAAGCAAAGTGCTTTCCTTGAGATGAGTTCTACAGTCCGACCAGATCCATGACTTTTGTGCGCAGGCATCGTTCCGCTCTCCACCCCCCTTTTTTTACTTTACATAAGGTGTGGCGGAGCAGGATATACACTATGCTCCACATCGCCTGAGTGGCTTGGGTTCCTGATCTGTCTCACCTTATCCCCTATTGACAGTCCTTTTTTCTAGTCCCCCCAGCGACCCCACCCATTACCTTTGACGAACTGGCGCGCCTTCAATTTAAGTTTCACAGCCACGCGTATGACGTGTTCCCCCGCTTTCCCCCCCTCCTGCTGACAGTCCTCCAGCTGAAGGCATGCTCCCCTTGCCCCTTCCCTGGCCCTTTTTGCTATTTTCCTTCCCACCAGTCGTCCACCCAAGCTTCCCCACCGGGCTTGCCGATGAAGTCTCTGAAAGTCCTGACGTCGATTACATCCGCTTTGGGGCCTGCCGCTTTTTTTGGATTTCGCGTGTGGGCTGCACTCGATGAGATTTCTCCTGTGGGTAACTACCACGCCCTCTGTATTCGCTTCATACGATCGTTAGTCCCCTTCCTTCCCCCATGTTTTTCTTTCTTTACGGACACTTCCTATTCTACATTCTGGTCAGCGACAATTTGTCCCCCCCCCTATTTTAGTGTTGCCCCACCACCCCAACCTAATTTTTTCTGACAGGGGCCCCCTAGTTTTTTTTTTCTCTCATTTTCCCGCTTGCCCAGGGTGATCACCAACTATCAGAAAGTCGTAGTCGGACTCAGTGAGGCGCCCTTATCCCTTTCCTTTCTTTTTGGTGGGTCTGGATGTTGACCAGGACCGGCATTTTGTCCTGTGTTTTACACAGTTAAGGCCCTATTTCTTTTCCTCTTCCATTGTTCGGATCTCGGTTCCCAGGGTAACAAATTGACTATTTTCCTCAGAGGCCCTTCTTTTATCTATTCCCACAGTGTAATCTTCCACTGGCTTGCGAGGTCCTTGGCTCCGGTCCATGTTTTTCTTTTAGTTATAGGCCAAGATGCCGGTAGTCCCTACCACGGCCTGTTTGTGATATGTGGTTTCACATTCCCCCCCTGTTTCAAGGGTACAACAGTGAGGCTCACCCTTTTCCCTTTCACCTTCCGAGACTCAGGGAGTCTCTTCCACGGATGCTCCTAATCAAGACCCTCCGAGTTTCTTTTTTTTCATGCCCCTGTTTTTAGCGTCTTTCTCCCCGCCTACTACTTCCCTCTTCGCGTCGGCGTGAAATTGCGCAGTTCTGGGTGACACCTTTGGTGTTAACTACCTAGGGCACTCTTCCCCAATCCCGGATTCCTCTTTTTTTCTTAATAATAATCCCGTTGTTGTTTTGTTGAGAGCTATCGTTCGTCTGCTTGTCGTCCTGAGCTTACCCCAATCCTTTTCCTTACTTTTTTCACGTCCCGCTGCCGAGCGCCTTACGATCTCATTTCGACCTGCCGTAAGCCGCAAGCAGCCCACAAATCGAAGTGGCTCTTTTTTCTCCTCCTTTTCCATCCCTCCACCTGAAGTACTCCTTTTTAAAGCCTGGAAAAGATCCCTTGCCTGTCTCCCTCCCCATGTTTTACTGTAGAACGTAGTTTTCCGCGACTCTCACCCCCCAGGCCACGGTATAGGACACCTTGACCGTTTATTGACTTTTTTTATTGCCGCGCGGTCAGGCACCCTTTTCCCCTGTTTCCTGCGGCCCCGCCCCCAGTGGGCGAGAAGTTTTCGTAGCGAGGCCCGGCCTCTCCCTTCTTCCAGTTAAGTCTTGTTAACCAGCACCCTACTCCCTTTTGTATGTCAATTTTTTAGTTAGTACTGTTTTCCCCAAGATCACTTGCTCTAGTTGATCACCTACGCCACGACTCATGACCTAATCTCTCTCCTTCTACCGATCTTAGACGAAAACGTACCTAGCCCTATACTTGCTTTTTTAGTCTCCCTCACCCCTGGGCGTCTCGAACGATTGCCCCCACGTCACCACTTTTCTTGGAGGCTGTGCCTCCCCTGTCCTTTTCGTTTCAGCAAATATGATGCCCCTACCCTGATTTTTTTTTGAACATGTTCTTCCTTCTCCCTCCTCAAGTGCGAACGAGCTTATTCGCTTCAGAGTTCATTTTGCCCAAGACTTTGGACCCCGAAATCAAGACCCACAATCTCCCAACTTTGAAATTTAGCCGCCTCGGGGTTATAAGTTCGGCCAGCGCTTGAGTGCCAAGTCCTCTGGTGTTGACTTAAGCGACATGTTGCACCCACTTGACGTCGGCGGTTGTATATCCATTGTTTCCTCTTTTACGCGCACCCACCTCCAGAGTAGATATGGTCACGCCGCCAAAACAGCCCCTTATCAGTTGTTCCCAAATCCTCCACTCCGTCTTCTTATTTCCTGCTCCCCCGCATTTGGTCAGTCTTCTTGCCGGGCCCCCATTCCCGGTTGTCAGCGGTTTAGTCGAAGCCAGTGTGCCCAGTCCAAACCAGGACGCATTTGCCTATAAATCCTGCCAGGATCCGAGATGGCCTTCCTCTACCCCCGCAAGAGGAAGCTCTTACACCTTTCACTCTATATCTCTCACCCCACACGTGGCAGTTAGTATCTCTGCAGCGCGACGCTCAAGTCATCCTTTCGAGCTCACTGATTAAGCGATTGCATATTTTTCCTCACCCAGCCTTCACATTACTATCTCCTCCTGGCTGGACTACCCGGCATGCCACGGCTGTGTCACTTTTTTAGACTCTGAAACACCTTATTCCGACCCCCGATAGGATTCCCTTTTACTGCGTTTGCTCTGTAACGCCAGACTACCACCCGTCAGACCACATACTCCTCTTTGTTCCCCCCTGTCTTTCCGGGCAACGGCTCTTGACTCCCTCACCCTTCGGACGCTAACGCGGCTTTTCTCGTGTGAACTCTTCCTCTACGCCATCAACACTGGTGAGGGCCGACGCGATAGTCCTTCTCGTTCATAGGAAGGTGTCCCTCACTGTCGCTTCAGCCTCTCCGGGACTTTCCCGTATTCTCTTTGACAGTCGGGGGCGCCGCCGTCCGTTGGACCAAACACCCCCTCCAGTGGCCAGCCCGTCCATCTTCTATCCGACCTTTTACCTCCCTAACTTCTCCCCTAATCTTTATTTGTCGGCCGCCCCTGTGTCCTCCCTGCGTCCATTCGCGACTTCCAGTGAAATGGTCTCCGCCTCCCACCTTCTAAAGTGTGATTGGGTTGCTTTGGACTATCACACGGATGAGCCTTTCCCGTTTATGGATTGTCACGGGTCGGCCCTTCGTTCTTGTCCGACACGCCGTGCTTTCATTAGCGCCGACGCGCTTGCTTACGGTCTATTAGGGGGTCAGCGCGGGCCATTTCCGCGCCCCTTTATGTTCAGTTTACCGACTGGGCCCGCAGTGGACCCGACTCATTTTCACCATCGGATATACCTTTGCCGACTTAACGACCTGCCCATCCATGCTGGACGCCTAGCGTCTGTTGTTGTGTATTCTCCCTGTGCCGACTAGCACCTGCGTTTGTCCTGCACCTATTATATCTCCCTCTCATTCCAGTGGACCTCTTTCACCCCCGACCTTTCGCTGTTTTAATAGGCGCCGAAGGTTGCGCCCTATTCATCACCTCTAGACTGTTCACCGTGACTAGCGACTTCCGCCCGTGTCCGTGGATCCGGTTAGCTGTGATGGAGATGTTGAGTGCTCATCATGTCGGATTGTCAGTGTGCCTAGCATGGTTTCTATTCCCTTTCCCCACGTTTCCTGCTCTCTGACTCCCGGGTCTGGTCTTTCTAGGTACAACGGTCATGCTCCGACGTTTATTATTGCGGATCTCCGGTCGAGTCGAACCTTCGTCGATCCATGAAATGCATTCTACGGTCGCATTTCGACTCCTTGAGACTCCCCCTTACACCCATGGCATCTTTGCCCGTCACCACCATGATGGCGGCGGCCTTCTTTGCAGTTCCTTCCGCGAGTGTTCCATTGTCCCACCCGCCCTCGAAAGCTCATCCCTCTTCTGCAAGGGCCATTCCCAGTTCACGAACTCCCACAGTCACACGCCCAGCCTAGTGACAACTCCTTCGTTTTTTTAATGATTGGTCCCTCTTGGTGCCCGAGGACTGGCCCCACGACACGACGCAAACCGGTAAGCTCATAACGGGTAGTGTTACTGCTTTTTCTTCCATCGAACCTCTGACCGCCCGAGCAGGGGCTGACTCTGCCCCCCGTTCACCCGCAGCACTGAGATAGTCTTCCTGACGCTGATGTTCTATTTCTTGTCCCACAACTGTGTACCCTGTGGTTATTGCTGAAGACCGTACGATCTCCCTCACTCAATCACCCGTGCAGAACGGAACTACACGGGGACACCGATTTCGCCAGGCGCAGCGCGTCAACACAATTGTTTCTGTATTTTCACTAATTTCTTCACCCTCCTGTTGCGGCGGCCTTACATACTCACCGGTGCGGCAGAGCGCTTGTCACAGTAGCCCACCAGTGTTCCCAGTGGTCACCCCCTCCAAGGAGCCGGCGTGTATCCGAGAAAAAACCCTATGATTTCTGGTTTTGCAACCTTTAACTTGCGGCTCTTGATGGTCCCTGCCGCCAATTGTGCTCGTGACGAGCAGAGTGTGCTTCTGGGAGGATCTTCCGGGTCTGTAGCTTCTGCCTGCACCTGCTCCCGTCCTTCCCGTTTGCCCTCGTTCTCCTTCGCTGCACCAGTCGGATTTTTCTCACCCTACTCACATTCAGTCTTTTTCCTCTGGAGGACCAAACGCACGGGTGTTAGTGCCCTACCGCAGTGAATTCTCCTCGGACATCTTTAGTGAGTCCCCCTAACCCTGCGTAAGCGCATTGTCAGCGATTTAGTCCTCTGCGCTGATGCCCGTGGATTACTTTTCTCCATTCTGTTTTGGGCACTAGTTCACGTTAATGCTATGCGCTCTAAAGCAATACCCGCGTCAAAACAAGACATTTCCCAACGCCTCACTACCTCTTGGTCCCAGTTTTTCCAGTAGTGCACACCAAACGATAAAAGGTAGCCTCGCTGCTGAAACATCTCGCCAGGCCTATCGACCGCACCGACTCCTCCTTCTTTCACCCCCTGCTACATTCAGACAGGCGAGCAGAGGACTTCTGCAATTACTAATTCTTCCAGAACGTAATAATAACCCTGGTATTCCCCGATATTCCATGTTCCGGGCCAAGAAGCGTATCCCCTACGCTGCCCTCGGATTCAGTTTTTGCCTCGACATGTCCGGTTCCCCAGTTGATGTTATTCCACAGTAGTGA
>Ga0179591_1263588_pt1 | contig 10197 bp, 10 predicted proteins | sample CZOMad2_1_08_16f_FD_182891 | JGI IMG/M metagenome (GOLD analysis project Ga0179591, IMG submission 182891) | Vadose zone soil fungal communities from Angelo Coast Range Reserve, California, USA - CZOMad2_1_08_16fungal (PacBio error correction) | ecosystem: Environmental > Terrestrial > Soil >... | reverse complement strand
TCTTCCAGTTTTAGTCCATCCGCTGTCACCCTCTTGCTTATCTCTATTATAAAAGGCCGTCGCTCCCCACCACATGGTCCAAGGCACCCCTTGTCCTCCCCCCGATAGGTCCCTTTCTCCCCCCTCCCCCCTGCACTCCTTCCATGTCCCCTTCGGGACGTTCCCCTTTCCGTCCCTGGCATTACCTGTCCCCGCCACCTTCCCCGGCACGACCCTCCCACATAGGGGCCCCCCCGGCGTTTCGCAACTAATTCCGGCCCCATTCAAACTGATTCGCTAGAGTTTTTTTTCTTTCGGAATCCCCCATGTTCTCTTGAACGTGCTCCTTCTTGAACGCCTATCAGAACGATATGATAGCCTACTTCCGTTGGGTTCCTCCTTTTCCACAGCTTTCCCTCTTCGTATTCCCCCCGTCTGACTGCAACCTTTTTCTCCCAATTGGCCTTTTAGAATGCGCAATTGAAATCCTCGGTAAAGGTTTTTCATTCTTCTCTCGGCTTTGCCCGGTTTTTTAAGCAGGGTCTCAACCTTACTGCTCTTATCTCCAGAGTGAGGTGGTCCCGACCCCAGGGTCTAGCCTTCGTTTAAGACGCCCTCAACTAGTTCTAGTTCTTGTTTCCTGCCGTCCGTTGTAGAGTTCAATTATAATTGAAAAGAGGTAATTCTTTGTTTACGCCTGGTCGAGTATCTGTCTTCCTCTTATCGCTGTGTGAACCTTTTCCCAGAACTCTATGACAGAGTAGAAGACGCCCCTCCCCTCTAGGGAGTCTTGGGGGGCTGGTAAGGGGGATGCCCTTTCACCGCTCAGCAAGCTCCCCTTTAAAGTCCCCTTCCTCCCCACTTGTATCCCTCACCCCCGATGAGCTCTCCACAATACCAGGTTGTTATTCGATTGATTTCGAAGTAGAATTTTTAGCTCTCCGTCCCACTGATCGTCGGGGCCAGTTTGGTTCCTTTCTTCTCACTCCATTGTACTCCCCAGTCTGAAGTTTGGGTTTTCCTTAGATCGTAGCCGTTCGCCCAGTTCACCGGTAGGTTCGGTTTCCCTGGTGGTTTTCGACCGGTGCGAGAAATATTTCCGCCCTTCAATTAACGTTCTTTTCCCCTCAACTTAATAAGACTTAAATTGAACAAATCCGACGCCAATCGTTCCGTTCCGCGCCGCTCTCCTTAGCGTACCCCCCACCCCCCTGAAAGCCCCCCGCGTGTCCCTCTAACCTTGGAACCTCTTTCTTATACGTGGAATATTTATTCATTGTTTCTCTACCGGATTTGTCACGTCCTCCTAGAGTCTAATTAGTTCATCTTTTCTACACTCCTTTCCCCTGCTTGTTTCTATACTTTATGGGAGAGCATATCCGATAGTGGTCTTAGGCCTGACCTTTTGTAAGCCTTTAGCACCCTCTCGGAGCAGGTACTTCAGTAAGGGAACCTTCGGACCCTTTCGTGAGCACTTCTGGCTTCTTCTTTCTTCGTTCTTTTTGTAGTTTCTCTTTTCTTCTAAGGGGAAAAAGGTAGTGGAAAAACGTCTCCTCTCAATTTCGGGGCGGGACTAACCCGTCTCTGAACCTCATACGTGATACCTCTTTGCTCTCCAGTTTCCCTTTTTTTCCCTCTTAAGTGTCTACTTTGGGTAGTGCGCCCAACAGTCATATGTCTCCCAGCTTCTTTCAGCCCGGATCCCCCATAGTTTTTATGGGGGACCTTTCCCCATCCAGACACATTTGGTCCAAAAATTTAATGCTCACTTCTTGCCGGGGACACATGCGTTGGCCACCTCTGTTCCCCTTGGCAGTTCGATTCCTTAATTATTTTCTGAACACAACTCGGAGTACTCGTAGCCTAGCCCCCCCTTTATCCTAGCTGAGACCTTCCCTTGACACACCTTAAATCTTTCCCCCCCAAGAACCACAAGAGAAATCGTTCCTCAAGTGCCAGGCTAGTATGGTGACATGGCTGCCCCTCTAACCGTACCCATTTGTCTTTTTCTTTTAGGTGGTAGTATTCCTCGTTTTTGTTCTCTTTCTTATTGATTCGTGTTTCTCCCCGCGTAGTATACCGTTGCGAATTAGATCCGTTTTTCCTCGAATTGACTTCTTTCTAGGTGCGTTCCCCCGGGCCATAGAGACGTCTCTGTTTTACCTCAGATTAGACCCCCGCCAGGGGTTCCTAAACAATCGATATTCTTTTTTTCTTCGGCCCCCCCCTTTATGATGTCCGTCAACGACCCCGGACTGAAAATCATCATTCTCTCGTCATTTGAAAATTCCGCCCACTTGGCAGCCTGGTTACAAGCCGGGATAACGATCTTTGTTCCAGTTGGGTGGTAGTTTGTTTATGTAGACCTTGACGAGTCTGTCGTCGGGGCCCCGGGGCTTCTTGGCCTATGTTTGGCCCGATCTACCCTTTCCGTTACCCCACCCGATCCTGGATGTTGAAATAGTTCGCCCCTCTCTTAGCGATGCGGCTTCTACCATTTTCCGAGATCCAGTCCCATAATGTACGGAAAGAGTGGTCTGCGCTGTCCTCGTAGATTTTCCCCGGCCGTACATGGCGTTCTTGGACGTTTTTCCCTTCTTTCGGGGGCGGTTCCTGGGCCTTTGATATCCTAAAATCTCCTGCAGAGTTTTGGGCACCCCCCATTGGCGGGCCCCAGAGAGAACACGCGTGCGTGGGTTTCTTTGATTTTCAGCGATTCTTTCCTCCCCTCCTTTTGTTGTTGTTGCGTTTTGATTTTTCGTCTTTTGCCCCCCCTGAAAAAAACCCCTGTTCCCGTTTTTTTTTCTGTTTGCTGAGTCCAGCACTTGTGGCCATTTTTTCTCGTGCTTGAGCTCTCAAGTCCTTCTCCCCCCTCAAAGAGTGAAACCTGGCCCAAAAAGGTACCTGGCGGGCAGGGCCCCCCACGCCCCTCTCGCGGGTTTTTTTTCCTTTTTTCCCCCCTCCCCCCCCAGAGACGATATTACTCCCATGCCGTCGGTTTCTTTTAGAAGTTCTTCTCGGTGACGGGAGATACGGCCCCAAGATCCTCCGTTTCCCTTTTGCACCCCCCTCCCTCACCCTGCGACCAGTCTCGTTGACCCTTTTTACGGGTGTTTTTACAGGACACACACAAAAAAACCCACCCCCCCGGAAAAACGGTCGGCTCTCCAACCCTAGGACTGTAGCGTCTTGTCATATCCCCCCCACTACAGCCCGATGTGGACACCCTGTCGAGTTTACCATGACAGGATTTAACCTTCTCACACCCGGGGAGGGATGCGGCTTTAGTGGGCGACGTTACCGAATCTTTGTCCCGTTTGGGGTGTTGTCGTTATCGGGCGCCCGGCGTTGCGACCGGGAGGCGACATCCCGTTATCCTGGTTTTTTACCTGGCTGTTACGGCAAGTCTATAGAAACTCTTCGTCTAGATGCGACGCCTTGTCCCTCGCCCCTGGAGTTGCGTGGCTCTCTCTTTTTCTTTGTTCTTGGTCACCATCCCGTCCTTATACTTCGTTCAAGGTTTTATCCTGTTGAACGGAATGAGCCCCCCTTGGACCAATAGAAAGGGCCCATCTCGAACAAGAGCTCCCCCCCCAACGATCCCCGAAGATACCGCCCTATACCCAACCCACTCTGTTTGACCCGGGTAAGGTTAAGTCGAATTCACCCCCCACTTTTTCCTCTCCTTTGCTTTTGTGAAAACTATTGACGGGTTTTCCCTTTTTTCTCGTGATGATGGACCCTTCCCTCAACTGGTGCTTGCCTATACCCCGTTTTATAAGAACATCGTGAAATTTGCTGTGCCAGGTTGATGCCCCGTTCTTATCAGCGTTTGGACTGCCCCCGGATGTCCATAAAAATTCTGCCACTGCCGTTTGGTCCACATTTTGGTCGCCCGATCCTCTCCCCGTGACGGACTGAAATTTGGACACCTCGTTGCCCTTTACTATGGTCCTACCGAGTCACTTTCTTCCCCCACATTTGACGGTCTTATGCGTCCGCCCTGGATCAAGAAGACCCTTTCGCGGCGCCTAGCTGTTTTGCTCCTCCCCCCATATCTCTAGATAATCTCCCCTGTCTCCCTTGCGAACACTGTTGATTTCCCTCCACCAGTTCTCTAACGTTTCTGACCCCTCTTTCATTCGAAGCCCTCCACGAGGACGTTCTCTCCCCCCCTCCCTTGCCGCAATTTTCCCTCCACCTTTCATTGTTCGCAAAAGGAGGAAGAACCCCCCCGTTCCCTCACCCCGTGCGACACGCCTCCCGGTCCATTCCGTTTGAATCGCTAAACGTTCGCCCCTCTTCTTTTTTTCTCCTTTTTTTTTTCCCCTTCTCCCGTAATTTTCCAGTTCCTTGATCCAGAAGTTCTCACCCTCCTCCCCTGGATCGATTTATTCCTTCCTTTTGTTTAGCCCCCACGTTTTCTTTTTTTTCTGTCATTGAAATTCGAACCTTTTCCCCCCCTTGATCCCTTAATACCCCCAATGAAGAAAAGATGGTCCCCCCCGGTTTGTTGCTAGAAGACCCCGGGTCCTTGACTGTCTTTCCGCATAAGCGTTGTTAGGATCAGGTTGCCTTTTTTGTTTGATAGAGGGCCATTTAATCTCACCCATTTTCGCCCCCTTCTGACTACTCACAGGATCCTCTTTTTTCGTCGTGCTGATGTGCGCCCCGACGGCACGCTTGATTCCTTTGATCTTCAAGTTTTCTGCCGCCCGAAGGAAGTTTTCGTTTTTCTTGCCGTTGAGGAGGCGTCTTTGTAGGTCTCATTTTCTGGTAACTCTCTCCCAGTCCCCCCTTTTATTTCGCTTCGGGTATCGTCTGACTCACTTCTTGCTGAGTTTTTTGTGGTTGGGGCCGGGCCGTTTCCTTTTTGGTCGCGCTCCATTCCCATTTCTTTGACCCTCTCCCAGTTCTTCCTAATCGTTGGTCTTCTCGAAGTCTCCTCCCCCCTTCACCCTTGGTGTTGGTGTCGATAGGATTTCCTTTTTTTTTTCTTTCGATCCTCATGAGACACTGCTATTCGGGAAGGGAGCATGTCTAACTCGTTTCTCTTTTCTCGTCATCCCGATGACGCCATCCACTGACCCCTTGCCTCTTGAGGCTTCGGCTTTTATAGCAGGGCGACGCCCCCCCGTTCGAACCTCCTTTTGTAGGTTGTCCAGTTCACGCCACCAAAATTCTCGAACCACTATTAGACCGCCGGACAACGACCTCTCTAGGGACTTGGCTCTCCGCAGTTTTCTTCCCGCTTCCAAGAGCACACCCCTCCTCGCGCCCATCCTGTTCCGTTCTTTTTATCCTCCGCTATAGGAAAAAGCTCTCTCCCCCCCCCACCAGGTCACCCTTTATCCTCCCGCGTCGTGAGCCATTTTTCCTGCCAGGCTTATCTGCCCCTCTTCCATTGTTTTCTCTGAAACGCGGACCGTAAATTAGGAGTCCCCTGAAGCCGGTTGACTTGCGTCCCACCGCGTTCCGTCTTTATGGTTTCGTTCTAAGATTCCGGATTCCTTCCGTCCGATGGTTCCCCGATAAAGCTGAGTTCTTCATCTTTCCCATTGAGGCCCTGGTATACTCTACTGGCGAACTTCTTGTTTCGGCCGATTTTTTCTACTTCTTGCGGTTGGAGTTTTGGTGCTTCTCCCTCGTTTCCCGGTTGCCGAAACCGTTTCTAGTGCCTCCAAACCGACGGGCTCTTAGGTAAACGGTTATTTCTTTCTAGACCGAATCTTTGATTCCGTGCCCCTTTTATTCCATTTCTCCGACATGCACTTTGAGCCTCTTGCTAGCGTGCTCGCAAGATTGGACCGCTTTCCCTACTTCTTCTGGTCTAGCAGCCGGCTACTCCAGGATTTCTGTTTGCAAGGCCCTGCGGCGGCCCGGTGCAGTCCTGCCATGCAAGACGCCCCCTGGTGGAATGCCCCCGCCAAACTCTAAGTCTCTACACTGCTCCTCGTGGCGTGACAACATGGCGTTCCCCCCACTTTGTCAAATTAGACCTTAGGTTACCGGCCTGATTTTCAACCAAGTCTAGTCCCTCCTCTCTTAGCCACCTTCATCGGTCCCCCTTCCCCACTCGGCTCGTATGAGACCCCACCCCGTAATTCCCCTCTTTAAAAGACCCGGCCTCCCTCGTTCGTGTCAGGACTCCGTTTTCTGGATCTCAAATACGGCCCCTTCAACGAAGTATGCTTCCCTCGCCCGCTTTTTTGGAACCTAGAGCTATCTCTTCCCTTTCTGAGGGGACCCAAGCGTCGTATTAAACCGTCGCAGTTTACTTATATTTTGATTCGCTCCCCGGGCCCTTGTAGCGCTAGATTTGAGGAAGGCGACCGGAACCCCCTTGCTCACTGACTTCTGGGGTAGACCCCCGCCAGGTCGTCAACCCCAACCAACTGTATGCGTCTGAAAGAACTTTCCTTTGCACGCCTCGGCCCGTCGTGCTGAAAAAATACGGTCCTCCAGTTTCCTCTTTCCTCCAGTTCTTCCTGACCAAGGCGAACTGTGGTGTGACGCTTCAGGTCAGACGTTAAAGAGAAGTGAAACCTGTCTTTTTTCTCTATCTTCCATCGCAAAGATGTTGTTCCTCGAGCTGCCCGGTTGCCTTTTTGTGTTTAATGTGGTCCCACAACGGCATTTCTTCGATGAGACAAATTGTTTCTCGACCTGTTCTTTAGTCATGACTAATTCAGCGCCTCCTAGTCTGTTGGGTCTTTCTCTCCCACCTTTCATGCACGACGAAGTGAATTCGTGCTTCTCTGTATAGTAATCTGGTTTTTCCACGCCCCGTTGGAAAATGGAGTGAGTGGACTTTCTCCCCTTCTTGCCATCTTTTTCCTTGTCTTGCAAGGCATTGATCGTGAGGATTTTTATCCCCTGTCGTTCCGGCCCTTTCCATTGCGGCCATGTCGCAAAGCTTTTTTTTCTTGTTCTTTTTTTCTTTTTTTCCTTCCCGAATATCCCTTTCCCTTTTAATCCCTCCATTTTTTTTTTTTTTCTTTCAGATCTCCCTTGAAACGTAACCAACACAAAAAACACACGCACGCTTCGTCTCGGTTTTCCGTCTCCAAGCGGCTGGCCATTTTCTCGCCTGCGTTTGAGGGACCCTCTCCGACGTGCCGTCACGACAGATGAGTAATTTCTTGCATAATTTCGCCCTTCCACGAAAGCTGTCCCCGATTTTTCCCTATAAACACCCAAACACATCTTTCCTACCTGATTCATTAATCCTATCCTTCCCATTCAGACTTTTTTTCCTCGACGCTACCCTGCTAGAGTTCGACCTCTTCGTCTGAGTCCCCCGCTCCCTCACTGATTCCGGCCACCCAATGAGACCGTGCCGGTTCCCCTTACCACCCACAAACCGGACCCCCCCCTTGTTCTGGATCTCCCCCAATAGACTCTCATCATGACTTTACTCTCCACCATTTCTTCTTTTCCTTCCTTTCCTTCTCTCACTCTCTTAATTTTGCCCCCCCCCAACGTACAAGAACCCTGAGTGCACTCCGATTGCATTCTGACCGGATTACTTGACTCACCCGTTCCTTTCCTTCCCACGTTTCTTAGTCCAACAATTCTCTAGCTAGGTTTTTAGGAGTGTCCTCCCCGTCCTTTTTTTTTTTTTGTCCTTTTGAGGTTTTCCGACACCTTTGAATACAGTTTCCCAAAGTGTTTTAGGCCTGAGTTATAACGTTCAGCGGTCTTCCCTTCCACCCCCCCCGGCTTCTATGTACCCTCCCGTATGCACAGCTCGACCGAGTCGGACCCTCTTTGGACTAAGAAGTCGCTTATGCTTATAACATTCTCAAACAATCCTTTCTGAAACTTTTTACGGTTGAAAATAGCCCAACTGAAAGTATTATCCTCCAAACCCCTTCCGATTCCTTCCTTCTTTGACAATCATCTTTTTACTGTCTGTCAAGTGAGCCTTCTTTCCCCGATTAACCCCTCCTCCTTCTACGGTGGTTAGGTCCCCTAGGAGTCCTCTTTGAGGTCCGTAGCTTTTGGTCGATAGGTTGTTCTCTTTGAACTGCTCTTTGCCTGAAAAGTTGAGTTTGCCAGATGTTGCCCTTCTGGAATTCTCTTTTCCCTTCGGGTCGACACGATGAAGCTTCTATCACCACCCTAACCGCTAAAGTGACCCAAGTGGTTCTCCTTTGGGGCTCTTGTAACCCATTGCGGCCTGAAAACTTGGGGGCCCTCTGTGGTCTCTTCCGTGCTGGGTTTTCGGTGTTTTTTTTGACCGAAGAGAACCTTTGACCCTCAGGGTGCCCTTCCCTGCAGTAGCCGTGAGACCAAGCACTCCCCTCTTCGCCTCTCGTTAGATTGTAAAGAACAGCGATCCCTTCTCCTATCCAACTTTCCCAGTCAACCTGTGACCTCCTGTTTCCCCCTTCCTCCCCATATTCGGTTCTAAGTTTTCTTGACCAGGTCCCTCGGTCTTCTTCTTCAGCCCCCATCTCTCTTTCCCTGTCATCTTCTTCTTTTTACGATCTTCAAAGAACTTCCCTTCCCCAAGCACATAGGTGACCTCAATCCCCCAACGAAGATCCCAGGGAATGACCTGCCTGAATTTAACGTGTCATCTTTGAACATGCGCCCTCATTGCCTGATTTGTAGCTGCCTGACTGTAACATAGTTTGGTTTTCTGTGCATTTTCCGGATTGAACGAGATCCTACGATCGGATCCCTATCTTCCATCCATTTCAACTGTAAAGGCCTTGTTTCATCCACCTTTTCTCTCTTTCCCCGATTCCGCAAACCATTGAATTCTCTTTCCTAGGATAGACCTCTTTTTCATTACACGGGCCAGTGAAGCTATGCCTGAGCTGGTTCGGCTGCCATAGCGAGTAGGTCAAGGTTTTCCTGGTTGAGTATCCCATGAGATGTCATTAGCCGTGAGGACCACCCACTCGTATTTTTCTGCGGGCTTTTTTCTCTCGTCGACCGGGAAGCCCCTGATTGAACTTTAACCGTCTTGTTGGTCATGTTTTTTCTTCTCTTGTCCGAGCATTTGAGCCCCTTCTTGTCTTCTCCGGAGTGTCATTCAACCCTACCAACATTGGATAGACACTGGACTAGACTCCTTCTATCCGGCGCATGACTCCGAGCCGCGTTTCGATGGGCAAAGGTCTTTTTCGGACGACCCCAATCTACCTCGCACCAGGTTCTTCTAATTGCGACCCTCTGTTGGATGAGCGACTATCTGATTGCCCCTTTCCCAATCCAGTCTTTTGTTGGTTTGTCGTTTGAGAATTTGCTTCCTGTTCTCCCCGTTTTCTTGCCCTCCATGCTTCGGTTCCCGGGGTTCGGCCGACCTGGTCCGTTTATGCCCCCCGTCCCTTTCCCTTTGCCCCTCCGTGGCCGCTCAAGCGCAGGGGCCGCAGCATTTCGAGCTTTCATCAAAGGTTTTTTCACCTTTTTAAGCAGAGACCAGGTTGGGCTTTCGACCTCCCGGCGCCTTGGCCCCCCGGCGACTTCTCTTTGTTTGACCCTGTCGCCGGGGTTTATTTTCGGTCCTTCGGCCAAAATCCTTTTTTTCTCCACCCCCCCCCTCACGGGGGCGTGCCTTTCGATCCAGCTTCTCCTGATCCCCACCCAAACCGGCACCATCCCAACCCTTTTTCTTCCGCCCCCGAACGCCGAAGGAGGACTGGGCCCTTTGTTGTCTTTCTTTTTCTCTCGACACGGCCAAGTCCCGTGTGTTCCATTTTCCTCCTCCTGAGACCTACTCACCCTTCGGGTCGCTTGTTTTTTTGTGTATTTTTCCTCTGGATCGATGTCATTTGATGCCCCCGGTACTTTTTTTTTTTTCTTCTTTTTCTTTTTATTTTCTTTTTTTGAAGATTCATGCCTTTCCCCCCGCGAGTGCGTGGACGCCTTTCTCTAAGGGTCTCCTTGTACTTCTTCCGGTGAGAAACGCTTTTCGTCTGGTAGTGTCTGAAGTGCTGCCGGTTTACCTTGCGTGAAATAACCCCCTTTCCCCGGTTTTCACGTCGCCGTGCCTCCAAATCCACTCCGGGATTGCTCAAAAGTAGCATCCCCTTACTATTGGGCTTTACTTTAGTCGCCAGCTTGACGACCTTTCCCTGCTGATAGGCATATCTAGAGCGTTGCCAGAGATCTCGCTGATACGGATGATGTGTTGCTTCCCCTTCCTTCCAGGATCTTTTCGGCCCCAAGATGGTTCTTTCTCACCCTCCTTGGTATGCCACTGAC
>Ga0179591_1188437_pt1 | contig 10197 bp, 15 predicted proteins | sample CZOMad2_1_08_16f_FD_182891 | JGI IMG/M metagenome (GOLD analysis project Ga0179591, IMG submission 182891) | Vadose zone soil fungal communities from Angelo Coast Range Reserve, California, USA - CZOMad2_1_08_16fungal (PacBio error correction) | ecosystem: Environmental > Terrestrial > Soil >... | reverse complement strand
TTGTCTACTTTGGCCCCCCCCCAAACTAATACCTTTTCATCCCATTTGCTCCTGATTTTCTTTCCCTCATGTTCGGCGCCAGAGGGTCGAGATTTTCCTCCCGCCATGGACTTTCTGCGGGCCCTCCGGCTTTCCTGACAGGAGGTGCTGCCTGTTCGCGCCCCCCCCCCCAGTGGCGCGCTAATGCGCTTCCCCCACTCTGCTGAGCTAAGACATGCAGCCACTTACTTTTTCGTCCTTTTCCCTCTCTCAAACCCACTTCCTCTTCCTGTCCCTCTCTTACACCCTTTCGTGATTTGCCAGCTTCCTCTTTATTCTGCAACTTTTTTGTGGTATCTGAAAACTCCCCCGTAAACGTCCGAGAACCTTTTTCTCCCTTGACACTACAGTATTCCTGTCGGAATAAAATTTTTCTTATGCTAAAAGTGGACTGCACAAACTTCCCATTATGTCCTTCCTTTTAGCTAGTGTTCTGAAGCCCCCTGTTTAATAGTTTCCCTTTGATTTCTTGGTACCTCCCCGACAACTGTCACCTATTAGCGCGGTCTCTAGCGGTCCTGTCTCTCATTTACGGTTTCCCTTCTGCTCCGAATATCCAGACGCGCGCCTGTGGGTATTCTTCTGGACATTTTGGGTTCAGTCATTGGCCCTTTTTCTCCTCGCTCCTAAAGGTTTTCTTTTCCAACCCTGATCGAAACCTCCCATGTTGAGTGTGTGCCCGGACCTCTTTGCGCAAACCGCAGCCCCTCCTGTTCCCCAGACGATAGCGGACCCCTCACATCTCAATTTTCAAGTTTACACCCCAAACCCGCGGTCTTTGGTCCTGCTTTTATTTGTCTTGAACAACTTCTGGTCATTGGGCTATTTCTGTCCTCCCCACGAGTCACATCAAGAGTCCTCATCCCTTGGGACCTTTTTATTCAGACTAGAAAGAGTTGTTTCCTTGTCACGCGCCGTTATCGGTACCGTACCTATCCTTGCCACACGAGGGTGCCCCTAATCAAATCAAGCTCACTTTCAGGTCAGCACCCAAGTCTCGGGAGGTTTTCTTACGGCTCCCACTCCCCTCTTGTCTGATAGAAGAGGTCACCCCCCAACTCTTTAGGGATGTGCATGACTTTCTGATTTACCAGACCTCTTCATCGTGAGAGCGCTGACATTCCTTTTTTTTGCTGATGGCATTTCTAAGGCGCTAGGACCTCAAGAGTCCTGTCTTCCCCCCACATTACTTCGAAACCTGGCTCACAGTGCCCGACCCTCTTAATTTCGTTCCCCCGGCAACTCTGGTCCCTCTCGAGAGAGATAGCCCGTCCCCGCTTGATTAACCCCCTTTCAGTATAGCCTGGCACCCCTTCCTTGAAAAATAACTTTACCCCCCCCATTATATGACGTACATAACTCCAAGACGAAGCACACCACAATGGCCCCTCCCACCCCCTTTCCGCTTTTATTAGCCCCCCTAGTCCCACTCGGCACCCCCCACTCATCAGAGGTAAGGCCCCACCACCTCCCCTTCATCTTTTTCTACAAAGGACTCTACGTCCCTGTCCACACCCTTAGCTCTTTGCGGGTGTTTCCCCGGACGGACAGCTTGCGCAAAGAACAATCCCTCAGTTTCCCCCCAGACGCACCGCCTTCTTCTTTGCACTCGCCTGTCTCGATCGAGGAAAAGCGCGCCCCCCCCCTCCATCTCCACCCCTTCAAAGAGAAAAGCTGAATTCCCTTCCCCTTCGTGGTTAAAAATCATGAATTACCCAGCCCCTCTCTTCCCCCCTGTTCTTGCTCACTCTCCTGATCCCCTACGAAGAAGAGACTAACCTCAGTATGAGAACAATAAGAAAAACGCTGCGCGTTAAGTCGTGAATTAGAATCTATTAGAGAACTTTCTTTTTTCAGCACCCCTTTTATAACGAGATCTTGGCGTACATTTAGGGCCCCACTTCCATTACTTTCTAGTTACAGAAAAAGTAGAGAGCCAAAAGAAGACCCTCCCCCCTCCCCCCTCAGAGAAAATTCCTAGACAGGTCGAACTTCTCCTTCCCCCCCCAGCGCCCCTCTTTTATATGCAGGTGTCAGACACCCCCGTTTCTTCCCAATTCTGATAAGAAAAACTTCCTCTTCAACACTGTCCCTCCACAGCGTACCCCACACCCCCCTTCCCTAGGTAGAATAAAGTGTGCGGTGAGAGAGTTCCCCCCCCGTGATTTTTTTGAACGTTAATCTAGAAGAAAAAGATCCACAGACCCCCCTTTCTCCTTTCACAGACCCCCCCCCCTGATTTTGTTTTCCTGTTGATCGAGATTTTCTTCAGTCTTGCTACGTTAACTTCCGCTTTTACTTTTGTAGATTGGAAAGCTTCCCCTCCCCGTCTCCTCCTTCTTGCGTACCTGCCAAAACTGTGAACTGCCCCGGTTGAGACCTATATTTTTCCTCGGAAGTTGGCTGTCTTAGGGAGGACCTTCCCTCCGCTACAACCCCTTTTCGGTTCCCCCCATTCCTTGCCCATTCTTTTTCGTCCTTTTTTTCTCCTCCCCCTGCCTGACGCAAATTGAAAGGATCGGCCCCCCTTCTCCCACCCTTCTTACTCCCCAATGGGATCGCATATCTCTCCCCCCCCAAGCCTCCCCCTCAACAACTAAAGAGAATTCGCTTCTTCTGCCAAACGGATATTCTTCGAGTATAGGATTCTCGATTCCAGATTAAGCAACACTCCCCGGTGCCTAACGCTCGGTAACCCTACTGTTTTCCCCCCACCCCCACATTAATTTCCTTCCTTTTCTTGGTCCTGAGAGTCTGAAACTTTTTCCAGCTTTCCCCCCACCTTCTTCTTCCCACTATGAGAGTAATATAGGATCCGTTGACCCTCCACGATCAGCTGCCTGGTTCCTTCCTTTCACACCTACGTCCCGTTTTTCCAGGTTGCCCGCCCCTTCGACAATCTTGAAAGCCTATGATTGGAGAACATACGTGCTTTTCGCCCCTTTTTACCCAGTTGTAGGCATAAGCCTTCCCTTCGGGAGGTCTCTTGCCCCCTTATGAAAGTTTCGACTCACCACACTGGCAGCACTAGGAAGTTCCTTCCTTCTTTCCGGAGAGTAGGTTTTTGCGCCTCGCACCCCCCCCCAACTGCTCTGAGCCCACTTATTTTTAAAAGAGGAATGGTTTTCCTCCCTTCCCCTTACGAATTGATCGGCTCCCCCCCCTCCTTTCCCGCTATCTCCCCAAATCTCCCCCCCTGCCCTTGAACCCCCCCCCCGAACCCTCGGCGTCGTCCAACAGGAACCGCCGTTTTTCCCCCTTTCCCCCTTTCCATTCGCTCCCCCGCTCCGGACCCCCCATTATTTAACCCCTCACCGGGCACGATCACGTAAAGGCCCCCTCTTCCCGTTCAATTTCCCCTAAAGAGAAATACTTGCCCAGCTCCCAGAACAACCACTTGATTTGCTCGCGTTCACACCATGAGCAGAAACTTCCGCGCATGTGAGCTGTAGTTTGCTCCCCTTCCCCCAGCGAATGCAGGATTTTCCTTCCTAGCTGAGCTACAGGCTGACCACCCAACAATCCCCCCCTTCTCGTTTCGTGAGTGAAGGTTCCATCCCTCATCCACTCTTTTCATTCTTCTTTGTTCTCGAGAAAAGTCCCAATGACCGCCTTTTCCCAGTACTCACCAGGCCACTAGCCTCAGACACCGTCGCGCAGAAAAGTTCCTAAACCGGTTCTGGCTGTTTGACATTCCCCCCCCCCGATTCACCTTCCGGCTGATAATTTCCTCTTGTTGACCCTCAACCCCTTTCCTCTTCGAATAGCGCCAGCCAATGGAATGCCAGCACCCTTCCTTAACCTTTCCCTTTCCTTTTCTCATCCATTAGGCCCCCTTGTCCCTCCCCCCACCTCGACCCCAGCGAGCGACGTTCGACTCTGTTGCCCGCTTTCCGTCCCCCTTAACCCTAAATCCACAATTGACTTTTCCTGGTCTACCTTTCAACCCACCAAGAATTTTCTTTCCCCCTGTCAGCCGCGGAATTGTCTAGGTCCGCTCAACTTTAAGACGAAATTCTCGGCCTCAGACGATCTCCGCCCCCCTTTAGAGTTAGAATTGAATTCGCCGCTCTCGCTTCCCCTATCCTCCACTTTTAGACTCAGCCCCGTCCCTATCCCCAGAAAGGTCTTTTCCTCGAGCCCTGCAATAGGTCCTTGGGTTTAGCTCTTGTTCCTGGACTTGAATAGATTATTTCTCATTTCCGTTGCACTGAGCGCTTAGCCACTTCCTCGAAGCGAGTCTTATGGGGTCCCCCCCAATTGAGCGCCTCCCCCCACCCTTTCAGGAAAGAATTTCTGGTCAGCAGGACCGCACCTCCTGCTTACCCCCATATACTGCTGCGACGCATAGTGCACAATCAAGTCACGTCCTCCCCCACCCCCCATGCCCCTATGATTGGCTAGCACCCTTTTCCAAACTCCTCGCTTATATACAATACCCTCTCTTCATTCCCAAACTTAATTTTTTCAGATAAAAACTCCATTCTCTTTTGACCTAGGAGAGACACACTTATGGAGGGGGCCGTCAACCTTCCCCCTTGAACCTAATTCGGCTCCTTTCCCAGTTACTATTACGCATTTTACCTTCTCTCCACACCCAATGGGGAAGGCCTACTTGCCCGTTTTTGACCAAAAGGAACAAAGCCTTGGATTCCTCTCTACATCCCGGTTGAGAAGATAATTGCAATGCCATACTCCGGCCCTCCTTTTCCCTAAGAATTCCCCCAATGAGAAGAAACAACCGCCCCTGCTTCTCCACTCTGGAGAAGGTGATAAATGACCAGCCCCCCCCCCCCCCCCCCACTTTTTGTAGTCTCATCAGAGAAGATAGAATTAATTACGCAGCCGTTTTCATTTCCCACCTGCCCCAGCAGAGACCTAACGAAAAAATCTCGTCGGCCACCCCAAAAAACACCGGCCCCCCCATGACAAGAAAAGACCCATGACCTCTTTTTTTTTTCTACCAAACCCCAGCCCCCCAAAGCGACCCTCCCCCCCCATCCCTTCCCCAGTCACAAAAATGGAAGATCCCTTCTCAAATTTCCTCCCGATAAAGTAACAGGGGCGGTCCACTTCCGTTGCCCTCCCCCCCACCTGTTGATTCCGCCCCCCTGGCTAGCAGTGTCCAGCTCCCTCGGCTTTCCGAATTAAAAAGTCACCCCCCCCCTCACCCAATTTCCTCAGAAGCTCCGCCACCCTCCACAGACTCTCTACATATCAACGCGGCCTGCCCCCACGGTACGACCCAATAAAATCCTTGGCAATGGTTTCCTAGAGGATTGCTTTTCTCGTTCACAGCAAAGCTGACACGAAGTGCCACGGCTTCGCCGGATGCTAAAAGTCTTCCTGCATCGTCCCTCTGCAGCTAGAGGAAAGACCCTTTTCCCCGTACGTGACGGGTCGTCGTCCTACGCATCCCCCTGCCAGCGAGGAACCAGGCCCAATCCCGTTTGCTTCACGGCACCCCCACCTCTGCCCCCTCAGGAGCTAGACCTCCCTCTTCTTTTCCTCTGTTCTACGTGTTGTGTGAGCTCGTGTTCAGGATCTTATGTTCGAGTTTGTCCGGGGAGAATTTTTCTTGTCTTCCTTTCTCGAGCTTGCTGCTTCTTGTCTTTTACTCCCCTTAAGTACCATGCCTTCTTTTTCCTTGGCATACCCCTTTTAACTGCCCGCACCGCTTTTCCCAACAAATACTTTTTTCAAGCCCTCTAGCGTTCTAACTTCTCCCCCTCAGCTTGTCGGCGAAAGCATGCCCCCCCACCCAACCTATCACCTCAGCCATCCCTTTATGGATTGCTCTTCCTGCCCCTTCCCTGAGTAGAGATGAGGACCCCTGACCTATATTCACTATGTTACACCTTTTCAGAGGCCGGACTCTCCCCAGGCCCCGTTCTTTAATTTTGGTTCACTAGAATGTGACCCCCGCCCCCCCTCCGACAAGTGACGAACATGCCCTTCAGAGCTTTTAGACTCTAGTAAACCCTGTTTTTCTTCAGACCACCATTGCACTCCAAAAGTTATCTACCCCTTAGAGCACGTAATTTCCCCCTTGGACCTGTTCCTCCTTGGAGTGAACTACTCTCCTATTTAGACTTCCACGTCCCCCATACCTTACCCATACCTTTTCTCGAGTCTTACCCCCTATGAAAACCTCTTTTCCTGCCCCTGGTAGCCCTCTTTTTTCTTTATCCAACTTTTAAGAACGGCCTCCCTTAATAGAATTTATATTTCCTTGTCTTACTTTTCCCTGGAGCCCATGCGTCCAGTTGTGTAGCTCAAACCCGCCTGGCGGTGTTTTTTCCTGCTTGTTGGAAGTCTTTTTTAAAGCTTGCCCCCCTTCTATCCTGTATTCAACGGCTTTGTTTTCCTACTCTCCTTGGTTGCTCGCACTTTTCCTGTTGACACACCCGCCACCCATGTGCTTACAGTCCCTACAGGCTCGAGCATAAGGAAGAATTCTCCTTATTCCTCTCTCTGGCGACCACCCGCGACTTTTTTTCCGATCTTCCCCCCGGGCCACTTTTTCTTGGCTTTGCGCTGTTAATTTTTTACCCCTCTTTTTTACTTCGACATGAGAAGTCCCCCGGCTCTTTTGAAATTTGTTCCACACAAACATTCACAATCCTTTCCCTTTTGCGCCTTTGGGACTGTTTAGTGACCATGTTTCTGGCTTTCCCCCCACTTCTTGTAGACCCAAAAGGCGTACTGACCCCCCGGATTTTTTTCTGCGCATTTTCCCTTATCTCAGCTTAATCGAGTATGAAAACAGGCGACTACTCCCTCTTCCCCTCCCCTCCTTCTGGGCGATTCTACACCCCATTACTTTGCTCCCCACATAAAAGTATTAATAAACTCGCTCCCCCACCTTTCCCTTGCCCCTGAAGAGGCGCCCCCTTCCAAACCCCCCCCCCCCCCACCCATCTCTCGGGATTAATAGTAAACTCTGCCCGCCCCTCCCTTCCCAGGGCGTTAAGTATACAGCTACCCCCCCACTCCCGCTCCCACCTCTGAGAGATCGCCTACCACTCTTTCAGTATTGAAAAAACTAGATGCGGCTTGCTATAAGTCTTTTAGTTTTTTCCCTACAACATTTGGTACCTAGGAAGCCCCCAGTCATCTGTGTTATCTCTTCTCTTTTTCCCACGGGAAAAAGAAATACGTCAACATCTTTAGAGAGTAGACATGATCCCTCTTTTCGATTGTCTCCCCTCTTCCATATTTGAACGGGGAAGTTTCCTTCCTGAAGAGAAACCCCCTCATGACTTTGAGGGTCTTGGGTCATCTCATTCTCAACTTGAGTCCCCTCCCCCCCCCTCCTAACGTTGTTTCTTTTACCGAGGACTCATTCCGGATGTTGTGCGAAGAGAATATTCTCTGCCCCTCCCCCTCTGTCACACGTTTGGGAGATGCGTACGGTTCAACTAAATCCCCCCCCCCCCCCCCCCCCCCCCCCCCCCCCCCCCCCCCCCCCCCCCCCCCCCCCCCACCCCCCCCCCCCCCCCCCCCCCCCCCCCCCCCCCCACCCCACACCCCCCCCCCCCCCCCCCCCCCCCCCCCCCCCCCCCCCCCCCCCACCCACCCCCCCCCCCCCCCCCCCCCCCCCCCCCCCCCCCCCCCCCCCTTCGACAAAGCCACCGATCTTTGCGCGCACTTGTCGTTTGTCTCCTTCAACAATCACAGGGGACATTGTGTCTCAGACCCGTTACTTCTCTGATGAGAACTGAAGATGTTCTCGTTTGAGAACAGAACGACAGAGATGTTACTTGTTATCACCTTTTGCGTAAACTCCCCCCCATTACCCGGCCAGAAAGGCCCTCCCAATGCACGAACCCCCCATACTCTCCACTTTTCAGGGCGTTCACTTTTTCCTCTTTAGGAGTTCCTTCAATGTTTCCAAAGTGGACGCCGGCTTCAGGACTCTTCTCCATTTCCTTGAGCAGGATTGGTTCCTGTGCAGTGATGAATCTTCCCGGGCTCTGTTCCTCGCGGAGGTTCTTTTTTCCGGACCCCCAAGTTACTCGCGGGCCCCGCAAGGCCTTTGCCCGTAAAGCCCGATTACAGATGACGGTCTTTTTCCCCGGCACTGGTTTAATCCCCCCTCGCGACGCCATCTAACCGAGCGAACTTCTGTATATCTGTGTTTTTCCAAAGAAGCACACCCAATTCTGTTAGGATTTCTTTCAAAGTTCCAAGGCATCAAGATCACTGTCCCATCTCTCTTATTTGAAGAGGGCCCCCATCTTACCCAGCTGTCAGTTCCCCCCCCCTCCCAACCGTCACCTGCCCGTTCTTTTTCGTCGCACCCCGTTTTTAACGACACACCCCCATGAGTTGGTTGCCCCCCCCCCGGACGCGACCTTCCTTTCTCTTCCCCGAACCCTCTTCATGGTAGGTACTCCGAACTTTGACTCCTCTCTTTCACACATGAAACAAGATCATCCTCCCCTTCCCAGACCTATGGACGGCTCTCCTGCCTTGCACACGAAGGAGCCCTGCGTCTTTCTTGCAGAGGCTTACATACAGATACCCCCCCTCTCCCCCTCCCCGGGAGCATTTCCTCACAGACCCCACGTATAAGGCACTTTTTCTTTCCTACCTATGCTCTCCAAAAAAAGTTTATAGTTTTTCCCCTGGGACCGTGTCGTTTTACATGCTTCCCCTTTCCCCCTCCCCCCCAACATGCTGACCCCTAATGTCTAACACAGCGGCAGCCTCACTAAGCGGCGCGATTTATATGACTGTTCGCAGCAACAATTGTCTCTTCCCCCCCCATCCGGCTCACTTTCCCCCTTACTCATGTGTTCCCGATATGTGGTGGGAGAGCGCACCCCCCCCCCCCCCCTTGGGTGCCATTGTTCAGAGTAACTTCCTTCCCCATCAATAGCTCTTCCTCCTTCCTTTGCTTCTGTTCGTCGTCAAGAGCACAGAATTTCTTACCTTTTTCGTCGCTTCACGGTCTTTGCTCAACTTTTACCCCCTCTTCCAGCACGTCGAATCGCCACCATGGTTTTTACGCTAATGTAGGATCGATCTTCCCCTTGTGTTTCTGCTTGCGCCCCCGCCTTAAACGCCTCCCCTCCCCCTACTCGCCTTCCTCTTGAAAAGTTTCCGATTCTTTCTGGCCATTTTTTGTTCTCCCCTTCTGCACTTTTCATCGAGCCCTTTTGAAAAAAAGTCCTTTCCCCGCCCCCCCCCTCTAAGGATAACCCTTACGCTCACTTTCCCTCATCGCTACACAGAAGTACCTTGACGTTTGACTATTGATGCAAAATCCCTGCTGTCCCATTTCGAGTATCTTTTTCTTTTTTCGCCGTCTTAAGAATCCTTCCGATGAGTAGCCCTCCTCTGTTCACCACATTCATCAGTCTGCGCCTCGTGCCGATATTCCTCCGCTCCTCACTGCTCCTCCTATCCCCCTCCGATCATCGATCGATGATGTTGGCTTCCATCTGCAGTCCCGAGTTACGCCCCCGCCACTTCGCAGCCCCTTCTCATGTTTTCCATCAGTTACTTTCGTTTTTAGGCGCGGATTCTGCTTGTAAGATACGATAGCTCCAACTATAGTGTGATGGGCGTAACGTACTTTTTTTCTGCTCGGGGTTTCCCCCCAGTTCAACACCATCTTTCCAACTTATTTCAACAGATTTCTTCCCTCCCTAAAGACCCCCACAGCCGGTCAAGATACGCACTCTCTGACTACATTCTCCATTGCCTTTCATAAACCCCGCAAGAGAATGCTTTGTTTTCCTCCACTCCTAAGTTGCAACGGTGACCAGCGTCCCAGTAACCGCCTGCCGCCATTCACCCCCTTTTTTCAATAACGCCCTCACTTCGGCTCGCTCCATGTGCCCCCCCTTCTGCCCCCCCCATGTCCACTCCCCTTCCCATGTCCCACCGACCCCTCTTCTTATTCTGCCCCCCAAGTCCCACAACCCCTCCTCCCCTGCGAAGCGACCGCAAAGGCCCTTTAGATTTGAGTCCACCCCCTTCCCCCCCTCGGCTTCCCGCCACTTCCCTACGCGCGTGAAACAATTAACAACCTTTCTCGTTCCTTTTAAGAATGAGATAAAACATTATCCTTCTTCTTCTGTTTAGCTTTGGCCCGCCAGAAAAATACAGCATGTCACCCCGTATCCCCCCCCGTCAACAAAGCAACCA
>Ga0179591_1378406_pt1 | contig 10198 bp, 17 predicted proteins | sample CZOMad2_1_08_16f_FD_182891 | JGI IMG/M metagenome (GOLD analysis project Ga0179591, IMG submission 182891) | Vadose zone soil fungal communities from Angelo Coast Range Reserve, California, USA - CZOMad2_1_08_16fungal (PacBio error correction) | ecosystem: Environmental > Terrestrial > Soil >... | reverse complement strand
AACGCCTTTTTCTTTTTCCTCATGTTTGGCTGGAATTCTTTGCTGGAAACCCCCCCCCCCTTTTTTCCCCCCCACGTCAAGTGAACCCCGCTTTTTTCCCAGAAAACCTTTTTCGTTTCTTGCCGTATCGATTTTCATTGGCACCCTTTTTTTCCCTGAGGACGCCGCCATTTCTTTTCGTCCCGTGCTTTTGATACATGAAAATTGTTTCGGCCCACATCCCTCGGCGGACCCTACTTCCAGGGTTTGTCTTTTGGGCCCGTATGCAAATGTGCGTCGCCACCGTCTTGTGCCGTTAGTCGGCAAGCGCTTTTCCTTTTTTTTTTTCGCGTTGCCTTTTTCTATTTTGACTGATTTTTCGTTCATCAACCTTCCGTGACCCCAGTCATCGTCTGTGAGACTCTCATTTTCTTTTTAACTCCTTGACGTGTCTTTGCACTTTTAGAATTCTCAACCCCACGTTGTGGATTTTTGGCAGCTCCGCGCCCCACCTTTTTTTTCAGTCTTTTTTCCCCTTCACCGGCTCTCTTTGTTGGCCTCCTTTTTCTTACAACGGCTTGTCAACTCTGCAAAAGAACCCCTTCCCTTCCTTCCCTGTTGATTTTTTTGTCGTACAACAGTAACTTGGTGACCCCCCATCCCCGTTCCTCGTACCGTTTTTTTCCCTTTTTTTAGTGGCGACGATTACCTTCTGCCTTCTGGTTAGTTGGGCCCATGGTGTTTTTTTTAGACCACACCTTCAAATCAAAGGTTTTTTTTTCCCCCCTCGCCCTTCCCTTCTCCCCCCCTTTAGGCGACAGCGGATCTGTTGAGTTTTTCAGGCTGCATTTTGCCTTTTCGGGTTGCCTTTACGTTGTCGGGTTTTTTCCGCGACTGCTCTTTTTTTTTTTACAATCTTCCCCCTTCTTTTTGCGTTTCCGGCAACTGTACTCCCCCTGTCGACGGAGATTCCCAGCCCCTTGTCCTTTATCCCCATCTTTGTCCTTGCCGTTCCCCCTTTGGTCGCTCGCCCCCCCAGGCCCCTTTCTTTTCTGGATTCCGTGGCAGAATTTCCATACCCTCCTCCCCCACGTTTTTTCTTCCAGGAACTCTTAACCCACGCCGCTCCAGTTTCTCTGCCAGTCAGAACGTTCACTGATGTTCACCTCCTTTGTTTTTTATCTCTCTTCCCACCTACTAACCCTTTGTTTTTTTTTTCTTGAGAGAATCTAAGGCACCCTCAGGCCAATACTTCTCCAAGTTGCCCCCTTTGTTGCAGCGGCGACTTTTCTCGAGGAAGGGGTTTTTTCCCGCACCCCCCCCCCTTTAAGTGAAGCACGTGGCCCTCTTACGGGCAGCACCCCTTCCCCCTTTGGCCTGAACATGGTTGCCCCCCCCCTTTGTTTCTGTGCTTTTAGGCTGCGGAGGCAAGCCCAAGTCCACAATTTGCTTGCAATTCCTGCTTGCTTTCCTGGCCCGTCTCCTTCCCCAACACATCTGTGACCATTTTGGTTGTCTTCCACCGCCCCTGGAAAAGCTGGAGTCCAGGCGCGACGTTTAAACCAACCTTTTTATTCAAAAAACCACCACCCCAGTCAACTTTTTCCCCACTAAAAGGAGGCAAACCCGACCCCCCTTCAAACCATTCACGCTAAACCGCCCCCCGCGCTGTGGACTGCCCTAACGACGGCGTGGTGAGGTTATTTTTTCCTTTTAGTTCGAGTTTTCTAACCCCCCCATGCCCCCGTAACTGAAACAAGTTTCCCCATCTCTTCATCTTTCCCCCTTCCCCCATCTTTCAGCCGTTTTTCGGGTTTGATGGGCGGATCCTTCCCATGTTGATACTTCCAGAACCTCAAGGTAAAAATTTTCAGGTTCTTCCTCTTTTTTTTTGCTCTAACTTCCATTTACCACCCCCCCCGTTTTCAAAATATTCGAGGGTTTCTCTTGCCGCGCCCTTTCTCCCCCGAAGTTTCCCCTTCGGGCCCCCCCCCCCCTTGCGGCGTGTCCCCCAGCAAGGCGGTTGATTCATTCAGGTATCGCTCAATTGCGGTCCCTCTTCACTTTTGATTCGCACGGAGATTTTTCGCCGCTAGTTTTTTACGTTCCTGACGGGACGCCCCGTCTGGTTGGCTCCCCCCCCGTCAAAATCTCGCTGGATCTGCATTTGCGATGCTTAATTTCTTGGTCAATATTTTTTCCTTTTTTCGCCCCCGCCCTCTTCCTTTGCCCTCCCCAGTCCCCCACAAAACCCCTTGTCCCCTTTTCCCTTCTGATATGGCCGAGGTTTTTTTTTTTTTTTTTTGACTCCCCCCCCCTTTTTTTACACTCCTCCACGGTGATGGTTGCCGGCGAACGCAAAGAACTTCCCTTTCCTTCAGGTTACTTCCGACCCATGGCGTGCATTTCCCCCCCTCCGATTACGCACGACCCCGCAGTCCCGGGGTTCTTTCGCAACTCCTCCCCCCCCGATTTCCTCCCCCCCTTTTTTTTTCCTCCCTTGTGTATTCCGCCGTTCATTCCGGGAAAGTTTTTTGAAGGGCCCCTTTTTTCTGGCGTTGCGACCTTTTCAGGGTTCCATTCCCCCCCCCCCCAATTCCCACCCCAATTTGGCCCTTGTAGCCCCCCTTCATTCCCCCCTGGGTTGCCTTGAACCTCCCCTCCTCCCCCACGAAGGAAACCAAGTCATTTGGCATTTCGTTTTGCACCGTTTCCCACCTCCAGCTTGAACTCCTCCTTTCCCGAAGATTTAGGGAGAACCACCACTTTTTTTTTTTTTTTTTTTTTTTCTTTTTTTTTTCTTTTTTTTTTTTTTGTTTCCCCTTTTTCCTTTTGTTTGCCAATTGTTTTGTGAGCAAACTCGGGGAGGCCCCACTTTTTTTTATCAACCTTTTTGAGGAGAGCCCCCCCCTCGACTCATGTGTCCTTCCCCAAACTAAGGGTTTTTTTTCAACGGCGAGAAACGATTTCCCTGTGCCTTTTTTTTTTAAGTTTATTATCCCTTGACCCCCCTGTGCACCTTTTCATTTCTTTTTCCCCCCCTTCGTTTTTTTCTTCGGTTCCCCTCTGCTTTGGCTGGACGGCGACACCTGAGCACCCTTCCCCTTGGGGACAATCGCCTGTCGTATACCCGCCCCTGGCCAACCGGTGGTTTGTTAACTCCATTAGATCCCGCGCTGAGGCTACTTTTTTTTTTTGTCTCGTCGGATTTTTTTTTTTACTGAGTCGGACATCTTGGTGTGTTGTGGGTTGTATCTTATTTGGTTGGAGTTTTGGGCACTTCGTGAAACTCGGTGGACATCGTGCTGTTTTCCCACTCTTTTCACCGTGGAACTTGACCCATTTTTTTTTGACCCTTTTCGTGGAACCCCTTCGTGTTCGGGTCCATCCCCCGTTTTCTTTCAATTCCCCGTGACACCAACTTCCGCTTCCTTGAAGCTTAGTTTTGCCCATCCCCCCCTTCGTTTTTTTCTATTTATCTCTTGACAAGAGGATCCTTTGCAAACCCCCCCCCCCTTTTTTTTTTTTGTGGACCCACATCAGACGGGCCGGCGTGGGCTTAGGGAAGGTTTACCGGATCTTTTTTCTTTTTTTTCGGGCTCTTCACTCCTCTCGATCCCCTTAGCCCGGGAATTTTTTATTTTCCCCGGTGTTTCCGGTCACTTGAGGTTGTTTTCAGTTTCTTCCAAGGTTTCCATTTACACTCGGGCCCCCCCTTTTCCTCCCTACGCAGGCGTTGCCCCTGATTCTCTTTCAAATAAAGGAAAAGTCTTTTTTCTGCCTGCAACTCCCCGTACTGGACGGGCTTCTCTCGGTAAGGTTACTCCCACGTAATTTTCAACACAATGTTATGCCAAAACCTGTACAAAATTGGTTTATAGGTTTGTTATCTGCCTCCTTCTATGAATCTTAAACTCATAACGGCCCACGGTACCTTGAAGATTTGTTTCCGCTCCCGCACGGAAGTTTCTTCCCTCTGACTTTACCTGCACGGTGAGGCCCCTTTCCAAAACTTCTCTTCCCCGTTTGCTCTTAAGAACTTCCCTTTGTCCCAGCCTCCTATTGCTCCTTGTTTTTTGGTCAGTTTTTTATACCAATAAAGATGGAATTTTGCCCCCTGAAAATGTGTCCCCACCCTTTTTTCTGTCCAAGTCTTTGTTTTTGCCCCCTTTTTCCCCTAATTCCCTCTGGGAGGGCAACTAATTTGCCCCGACCCCTGCACTCACGATTAATGCTTTTTCTTCTTTGACAAGGCCGCTGGTTCCTGCTGTGTTGTTTTCGGTCTTTTTTCGGTTGACACTTTTTGGCACCGGTCCTGTGGACCTTTAAATGGCCCCCCCCCTTCTCACCCACTCGGCCGATTCTCTATCTCTTTCCTCTCCTCCTTTTTGTTGTTCTGTTTTCTTCTCTGAGGTCTTAACATCGGCCGAGTTCCCCCTTTTCTCTTTTTCGTGAATTATTCCCAAGTTCAGTTAATTCCACTCATTGTGGCGTGAACAACTCCAGGTCCAGCTCCTGGCTTATATTCGTTCGGTCTCTTTTGGAACGTGGGCCTTCCCCTTTTTTTTTAAACGGGCGTTTTCTTCTGTCCTTTTTTGCAGGTAAAAAAACTGTTTTTAAACACTGATTTCAATTTTGTTTTCTTCCTGCGGCCAGCGGGTTTCCCTTCCTTCCTCCCCTCCAAACCCGTCCCCCCTTCTTTTCTTGGCGCCGCCATTCCTTTTCTTCGCATCAACTTTTGTGTGTTTTTTTAGAGTTCATCTCGTGGCTCTTTTGCAGGTTTCTCGTTGCTTAGACTTCTGTCGACACCATCGGCATTCGTTCGCCTTTTTCGGGACAAGTTTCCCTTTTTTCCTTTGCCGATGCATCTACCGAGCCGCTTTTGTCCGGTTTGAGGAGTGGTGTTTTTTCCGCTGATCCCTTCAAGGACTGGGTTTTTCATGCCCAGCTTTCCTTTCGCTCCTTTTCTTTCTTTCCAGTCTCATCCGTGTCGTCCCTTTCAGCGAGTGTGTTTCGAGTGTCCCCTTCCTGAGATATCGCCCCCCTTCCCTTTTGACCCGTTCTGTGACCCTTCCAACCCCCATTCCTGCTTTTTGCGTCTCAGGAGCCGTGAACTTGCAAATGTCAGGATGCCGGGAACCCTTTCGCGTATTTTTTTTCTTTGTTTTTATCATCGGACCAGGTTTTTTTTTCAGAATATAGCTTAGTGTTCCCCCTTGGAGCCATCAAGACGCAATGTGTATTCAGCTTTTCTTCAGGGCGGGCTGTTTTTGACTTTGGGACCCCCCCCCCCCCCCTCTTCCCGGATGGGGACCGGAAAAGTTTCCCCCCCCGCATTCCCTGAGGTCATTCCCCCACGAGGTAACTTTGTCACTTTTTCCGTTTGCGGTCCACGACGCCAAAAAACTCCATCTACCCCACCTCTTTTTGACTCCCCTCTCCCCGTGCCGTAAAGATTTAACTTTTTCGTTCTTTGCTCTCTTCCTTTTTTCATTTCAAGGCACTCAGGTTGCCTTGTATTCCCTGTTTTTTCTGGCCACTACAGGCGATGTTCTTTTGCTTCGAGATGTGCCGTTCCCTTTCCCTTTTCCTGTTCCCCCCTCCGACCAAGTTGACATACCTTCCGTGGGGTGTCCCAGCTTGACTAATCCCAATTCTCCCAAACCCCCCCCATTAGACTTCCCCTTTCTTTTTTCTTCTTCCTTTCCCTTTTTTCTTTTTTGTTGAGGATGGCCCGCCCCCCTATACACTTCCTCCCTCCCCCATGAGATTTCTTTACACCAGGGCCAACATTGCGTTTTTCGGCTTTGCTCCGTTGACTCCACTTCTTTTTCTTGTCCCACTGTTTTGACCAGATGCACACTTTTTTTTCGCCCCTTTTAACCAGGGTGCGCTTGGTATTTCGTTCCCCCCCTGAAGCATTGTGAATGCCCCAACCAATTCCTTCTCCGTTGTCCAAAGGCCCTTTCCCCCCCTTTCGTTTGTTTTGCTGACCTTTCCTTCTTTTTTCTACCACATTCGGTGTCCCTGAATCGTGCCTAGTGAAGGTCCCCGTTGGTTTGGACGCGTTTCATTCCGTGCCTCGCACGATGCCATTGCCTTTTCTTTTCTTGTTTTTCCTCCTTTTTTATTTTCTCCTTTTAAAATCCCCCGTTGTCTTTTTTTTGTGGTTTCAAGGTCCTTCGGTTAGGCCCCAAACCCCCCCCCCCCCTTCTCTGACCCGGCAGGCAAGGGTTTGTCCCTTTTTGCCGTGCAAATCTTCTTGACCGAATCTGGCCTTTTCCCGGCGCAGTAGGCCTGATTTTCGCGACCCTTTGCCCCCCGGCTCTTTGCCGTCGTCAATACCTGGACTCTTCGACAACCTCCCGCTGTCGAAGCCCACGTCCCCCAATTGACCGCATTGGGCCTTTTTGGACTGTCTTGTCCTAACAATTGGCGGTCAGGATCGCTCCTGTCAGTTTGCTCGCTGCCCTGAGGCTCATTTCCCCCCATTTGGGCAGTCCCTTCTCTTTACAGGAGGTTTTTGATTCTCCATCCTTCCTTGCGGCATTTTTTTGATCTTGAACCGGCGTAAATGGCTTTCCCCTTCGCACTTACCCTTTTGTTGATTCTTTTTGTGGCCGATTTTTCAATTTTCTTTTTCCTTTGTCTATCTTTGGCCAATGGTGTTTGCTCCAATCGTAAACCCCCCCCTTTTATTTTTGATTTTATTCTCGACCGACTTCTCTTCCACCCCGCGGGATCTGAGAGCTGTCCCTTTGACTTCGGGTGCCTACTAGTTTTTATTCCTTTTTTTTTACCGAGCCGCTTTAGCAGCCCCTTTTACCCCCTGCTTGTTTTGACGTGTCCGCCTGTTCAGTCCGACTACCGGCGATTAAAGTTCCCTTTCTTTTCGACATGTTTCCTTTTCCCCCTTTCAGACTCGCTCAGATAGGTCCCCCACATGGCCATTGCGTTGCCTTTCCCCTGAAGTTTTGTTGCGGGCGGTCGTATGTTAAGCGGCCGGGCTTCCATTTTTTTTGGTTGGCTCCCCCCCCCCCTTTTTTTTTTATCCCAAGTTCCTCGCATTTTTTTCTACACTTGCTCGATAATCTTGCTGGCTATTTTTTTCGGCATTCCCTCTTCTTTTCCTACTCCTACGTTGTTTTTTATTCTTTCCTTCAGATTCATCACTCCCCCTCGGCCATCCCCCGTTCGGACTCACTTTTTCCTTCGAGTGCGTTCCCTTGGTCGGAGGGTGTTTTTTGTTGACCACAAAAACTCCTCCTCCGGGCGGACGCTTTAATCGCCGTTTCCCCCCTGCCTACCCGGTTTTTCCGTTCTGATGGGGCCAATGGCTTTCTTTGATTTCCCTTTGTGTCCGGAGAGGCAAGGGGGCACGCCACCTCACAGATGCAATTTTCCCTTGATGCTGGAACATCGTCCCCCTTTTTTCCGTCACCGCCAGCTAATGGACATCCAGCTTTGTTTCGATTCCCCCCCGCTTAAATCTTCCTCTCAAGGGCGCTTCCCCAAAATTCCCCCCCCCCACTTCTCACCCAACTAAATTGATTTTAACCCCTACCTGCCAAATTCGTTCCCTCCCTGATCCGTCTGTTTCTGCAACTGACTTTTTTCCAAAAAGAAGTCCCTGCCGAGCCCTTTGTCCTTGCTGTTTCGAGTTTCTAAAACCATTTTTTTTTCCCCCTTTGAAATTTTTTTTAGAATCGTCCGCCCCCCACGCCCCGCCCTTTTTGAGGCTCTCGTAGATTTTCCAGATTCATTTACGCTGCTCCTCCCCACGATTTTTTTTTCCGGTTCCCTGTTTCTTGTCTTTCTGTACACCCTTTCCAAAAAAAAAGGCATGACCCACTTCTCTGGTTGAGTGCTGAGCTTAGGACCTTCTTCGGTCCCAACCCCTTTTACCTAACACACTACGGCTGCCCCCCCCTTTTTTTTTGAGGCTGTGTTTGATTTACCCACACTCCGCCCCGGTCTCTCGGTCCGTATGGATTCTTCGAAGCCTCCTATTTACTGCTCGGGTCCTCCTGACCGACGTAACCCCGAGTTGTCCCCCTTCCATCCCATCGCCCCCCTGATCGTAAGCGGTCCTATGTTTTTACGGCCTTTTGTTTTTTCCCCTCCCCGCTATTTTTCATTTGCCGCAGTGGTACCCACACCCCCAACTCCCGGTCCGCGTTGTGATTTCTGTCCCTGTCCCGAAACATTTTCTTACCACCGTGGGGATGGTTCCTGGCAATGGGTTCGGACTAATCTTACTCCTCGTTCGCACGCAGATCAACCTTTCATGGAAAAGCGTAGACGTTTTTTTTTTCTGCACCTTTTCCGGCACGCATTTGACTTTTCCGACTGTTTGTCTCACCTTTCCAACAAAGGCCATTCTGTTTGCAACAAATTGAAAGGGCCCCCGTTTTTGGATGGTGCTGATGAACTTGTTCATTCACATTGCTTCCGGATAAGGTAAAATGTCCTTTTCCCCTTTTTTTTTCAACTCCTTCCCCCCTGGTTTTTTTTGCTGCGGAACCCCCTTTTTGTGCAGGGCGAAGTTTTTGTTCAAAAATCAAAATCATTGGCCATCGCTGTCCCTGGTATTTTACAGATCACGATTTTTTTCTTCTCATGTTTTGATCGAGGGACCCTTTTAGGAGCACAAATACTTTTTGCGTTTCTACACATGACCCGTACCCCCCCCCCTTAGGGGAGTTGTTCCGCGGGGGCCTTCCACCTTCTTTCATGCGATGACCCTTGCCTCCAGTCCCTTCCCCAAAAAAGGGGGTTTCTTATTTTTTTTCCCCCGTGCAAGATTCTCTGATCTTCCCTTTATTATTCCACAGCCTTTTCGCGGTTTTACTTTTTTTTTTTGTGTCTTTTTTATGTTTGATAGCTCTTCCCCACTCTCTCCTCCAGGACCCCACTCGCCTTCTCCTTCCTTTTCGTTCCGTACTTTTTTTTTCCCACCTTTCCAGTTTTGGAAATAAGCGGAAGGATTTCCCCCACTGCTGATTACCCTTCAGGCAGCGACTTTGGATAATCTGGACCACTAGTTGTCCGTTTTTTTTAAGTCAGGGAAGAACCGGCCTCCCCCTTCTTCACTGTTTCGCCACGTGTAGCCTTAGTACCTTTCTCCTACCATACGAGATGGGTCCTTTTTAGTTCAACTTTAACGTTTGTTCTTAAAAGGCGGAAAGCCCGAGGCTGATTGTTTTTCCTCTGTTTGGACCGGATTACCATCCGAATCGACGTGTTTCCCCCTTTTTGGGTTTTTCTCCCCTTTTTGTCAATAAGGGTAATCCTCGTTACCCCATCGAAAAGTTTTCAATTTTTTTCTTTTTTCCCCTTGATGTCCCTTGGGGCACCCTTACGACTAGTCTATTAGTGCCTACACCGGCTGAACCCCCCCCTTCCCCGGGATAGCATGTTGCCCAACCCCCCACGCGCGGCTCTTCGGTCCTCTTGAGTGCGGGTTTTTCTTCCTTTTTTTAACGGCCCTCATTTTATTCTTTTCGGGACTAGTTCACCCCCGGCCTCCGATCCCCGTCGAACACTTGGAAGGTTTGGTTCCTTAATTCGTCGATTTTTTTCCCAGTTCTTCCACCTTCCATTTTTGACTCAACTTTTTTTTTTTTCGCCTTCCCGCCCAACGGGCCCTTTTCGCCCTTTTTCTTGACCTCTAAAGAAAAGGATTATTGCGTGTTTCTTCTTTTTCCTTTGATTCCTTATCGGATATTTCCGACTCCACCCTGTCCTTTCCCCGTAACCTTTTAGTGCCGTGCTCCGGTTTTTTTTACTGCTCGGTTTCCAACCTCGATTTCGCCCGCCCGGCCCCACTCCTTTGTGCGTCTCCCCCCCCGCCGCTGTTTACCGCGACCCGTCCCTCACCATTGCGGCAGGCTTCAACCAACATTCCCTCAACTGAGGTTCGAATCCCTGGGATGCGCGACTTATCATTTTTTCATTGAAGGGTCCCACAGGACAGCTCTTTTCCCTCCAGTCAAATTAACGCTGCCCCCCCCCTCCTGCTGGTTTGTCCCAGTTTACCTCTCCCTACACATGGCACTTGCCTGGCCTCCTTTCATCCCGATCCATGTCTCCCCCCTTCGGACTCACCAGCCCCCCCCCGTTTCCTTTGGGGCCCTGGCTTTTCTTTTCCGCGGTGGTTCCCTTGTTGACCTTTCTTGCTTCGACACCTGAAATGCCACCCTCTCCCTTTTTTCCTTCT
>Ga0179591_1311169_pt1 | contig 10198 bp, 11 predicted proteins | sample CZOMad2_1_08_16f_FD_182891 | JGI IMG/M metagenome (GOLD analysis project Ga0179591, IMG submission 182891) | Vadose zone soil fungal communities from Angelo Coast Range Reserve, California, USA - CZOMad2_1_08_16fungal (PacBio error correction) | ecosystem: Environmental > Terrestrial > Soil >... | reverse complement strand
GAATTTCTTCCCCAGGTTGGTTCCTGGTAATTTGGCTTCGTCTCCCTTTCTTCACCTGCCCAGACCGCCTTTTTTGGGTAGCGTCCCATTTTCACAACACCCACACCACGCAACCCTCGATCCCAAGAATGTTGACCCCCAGGCCTTTTATTTTTCTTTTTCAGCTTTTCTTTTGAGCAGCAGTATCCTACCACCAGCTTGCAACTCTCAAGTTCCCCATGAGTCCTTGCTTCCGGCTCTCGCGTCGCCTCTAGATATATAGTGGCATTTTCCGATTTGACTCCTGTCACGACAGTCCCTTCCACCGTTCTTTTATTGACCCAGAGGGGCAAGATTTGATCCCCCCGGTTTGTTATTTTCTAGAGGAGATGATTCGTTCTCTCCGGCCAACATAATCCAACCTCACCACAGGCCGTGAGTCGTAGAGCGAAGTGGCCCCCGGAAAACGATAGGGTCCACTAGCTGTACTGCTGTAATCTCAGATTCCCCAATATGAGCTCAGCTTTTTAATAATCCCTTTCTTCGAGTAGATCCTTCAAAAATTTGTTTTTTGCTTCGCCCCAAGTAGTCCCACAGGACCCTATTTGCAGGACCTATGAATTGTGCCTTTTCTTTCCGGCATGTGGCGAATTGCGTATGAAGCTCATCTTCTTCTCCATTTTCTCTGGGTTCAATTCTGTTATTTTTGATTCCCCCCCCCCTTTTTTTGTCTTGATAGATATCCGCTGATGCTGCCCAAGCCTCGATAGCATGATGCTCTAGTTTAGGCAGAACTGGTCCGACTCCCGAAACAGACCACCTCCTTTTCTTCACAGTCATCAGGACCTTTGGTAGCTGGCTGTATTGCAGCGATAGCAGGTTTGGTTCCTTTTTGTTGGTGTGGCCATTTTTTGGGTGGTTAATGGGCCTACGCGCTTTCCTGAACCAAAAGTCTTTCTACAAGGACACATGTCGTCCTGCGCGGGATCAGCACCATAGGTACCGTCCCATTGAGGAGGCTTGTGCCGAAGAAGAAATGAAACTTCCCTTTACCTTTACTGTCTTGATCAATGATCTTTTTCTTTCGACCGCCCTAACTCCTAAAGGGAACTGTTTTGAGGAACGTATTTAGGCCGCTATGAGAGACGTCTTCAGTTTGTCAATTCGAAAGTTGACTTTCTCCATTTAGACACTATCAATGCAAGAATTGTCTCACTTCTTTTTCCCCCTTCTCGCTTTGTTGGTGATGATCTTTTCTTATTTTCTCCCCCCCCCCCACCTTCGACTAAGTCTTATTAAGGTCCATGGGTCTCTCGAGACCCTGGTGGCTGACAGTGACTTTTTATTTTCAAAGGGCACCCCCGACTTTGATAGGAGATGTTTCCTCGGATGGGAGATTTTTTCATGGTTGTTGTCGACAAGGTTTTCAGCCGGTCCACTTCGGCCCTGAGTCCAGCAGGTGAGAAGACGAACAAAGGATCCTTCCTCGGCCTTTTCTCCGGCGCGCCTGCGGAGTTTTACCATTGCGGCGCTGATTGCTTTGCAGTCGACATAGATTCCAGGTCGGACTTGTTTAGAAGAGTCGAAGCTAGGAGAATTCCGGTTTTTTTTTTTCTTCTTTTTGACCGCCACCACTGCAAGCTTTTGGCCAATGATAATTTTATGATCATTTTCGACGTTCATGTACCTATTTGTTTTTGATGGGTCTTCAGGCCAGCGGAGGGTGAGTAACCGCCTCTTTTTGGCAGCTTGCGGAAGACTAAGATGTTTGGTTATTTACTTGTCTCTTTTTCTTTTGCTTACTCGAAATACGCACCCCAGCACAGCCTTTCCTCTTACTCAGGCCTTGAGATTTTACTTGTCCCTCGTCTGTTTTTTGAAACCAGTACACAATCTTCGCCTCCCTATTCGTATTCCCTTCGGGTGGGGGTGGCGTCGCCGCAGGCCCTCGGTTTCCTCGTGGTATAATCTTTCCGGCTTTCCTTGTGGCCGCCCCCCCTTCCGTTCGGGGCTTCCGCTGATTAGTTTTCTAGCATCTCCGGTGCTATCGGGAGGTACCGAGGTCTTTATTCGACCGGACGGACCTTTGGGTTTGGGGGGGGGTATGTGAGGTTTTTTTTGTTTTTGGTTGTTTTGGTGTAGGTTGTAGAATGGGGTGTTTTGGGGGCGTTTCGTTTTATTGCTGTTCTTAGATTGTTTTGAGTAGGTGTTTTTACTGTTGGGGCGGAGGGTTTTTGGGTTTCCCACACCCTTTGTGCCGACCGCCTTCGGGGGGAGGTTCCTCGTTACTGCAGGTTACCTGTTTCTGGGTTGAGCTTTCTTTGTGAAGTTTTAGTGTTTTTTTTGGGGGGTGGTTTTTTTTAGGGTGTTTGTTGGTGGTGGGTTCTTTCGGTTTTGTTGGTGTTGGTGGTGCGCTGGTTTCTGTTTGAGCCGGGTAGTTGGGTTCTTTGATTCTTGCGTGGCTCGTGTTTCGTTGCATTTGGCTCTCGCGTCCGTGAGGCATGCGCGATTCGGTTTTCTCACACCGTCCGCGTTTCGTCTCCCTTGATCGGGTCCCGGGCCCGGTTGGTAGCTTCCGACCAGGTGGTTTGACGGTTTTACGTCACCGTGAGGCAGCTTTATGACGTTGGTAGTTGCGTTGCGATTTACGATAAGGGCACCGAGGGGGTTGGTGTTTAGAGTTGTTCGCGTTTTTTCTCCCACGCCACCGCTCCCCCGATCTGTCGGCGTGGTTTGCGTCCGTCTAGTTATCCCCTTCTCTGTCCTTTGCTCTTGTTTCGCTTCCGCTCCGTTGAGCTCACCCCGTTCCTGCTTGGCGCCCGGTGTTTACTCCCCTTTACAACTCGCGAAAGTGCGCCCCCGTGCCCCTCGTTGTGTACTCTTCACGCCCCTCCTCCCAGCCGTTTTTTTTCCCCGCCCCGTCCAGTCTGATTCCGCCTACTACGCCTAGGTTCGCCTGCCGCGGTGCCTCCCCCTCTCTGCGGCCCCTCCCCCACCTCGCGTTGACCCTCCCGCCACGCCCCCCAGAGACTGTCCTCCCCCTTCCCTCGTCGGGCCTGCGACCCCCTCCCTTTTTCGATTCGCAGTTTTGTTCGTACTATTTTGATTCGTGCGGTTGATTTCTTGACGTGGGTCGGAAGTATGGGACCACCTCTTGTCGCCAGCTAGTTGCTCCGTGCTTTCGGGTTGGTGTTCCCGGTTGGAGCGTGGTTTACAGTTTGTTAGTGGTCATGGTAATTTGGCTCCCGCGGATTCTTCTATGCTCTCCCCTACTGCCTAACCCGCTAGCGCCGTTCGTTTGTGGAGTTGACTGTTTTTTTTCTCTCCCTTCTGTCTCCTTTCCTCTTCTACTTGGCCACTGTAGTTTTATGCCTGAAATTTTGTCCCTCTTGCGCTATTTGCCCGTCCTCCTTCGCCGTTGGGCTGCCCCTTGCCGGCCTTGCCCCCCTCGATTTGGCGCCCTCATGTGCCCCGTTGCTCCTTGCCGTGCCCGTTCCTCCCTCCGGCATTCTCCATACTTGCGTCCTCCTCCCATTATCTGTATCCTCCGTTTTGTCACGTCGGCCCCGCCCATCGTATGGTAGGGCCGCTCGGGCCCGCCTTCTATGCCGCGCACATCCTGTTTGTATTGCCGCCTCTCGCGCTGGCTGTCCCCGTCCTCGTCCGCCCCCCTCCGGGCCCTTTCTGCTCGCGTTTCATATCCTAGTGTTCCGTTTTGGTGAGCCGGCATTGCGCCGCCTCTGTGGTTGCCGTTATGCGGTTGCATGGTGTCCCCCAGCACCCGTTCGTATCTTTGGCTGGTGTTCTGTGAGTGGCCCTGCAGTGTCGGTGTCTGTACTCCTTCTCCGTCAGATGCTGTCCACCGTCCTTTCTGATTGTGCCGTGGTGTTGAACGTTGCTATGCGAGGCCGTTCCCTTGCCGGCTGGTTACTTTCTTGTGAGTCTCTGGTGGTTGCGTGATTCAGAGTGGTTTGGTACACCCGCTGTGACGGCCGTCCTGTCTTCAGCGTATGCTTTTGCGGGCGCAGGACTCTCTGGCCCCTGCGGGGGTTCCGTTCTGTGCTCTTTCTCACCGGCTCGTTCGCAGGGCCGGAAGCACCTTTTCGCCAGTTAGGTTTTTGGTCCGGGTTCGGTTTTTCAGGCTTGTTTTATTTCTTTGAGTGCTGTTGATTTTTTGTTAGTTGTTTTTGGTGTTCTGGTTCCAGAGAGCTTACGTGAGGTGGCGCTTGTCGGTGTTCGGCCGGGCGTTGTCTTGACAGGTCCTTGTGGGGGCGTTGTTTTTTTGTGGGGGTTTGGAGTTGGTTCGATTTGGGGGGGGTTAGTTGGTAGGTTTGTTTCCGGTCGTCATTGGTGGCTGTGCTTTTTCGGTGTTTTTATGGTTTATCTATATTCGATGATTTTGAGTAGGGGTGCTTTTGGTGGTTGGATTATTCTCTTTGCATTTTCGCTCGGGCGTTTGGAGTTTTTGTGTATTGTGTTAGTTGTGGTGGGTCCGCTTTTGTTTTTATTTTGTTATTTCTTTTTTTTTTTTTTTGGTTGCCGGAGAGATATACTTCTTCGGTATATATAATGTAACTCGGGTTTTTCCCCTTCCTCCTGCCTCTATGTCAAAGGACCCCCACTAAATCACCCCCCCGCGCCGCAGCGAATATAGTCCAACCCCCATTCTTGGGACTCCCCCCAAGAGTCGCAGGGCGTTCCTAACCTTCCCGTCAAACCTCCCTGACTCCCCTTTTTGTCTCCTTTCTTCTTGCGTCTTGCAAGCCTAGAAAAGCGCGCCTCCATCCCTCTTCCGTTCACCTAGACCCCATCTCATACGCTCGTAGTGATAGTTTCCTTTTTTCCCTCCACAGAGGCAGGAGTTGTGACTAGGTTTCCCATAGGATCCACTAAGTACTCCCTTCGCGGCTTGGCATTAGAAGGAAGAATCGTTGACTCTTGATGATAGTTGGTTTCTTTTTCCCTTTCTACTCTTCCCGTAGACTGCTTCGCACTCCCCCCCCTTGGTACTTTCCGCGAAGGTAGCAAGTTAGGAAAGGGTCACCCGATCCCTGGTCGGCCCACGAAAACACTTATTAGACATGTCGCCTTCGAACCACCTACCTTAACTCTTTTGAATCTCTTTCCTCCTCAAGACGGTGGTTTCTTCCCTTACATAAACTTGTTTGTCTGTGAGAGGCGAACTGTGTTTTTCCCGGGGGTACTCTTTTTCCGGTACGCTTCCCGTTTTCCAGGAAGATTTTACTACGTATTCTTCTCTCCGGACGGCGGTGCCGTTTAGGTGTCTGAATCCCTCACCCCTCCATTTGACTTTCCCCTATGCCCTTTTTTGACCACCCCGAGCCTATGCGGAAGGTGAAGTTTCTTTATTCCCTCTGCGATGTCCCAGGAATAGCCCTACGGAGGCCCTTCCATGATCTTAGAAGATCTTTGTTCCTGCCCCTTCTATGTCAATTAGTCTGGGTCCTTATCTCTCTCTTCGTCTCTGCCTTACCCGCCCCCCTGAGAGAATTTTTTTTTTCTTTAATAATCAGTTCCTGGTGTCGGCAAGTCGCCTTCATGTTTCTCCTTTCCTTTGGCCCCCAAGCATGCTGTGGAATTGTGGCGGAGTCGTTGCGCCGCTTTCTTTCGTTTCCTTTATCTCCGTGATCATTCATCCCAAGGAAGGGGAGAAGTGGCCCCCCCCCCGGTAGAAAAGGTCGGATTACGACCTTCCTCTCGCCGGTCCTTCCAGAGGCGTGCCCTGAAAACTGGTCATTTCCTGCATCCCTCTCGTTCCCTCAATGGACTGCCTCCCTGTAGGCTGTTGAGGTTTTTTTCTTCCTTGATTTCTCAAAGACGACGCTCCGCGTTTTTCACACCCCTGAAACTTTTGATTCTTCGCGCTTCCCCCCAGCTCCCGGTGTTTTAGCACAGGCGCCTACTAGCCCTTTCTTCTCCCGGTACCGGACTGGACCTTAAAATAGATCTATCCAAGGGCGCCTGATCAAAGTTGTCGTTTGCTTTCCTCCCTTCTCCTGACCCCTCTAGAAAAATAGTCCCTCTTATAACTTTTCGACCAGGCAGCGCGCGCTTCCCGCCTGCAACACAGCGTCAGGGCTCTTCCCCAAAGCTTTTCCGAGTACTAAAAGGCGCAAACCCCACGATCTAGACTTTTTTTTTCCGTCCCCCCTCCCGTCACTCAGGGACCTTTCCTCCCGCTCGATTTCCCCTTCGGCACCACCGCACCTCCTTCCCCCCCGCCGGCTGAGCATTCGTGCGGACATTGGCGCCCAGGAAACTTTTCATGACGAACCAACCCGTTTTCTCTCGACTCCCTGCCCCCCCCCAAACCCTGGCTCCATAACCGGCTTTTTTTTTGCAATCGCGATATCAAGAAAACAGATAGCACCCCTTTCTGATCATGGTCGTGCCCTTAGTGACTGGGGTTCATCACTTCTCGAATGAAACGGCGGTCTTGTCCTATTGTCCGATTAAGAGTCTTAGAGCGCAAGAAAGCGCCGACTTCTCGTTCCTTATTAAGCGTCTGACTTTAGAAGACACAATGTACCTCAGTCCTACTCTTTTCAATGTTGGACGATCTCTTTGTTATTGTAGGAGGTCCTCTCCAACTGGAGGTGCAGCTGTATTGTGGTTTCTGAAAGGCTCTCTCCTTCAAGAATGTCTCCCCCCCCGTGGTCGCCTTTTCCTTGGTGTCGTCCCTCTCTTCGAGACCTCCTTCCCCCCCAACCCCTTGCCCACCCCTCCCAGGGTACGATCCGTTCATTAACTCCGCTTCTCCCAGGTACGCGTTGCTTGGATGGCCCCCGTTTTTTCTGTCGGAGTCTTCTGCACTCCTCATAGCCTTTTCAGCTCTAAAGCGGCCCTTTTTAAGGCTGCCCCCTTGCTATTTCTGACTTTGGGAAAACCCCTGGAGATTTTGGGCGGTACCCCGCAATTTGCGCCCAATAAGCTTAATTTTTTAAGTATCTACGATGAAGACCTGGAGGCCCCCCTGACCGGACCCCCTAAAAGGATCCCATTTTCACAATACTGTCCATCGAATTTTTTTCACGTCTTTCCCATTTTTCTGCCCAGACACGGACTTCTTCACACCGTTCAACCCCTAGCTTGTGAAGGCGGCTTGCTGAACTCTTTCTCTTCTGTGTGACCCCGGGTGTTGTTTTGTGGGGGTGGCGGTTGGGTGGGGGGTGTGTTTGTTGGTTCTGCGGCCATGTAACCTTCTCCTATAAGTACTGCCGCAAGAACGACTGGTTAGTATTATGATGTTGATTTCCCCTTCGCCTGATATTTCCTGGACTTTACCCACCATTACCACTTGCTATTCGCCCTTTTTGCTGCGTCGGCCGCTGCCTTTGCCTGTTCTGTACCGGGTTGACAGTACAGACGTACCCTTTTTCGTGCTTCTGGAACTTCCACGCTTCCCCAGATTCCGTATTGACTGACGCCCTTCCTCTTGCGTTGATAGTGTATGTCAGAAGCCCGCTTACCCCCGTTCCCGGAAGGAAGGCCGGATTACTTTCGCCATTCTTACCCGGGAGGTTTGTCTGTTGTGTTTCGTGCCGTGGTTTGATGAGCCCCCCCCTACAGAAAGTCCAAAGGGTCTGTCCGGTCAGGCAACGGAACTTTCCCCCCCCCTATAAGGGAACTGGGAAACAGAATCTCTCTCCCTCGTTTTTTTTTGATTTTAGGAAGTCTCTTCCAGTCCTTGGTGAAGATGTCTGTGGCGAGCTCAGTTCTCCCGACATAGTTACTCTTTCTGAGTGTTTTGTGGCAGCGTGAACGACAAACCCACAACCACCGCAAATGAGCCGATGCTTGGACCCCGCCATTTTAATCAGGGGGGTCCTCTTCTTCTCCCCCTGCACCTGAACCGTCACCCAGCTGTCTCTTAAAGGGTCACATACTGATCGGACCAGCATCCTCTTCGTAACTAGTCTCATATAGGGGCCCCTCGGAGCTGGCCGACGACGCCAGGACCGGCCCCCGTCTAGCCGGACCCAGCACAAGTGCCAGAATTCCCCTTTTTGATCCCCATTGTGTAGGTCTGATCTGATGTCTCTGGCTCCTACTCCCTATATCACCGCCAGCAAAGGCCGTGCGTCTTCGTACTACGGCCCGAAGTTTTAATGGGACCAGGACAGGGCCCGAAGTCCGCTTTGACAGCTCCCCAAGAGTTTCCCTTCCTTCTCCCCTCTCCCTAGTTTTTTTCCGCCAGGTGGGTCCTCCCCCGGCGAAGTAGACAAACGTTTTTAGGAGTACCCCTTCGAATAGAAAATCAGGATCCCCCGCATGGATTGTTCAGAGGTCAGGGACTGTTGTTCCGCCTTTTTCTGTCATTCGTACTTCCTTCTGCTACTTCTCCTTTTAGGCAAATTACGTAATGACAATTTTTTGTCCCTCCATCTCCCTTTTAGTTAATGGGCAAGCCCCCTTACCAGCTTCGCTGATGTCTTTTGAGGATGCTTGCCGACCGCCCCGAAAAATACGCCTGGGCGTCCTCCCCTTAACTTCCAGAAATGTCCGTCTGGGTTCTGCGTGGACGATTACCTGGTAGACTGCTGTTTGGGTGCATTTGGTTTTTGTTTTTTTACTTGGTTTCTGTCCGCCTCCTGAGGGGAGTGGAGACATGCGCCTTTCGACCAGACCAAGACCTGCTAGGCCGTGCACTAGCCCCACTAGGACATGTTGGCTTAGCTTCGCCGAATCATAAAAAGTTCGGATAGGTCACCTTCGACCTGCCCGCGGGCGGGTCATCTAGATACTCCCTCTCTTCGCGGTCCCCCCTTCTCTTGTCGGCGCCGCTTTTCTAGCTTTCTTTCCGCCATTCTGTCAATGCTGTTACCTTTCCGCGACCGCCGCTTTTTTGCAGTGCACTCGACTAACCCCCCAGCTTGTACGACCTGCAGCTTTTCCTATTACGTTGTTTTTCTTTAATACGCCTTTAAAAACAAGCGACGCTTTCCTTTTTTATTCCCTTGATTCAGATGACAATGTTTTCGCCTGCCCGGTTTACCTTTGTCGTCACTGACCCCGACGATCCTCCCCCTTTTCTTCGGTCGCGGTTGGGAGCTAATGTGTTTTGGAAGAAGGGCTTCCGAGAGCAGTCCCTTCCCTGGACTCCCTTCGTTGGCGTCTCGACCCTTCATTTTTACTGGATTCTTTCAGCTTTCCCCTCCGTTCGGTTTGTAATGGACGGAGCACTTACGTGTGGTTTGCAAGGAGGTACGCCCGCGCGGCCGTTCCGTCCAGGTGACGACCTGAGCGAGTCCCTCATGGTTGACTCCCGAATTTTTTTTCCTCGCCCCCACCCTTGACCCTTTCCTTTGCACTTTTTTTCTCTCTATTTAAGCTAATTCTGTCTGTTAGGAGAGAAGGGATATTTTGGGTTCGTCCCCCCCTCTTCCGATTTCAGTACTACGAGGGCCTCCTTCCGGCCATTGAACTCCCGCGGCAGGGGGTTAACTTTTAGAGGTTTACGGCTTTCCCTGATACTTCCCAGAATCACAAAAAAGAACTCCTCGTCCTCCCCCATGTCCCTTGCGGCCGTCGTGATGTGCCCCCGAAATAGGTTTTGAAGCGTCCGCCTCTTCGTTATGGACCCCCCGTGTGCGGTTGTTAATGCTAATATGCGTGGTTCGGTAGCCCTCTGCCCCTTGTTGTGTTCCCCCTTCTCCCTTTCTTGATGACCGTGATAAGACCCCCCCAATCTCCTCCCTCTCCTCCGACAAACCTTCCACCAGGATTTTCCCAGTAGCTGGCCCAGGCCTGGCGCGTTCTTGCCCGCCCACCGACCCTATACTTTTAAATGGACTGTTCGTGTTGGGCCCGGGTTAGCCGACTGCATTTGGCTCATACTTTTCACGATCCCTCAGACAGAGGAAGTACTTTAAATTCCGGACCTCATCTTATTTTCTTCGAGCAGGGGTACGTCGCCCCTCCGTTGCCCCTTCGAACAGCGGATCGTCCCCGCTAAAATAAAGTCCGGGCTTTTCCATCTGGCCTTAGGTTCAATCTGGAGCTTTTTTTTGCTACTTTTCCGTCGATATCCTAGTAACTGAACCTGAATCGATCGTCCGCCCAGAAGACGTCGTGCCTCTTCTTCAGGGCCACGTTTCTCCCCGCCGGTTCTCTTTTTTAACACCCCCTGTTGGTTGGTTTTGGTGGTGTGGGAGCTAGACAATTTGCCTGCCTCCCTGTTCTCGCATAGCCCACCTGA
>Ga0179591_1261286_pt1 | contig 10198 bp, 10 predicted proteins | sample CZOMad2_1_08_16f_FD_182891 | JGI IMG/M metagenome (GOLD analysis project Ga0179591, IMG submission 182891) | Vadose zone soil fungal communities from Angelo Coast Range Reserve, California, USA - CZOMad2_1_08_16fungal (PacBio error correction) | ecosystem: Environmental > Terrestrial > Soil >... | reverse complement strand
CTCCCGCCTTTGAAAAGGACCGTCTTTTCCCCCCCCGGTCTTTCCCCCACCCCCATTCTGCTGGTCCGCCCTAGATTGGTAGTTTCCCTCACACACCCTCAGCGTAGGGGATTCGTTCGCTCCCTCGGAAAGCTGTCGGGCGGCCTAAACATATGGAAACGATTGTTGCTTGCTTGCCCCACCGTGATCTCGTGTACGTTTCAATGTCTCCTATCACCCCCCCCGCTCTTCGGTGTTATGCACATTTGGCGCCGATGGGGAAATTCCACTTTTCTCGTCCGATCCATTTTCCCGACTGCAGGCGGGAAACGAAGACGGCATGTTCAACGTACGCGGCCCGCCGCCGTTTATGGCGAACATACTCTCATGTATTTGACACTTCCCTACCCCCCACCCCGCTTTTTTTTAACCCCTCCGGGTTCACTGGTCTATCTATGCTTCTGTCCTCGTACTTGACGGGTGATGCCACAGAAAATTTGTAAGTCCATCCACCCCCTCCCCCTTTCCCTTCCCTTGACACGTTTTTTTTTTGACTTTTTTCAGCCCCGTTTACCCCCCCAGCCCTGTGAGCATGATACCGGCGCACATCTTTGCCTTTCCTTGCTGCGTGCGCCCACGAGGCAACTCTCTGGACCCCGGTCACGCCTTTTCTGAGACGATCGTACATGGTCCGCGGTGCATTTCGCCATGCGTGTCGTTCACCCACCAGTCCCTACCCCTTAGTTAAGGGTCCACGCTTATACTTTACCCCCCCGCGTTGCTTTTTTCTTTGACGAGCAGTTTCCACGCATCAGCCTGTAACCCTGCCAACTGGGGCTTTCCAGTAGAAACGGAAATACCACAGGAGTCTCTGGAAGTCCCATAGGTATTTCCCCCCGTTTTCCCTTATGAACTTTCCGGCGTTTTTGCACTCTTTTGAACTGATCTTTACGACCAGGTTACAACCTTGTGGATCGACCGCGAGTCCCGTTTTTACATGCTGCCTAGTGCAAATCTACTTTTTTGCAGCTTATCCCGAGTCTGCGTCCCTGTTTGTTTCCTGAATTTATTCTCCACATTTCTCTCACTGTCCCACCCAATAACTGTTTTCAGTATTTCGTTCCTGTTTCAATCGGTGACCTCTTTCCTTATTAATGCTGCTCTCACATAGGAGAGAGGCGTGTCCTCTTCTCTTGGTTTCCCCCCCTCGTCAAACCACCTTTTTCCTTCAGAGGTATGAGCCCTTTTTTTTCCGTTCCCTCTTTTTGAGCTCGATTGGCTTCCTGTCCCCCGCACCCGCACTTTTCTAGAATGTCAGTGAGCCTTTCCTTGTGGCTTTTCTTTTTTTCTCCAACGTTGACCAATGGTTGTTTCCCCCCAGATATTGTTCCCCTCCCTTCGTCCACATCTCTTTCCCATCTTCGGTGCGTTATATACCACTTTACCCTTGTCTTCTCCAGCCGCGAAGGGAGCGTTTAAGAGTTTTGCTGTTCCACGTTTTTTTTTTTTGTTTTTTTATTTTATATGATGCCCACCGGCCCCCTCTTTTATCCCCACTTCCGGAATTTTCCGGTTCCTTCGACTCCCAAAGTTCCACTACAGTTCTCGGAGACGATGGATAGCCACTGGCCCCATATGTCACCCGCTTTCCAGTAAAGGATAACCCCCTTTATATGTGTCATCTCCTTTTTTTTTCTTGTGAGTACCCCTGCAATATCTGCGTGTGCTATGTGTGGACAGTTGTTTCGCCTCCCCCTTTCCTCTGTGTGGTCCACTTTCTATTTTCGTTTTTTCTTTTTCATTGCTAACCCCTCCAGTTCTTCAATTTTTTGACAGATGTCACTTGTGCATCCACGTCCTGGCGAACCGACACCGTTGAGCAAATTGCCGTCGCAAAGTCATATAATTTCCATTTTCCTCTTTCCCTTCCTCTCCTTCAATCACCCTCGATGGTTTCTCTGCAGTCAGCGGCTTTTTTGCTTTTTTTTTATTTGGGTTTTCCAATCGTCGCCTGATTTTTTCACTCGAACTGGAAAGTACATAGATATTGTTACCCCTTCTAGTTCCTACGACGCCGCTTTTCCGTCGGAGTGCCTTCTCTCACCTTTACTGCACAAATCCCCTTTTTTGATATAAGTGTGGCGGATTCGCGGCTGTCCCTCCGCCATTTGTTGCGGTTGGTACCCATCACTTACCAAAGATGCTTTTTGAAAGATCGTGCCTCCTCCTCCTACATCCGCAGTTTATTATTGAACATACGACCTTTTTACCCTACGAAGTTCCTTATTCAGTAGTGTCCTAGCGCCGGCGGTTTGCCAACCCCCGCTTTCGGCACTTCCTGTCCCCATAGTCAGCGGTGTATTGCCATAATTTTTATGTTTTTTTTTTCGCCCGACTCATTCCCCATGCAGGAGGTTCATACCCCCCCCACTGTCAGAACCTCTTTTAATGGCACAGCTCCTTCCCCCTACCTTCTCACATTTTTCGGTTAGTTGTACACGTACCATTGGGTAGGCCAAAGGTAACCCCCTTGGACTGACTTTTCCTCGGTCCCAATACTCCTCCCTCTCTGGGTTAAGTTTGTATTTTCTTGATCACAGGTGGATATCCCACCTTTTCGTTTTTCCCTGAGTCCCTGCTGAACTTAAGAGCACGCAGTCAACTTTTTATATTTAACCTTCCACCCTTCGTGAAGTGCCGGCCCAGCGCACTCCTAATTACGTGAGGTTTTTTTCATGTGCAGTACGGATCTGATCTCCGAGTTGGTAGTCCAATGAACGTTACTGTACACCAAAACGGGTATGTTCCCCCTCCCCGTCTTTTTTACGACCTTCCCCGGTTTCCTTGGTTTCCGTGATTGGTTTTTAATCTGAACCGCGGCACTCTGTTTGTAAAGCCCAATAGATTGAGCCAAGTTGTTCCCAGGGCCTTTTCCTTCTCCGCCGATTTTCCTCTTCTTACTTTACCAATTTTGACCCGTCCGTCCGTAAGCCATCCAACGAACCCGATGGAGAATGGCCTTGGAGTTTTTTTCCCCTTTTCTTCTCTTTTTAAGATGTCTTCTCTGAGTTTTACCCCCCCCACCTTGAGCCAGACCCAACCTACGTCAATTTGGTACACATCTCCAGCATTTCCCCACATTTCGAATTTTCTGAAACTCCCCCCTCTTCTTTTTGTCACCTCTGTGTCATTTCCCTGTTCAGTTCCCACACTTTTTTTTTTTGCACGGATTCCTACGGCTGCGTATTTCCAGCGGCCTTTGCACCCCCGGTACTAGAGCATCCACTGGTTGTATAGCCGCCCAAGTTCCCCCCCTCCTCTGGTTTGTTTTGCGTTTTCAAAACCCCAACCCCCCGGGGCTCCTTTTACCCACATCCCTTAGTCTCGGCTTATTTCCCCCCACTCGATCGGCCGCGTTATGCAACCTACTATTCTCTTCCCCCCTCTAATGACCACTGTTTATCCACTGGGACATCTTCGATCCAGTCCCTTTTTTCTTGCATCCTTCTCTCTTTTAATATCATTCTTTGTTGTGTTTTTCTTTCCCTCTGCCAAGCGATTTTTATTTTTCGTGTGAAATCTTGCGGGTCACTTCTCTGTTTTACACTGGATCGAGTGGATAGGGTGATTTTTTTGTTCTAACATTTTTGTATCCTTATCGATTCTATTTTTTTTGTTATGAGGGGGTTGACCTCCTGGGCGGTGCCCCGTGAGCCCCTGTGGAGTTTACGCTTAACCCCCACTCGTATGAACGCATTATATTAACCACTTTAAGGTTCATTTATGTTTTCCCCTTTTTTAGTTTCACTTCTTCTTTCTCCCCCGAGAAATTTGGTTGCCTCTTTCTTTTCCGGCTTCCAATGTGACCGGGGCCTTTTTTTTTTTTTGGCAATCAGTCCCTGGAGTTCCTCCCACCAGAATCCCAACTTCTTTGAATCCTGCGCCAAATGACGAGATTGGGTAACCCCATGCTTGCCTCTTTCACAAGTTTGCCCCCCCCGACGTACCAGCCTGCCAGCCTTCCCCCTTTGGTGGACACCCCACTGGCGCCCTGAAGACAGAATGGCCGATTGACGAACAAGAAGGCGAGGCTTGGCACGCACGATTTCCATTTTTCGCAACGACCCGGTCTCGTGGTGATGTGCTTCACGTGCTGTGTTCTCCCCACCTCGGAACAATTTAACCCTCACACCGGTTATCTTATTTCGTTTGGCGGCTGCCTGAAATCTTTTTCATTTCCTGTTGTTTTCCACCCCCCCTGATTTGCCTTTCTTGTTTCCCTTTTATTCCCACCCCCTCGCATCCCTCCCCGGCGTGGGACCTTGCCCCCCACCCCATCCGCCTGCAAAGGAAGATGTTTTACCCGAATTTGGGGGCCCATCGTCAGGCCCTGCCGGTCCAGTAACCGCCCTGACCACTTCCCCCTGTTCGCATGAAAAGGTCGGGGCCGTTCCCCCCCCATTTCGTTTTTTTTTCCCCCCCCCTTTGTTGCAGTTACCACCCCTCGGTGTCAGGCCGTTAGATGCATTCAGGAAGCGTTCCCGTCGCGTTCTTGATATCCCAACCTTGGGGGGAGCTTTGCAGGGACGACCGGGGGTTCGAGTCCCCGAAAAGTTTCTACCATGTTTTTTGGTGAAAACGTCCCCCCTACCAACGGGTGTTTGTTTTACTTGTTCCCCTGCTTTTTTTCCAGGAGAGATTCTGTGATGAGGAGGCGGGATGTGAGACTCATAGGTGTTTTTCCCCCATATTCGTTACTAGGTCACCACACCGATATTCTTGTTCACTTCAGTTGGTTTTTTCTCCCTTATTTCCCAAGGTGTCCCTCCGGTCTGACCCCCACTCCTTCCTGCCCCCCAATTGTTTCTTTTCACAATGACCGGAATATTCAGTCGTCTCATCACACCGCTAAACGGGCGCTTTTGGCCTTCCGTTCCCAACCCGTTCGGTGTCCGGACTTCCGTGGTCCACCTCCCCAGTTGTGGCGTTTATTTTCTGATCCGCACTATTCCTTCCAAGAGAGGTTTTGCGTTTTCGGTAACCGAGCGGATAGCCATCCCGGCACCTCCTTTACTTTAAACACGGGCAGTTTGATGCGCTTCGGTCCTCCCCCCTTGTGGCCCCAGCTACCAAGGACCAATCGGGCCAAGCTAGACTCTGAGGGTCTCTTCGAGAGAGCAAGGAGAAATGATAATGGTGACCATAACTTCGACAGGGTTCGGATTGCGAGTTTCGCCCGCTTTTAATATGAGTAGGAGGATCGGTAAGGACTATTGTGAAGGTCTCTGTGCATATTAGCTGTATGTTGTTAGATGACTTCTTGCACTGGCCGCTTCTTTATGCGGTTCGGCGCCGTTTGGTATCACTGGCGGTTGCTAGTCCCCGAGTTCTTTTTCATCACAAGGATAAAAACGTCCTGTATTTGAAGAAGCGACGGATGGGTACGTCCAACGCCTCGGAAGTTTATTCTCATTATATCACGACCATTATTTTTCAACGCAAGGGGGGCCTGCTCAGTCCCGAAATACATGCCTCGGGAGTTGCGAGTAGACAGAGTTGCCGGGATGGATGCTTTAACTGGAATCCCGAGGTGAATACTGTGGTATTTTTAACGTGTTATTTGTTATTGACGTCCCCCTCCCTTTGTAAGTACGCGGGCTGTGAATTTGACATACCTGCTCCTCCCCGCGTGCATTTTGTTACGATGAAGGATTACCGAGCCACAACCCACCAGCATCCGGATCTTTCATAGGGTCCTGCCAAGACTTTACGTTTTCTCACGGATCCGGCATTCGTTTGGCAATTTTTCCTTCTTTGGTGTGGCCCGGCTGTTTCCCCGAGTGCTCCGATCACCGAAGATAGCGGGTTGTATGTTTTTCAAAAGATACGCCCGTTCCTTGTGGGCGTTTTTGCCGTAGGCGTTTCCCCCATCTCGACTCTTCGAGAAAAAAACCCCCCCAAAATTGACCGTGTCTCCAATAGAATTTTAGGCAGTTTTTTTGCCTGTCATTACTGACACTCGGAGTCGGTTTCCCGGGGAACCGGAATCCCATTCTCGGGAATTGTTCGTCCCCGTTCCGCGCCTTGCCCTTCTTTTTGTGTCATCGTACCCCTTTTTTTTTCTCGGGCTTGCCTCTTCTATTGGAGGCTCCATCTCAGGAGAGTCACGATATTGTCTCTTACCCCGGGGACCTCAGGACCTTTCCCCCCCTACGGGTTAAGCCCTTGTTTTTGAATTATGGGCCCGTCAGGATTCCTTAAGCAAAAATTTATTAGCTCTTCCCTTTTCTTCCCTGCCTTTTCCCCCCCCTTCGGGTGCAACCGTTTTAATGAGTTTGTACTCTTCCTTATTGACACCGTACAGACGTATGCCCTTAAAAAGAAATTGCGTCTTAATTTGGGACAACCTCTAATGTTTCCGAGATCCCACGTGTGTTTTCCCCCGAGCCGCCAGTGAAGCTCCTATACCGCGAGTTAGGGTGTGCACCGCTCGGGCCCAAACGCGGTTGTTGGTTCAGTCAAAAAAAGGTTAGTGTGTTTTTTTTTTCCCCGGACTTTCCGGCCCCTGTTTCACCCTTTTCATTTTCATCTTTTTTTACGTATTTACGGAGACTTATCCCGTCACAGTCCTCCGGTGCTTTGGTAGGTTTTTTTCTATGTTTGCACCCTTCTTTTGGCGCACGAGTCTCGTCCCCTCCCGAGTTTTCTTTCTGGGTTTCTCCCGTTTTTTGATGTACTGGTCCTTTCATCCCCGGGTTAGTTGATGCCGTTTGTAGTTCTAATGCTTTTCCTCCCGAAGTTTTTCCCTCCCCCTGATCGAGGATCTTCAGGGACAGTTTCCCCCCTCTATGCGCGGGGGTTTTTTTCTAGGTTGGCTTTCTTTGAGGTTTTGTCGACTGCTTCTTCGTCACGTCCGTTTAAGTTTAACATGATGTCGGGTTTGTTTTGCCTGCTTTCCCCGATCTCTTTGTCTTTCACGTTGGGAATCCAGTGGCCCTCCCCCGCTCCCCGGGTTTTTTGCATTTTTGGTCGGTTCAGGGGTGAAGTCCTTTTTTCAACTTACCCCCTGTGTCGATCAGTTAGACAGGAAGAAGTTCAGTGCCGCATCTCTTTGTTCTTCTTTCTTACTTGACGCTCTTGTTTCTTTCATTTTCTTTATCTGCCCACCTTAACCCCCCACGAAATTTTTTTACTGCGTGGTATGGATCCGCTTTTTTGATCCTTCCTCTTTTCCTCCTTCCCCCTTTGTTTGTTTCCTTTCTTCGACCCGAATCCCCTTCTATTTTGCACGGGCGTCAAACCCATTTTGTGTTTGCAGCCGAGGCATGTCCCTTCAAGAGGTGTGACCTACACTCTCTCGGTTGTCTTCCCCCCCACATGTCCGTCTCGTCGACCACAGTCTTCTTCCTTTGTACTTGAATCTCACCTTCCCCTGTCCCGGCCCCCCCTCCTTTCTCCGGGGGTATCAGTTTTGGCGGGCCGATGGGCTTTCCCATCCGTTTCTGTCAAGTAAAGTTCACCCCCTCCCCCCTTCTTTTCCCTGCTGGCGTGACGTCCGAGGCTTGACACAGCCTCTATTTCCCCACACGGCTTTTCCCTTTTTTTACCACTTTTGTCCTCGCGGTTAACCTTGGCCTTTCTGCTCGCCCGATTTGGGATGGCCCCCGTTTTCATTCCTCCCCTCACTCCAGCCCTAACCCGTTCCCTCCTTAATTACCCTTCACCCTCAGTCCTCTATGACACGCATTCGCCCTTTTCTCGACTCTGTTAACTGATGCAGCGCCCCCGACCCCCTCCCCTTCCGTTTTTTCCTGCCCCCTGGATAGATTTTGCAATTAAGTCGATGATGTGACTAACAAAAGTTGCGTCCAAGTTCGTTCCGTTGAAGTGAAATGATTTTTTTTCCTTTTTGGGAGTCCAACCTTTCCATCCTATTTCCAAACCTGGACCTGTTTTCTATTTTTGATACACGGATTTATCTCGGCCTCGCAGTTTCAACATGAGCCCCGAAGTTATAAGGGGAAGTATTGAATTCTGTCCCCCTACAGTTACAAGGGTTTTTTAAAACCGCTTTTGTCCTTAATTTGTCATACGTTGTGACAGCCGACTGAGGTTCGCAATTTTGTCTGAATGATCTGCCCGTGCCCATCATGATCTAAAGTGTTTCATAAAAACCCCCTGCTCTTTATCTAACCATTTCTTTCCGTTCTTCTTTCCTTTCCTTGTCCAATTTCCTTTTGAGGCCGCTTTTTGGTGAGCTAGCGGGTCCACCCGGCGCACCACATCGGGCTTTGAGACCGATGAGCCCCCCGATCAAGTTTGAGTCTTTTCTTTTTTCCCTTGCCCCTCACCCCCCCCTCAGTCCATGTCCTTATGACCTCAATCCTCCCTTCCGCTGTTTTGACCCGGTCAATGGTTTTTTCGAGATTTTTTTCTTCTCTAAGGCGCGCCAGACCAGGCATTCACTGGTGGAGGTTTTCCCAAATTTACCCCCCCCCCCCGGATCCTCTTTCGTGCCCACATTCATGTCAGACGAAACTTTTCCCACGTCACCTGCCCCTGAATCTAGTGATGATAGAATCCTTTCCCCGTTAAACCAGTTCCCTAGGATGTTTTCTCCCCACCTTGCCTTTTTTTTTTGGTACGTGGGACCTGACACCACGCAAAACCCTAGGAACCCGGGATAGGTAACTTTTGCACCCCCCTCTGACTCTTTTTTTGAAGAGCATTTCCCTAGTTTTCCTTCCCCCTTTTCCCTGAACCTTTTTTTTTCCCCTTGTCAGAGTCTCCTTTTTTCATCACCCCTTGTGAGTCCGTTGCTAAAAAAGAATGCACAAAGTTTTTTGCCCCGCCGTTCCCCCCTCCCTTTCCTTTACATACAGATTCTGGCTTTACTCCCCCCCCCCCCTCTGGCTAGCCAGCTCCGGTCCTCTGAGATTATGTGGTCACCATATGCCTGTGAAGCCTGACACCCTTGACCAAGAGCGCCGGTCGACCTCCTGTTTTCCCTTTCCTGCGATCCTTTCCTCGCCTAAGCACCTATTGATTAATTTTGTGAATTGGCTCTGCGCGGCCTTTGGCTGTTTGACCGAGTTGAACCAAGCTGTTCTTTTTCTCCCTCTTCCCTTCGCGTGATGATTTTCTCCTCCCGCGCTGAAACCCCCTTTGAAAATTTGGAACTTTTGAGCATGTTTGAGTGATCCCTTTGGAGGTACCTGAGAGGGTTCCCTGTCATCCCTTTTTCTACCTCGTTGTTTACAGATTAAAGCCTCCTTCCCCCCCACACTTAGCCCCGACTTGCACTGCCGCAGAATTACTTGCCTTTCGTCCTCCCCCATTACACCTTGTCGGGAAAAGTCCCCCCCCCTTTTCCGTTCGCTTCCCTTCCTAAGAAGCGACCCTTTCTTCCCTGTCATGATACACCGGTTTTTCTAACTACGGTGCGTTTCCGATCCTGCTGCCTCTGCCCGGCACCGTCACCGGGCTTGTCACTTCCAATGTCCCCGCCTATGCCCGCTCTTCTTCACGTGTTGCGGTGCCATTTTTCCCCTTCTTATCTGGCCTTGATGGGTGACACCTGTTCTGTCCCACCAAAGCGTCGTTTTTCCCTCTGATTGTTCATCTTTCACCGGTTGGTGATTTTTGCTCTTGTTAATCACCGTTTCGGGTTCCTCTTTTTTTCACCCCCTTTACAGGGCCACCTTTCCTACCATAAGACATGTACTTGTTCCCCCTCTTTCCGTTTCGTCCGTAGCCCTCCCCCCTCCCTTTTCTCCGGGCCCCGCTCCCTTATCATAGTTTGATATGCTTTGTCCCACCTCTGCTTCTCGCTCGGGTCCGTGACGGTTCCAATCTATCTTTGACCTCCTCCCCTTCAAACTGTGTCCTCGACTCTTACATCGTTTCCATTGCCGCGCTGCTTTCTTGGAGGGCTCCTCTTTTCCACGTAACGGCCGGTATGCGCCCTTTTTCCCCCACCCCTTTTTTTTTCCTCAGTCTCTTCCCCCACCAATTTCTGTTTATCTCCCCCGGTTCTTTTTAAGACCTCTGTTGTGCGCCCATATCCAGGGTCTTCCTCCGGCGTCCCACCAGCCACGGGTTAGTCTGGAGGAGAATTCGATCTTCTCCCTTTTTTTCTGCCTCTCATGCGAGCTTCACTTTTTTTCGAATAACCCCGTCCTCTCCATGGACCCACCTCCCCCGCTTTGCATCTTGTCCC
>Ga0179591_1254963_pt1 | contig 10198 bp, 14 predicted proteins | sample CZOMad2_1_08_16f_FD_182891 | JGI IMG/M metagenome (GOLD analysis project Ga0179591, IMG submission 182891) | Vadose zone soil fungal communities from Angelo Coast Range Reserve, California, USA - CZOMad2_1_08_16fungal (PacBio error correction) | ecosystem: Environmental > Terrestrial > Soil >... | reverse complement strand
CCTCTTTTTATGTAATATTTTCTAATCTGTCGCCCCTGATCGAAAATATGGAGGACTTTCCCCTACCCTTCTCCCTTTTTTTTGAAGAAAAGGTCCTGTTGGTCTTGCTGGCATAAGGCACACGAAGAGTCTCCTCGTTTTTTTTTCCCTTCCTCCACAATCCTATATACGGGATATCCTACCTCCTCTTCCTTTTGTTTTCGTGCGCGTCGAATTCTCAGGCCATCTTGTCCCACCATCACTTGAGGAACAATTGTAGAACCACCTTTTTCCTCCTAACTGAATTCTGGGAGTACGGTTCCGCTTCGAGGTAAGTGCCAACACCATGCGAGGCTTTCCCTCCGTCCCGTCTTTCCCCTCTCCCTGCCACGATTCAGCGTCAGCATTCTTTCTTCAGGTTATCTTCCTTTCCGACCTTATCCCCCCGACAAGCTTCTGTCATTCACGGGCTACCTCTGCCCCCCTTTTCCTCGCGTGCCGATTTTATATCACTTCTTCCGCTGAGAGAGAAGAACGCTTTCCTCTTTTCGCCGTTCTTTCGGCTCTATCGTATGGACATAGGGGCGGCGAGACCCATTCCTTGGGACCCCCCTCCTCCCATGTTTATAAATAGTTCAAGAGTGCGGGAGGCTCCTTTTTCCCTTCCTTCCTCCCCCAGATGTCGGGAAGTAGGGCCGTTCCATCTTGTCCTTCATAGACTCTTCGTTCATTTATCAGAAACCTCGTTTTCCCCAGTCCTTACCAAAGTCGGCTTTCGCCAAGTGACCCGCAGACTGTCTCCTCTCCCCTTAGGCCGGAAAGGGTCTTGTCATAGTTCTATCTTTTGGCCTGCCCTTTTCGGGCCCTATCCGACTCAACCGGTACGCTATCCCTCGTCCCTCAGCGGGTTTGGCTGAACCTACGTCTTTTCCCCAGCCCCTAATTTTCCGGCCGATAGACAAAGAACCCGCCTTCCCCCCCGGTTCCTCGTCAATCCAAGGACAGCGTTGATTACTTGCTTTGACCCTCCCAACCATGCTTTTCATTCACTATACCTCAGTCGTCTCCTCTCTATCCGTTTCTCTGCGATAACAGGGTGTATGTGAAACCTCCCCTACCTGTACCGAGCGTGCCCTTCCACTCCATCTTTACCTACGATCCAACCGCGGGATCCCCTAAGCCACACGTTCGCCGTTCTCTCCCCTTATTACTTTTTTTTTACGATCGCGGTACGTGGCGTCTTTTTTCATGTTGTTGCTTATAGTTTGCCACATCATGGTCCTGAATTTTTCATCACTTGAAAGACGTGATGAGTATCTCTTTTTTTGTCAGGGAATGCTAATCCCGCCCCCTTTCCGTTTCTATCTCGACGCGCTGATCTCCCCGTTTTTCATGGTTTTTTTTTTTTTTCCATTTTTAACCCTGTTGGCGGCCGTTTTTCCTTGGTCTTCGGGTCGATTCCCCTCCTTACTCCTCCACTTTCCTGTGTGAGTCGAAAGGTAGTTCCTTCTTTTTTCTTTTCTTTCGGATAGCTTTTTCTTCTTACTTTAGGAGACCTTATCAGGTGCGCCTTCCTGGGCGTGCCTCATCCTCAATACCGATCCCCCCTTTTTTTCCCCCCCCTTGAAACAAGTGCGGTTTGATGCTGCAACCAGATATTTTTGCCTTAGTCTCTGCTTGCAACTTTCCCTCTTTTCCCTTCGAAAGGTAGCATTTTGCGCATATGGGCACTTCCGTTAATTATTTTTACTTATTGGTCTCTATTGTCATCTGATGAGCCTACCCCGTTCTTTTTTCTAGGAGTGAAGATTTCCCCTTTTACTATTCTTTCCCTCAAATTTCTCTTTCCGCGAGAAGGTCACCCCCTCCTACCGTTCCCACTCGGTTCTCAACAGAGTGATTAACATAGAACGCAGTTCGGTTTCAAGAGCTTTTTGGTTAGAAGTCCCTGGAGGTATCGTTCTCTCCCTCCCCTTTACAGCATTGTTCACCCATAAAGATTCTCGGCTTTGCCTGTCTTTTTTCTTTCTTTGTCCGCGTAATTTAGTCCGCCAGAAAGACTCAGCCGAAGACGTCTCTTCCTCTTCTATCTGTAATTCCCTTTCCCCCTGCCAGATCCGCACTTCTCCCTTCTCCCACGTGACCGTCGGGTTGCCGGACGGAGTTTTTTTTTTCTTTCGCTGTTTCCGAGAGACCAAATCACGGCTCACGCGCGGTCTCTGACTTTTGTATCTGGTTTATGAGGAGGATCGGTATCCCCTTCTCCTGGTAACAATTCCCCTTCCCCGACCCAACTTTCATTTTTTTTCGTTATAACCTTTGTACTTGCAGCAGCGGTGATTTTTATTTTCTCCTTTTCAAAGTTGTTTGAAAGACATCCTCTAATCGTCGCTTCTCCTTGGGTCTAGCCAACACAATCCCCATCCTTCTCTTTTGCCTCTTTTTTTTCATCAGGTCTGTGCTTTACCATCAGGCAATTTAGTTAGGGTGCCGTCTTTCTCACTTGGTTTCTGCTCTCCTGGAAGCTCACGCCTTCCCCATATCTATACTCCCCTCGTTGTGTTTGTTGAGTGATTTTCTTTCCTCTCCCGAAAGAGAGAAGCCCCAGGTCGTCCTTTCCTCCTGCCAACGCAGACCCCCCTTCCTTGCCGATTTTGTTACAGTCGCCAGCACCCACGTTCCATTCCCCCCTTTTCCCCTTAAGCTTGTTGAATTGTTGGATAACGAACTCACTTTTTTTACCTTAGAGCGAGGGAGGTAAAAGGTTCTAAAATCGGTACCCCCCCCGACCCCCTTCACCGATTGGACATCTTTCACTGTGTCTCATTAGAACCCTCTTTTTGGTCTCCTCTTTGACCCCTTCCTGATCACTAAGGCGCAGAGTTCCTCAGCCCCCTAAAATCCCCCTATATTCTCCGCCGCTTCCCTTGCAAGTGTCGAGTTTCCAGCGGCATCCCTTCCTCCCCCCTGCACCACGCTACTTTGACAACACAAGACGGTTACGGTGCGCCCGATCCGTTTTTTTTGAATTAAATATAGGGATTTGACGGACCTCACCCTTTTAGTCTTTCGGGCAGGACATTCGGATACATGAGCTTCCCCCCCCTCCTGACCCATCCAGAAATACGAGAGCGGGATGCCCCCCCTCTTTTTGAGAGAGAACTCGTGCTCGTCTCCCCTCGACTTCCCCAGGCCGCCTCTCTTCACTTTTTCATTTTGTTCTGATTAAGAAGCTGTTGCGCCCAAAGCTCTTTGTCGGGTTTTTCTTACGGAAGCTTTCATGCCGTCCCGAAGCGACTTCCTATTCCCGCCTCCCCGGTCTCAGTTATTTTCCTTCTTCTGACCCTGAGACCATACATCATGAAGGAACCCGAGTAATGAGATCCTCTCTCCTTTGCTCCCTTCCCCCCGATAGGACCGGCAGCGTTTCCTTGCGGACTTCGACCCTTTTCATGCATTTCAATCCCCCTTTTTGACTCTTCGTTTTGGTGAGCTGTCGTAATCGCCCAGGCAAGTACTCCCCCCCCCCCCCCCCCTTACGTCTTTCCCATTTACCCTCGAGCCGTACCTTCCGGAAGGATTGCGCACCTCCCCTGTCTGGCGAGGATTACTGACGTTTCTTCCCTCTTCTATTCCCAATTATCGCCCCTCTTATCTTTCAACTTGCCATCCCCAATCCTGAATTCTTGGGGTGTTCTCCTTGCCCCTTCGTTTTCTTCTCCCGGGATTTTTCTTGTGCGTTACATCTGCCCCAAATTAGATAAGACCAGTCCCTCTTTTCTGTCCTGACCCGTAACTGAACGCCACGCTTTTTCCCCCCCCTGCCTTCTCAATCCCAAACCTGTGCCTGCACAATCCTTCCGATGTGTCGCCGGAATAGACTGGATCTTTGCGCAAGGACATTCTTTCCCCTTCTTCTCCTCGTTGGGATCGTCTTAGATATTTTCTCAGCCCGCGCGTACAGGTACTGAATTAGTTACAAAACCCAGGACTTTTCTGTCCAAGACCCAAGCCCTCGCGCCGTGGAGACTTCGGTTCTTCGGCATTCCAGGTGTTGCCCCCCCCCTAGTAGGCAACTTCTGTCTGTGCAGTATTGATTTTCACTTCCTGACCCGTCTTTTTCGCGGTCTCATCGGACGGCCGCTGGCATGCTTTTCCCCCCCCCCTCCGTAGGGCCGTCCCCAAACTTTCTTCTCCTGAAAAGAGAGTTATTACGGGAGGCCGCCCCCCCTTGATGCCTCTGGAATGTTTTTTTAATAGTTCCTTGCCTCATTACCTCACACTTGAAGGCTTTTCCCTCCCCACCCTTTTTTCTACTTCGGGTAACCGGTTTTTCGAAAGGATCTGGAATTTGCGTAAGGGGGCGGTTTCCCCCCTTATGTTTTCGCCCTCCCCCCTCTTGATAGTCGATACTGCAGACGCTTTCGATAAACTCCATCTTGTCCCCGCTCTATTTGCGTCAACGTAGCCGCTTTCCCCCTTTCTTCCACTTTTTCGTCTCCTCAGTAACATTCGGTCTCCTTTTGCCCTGAAATCTCTGCAAATTCCTGAGCCTCCTTTTTCCCCTCCTTTTTTCAGTGTCCTTCGAGGAGACGCTCTCTTCCTCCAAGCCTTTTTCCTTTTCCTCCCTCAGTCACGAGCAGTTTCTGGTTGATTTTCCTTTTTCTTCCTCTTGCTCGTTTATTCCTTTAGTTAGTATTTAGTGAATATCATTTCCCTTTTCTCTCCCCCTCTCCTTTCTTACATGGCAGCAAGAGATTTGTAGTCCAGGCTCTTCTTCCCTTCCTCTCTGAATAGGCCTTTGCGTCCTCCCTTTTTTCCTTTGGGCGTTCCCATGCAATTACATCCCCGACTTGCATGATCTCTGTCTCCTCCTTTTTGGTATCCGGCCATTTGCCCTAACTTTCTTTTTTTTTTTTAAAATTCTCCTTCTCCAGTCTTTCTACCCCTCGACTCGCCCCACGAATTCCGTTCTGAGCCCGTCTCTTACGCTAGTGCTTATTCGTGCCCCCCATCAAATGCTTCTGGATGTCCTATGGAAAGCCCTCTTCCTGGCCTCTTTCCCTATATGGCCTAGGTTCCAAGGTCCTCCAATCTGAGTTCTTCCTCATTCTTCGAAGGTTCTTTCCCGTTCTTTTTCCCTCCTCCGTTGTTGGTGTTTGGTTTTTGTCTTTCTATTTTCTTGTGTACAGGGCGAAGCATCTCCTCGTCTCCCACTCTAGAAAGAGGCGATACTTTCCCCCCCCCCCTTTTTTAATTTCTGTTGACGTCAGGATTCTGATTTTGAGTTTGCAAGGCACGCCTTCCCCGCTTATTCTATCGCGTTTCCTTTCGCCCATTCTTAATCAAGTTTTTTCTTTCGTTGGGCGCGATCCGTTCCTCCCTAGAGGGTCCCCCCCGAACCTTCTTTATCCGATGAACACCAAACGGCGGCCATTTGGTCCCCTTAATCATCCTCGTTTTAATTTAAGGAATTCCTTCCCTGCTGGAGAGGCGTAGGAAACCGTTCTCTAGACCTTAGAAGATAACTTTGAGCATTCTCCCCTTCCCTGGCGTCGGCGATGGTTATCGGACGACTGCCCATGCACTCCCTTACCGATTTCCTTCATCACCGCCCTTTGATTCCGGAGCGTCCGATTCTTATCCCGGACTCTTTTTTTTTCCTTGGTTTATCTTCCCTCCCCCTTTGACGCACCCAGTCACATACGTCTCAACTCTTCTTGCTCTCGGCGATGTTGATCTTGGTTCCTTTTGCCCCTACCTGACACCCGAACTTGATGTTTTCGAATGATTCAACAGTTTCCGATTTGCCCGGCCCCCCTACCTTTTCTCCATGCAAGTGTCGTTCCCAGTACACAGATTTTTTCTTTCCAGTTTTCGAAGTGCCATAGTCTTTTCTCATACCCTCTTTTTCGAATTTTCTGTGTTCCTGCAAAAGATTCATTTCAACTCCAAACAAGTGGCTTCCCCCTTGAACCCCGACCTCCTTTTCGTCGTTAGTACAAATGCTGCCTTCAGTTTTTAGTATATTCAATTATGACTCTTTAGCTAGGCCCCGCAGGTTTGAGTACGATACACAGGTATCTTCTAGTGAGCTTTTCTGTGTTTTGTTTGGGGACCTCCTTTCCTTGTGTCAAAGACCTATTCTCCTTAGGTACAACCCACAGCTCCTGTCTATTTAACCCCCCCCTTCAGCCCCAGCGGGGATCTACAGTCTTCCACTTTTTCTCTGCACCTCTTCACGGCCGTAACGCCTCTGAGAGCTTTTTATCGGAACCACTCGTGTTCTGTGATCTATTACCGTCGGCCTGTGCTCATCATAATCGTAGAAGATCCCCTCGGATCCTTTTACGCCATCAGTTCGATTTTCTAATATCCTCTCCTTCTTCGATCGGCGGGATTGGTTTCTCTGGACAGTTTGTGTCATTCTCCCTTTTTTTTGACCCACAGCGTGGCGGTGTTGCTTCTTAAGCAGTCAAGACCCTTTGCCCGTCCTCTCGACTTTTGGTCCAGGCGATTCAAGCACGAACTTCTTTCCTTTTGCCGCCTGCTTCAGTCGCCCCCTTTATCCTCTTGTTTTGCCATTTCGGCTGAATTTTTGTTTTGGGGAACGTCGAGGGAGGTCTTTGTTAAGCCGGAATACCCCCCGACTTTTTTTCCTTTTTTTTGTGTCTTCTTTATCTGTTGGCGCCTGGGATCTAATTTCCCTCCTTCCCCCTTGGTGGTTGCCTGGGCGAGAATCCGCCATACAGTCGCACCCCCCCAAATTTGGAGACCTCTGTGAAATGTTCTTTTGATTGATGACCATCTCTTTTCGCTTTTGTATCTTTTTTGTTTTTTCCAATGTAACGATTTCAGTCCCGCAAGGTCTGAAATTTGCTTCTTTTCCTCGACTGGGGCATTCATGCTGGTCTTTTTCTTTCCCCTTTTCTCTTATGCAGCAGCCCAAATTGTTTTCTCTTTTCCCCTTCGTGATCCCATCCGGTAATGATTCCGGCTGTTAACCTTCTTAATCGAGAATGTTACCCCCTTCCTCCCCCTTGACAACGCGGTCTTTTACCACCTCAAAAGGTGAACTACTACCCTCCCTTTCCTGGGATCGGCGGCCTCTCGGTATGCCCTTCCTTGTCTTTTTTCCGACCGCCTTTTCCACGGAACTTGCATACAGCCCGTCTAGTGTGTATGTTGGCCCCTTTTGCGGTTCCGTTGTATATCGCGTTCTGCATTTCCTCAAGTTCCTCAGTATTCGGCGGATCCCTCCTAATGCATCTTCATCCGTCCCACTTCTGTTCGCCTTCCAAGTTCGGGTTTGACGTCCATTCTTTCTTTTTCTCTGGATTCCCGCTGCAGTCTCAGCCCCCCCCCCCACTTCCAGAAGAGGGTTCTACTATGATTTTTTTTATTCGTCTTATGGATCGTTACTTCTCCCTTTTTCTGGATTCTTTTCCCAATCTTCCTTCCCCCCCCCCGAATCTTTGTTGCGTAATTACACTACATTTACTGTACCGCAGACACGTCTTGATCGATATACTCAGGTTAATTGGACCCTATTCTCTCTAATATTAGATGGCTATTATTGCTGTTTATTTTTAGACACATCAATTCCCCTTTGCAGATGTTGGTACTCGTTGTGTGCCGTCGTTTTTTGTTTTTTGGTTTTTTATGGTGCTATACCAAGAGTCTTCCTCTTTTCTTTCGGAAGATACTTGGTTTTTCTGTTCTTCGATGGATCCTATCTATCTCTCTACGTCTACTAATATCTTGTGTTGTCTAGGAGCTCCTAGCCCTGAAGTTTGAGAGCGCCAGGAGAGCACTTACCCGTGATTTTTTCATCCGGCAAAGCCTCCAGAACTTTGCGTTGTCAGTCCCCTTCACCAGTCTGCCCCATATGGTTCCGCTCTTTTGTTGTTACACGAATTCCACTCAGTTTATTTCGAGATTTCGTTCCCCTGTTCCTTTCTGCTTCAAACCGCGCCAACTGAGTCCTCATGTTTCTTATTTCACCCCGTGGGGACGGACGATTTGACCCGCCTCTTTTTTTTCCCTTCGGAGTACCATCTCAAACTAACCCATCCTATCAATATTTTTCGTCGCATTGAAGGATTTGTAGATGTTCGCTTCCTCCCTTCAAGCCACCCGCCGCTTCAACCCTCACAGGTTTTTTTTTCTTCTCCTTTTTTTTTTTCCGGAGTGTGGTTTCATACCTCGGATGCGGACCGCCCTATTCTCTTTCTTCGTTCGGCTTTTCCTGTTACCTCTTACCCCCGCGTCGCCCAGCAACATCCCTGACTAGTGTAGAACACTGAGCTTGTTGTTTCCTTCCTGTCGCTTGATCATTTTCATTTCTACACCCCCTTTCTCCCTCCTTCTCCGGACTTCACTTTTCCCGTTTTAAGATCACTGCGTGATTTCCTCCGTTCGTCGGGGTGTTTCCCTCTTTTGTCTGCCATTTACATGCCGGCCCTCGATTACGACCGCGCGATAACGAAGCAATCTATCACTGGTGGCTCTCCTCTTCCTTTTTCTTCCCTCCCCTCATGAATGACACCTTGAATGCCGATGAAAGTTTTTCCTTTCCTATCGTAAATTTTTTGCAAGCGATAATGGCCCCCCTTTTCCCCCTCGTCGTCATCATACGAACTTTGATAGCGTCACATTCTTTCTTTAGTCTTCCCCACTTTTCTCCCCCCCCCCTGATAAGGATGCCTAGACCCAATCCCCCCGATATACGGAAGACAATCCTTCTTCCCATTTTCCAGACTTGGATTGAGTACATTCTCCCTCCCCCCCCCCCCTTCTACTTTCACCACTTCCTCGTCCCTGGGAATCAGTCCCCTTGAACTCCCCCCCTAATACCCTCGGTGTGCGATTTCTCGAGTCACATCCACCTTCTTTGGTTAATGGAGTGACCTTTAATACTCCCCACTGCTAAGACTTCCCGTCTTTTCCCGTCTTGACGACCTCACTAACAGCTTTTTTCTATCTGAATAAACCCCCCTTTCCCCTTCGAGCACCCCTACCTCTTTTCTTTTTTTCCGGTAAGTCTTCCTATGAGTCCCCCTTCATTAGTTTCCTTTTTTACTCGTCGCTTAGGGCCTGGTCCCTTCCCGATCCATTCTCGTAAGATCAAACAGACCGTGGAGTATCGCGCCGTCTTCGTCCCCTAGTCGCAGTCGCGCTTTTCCGTGTTCCGGACATTGAATTCCTGCCGCGTGTTGCGATCACCCCATCTCTATCCTTTTTGTTCTCAACGCGCTGTGCTGGTTTCGCCAGTTCTTAGCTGTCCTTTCGGTTCCGCTTCCTGCTTTAACCCCTTTCGGGACGCCCACAACCCTCCTCGCTGGCGCGAATTCGTTAGGTGCGCGTCTTCACCTTCCCCGGCGGCCTGTTGCAAAAGTTTCCTCTCCGCTTACGAACCCTTGCCGTCGTAATTTGTTCTAACATTCTGATCGCTGCAGTGCCAATGTGCCGTCTTCTTCTTTGTGACTGGACGGTTTTACTCTTTTGCGTCGCCATGAACCTTTCTGATTACTGATAAGACTATGGCCCGTTCCCCTCCCCTCCCATCTTGGGGCCGGCCGTCCCACCCTCTTGCCCATTCTCTCCTACGGACCCTTTGATGATATCTTTAGCTCTTCCTTCCCCCAGTCCTGGTTGTCATTATTTCTTCTCCTGCCCAGATGCCATGCGCATAGTTTACTCCCCTCCTTTCTTGAGATATTAGTCCGCTCTCTCCCCTCAACTGTTTTTACATCCCTCCTCGGTATACTTTTTCATTTTAATCCTTCTGCCGTCTTTTATTTAAGGAGTCCCGTCGTTCCGCTGGTCCGGAGGCAGAGCACATATCGACGCCCTTGTCTTCCCCCTCCCTGAATCCTGCGCCTTCTTTCCTCCTTCGTGCATTTTGCATTTTTCGCCTCTGGACATTCTTCATTGTCCATTTTCCCGATGAATTCGGAGAGGACTCGCTTCCTTCAGCCATTTGACTCCTTGGCTCACATTTTTGTTATGGAGTAATAGACCACGACGCGCCATCCTCTTTTTCCGAGCCCTTCTCTCTTCATTTTTGTGACGCCAGGGTCGTACACCATCAAATGATCTTTTTTTTTGTGTTCTTCCGCCTCCCTCGACTTCGCGGCCCCCCTATACCTGAAACGCTTTGATTGAGTACTCCTCCTTCTTATCTCAGGGGCTATTAGCATTGCTCGCGTCAACGTTT
>Ga0179591_1378666_pt1 | contig 10199 bp, 8 predicted proteins | sample CZOMad2_1_08_16f_FD_182891 | JGI IMG/M metagenome (GOLD analysis project Ga0179591, IMG submission 182891) | Vadose zone soil fungal communities from Angelo Coast Range Reserve, California, USA - CZOMad2_1_08_16fungal (PacBio error correction) | ecosystem: Environmental > Terrestrial > Soil >... | reverse complement strand
GTCAACTACGACGCGTGTCCTCCGAGTTTGATTCAACTGCCGCTGGGTTTAAGGGCCGACGTTGCCTGATCGCTGGAAAAGCCTCAGGACTGACCAGGAACTTTAGGGTTATGTCCAGTAAAAAGCCCATTCCTAGACGGTGGTCGCCCCCTCGCGTCTCCTGATTTCTTGCGCCGAAAAGCCGGCCTTCGCCCCTTTTTGTTTTGGTTGAGACCCCGTTTCTTGTAGTACCATCTTAAATAATCTCATCGGCGATGACGGTGGCCTAGTGGCCTTCCCTTGGCTCCGGTTAAGTCCTGACTTCAATCTGTGAAACAAGTAAAAACCCTTAGTCCCCCCCCCGGCGGTCAACCCCCAACCTGATCAGTTCTGGCCTCACCCTCGCAGGAAAACATGATCCGACATCTGGATCTCATTGCCCCATACCCGATCGCTTCTACGTTCCCTCCCCTGTCGAGACTCCTTCTACTTGCCGTCCTTGCCCGAAGAGGGAGTTATACCTCGTGAGGCCCTCTATGCCGTAAGGATCACGTCTCCACCTTCAGTTTGCACTTCTTGTTATTCAGTAACCCAGTGCCAGTGATCACTACTTTAGGATGTTTGACCTTTCCTACAACCTTTTCCTTAGTTAGGAGTAGCTCGTACAATCTCTGCTTGGTTTTTTTAACTTGATATTAGTCACCATACCCTGTCTATCTCAGTCGACATGTTGTTTTTGGACCCCTCTGTTTCGACGTAAACTTTTCTCCTGGATTTGCCCTTGACCAAGCCCAATTTAACTTCTCCCTCCTGTAGGCATGGTTTTTCCTCTTCGCTAGACCGTTGAAGCGAAATGATTTCTCTGTTGAAGCCCCTTAGCCCGCTCAATCCGTCCTCCATACTAGCCCTTTTTTGAGTTTTCTTGGTCGTTTTCCCCCCGTCTGGTCCCACTGAGATAATTTATCGTGCGTAACTGGACAAACCACGAGATTTGTGTGAGTACTTGCGATAACCATTCGTGATTGTCGAGATTCATTCCCGAAAATTCCCGCTTCATATGATATAGTAGATATTCGTCCTAATGACGTCTTTCGCCCCTCCCTAAGACTAACTCTTTACCCAATGAGACTTCAGGCCACCGAATTTTCCCGCTGGGGTTTTGCTTACTCCGGCTAGCTTCCCCAGCCCAGATGTGTCTAATTTGTTCTAAAATGATCTGTGACCGTTTTAAGAAGCTGCCCCTTGTTCTCGTGCCTTCCCACTTTTGAAGAAGAGAGCTGTTATACCATCCCTCTCCCTACGAGCTGCCAAGAATGTAAAATCCCCTTTATAGGACCATATCACCCTGGTCCAGTGTATGTCAGGTCTTGAATTTTGTTCAAACCCCACCCTTTGAAAGGCTAGTTAGAGAACGATCCCCCCGAGCCCCTATCCCGAAAGGGTTATGGACTTTATCTAACTCGACTAGAGTTCTTCCAGATTACACTAAGTTTTCAACCCTTCTTCATCCTCTCCCGCCTCTCAGAGATGCCCCCCCCCTACTAACTACTGGTTCGCTTAAATCCTGAGTGCCGGTGTCCCACTACGACTTTAGAGCACAAAGTCCCCTCTACGATTTTTCTTCAGAATTCGCTATAGGTCTTACCGTGCCTGTCTCCCGGAGGCTAGCGCTACCCTCACATTTTCATTATGTTGGTCCCTACCTCTCTCAAGAGTACGCCGCCTGCATAAGAGACCCAACCTACTAATCAAGTAAAAGCGTTCCCCGCGCTTTTCTTTCGTTAGAAGAGGAGGATATCTGGCCCCCCTCCCCCCACCAAAAGCTATCGGATGAGATGCTTATATGGAGCCCGGTTACCCAGACCGGGATCTTAATGATTCCACCGAAATAATGCTTTTTGGTGCTTCGATAAGGCCACTTTTGTGTCTCCCCCAGTTTCTACTTGTGCTGCGATGTCCTGCGGATTCTTGATTTCATATCCTTACCCTCTCCCGTCCTGTGCTTATAATAAGCATAGACCATCTAAGTAACAACATTGACCCACCTTGCCCACGACTCACGTTCCGAAAACTCTGGCTCTGATAGACAAACCCCTCATCACCTTCGCTGAATATAGATAAGCTTAATGACTCTTTCTAACCTATGCTAGCCCTGACAGATCATCACATGCCCGCCCCTGTATCCTCTGGTGGCATTCCATACCGAAATTCGATCTGTCCGTCCGCCTTGAGAAGGGAATAGCAGAGAAAGCACTTTGGGGATCAGGCTGCGCCGACCGCGTCATGGATAGAGTTCACCGTGTGATATATCCGACGCAACCCCTCAGGCTTTGTCCTTTAGCTCTGAAGGAAGCCTGCCCTGAAAGTCGTTCGGCTATCCCACTTGTAGCCGTACCCCCCCGCCACGATTGACCTCTCTTTTGACCCCCTTTTCCACGAAGGCTGTTTACCTCAGCTGATGTCGTTAGAAATCTGTTTAAAGTCCAGTCAACACTTCCCGTCTTATGACTTAGCTTATGGACTTCAGGTGTAGTCCGGGATGTTAACATTCGGCCAGGAGTTCCCCCCCTCCTATTCTGTGCACAGTGGAAAAGCCGGACTTGGCGGCAGATTGTCAACACGTACTTTTTGGGCTGGCCTCCAACGGTTATGCATTACGATGTGGTGTCCAAAACAGGCCTGTTCCTCCCCCCGTGGGGCGGATCTGTTGCCTTTAACTACCCCAGATGTTTTTGCACGTGATAATCTTTGTTAGCTGATTCGGGTGAAACCATCGCCAGGGACCTCCCAAAAGGGCATGGGGGGGTTCGTCCCTTGTTTCGAAAACAACCCCCTCTATGGCTCCTGCATTCCCCAAAGAGTCGCAGTATAATTCTGGTCTCACAGGCCAGCACCCAGCCGCAACTGGCTTCCCGAATGTACAGATCCCTCTCTCCAGTTTTACCGGCGGTCAAGGTGGAAGTCTATATGATGGCACTTGTGCTCTGGACGAGCCCCGTTAATCGGCCTGGGTTATCTATGGACCAGCTTAAAACTAATAGATTAAGGAATCCCCGCCCATTATTTGGAAAGGCCTGTCAGGGCACGGCGTTTCCTGAGAGGGTTAAGCCGGCCCCCAACAATTTCTGCCCATACCCCCCCTGAACCTATGCAAAACCAAAATTGCGTGAGTATTTATGCTCTAAGACAGCAGAACCTACCTGAGGCCCTCAGCACTATAACAGTGAAGCTTTCGAAACCCAAGCGTACACATAGGCTCAGTTTCTCAAACCTCTAACCAAAGTCCGTTCCGGGCGTTTTGGGCCATCAAATGTGCAGAAGAGTATCTTTAGGTCCAGCCGTTCAACATCGTCCCCCTCCCTGTGATGTAGAAGGTAGAGGATTCTCTAGCCCCCAACTACATCGCTCTCTTAGCCAGTCGAAAAATTCAAAGAATTAAAGTGCTTAGAAGTTGGAAAAAAATATAAAAGAAGTTTGAGCTATGGGTGGTTCAAAGGTTAGAAATTAAATACCCAAGCTTTACCATAGTGGGCCCCCAGCCTTGAATTGAACTTAATCTACCCCCTTAATGAGCCTACAACTCTCCTTCTGCCCGAAATGAGCATTTACTCATAGGTTTTCACCCCTCATTTTAGTCGTTACTCCCTAGAGTAGAGCCCGTCTGGTGTTTCCCCCCCTCCGAACGGGAACCAAGGAGAAATGATCCCTTAGTTCTATGGAAACCCAGCCGTTCTTATAGTCCGTGAACGGGGGCTATCATTGTAGGCCACCTGGACAGAGAACCTCTTGAAGACTGCCTCAGCCACTAGTGGACAGGCGTCCAGCGACGAGAAGTCTTTTATTCCGCTCCAGGCGGGCTTTTTTTTTCTCACAGTGATCAACCAGAGGCGGCAACGACCCCATTTCTTTTTCTTTTCACCAGTCTTGTCCGATAGGGATGAACGGCTCCGGTTGCCCGTCAATGCCCGTACCCCAGCTACTTATTGAGTTACCGATGGTGTTGACGTCTTTGATCGTGTGAACTCCCACGTGCAGAGGCGCTCCCAACAAAGATTAGCATTCGGATATACTCAGATCCAAGGAAAGACCTTGACTTCACTCTGGTCCTCTCCGAGCTTCACCGGGGTAAGCCTAGAAACCGTACGTGAAAGGATAGGCGCGGCGAATAGGCCTCTCTAAAACCCCTTGAAGAGCTAGTGGGCTCTTCCCCTTAGCTAAATCGCCAATATGAAGCAGGATAGTAATTATGAAGGGTGTTTTTTTACCCGGATTGTTCCCCGAGCACGTAACCTCCCCAGCGAACCCCCCCCGTAAGGCGAGTGTTGATCGTGAAATTCTGATTGAACCTTCTTTCCCCCCTTGCGGTAACTTCGTCCCCTCACTCCGAGTGTCTTGCTATGGGGGGATTAGTACTGAATAAGGTTTGGAATCCGCTGAATGGACTTTTCGGAGGCGCTTTAGTTTTAACTTTGACTCTCGAGCACACCCCACCTCTTCATAATTTTCGAACACCTGAAGGCCGCTTACCTTTTCCTACAGGTTGCGCTTCTCCGTTTGACAATTATCACCCCCCCAAGCGTTTCCACTATGTACTCGAGGGATCCCGATGATTCCTGAGCAATGTTCTGCCCAAGACCCCCCGCCTGGTGATCTATCTCTCTGCTGGTGAAGCAGTCCTGAAAGCAATACCGCGACAACGTCATTCTTTGGTAGTTCGATGAACTAAGACGAAGGCCACCGACTTTTTTTAGAGACTCGTCTTTTCTTCAGGTTCTTTGGCTTTCCCCACGAAAGAGCGGCCGACGATTTCCCATCGGGATGGGCAGCTCCCAAAGTAGGCAATCCCACCAAGCGTTTTCCACCTCCCCCTTTTCTGCGTTACCCGTTGATGATTTGTAAGGATCCGTTGGTTGTAGCTGAGACTTTGTTCGTGCGGGAATATAGGTTCTCCGTTACCGAAATCTTATTAGTTTCAACCCACGTTTTCCCTGTTTCCCTTTAGATACCGAGCATGCATAGATTCGAATACCACTGTCTACAGAGAACAAAACATGTTTCCAGTCATGAAGGCCTCAGTTCGCGTTTGGCTGCTCACTTGCTGGAAGAGTGGCTGTTCAGTTTCTTGTCCCGGGTGACCAATCTTATTAGACATAAGAAGATTTTGAATCTCTCATTCCATTCGTAACATTCTTATGTCTATAAGATAATCCATGAACTGCTCACCTCCGTCGAGGGATTATCTTAAACGTCATGATCTACATGGTTGGAAAAGGGTCATTTCACCCTGAGCGATCCCATAAGCGCTAGACCTCCCCGCCGTCGCCTCCCCATGTCGTAGAAAACCTTTCGCGCTTGCAAGAACCTGACGATGACATCTTTTTTCCTAAATCTATAGAGAACTCTCCCTCTCGGAAGAAGCTACCCGCTCAGGTTTCCTCGATAATAGCCGAGAGCTAGTCCCTCTTCCCCCATGTTTTAGAAAGAAACATGCCCCACTCGAGCCTATCCAACCAGGACTCTTTACTCGAGGCCACTGACGGTGACCATGCTCTAAAGAGCACCGACACCCCCTTCCACCCCCACGGTCTCCCCCCTCCATCGGAGGTGAAGTCTCTGCACCCCGTTTCCTTGTCGTTACACGGTTCACAGAATTGCAAGCAATCCTCGTCTGGAGTGACCCTTGGAGTATCAGCACGTATGACCCTTCGACCACCTCTGTGGGAGCGAGATCAGATCAGTATGGGGCGATGCCTGACGGAGAAAGCTCTGCACTTGAGTCCCAAAAGCCACGACTCCCAGCCCCCCTCCCCTATATTAACCTCCGCCCCCCCCACCCCACCCCCAGAAAGCCCGGATGATGAAGACGTATTCCAGTGTGCTTCGCACGAGACTCTCACTTGGAGAACAAGACGACTTTGTTTTGTTATGAACTACCTGTACCCCCCGTATTGTTCTTACTAGAATAAACCTCGCACTGGACTGGAGTGAGCTTGGGTCCAAGATTCCAGCGCCACTGCCGTACGACCCTTCTTCCTCTACCCCTTCCCCTCCCTTCCCCCCCCCTTCCCACTCCCCCCACACATTCCAACCCATATTACCCTCACCCTCCCCCCCTCATCCCACCTCCCACGCTCCCCCACTACTTCCCCCACCCCACACCCTTCACTTAGTAATCCTCCCTTTACCTTCTCTTCTCCTACCAAGGACAAAAAAGTAGAGGACATACGCGTTTACCCGAAGCTACGCTGAGTTCGAGCAGGTTCCTTGATAATATCCCTGGCAGAAGACTATGCCAAGATGATCTAATACCCCTCTCAAAAAGGAACCTATGCTCAGGTGCCCCACCTTTTAGCCAACAGCCAATCAGGCTATAAACCTCCGCCTCTGCCAGAGTTACTTGATCACTTCAGGACCGGCATTCAGTTTATAGCAGAAAATCCTGGAACCGCATAGAGCAGGGGGCTTCGCTTATTGTTCCAACCTGGTTCGCTCGTCCGAGTTTGGGTCTCCTCCCATCGCCGGTTTGATTTACAATGACTGGTCCACCCTTTGCGTTCTTGTCCTTGTCACCTCGCCTGCCCGTTGGTCGCAGGTTTTTTCTTTGAGTCTTGTTCAGACGCTAGCTGAGTTCCTACGTTCACAAAACCCGTTGCCAACCAAGGAGGTAGAACTTTACCCCCCCCCCCCAAGAGTCAGTCTCCCGCCTCGTGAAATTCTTTCGACCCTGATATCTCCCTTTCTCCAGAATTCTAACACGGTCTACACCGAGGGGATTCCCTTTCCCAGATACCCAGGCCAACGCAACCGTCCCCCCTTACCCTCTTTAGCCCCAAAAGTGACCCCCCGCGAAGATACCCCCCAGATGTCCCTACTGATTTTCCCCGTGATGGACCTTCTTCCGGTTGCTTACCACCTGGGATCCAGAGAGATCACTTGGATCGTACGTTTCCCCACAGATCCTTTTTTGTTGCCCCCCCTTTTACTCACGACCCTTTCCTCATCTTTAGTTAAAGCCGAAACGAACTGATCGCAGAACCCCGATGGTTCCCATTAATCAGCCCCACGGCCTGACCGAGGCCCCCCAACTACTAAGTGCTTTTCAGAGAGTGGTTTCTCTATTCCCCGCTGCAAAAAGCCTCGGGCTCGTTTGCCTTTCTTCAGTCCGCTGGTTCCTTAGATGGAAAGCCCCCCCCCAACTAAACTCACGGCCCGAAGGCAGTCTAGAGAACCCTGTCCCCTTCTATGACCAAAGACCCCCCAAAATGTGGTATTGCGTAGCTGTTTTCCTGATGACCACGACTCAGTTATTTGACCGAATTCGGGTTCTGCCCGGCAAAGTGAGCAGATCGCCGACTCCAAACATCCTCCATTGCCACCGATCAAGCGGCGCCTTGAGTTGACTCCCTGCTGTGCGAACCAGGAATGACCTATTTTTTAGGTCCTTCTTCCAACACTTCGGGTATGAGCATCAACCATAATCAAATAGAAAAGTCACTTCGTTTACTTTGCACCATGCTGCGTTCTAGAATCCCCTTTTTTACCCAATCGCTGCAGGAGAGGATTCCGATGGACCGGCCATCCGCCCGTTTTGGTCATGTCCCGTCAACGAAACCCCCTTCGAGTAAGCGTCTTCTTATGGCCACAAACGAGGACCTCACCCGTTCTTCTCTCAGCCTTAGCTTCCTTTTGCGCATGGCTCGCTGACCCCCAGCCTTAATTCCCTCAAAAGATTGAGTGAAAGGACCCCCCCTATTCTCTCGCCTGAAACCCAATCCCCCACGACAGTCAACCTTTAAATCTGCTTTCTGAAGAGATGAGAGGACCCTGGCGTTCAAGGACGGAATTTTCCCCGAGGGGTTTCGCAGTCCTGGTGTGGTGGGGGGGGGGGTGTTGGTGGGGGGGGGTGTGTTTGTTTTTACTGGAGGAGCTGTAACCAGCACTAACCCTCCCCCCCTTAACATATACGCTCCAGACTTCTGCAGAGGTCGCCCCACGCCAAATAACCCTTCCGCGGTGGTACCGAGCGGCGCTGATGTGCGACGAAACCTTGGTCACTCCATCCTCTTTGTCCATGTCCCCCCCCCGCTCCACTGATAACATCCCCTCGGCGCGCGTGTCACAGAAACGTCTCGGCGTTTATCTGGAAGAGGAATCAAAGGTGGATGTCATTCACTTCGCAAATATCCCGGTTTGGCCCCTTGGAACCCCCAACCCTTTCCACATTGACAGGATGGATTTTTCAGAAAACCCTTCCTCTAATAAAAGCAAAGAGTTCCCCCCCCCCAGGGCCGTCTAGAGTACCTCCTGATTCCACATACCCAGAAGGATCCTCCCCTTCCTCCCTCCTCAGGAACATTTTCCTTTTAGAACCGAGGGCGTTTCGGCCCTTACTGACATGTTTAGCCCTCCTCAGTCTCTTAATAGGATGGACTAGAGGTAGACTTTGTGCGGAAACTCTTCATTCCGCGGCTGTCCCTAAAATGGAAATCAGAGAAGCTCCACTAACCCCCCCATCCCCCCCTATCCCCCCCGTCTCTGAGGAGTGTTACTTGATAAAAATTTCATTTTCGTTCCCAGTAGGTCATCATCCGTATATTTTTTCTGCTCTGAGGAACGAGATCCTGAGACAGGCCTGTTCTTTTCCTGAGACATTTTGTACCTGGACCCTTTTGATAGTGGAATACTAATTTCCTGAGTCTTTCCCCTCGACACTCAACCCGGCCCGCACCTACTCCAGCCCGCTTTCCCTTTTTGTATATGACCAACCCCGTTGCTGGCCCCGATGCTTCCAGCTGGGATAAAAGGGGGAGGATTTCTCTATCGGGCGTGTTTCTCGCTGTTAAACACTCCTCCCCTCTTGCTCCCTGCTCCCTCCCCTCTTCCTTCCCCCTCTCTTCCCTTGTCCACACGCCCTGTCCTTTCCTCTTCCTACGCATTCAATCCACCTTCCTTTAGCTCCACCCTTTGTCCTAAAAATACCCCCAAAGCCCACCGTCTCCCTTTTCCGTGTGGATAACAAGGGGACTCCGGGCCTATGTTAGCTCCTCCAAGTCACCATTTAGTCATGAGGGTCCCTCCTCATCCAGTCTCTCCCCGCTAAGAAAGAAGTTCCCAGGTTTTCTCGCTTTTATAGCCTCTTTTTTACTAGTACCAATGATCCGTCTGAACGGCCTTCCCTAGATCGTGTCTATTCTGGTAGATTCCCCCCCCCCCAATGGCTTTGGCGTGATTTCCATTACCCATACAGTTCCCAAGGAAGCTTGATGCCCCCCTTGCTGTCAAGATGCAGCCTCATTCGGTTCCAACTCAGGTCCCAAACTGTACAGCGAAAGTCTTGCTCGATTCCGTTTGCCCTCTATGGCTTCTTGATGGCCGTCTCCGATACGTACTCCGCCCTTTGGTTTCATTTCACACTATTCCCCTATCCTCCCCCCTGAATGCCCCCCCTAAACTTTGATTTCAGAAGAATCCTCTTTTTGTTTCACAACCACACGCCGCCCCTCGTCGACTGATCTAAACTCCTTCATGGGTCTTTGGTAAAAAACCGCCCCCTGTTACCGAGTAAAGGAATTGGGCAATGCGAAACAACCCACCGAGTCCCGGAGATTGTTTCGAGTAACCGCTCAAGAATCGACACTTTCCTCTCTCCAGCCAGGCGACTGGCCCCAACTATCAGAGTGTCCCTGAGTTTCCTTCTCTCTCTTGCCTCAAATGAGTCCACTGATGCCATTACCAGATCTGATAACAAACCCCCAACCCCCCCCCCCACAAACCACCCACACCCAACCCCCCCCCCCCGCGCTTTGCGATGGCCCATCCCCCAAAATGGTTCGAATTTACCCCTTAGGGGGGTACAATCTATGAGCCCAAAATCGTGTTGTGTGACTATAGAGAAGGTAGCCCCTTTCCTTGCACTGTAGGGAGAGGACTAGGCTCACCAACCCCCCCGCCCCTGTTGGTTCTTCGACGAGACCCCCGAGGCAGATATTGATCCTGTGCGCTGGCAAACCTTGGCCCTAATTTCCCAGTCTCCGACCGGCCCGGGCCATGGAGAGGGCCGTTCCTCACCAGACCTGGCTACCCTTGCTTCTGTCGTCTGTGCTCGCACCGCTTTACTCAGCATGCGTATCCCTCGTCTGTTGACCATGCTTTTTATGCCTTTCCTTATCTTAAGATTTTCCCCCTTCTGGCTTGCGAGGTCCCTTATGAGACTGAGCGAG
>Ga0179591_1296083_pt1 | contig 10199 bp, 14 predicted proteins | sample CZOMad2_1_08_16f_FD_182891 | JGI IMG/M metagenome (GOLD analysis project Ga0179591, IMG submission 182891) | Vadose zone soil fungal communities from Angelo Coast Range Reserve, California, USA - CZOMad2_1_08_16fungal (PacBio error correction) | ecosystem: Environmental > Terrestrial > Soil >... | reverse complement strand
GCGCCGTTTTGGGCCGGTTGAGATAAATAAGTACATTTCCCCTTCCATGACCGATTTCTTGCCCCCGTCTTGGAATTAACCTTGGTGGGGGATCCCAACTCCCCCCAATCCTTTGATTTGTTGTGGTTTTTCTTTCTGATATGACTCTTTCCCCCTCCTCTTTTGTTTTTGGTTTCTCTGACGCTTCCCCTTTCCACTCAGGCTGGTTTGTTTGACCCGGTCCTGATCCCGGTCATAACATACCTGCGAGTATACTTATTGTTCCCCCCCCTCCAAAAAAGTCCTTTCTTTGCGAAAACGGGATCCACCGCCATGCCTGTGGATCACCTTCCCCCTCCCCCAGAGGTTCCCTCTTCATGTCAAGGCAAACAGTTGGCTTCCCCTTTTTTTTCCCTGCGGACCCCCCTTTAAGGTTTCATAGTGCCGGTTTTATCCAAAACTGGTTACCTTCTCTTGATGTTATTATTCCAAACTTCCAGGGGCCCCGACGCCGTCTACTGGCTCTTTTCTCGGCTTCCTTTCTTTTGCGAATAGTGCTTTTCCCAACCCAGGTGTACATTTTCCGACACCCTGGAATGTTGCCGTGTTTCGGGGTTTTTTTGCCAGGGAGCACTTTTCCCCCCCACCAAGCTTGAGCTCTTCCTTCTACCTATCCTCGGGATGTCAGTAGATGATGGGCCGCTTTTGCTTTCCCCTTTGAGATGTTTGTCTTCCTCTAACATGTTGCGGAATTTTCCCCCCCCCACGGCTTCCTTTCCCTGGTCCCCTTGAGTCCTAGACCTACTTTTTCGGTCTGGGTTGGTTTTCGTGTTATACAATAGATTTACCCCCCCCCCCCCCCCCCCGCTCGCTTTTTTTACCCCTCAACCGGCCAGGCCCCCCAAAACCTTGGTGTCCAGACCACGTAATCGTTTCCCCACTCCTTTCTTTCCCTTCAACACTGTGTTTCTTTTCATTCCTCCCCCCCCGGTGCTTCCGTGACGTGACTTTCACAACCCCCAACCCTTTCGAACTTTTTGGCGAGTCCCTTTTCACGCCTGACCCCTCATAGGTTTTGGTTTTCCTTTCCCCCAATTTCCTTACTTACTGGTCTTTTTCCCCCAAAGGGATCTTCAATCCCCCTTGACAACTGCTTTCTGATGTTGCGTATGGCAATCACACTTTAATTATTGTTCTCCAGCCCCTTTGTCCTATGTGTGTAAACTCCCAGAACTGATCTCGTACTGATCCCGTCCTTGGACCTCCCTTCACTTTTTAACATATTCACGCACTGTTTCCCCCCGTGACCACATCAAACCTCCTTTCATTTTGTCACACGTTTTGTGTTTTTTCGAATTCCTCGTGCCGCCTTTCCAACAAACCAAGCCAGACCCCTTTTTCGACCCTTTTTTTTTTTTTCCGTTTGGCCGCGGCGTTTCGCAACATTTCCCCCCTGGGTCCCCTGAACCCCTCTTCCGTTTGATTTTTTCAGGGCATATGCCTTTTTTTCCTCTGACAACCCTGATTTTTTTTCTCATTGTAGCGTTGTACTTTTCATTTTTTCCTAGATCCCATCCCCGTGTTCCTTTCCTGGCACTTTAAAAGAAAAATTTCTTTTTCTTCTGCACATCTTCTTTTCCCCCTCCAATTATACCCCCCTTTCTTGGTCCAGTCCCTTCCTTTTTCTTGTCTATATGTACAACCTTGTTTCATATACTTCTCTTCTCCTTTTTCCCAGTCTTATTTTTTCTCTTCCTTTGTCTTAGGTCTTTTTCTGGCACATTGAGCTTTTCCATCCTAACTTTTCATCTTCACCTATAATCATAGGCCCCCTTTTTTCACCTGATTCTTTCTCAAAAACTTTTCTCCTGCACTTTCAGCTCCTTTTCCCTTTCCACCCAACCACAACAATAACGTGAGGACCCTCTTGTCACACATTGGACCCCCCCCCTAAACTTCTCTCTGAGCGTTTTTCTCCCTGCAAATTTTCAAGTTTTTGTTCTGTAATTTCTTCCCTTATTGTTTCACTTTAGACAGGGTGCTTCGGAAAGCGCCATTCCTTTCTCGTTTTACTCCTCCTTGGGTTTGCAGAGATTACCCATTTTTCTATTGGTTCTCTCAACCAAGTAGGTCGCCCTTAAAAAAACCTTTCCTTCCTCCTTCACACTTCTTTTTCCTCTGGTCCCCCGCGGTTCTTGCCTTCTTTTGCGTTTCCCCTTCATCATTGCCCCACGGTATTTAATTTTCATGGTTTTGGTCCTCTTCGACTGGAATTGACCCTCTTCAATGGATTTTTCGTCGTTGTACCACCTTTCTTTAGCTTCCCCCTTGGTTATGGGAATACGTTCCTTTTTTACAACTTTCTTTTTTTAACCACACCCTTCCATCTTTACGTCCCAAAATTAAGACCATTTCCAACCCCCAACAACGATCTAACCAAGCTTATTGACTTTCGCTACCATCGTTTTTACACTTCTTGTTCCTAAATTATATAATTTTTTCCCAACAAAGTCCGTTTTTTAAAATTTTTTTTTTTCTTTTTCCTCAAATTTTTTTAAATGACAATTCTCCATTTTTTGCGACCCAGACATATACTAGTGAGTTTTTTACATATTTCTTTGTACCCCCCTCTTACACATTAGACCCTTCTCTTCTTGTGTTCCACTACCCCAAAAAGCCCCTTTCGCCATTTTTAAGTGGACCCCCTCTGTTATAGTTATGTTTTCCCCTTTTTTCCTCTTTTAGAAAACCCCTACCCTTCGACGTTATTTCCTGCTTCGTGGGTCAACCTTTGTCTGGGGCGTTTGTGGGCCGGATGGCGATCGTTTGCCCTCAAGTGTTATTGCCCTAACTGGTTTTGCCTCAATCAACGTAGTCCCTTTCTTGTCGTTGTATTTGTAGGTCCTCTTATTTACCTCCACATGAAGGGTTTCTTCCTCTCATAACCCTTTTGGTGGGGTATGATACGGGTCCACTCTTCTTCCTAATTCATCACCATTCTTTTGCCTAACGGCGGTGTCTTTTTCAGAACCCTTGATATACCACTTTTTTTTTTTTCTCTTTGTGTTTTCCTACCCAGTTCAGAACTGTCAGTACTCTAAGGACCTGCTTCCCAATATCCGCTTTTCCCACGTGACTTCCGTAGGATTTGAGTACTGGTTCTATTCCCGTCTTTTTGACCCTCCAACTTATCGCATTTTTTCCAATTGTTTGGGTCTTTTTTATCCACTCCTGATACATGCCGTTCCTAATTACCAGTTGCTGTCAATAGTTTTCGGTTTATTCCCGTCCGCTTTTCCGTTCCCCCCCCCCCCCTTCTAGTTTTGTTGGTTTTCCCGATTTCGGTAAATCCTAATTAATCCCTTAGCCGTTAAAGCTATGATAACACCCGTTACAGTGTTTTCTTTGAAGCACATTTCCTAAGATTTTCCTCAGGGGTTTACTTTTTCCCTTCCTACCTTATCTACCCTGGGATGAGATCTCTCCCCCCTGGTGCCCCCCCCAGGGTGAACTAGGCCTTGAGTACCATCTGTTCCTTTCCCTCGATTGGTGTTCTGTTTGCAATTTTTTTCCCGGATAAACGACCCTTACCTCCTCTCCACCCCTTCCCATCCCCGACCCGCGTCCCCCCCTACCCCCCCCCCGCCCTTCCCCCTCCTCTTTTTCTTCCTGCAAGGGTGTGTTTTTTCAGAAGCGACCTTTTCTAGCCCTTTACTTTAGGCCTACGCAGTATGTACCCGCTGCATTTTTTCCCCCCCGATACTTCGATTTTTTTGAGGATACTTTTTCTCCCCAATCAGTCTTTTTCCTCAAAAGTTTTCTAATTAATCTCGTTCAGCTGGGTCCTGAGGGGGCCTTCTTTCCCCATTTGGAAAAAACTTTCCGTTTTTTTTGGATGTTTGCCCCCTTTTTTGACCGCCAACGTGTTGGTGCGGTTGCATTCCAGCCGAGGGACGTTTTTTTTCCCTGTAATTTTCTAGTTTGATCCAAATGTTCGTCCCTGGGTGTGATGTACGTTTTCATCTCGCCGTTTTCGTCTTTGGCCTCCCTAAAATAACTTTTTTCCCTGGTAAGGGCCGGGTCCTAGTGTGGTAGCCAGTCTCCGTTTTTTTTTTCTCTCAAGCTTATGGTTGCTAGGCGGCTTATCTCTCATTTTCCTACTCCCCTTTTCTTTTTTTTTTTGATCTTCCCCCCGCTCGAACACCCCCCCGGGTGAAGGGAGTTTTCACCACTTTTCCCCTAGATGGCCTTTCGGGGACGGCCCCATTGCATTTTTGTCTTCCATTACGTTTCCCGCTACGATTTTCTTTCTACAACTCCCCTGTTTAACCATGGACCTACACTGTTTTTTTAGGTGAACCTTGCCGTTCCCCACATTTTGCGGGTTTCCAGTCCTTTCGCCTGGATTCAAGACAACAAACTGTTTCCTCTTCTCTTCGCTACCCCCGCTCACGGTTTTTTTTTTATGTTTTCCCTTTAAATCCTACATTCACAGCGATGTCCTTATCTTATTTCTTGACCTCCCCTTTTCGAAGGCATTATAAGTTTTTTTTGAGTCTCAACCGCTATGGCCCGAGGCCCCTTGGCAAGCCCCCAGGGTACAATAGAGACCCCCCCTCCCCTCAAAAAGTCTTTTTTTTTCCAAGAGGCCCCTTCCCTTTCTTCCCCCAGGTAAAAAGGTTTTAGTTTTTTCCCAAGCCGTATACCTCTTAAGGCTTTTTCGTCCCCCTGTAGAAGTTCAGCCTTTTTTTGGTGGGTGACCTCCCAGTTGGAGGTCTCCCCGTTGGACTTTTTTGAGTTTCGTGTTTTTTTCCGTACACCTGAGTTGTATGCTCCCGCGCTAAGTTTGTTATATATTCCTTTTTTCCCCCCGTTTCCGTTATTCCCTACCGTCACACGACCAACAAAATCTTTTGCTGCTTTCCCAGCCCTATTCCTACTTCGTTGTTCTCCCCACCCACCTTTTTGAGTCCCCTTCCCCTTTCTCTTTTGCCTTCGGCCCCAAAAGGACCCCCCCCATTCGTGCGATACTTTTAGTCATATGACCTCCGCGTCAATTCCCCACGGTACCTTCCTCCACCTCAGTTTTTTTGTACACCCAACTGTCTTCGCCTCCATTTGTGGGTGGTCACCGGACCGCAGTAGTTTCCTTCTTGGAACCCTCCTCTTATATGGTTTTCCCCCCCGCTACCGAGGGTGCCGACTTTTCAAACTTACCCTTTTAACCTCTCCTTTTTTTTTTAAGATAACCGTGGTTCCCCCCTCCCCCCCGTGGTGGTACTTCCTTCAACCTCCCTTCTGTTTCTTTCCATACACCCACCTCCTGGTCTTTCCTGTCGGGTTTTTTTTGATTCTCCTTCTCCACCTTACCTCCTCAACCCCCCCCGAGACATTTTGCACATTCTGGTGCGCGGGGTTTTTCGCCCCCACCCCGCTTACAGTACGCTACCTTTCCCGCACAACTTGGCGGAGGACTTATTTTTCCCTCCTCAGATTTTTACTCGACCTTGCGTAAAAGTTTTTTTGTCGCCTCGTGGCACTCTGATCTCCCCCCCTAAAATCGTGTCTGGTTTGAACTCCAACAGTATTCCCCTTGGTATGACAAATCTTCTTTCCCTCCCAATGTTAACACCACTTAACTTTGTCCCCCTTTATATTTAGGAAACTAGTCCTCTCTGTAAATTGGTTTTCTACGTTTTATATTTAAGTTTTCCTTCTTTTTCTTTTTTATCTTAGTCACCACTGAATCCTTTTGTCCCTGATTCCTCAGTAATTTTTCCACTCCCCACTATACTACCCTATGCCAATGCTTATCCTTTTCCATACTCCCTTCCCCGTCCTTCCCGTTTTTATAAGTTAATTTCAATTTTCCTCCCAAAACCAAAAATAACTGAGTAAAAAGAATTGCCCACCCTCTTTGCCATTGGCAATTCTATGTTGCGTTTTTTTATCCTGTGTAAGCCCTCCCCTAAAGTTGTTGCGATTTCAAACTTTAGTAGTCTCTGTTTCATTGTTTAGATTTTTTCAACTTTTCCCTCCTCCTGTTGTTGAGACTCCCTCCCCCCGTTCCAGGTCAATTTTTTCTCACTCTTTTTTTTTGGACTTAACACTTCCTTAAAATAATCACCTGCACCCCCCTTTCTTTTTTTTTTCTAAACCCTCCCCCAGTGTCCTTTTCCCGATTCAGTCTACGGGATTAACTTTGTTCTTTTTTTTCTGTTTTTTTGGTTCCATTGGCAACTTACCCCCTTCTCCTGATTTTTGTCATTTTTTGTTTCATGTCCCTCCCAGTCTTCTTCCCCGGAGGGAAGACAGGAAGCTTTTTTTCGGGCTGGACAGTATAAAAAGTTCCTTTAAAATTTCGAATCCTTCTTGCCAAGCCCGGGGTGTCGTACATGCGACCACCACTTTCCCTTCCTAAACACTAGCCTCTCTTTTCCAAATTAGGCATCCCCCTTTCAGTTCCTAAAATCTTACTTCCCCCACCTTTATTTCGCCTGTTCCCTCCATTTTATTTATTTTTCCTACTTCATGAAACCCGTTTTTATTTTCCCTTGGTTTTAACAATAATACGCTTTTTTATAGTGTTGCTTTTCTTGACCCCCTTGCCAACCGCCCCCCCCCTCATAACCCCTAGAGAACAAACCCTTTTTTTTCCGCTGTACAAATTTATCAAATTTCTAAGCCCCCGATTGTCAATTTGGCACCCGTATAGTAGTTTTTTATGTAACTTTGTTTTCCCCCCGAACCCCCCTTTCTTGTCTTGGTGGCTGTTGACTCCTGGGTTTACTTCAACGTTTTGCTTTCGTGCCGCCAAACACGTTCCCCATTCACGTTTGTCTGTTTCGTTCTCTTTTTTTTTGTTCCGAGATTCCCACCCCCTCCGGTGGGGGTGTCTCCTCCCAGTATGCCATTGTCAAGTTTGCCTATAGTCTCGCCAGCCCTCGATGTTTGCTGGTCTTTTAATTACTTGATGCTTTTTTTTCTTTGTTCGGTTTGTTTTTAGGTGGGACTGGCGTTTTATTTCATCGGTGGATGGGTGGGCAGATTTTTTTGTAAAGGGGTTTTTGGAGGATGTGAGGTCCTAATCTGCCCTGCGTGGTCCCTCAGCACTCGCCCCCGCCCTCCTGTTTGCAGGTGCGTGTTTTGGATTGTCTCCTGGTGCTGTGAGCGAGATATCGGATCATTTGCTTTGGCGAGCCTGGTCATCCGTCTAGTTCTTTCTTGGGAGGGTCTTGGGGGGAGTCTGAGTCTATGTATTGGTAGTGTTGTTCTGGGTGGGGGGTTGGTTCCCCTTTGGTCGGTTCTTTCTGATTTTTTTGTTTTAGTTTAGCGGCGTTTTATGGATGGCCTGTGTGGTCTGGTTAGTTGCCCGATGGTGGGAGTTTTTGTGTTTATGCCCTGGTGATTCTCGGACCTCAGGCCACTTCCTCTATGGCCGTGGATGCTGGGGTGTTCCTGTTCTCTTCTTTTAGGTTTTATCTTTCCCTGGTAGTTTGTGAGGAGGTTTTGTTGGTCTTTTGTAAGGGGGCGTTGGTTGGCTGTTTCTGGTTCTTTGGATTTTTTTCTTGGTTTTCTTTACATATTTTCTGTTGTCCCATAAGCGTCTTCTTCAGGTCTTTCCGCCAGGGGACTAAAATTCCCGTTTTTCCCTACCCACGTCAAGTATCATTTTAGTTCTGTGTTCCTGTGAGGTCTGTTTTCTAAGGTAGCCAGCCTGAAAATGTGTTTTTTAAGCCGTAATAAGTGCCCTCCGCCTTTTTCCTTTAATATTTATTTGGGGGGACAATGTTTTTTGAAGTTAGTGTCTTAAAGCAACACCCTGATTTGTTTTTTTTTTCTTTTCCGGTTCCCCCCCTTTTCCTCCCTTCTCTTTTCCGCTTTGATAAAAACTTTTCGTATCAGTGTTCTCCTCTTAATAACCGGGTTTCGTCGGGCCGGTCAGAAAGGGACCCTAAGTATTTATGCCCCCTTTATGGTTTATTTACCTTCCCTCTTCACCACAGTGCGGACCATTTGTCGTCCCTAGCGGCCTTCTATTTACCCTCGTGTTTTTTCTTTTTGCACTCCCAGTTTTCAATTCGTCTTTTGGTGAACTGGGCTTCCCCCCCGTGAGCCCCCATGGGTTTTTCCCAGGTCTGTACAATGGCTTTCCCTCCCGATTTCTTCCCTAGTTTGGTATCCCCTCGGCCCCCTCTAAGGATTTTGCGTTTCCCCCCCTTTTCAACGAAGTTGGCTACCTTCGCAATGCGTTTTGGGACGCCCATTTTTTGTCCTTGGCCGACCCCCCCCGTGGGGGGTGACCTCCGTAGCCAGTTGTGGACCCCAAACCGGGGGTTCTTTTTCTGCGCTTTTTTGAAAGTTTTTTCAGTTCGTGGCGTTCTTCTCTTTCACAAATGAGGTACACCCCTTTTGGATTTCGGTTATACCCCCCTTCCTTTTCGCCTCTCCCCTTTTGCCCTGGGGGTTTTGGCTTCCCCTCGCAAAGGGAGTGTTTACGTTCTGGATGTTGCTCCAGTTACCTTGGTGTTTTGGGGAGTCCCCACTTCTTGGCGTGTGTAATTCTCTTCTTTCCTCTTCCTCCCCCTCTCCTCCCATCTTTTCTTTGAGTCTCTATGCCCCCCAAGCCTCGCCTCCAGGCTGGTTGCGGGGAAGATCCCCCCCCCTCCCCTCCCTATTGACCGAGTTTTTTTGCCTCTTCCCTTATTTCATGATGGCGCTACCGCGTGGGGTTCCAAACCTTTTTTTTTATACAACCCCCCCCCCCCCCCCCCCAGGGTCCCCATGTTTGAACGAAACTGGTTTTTTGGCCCCTCCGCTGCTTGAACCCTTTTTTTCGTCGCCTTCATCCCCCGCCCCCCCCTACGTAGAGTTTTTCTGGCACAACCCCCAAATCAAGGTGTGGTTTGTGCACTTTTCAATTCGTTCCCTGGGGTCACCTCGAGTAGTCTTTGAATCCGCCCCGATAGTTTTGGCGAGTTTGACTCTCGACCCCATTTTTCTTGCATTTCCCTCTCCCCGGCCAACAGGTGTACTCTAGCTCAAAAGTGCCTTGTCCAAGTGGATCTTTTTTTGTCGGTCCCAACTTTATTGAAGCGGTTTTTTCCCCCAAACCTTTGGCGATCACTTCCTTTTCTCCAAGGTCTCTTCCTCATTTTGGACCGGCCCGGGGTCTGTGGGTCTTTAAAGCACATTTGCCCGTCCTTTTTCCTTGCTTGGCTGTCTTTTCCCCCTGATTAAGCCGGGGCCCTTTTTCTGCAATAGATTACCGTCCTTTTTTCCCGTTTCCACTATTCTTTCCGACGCCAAAAAAAATTGGTTTTGCTCCCAGCATACGTCTCCCCTTACTAGTCCCCCTCCAATGGTTTCGTGGCGGATATTCCTGGATGGTCGGTGGCCCCCCCCCCATTCGTTAGGTGGTGCTGACTCCCGACTTATCTTCTTTCCCTCCGAACAAAGTCCCTACTTACTCAACAAGTTTGGTTTTCTGTGTCTAACTGTTCTTCCCAACTGTCAAACTTTTCCCTAGTTTCGTATTTAACCCCTATTTATTCGGGAATTATTGTTCTCCGCGTCCCCCTGGACAGGACCGTTTACGCAGGTACTTATTCCTGGTCTAAACAAAAGCTTTCACCCCAAGCTACCCCTTGGTTTTATCTTACAGTTTCGACTTTCCCCTACGTGCCTTTCCTCCCTGAAATAACTTGATTGAGTCCCTTTGCGATGTCTCTGTGCAGTCAGTTCCCAACTTAGTGACTCCTCCTTTCCACCCCACCCTCCCATGCCAAGTCCCCGACCACTTGCCCCCGCGCGTGCTTGCCCCTGAAGTTTCGCACTCAACATTGTCCAGTAAGCTGGGTTTCCCCTTGTCGTCACCCAGCCTTTCGTTTTTCGTTGACTAATATGTTCAGCGTCCCCCCAAGCGTTTGGTAACGGACAATGGGAGAGGTGAGTGATTTCCAACTCTTCCTCTCTTTGTACTCCCCCAAGCGGATTCTCGGGGCGCCCCCCCCTGCCCTCCAACCCGGTTCCTTCTTTCGTCCCCATTATCGAACCGAGGGCCCAGGTCTTGGTCCCTGACATTGGAATCTGTGGACGATGATGAATCTTGTCTGGCCTATTCCACAACCTTCTAAGTTTCTACACGAGTGGTTCCCTTCAGTAGCATCTCCCACCTCGGCGGCCCCCCTTCACCTCCTACCCGACCCCCTCCCCCCTCG
>Ga0179591_1240164_pt1 | contig 10199 bp, 9 predicted proteins | sample CZOMad2_1_08_16f_FD_182891 | JGI IMG/M metagenome (GOLD analysis project Ga0179591, IMG submission 182891) | Vadose zone soil fungal communities from Angelo Coast Range Reserve, California, USA - CZOMad2_1_08_16fungal (PacBio error correction) | ecosystem: Environmental > Terrestrial > Soil >... | reverse complement strand
TCAGAACGATGATTTTTTTATGGTCGTTCCAGTCGTTTCCTTTGAGATGCCCAAGGCCGTCCTACTTTCTTTTCGCGATTTTTTCTAGATTGCGCCCACTATCCTTCGAAAAAAACCCCTCCCCAAGGACTCTTTTTCCCCGAGGTTTTTTTCTAGGCTGGAAATGGTTAGTCTATGGCCCGCGCTCTTTGGATCATTCGAGAACTACTCCTCTTTAGACCCGTGGACTCCAATTTTTTCCGCGCTATTACAAACCATGTGATTCAGCATGCGGACTTCACTGGCTTTCCCCTGGTCCTGAGAAGCTGAAACTCCCAATCTCTTTTAGTGCGGAAATTTTTTGGGCCAAACCCCCCCAGTGTAAATCTCGCCCCCTTTTCGTAACCCTTTGCTTCGATTTTTCTCCTCAAAGAGCACTCCTGTCTCTTTTTTTTTTTTAATTCCTTTTTTTCCTTTTGGATGTAGAGGCTTTTTTTGGCCCTTCGCTCCTTTCCCCCCGCTTTCCTGACTTGTTTTCCCCTTGCAGTTCAATGCATGATGTCGGTGGGTCATCCCCCTTTTGTCGCGCACTCTGCGCTTGGGCTCGCCTCTCGATTCTTCCTTATGTCCGGTGTTAGCAGTCGTCTCGGGTCATGACGGGATGTGAGATAGAGAGGGTTCCGGCCCGTCGATGTTCCTCGCTTCAATAGAGTCTCTTTTATTTCTCCTGGTTTTCCCTCCTTCGTGCCTTAGGTTGATCGCATGTTCCCCTTTCGGACTCTTGTCCCCCCCGCTTTTTTGGATTCGCTGCCTGAAAGTCGTCCAGGTCTCTTTGTGTATTTCTTCGAAAGGGCCTTGCCTTGTCTTGTTCACTAGCCTTTCTGGCGTTTTCTCTTTAGACGCGGATAGCCGAGGGCGCGGGGAACCGCCCCTTTTCCCCTATGGGTTTGTTGTGTTGTTTTGCCTGTAAGTTGGCCCGTCATCGCCCAACTTGACCCCTGGCCCCCCTTTTTTTTGCCTCCTTTGGCGACATTCGCGCGGCCATATTTCCTCTTGCTATCAATTGGGGGGCGTCATGTGTCCCGTTCAGACACTTCCAGCGTCTTACAAACTTCTTTTTCTTGAGAGCTCTTGGAATATTATTCCTGCCTCCTCATTTTGGATATGATTCCAGCTTACTATCCGGGTCGATCTTCCCTTCATTGTATTTGCTTCTTATTAGGCCCCGGACAAGTTCAGATCAGGTATACACACGGACAGCCCATGATACCTTAGACCCCTTCTTCGATCGTCTCCTCTTTTGGTCACATCCCTTTTTTCTGTTAATTCCTGGACCCGTTGACAGCGTCGATAGGATCTCTAATCAGTCTTTTGTCGTCTTAGGTTCCCCCCGCCTTAAGTAGTGCGGTGGCTTCTACTTTTTAACTGACTCTTCCTCCAGGTTTGGCCCCCCCGCCCGAGTCAGTATGGTCCTAAGAAGCCGTGGGTAGCCATGTAGTAACTGGTCCCCCAACGTCGGCTTTCCGCTTCACGTAGTGCTTTCTGGGGTTGGGCTTCCCTCGGCAAGTGTTCCTTCTCGATGTTTTGAGGTGTTACCTTCGAGGACGAAGATGTGAGATGGGGCCTTTAGGGCCCTTCTTTTCTCTTCAAACAGCCTCGCCCCCCCAAATTTTAATGAATCAGGATGTTTTGATCCGTTGCGCCCTTTCCGATGCCTAGGCGAGGCTTCCTCCGAAGTGAAGGACTCTTTTGCTCAACCGGGACCTCGTCTTCTTTTTCGCGTCCCACCCCAAAACCCCCAACGGTCGTAGATAGGCTTTTCCAGCGGGACTGATTTTTCCCCGATCCAAGCGGCTGTGTTTCTAAGTGCCCATTGTTGGCGTTATTAAACGACTTTTCCGACCCCTTTATAGTCCGCTTTTTCCCACAGGCGATTCTTTTTTTTTGGACTTCGTCCCGCCTGCGGCCCTTGAACTTTGTAGGACTCGGTCTCCCTGTTTGAAATTGAGATGGTTCTGTTTCTCCTCTCGCGACTAACAGCTCGGGGCGGGTGAATATTTCCTTGAAAGTCGCTTTTTCCAGTTCCACAAAAGTTTTATCGTCCCCTTTCTTTTCTCAGTAGTTCTTCAAGGTGCGTCGCTGTTACGCAAGAGGCATTTAAAACGCCTAAAAGGCTTCTGTTTTCCTCACTGAAAGCTGGGGGGTCGAGAGCTTTTTTCCTAGTAATTTTCCCTCCCTCTGTGTATTTGTTTTTTCTTGCGTTCGGGGATTTCTTGTTCTAGGCGTCTAGGGAATCGTTGATGTCCGAGGCAGGTTGTTTTTTTTGTTTTTCTGTGGTTGTCTCCGGACAGAGTGTCTGGCTTCGCGCTGGTCACCATCTTACCAATAAGGGTGTAAACGGAGTCCGCCTTTCCGACCGTAGTGTACCTAGAGCGTTTTTATTCACCCCCTTCTTGGCACAAAGTCTTTCTTTCTGTAGATTTTGTAATACTCGTGCTGCGTCTTCCCCCCACCCAGGCATGAGTTTGCACACATGCCTCCTAGGCAACATCCGCAGTACCCTTCTCGCACCAAGGCATGTTCATTCTTTGATTGCGCTTTGTCGGACAATCTATCCGCTTGGTACCAAGCTAGATCTTCCCCCCAGTCAAGGAGGAGTGTGACTTTGATTTTTTTGCCCCCCTTTCTGGATGGTCAACCCCTCTCGGGTTGTATTTGACAGCCGAGTTTCTCCAGCACTTCGGCCCCCTCTATCCCCGCCCTAACCCCCCCCCTAAGACCTCGTTATTCCCCAAGAGACCGGCGGACACCCCTTCTGGCAAATACCTCGTCCACAAAGATTTAGGTCTTTTTCCTTTCGGACTTCTATTCCGGTTTTTGGGGCCTTCTTTCTCTTGGTGGTTTTTTTTTTTTTTTGTGGTGTGTGTTTTTTTTTTAGTTGCGTGCAATGCTTTTTTCTCTGAAGGATTTTCTTTTTTTTAAAACCTCGTCTTTTAGAGCTTCGTCCTTATAACTCTCCCTAAAAGATCTACGAAGGAAAATGCTGTTTTTTTCTCATGGACCCGAACCCCACCATAGACCGTCCCCATGAGAGGTAGGATTTTTTTTCGCAGCTCGTGAAGGGACGCCTGTCCCCGTCTACCTATCTTGATTTTTTGTTTTCTTTCAAAGGAAAATTGTTGTTTTCGGGGTTCATCAGACGGTGCTCCCCCCCCTTCTGTTTTATTTGACCCCACAGCCCCCCTTCCCAGACTGTGCGGCCGTGGAGAGAGATCTCATCCTACTTTTTTCGTGTCTGATGGCTCTCGTTAGATGCTTTTTCCAGATTCCGAGAGGATCCCATTGCCAAGTCGATTCCCCCCAGACGATTGGTTTTACTTTTCCTTAGGATTTCTACCTTCCAGCTTTAGTTTGTGGTGAGGTCTTTCAGCATCCTCCCTGCCTTTCCCTTTGCCTGCGCCCCTTGACCCAATTTCTCTTTGATGGCGGCGGGATAGACCCTCTATCTATCTTTTTTCCCCTTCACCCCTTGTTTGTTGTTGTTTTTATTTCCTTCCATCTTTTTAGAGCAGATTGGCTCGTTGGTTAGGTCCTCTCCCTTGGTCCTCTTCGCTGCCGGTCCCGACCCTTTTTCCCCCTTTTTTCCAGATGAACTGCTTCTCCCTTTTTTTGTAGAGTAGGGATCGTCTTGTGAGACAATTCCTCTCTTTCGCCGTTCCGTTTCCGGTTTTGTGCTCTGAGCTCCGACCCCCTCAGCCTTAGTTGCTCGGTCAGGTATTGTTCCCTGGACTTGCCTCCGTGTCTTTCGGCTTTCTTCTCCTCAGGCGTATTTTTCCCCCCCCCCCCACCCTTCCCCCCGTCCCCTCCCTTGAGTTGCCTTGTTCCCAATTTTTGCATAGAGGGTCTCAACCAAACCTCGTCTCAAGTTGAGCGTCCCCCCCTAGGCTGCGTCCCTCCGTGCAGAACCAAATTTATTCAGGTTTGCCTGGAGATTTTGCGTGTGCCCGGCCCCCCTCTGAATTTCCCGCTTAAGAGATTTCTTTTTTCTTCGGCGGGGCAGAGTCGATTTCGACCTCCCCCCCCCTGGCCGCCCCCTGACAATCCTCTGTAAACAATGATCGTGTCTTTTTTTTCCTTTAAGGCCCGCCCTACGTTTTTTGATTCTTTAAGCGGAGTTCGTTCCCCCTGTTTGCCCTCGGTTTTTTTCTTTTGACCTTGTTGCGTTGGTTTTTTACCAGAGCTTTCTTCTTTTGCTTTTTTCCTTTTTTTTTACGGCCGCTGACTCCCCCCGGCCGATTGCCGGCTTTTGTGTTGCACCCAGCGTGGCGGCTTTCCCCATTTTTTTCTTCGCCTTAACTCCGAGTCCCTTCGCCTTCATCGCGCCGCGTTTTTTCGTGGCTTGCGCTGTTGCATTTGCTTTGGGGGCCTTAGCCCCTCGCTTTTTGAGCTCTTTTGTCCTGGCCCCCTTTCCCCCTCTGCCCACGGCGCATTTTTTTTCCTAGGTCGCCGCTGCAATTCTGCCTGTATTGTGAGATAGGTCCTTCTTTGGCCCCGCCCCCCGCGTGCCCGTCCTCGTCGTCTGCCACCCAAAATCGGCGCGTCCGCTTCCCCCTTTCCTCCCGAGACCCTCGCCCGACCTCCACACGCACCCGACCACAGTTCCCCCTGTAAGCCTTTTTCGCGGAAGTATCTGCTGCCCTGCCTTTCGATACCTCCGTTTGCTTTTGCGCCCGACCTCCCTTTTTCGAACAAGATAGTCTTTTGGTTTTTCCTGCCTTTTCTTTCGAAGCCGCTCCGATTCGTCAGAGTCTCTGTCCCCCCCCGGCCTCTTCCCTTGCCTTTCCATTTTTCAAGTCGATTTTTTAGTTAGTTGGTTTTGCAGGGACCCATGATTGTCGCCAGAAGTCACTCGTCTTCACCCCCCGAGATGCTGATAGGCGCAATATTTGATCCGCGCAGCTCCCTTCCTTTTTTTCCTTTGGCTTCCGCTCTCCGCGTGTGCTTTATGACAAACGACGACAACGCAGGCTTTTCGAGAGACATAGTTTTCCTGTCCCCCTTCGTAGTTTGATGACACCGTTGAGTCCCTCCCCCCCTTTCTTTTTTGAGATTCTTTCCAGCGGACCCCTTTTTGTCCAAGGATCCATCGAGTCCTCTGGAAACCTTTGGCATTTCATTTTACCCTTTTTCCCTCGTTGGAGAGTCTCCACCGGGTCCTTCCCCCCCCCCAATCCAGGTTCGACCCCTGGACGGATTGCACGCCGTCAGTGAGGTGCGGCCCCTCATGGAACACGGTGCTGTTCTTTTTTTAACATGGCCAAGTCTTCCTTCTGGACCCCTACGTTCCACTCTCCAGCAGCGTTTTTCCCTCTTGGTTAGTTCTTACCTCCCTTCTCTTATTATGAATCCTTGAAGTGCGGCGCGAATACCCTCTTTTCCCCTTACTTGCGGATAGACCTTCAAAGCCCCGTCGATAGAGCGCTCTCTTGACTAGGTAACTCCGTCTGTCCAACCCCCCCCGCCTTCAGTCTTCACTTGGATCGGTACGCGTCCTGTGGCCGCCCCGTCTCTCTTTCCGCGCCCAGAAGAGACTTCAGGCGCCCCGACAACCCCGGAAGCGAGCGGATTTCTTACGCCCCCCCATGAAGACATTCGTCACCGTTTTCTGACGTTTGACTCGGAGACCCCAGTCGAATGAATTGTCTTTTCCGAACTCCCGGCGGATGGCTGAACCGACAGAGTCCACTTTTTGACCACTTGGGAAAGTGCACTCCGGGCCTTTGCCGTTGCTTGAGTAATCAGCGGAGATTGGACCGTTCCTTTCCCCCCTGAACGAACCCTCTCGCTTTTTTTTTTTTTCCCCGTTTGAAAAAAACCATTCATTTTCAACGTATTTTTTTTTTTTTTCCCCTCGCGCGGAGTCTCTGCGTGATCACGACCGTGGAGAAGTCCCTCCTTTTTTAGGTTTCCTTCCGTCCTTTCCCCCCCCTTTCTTTGCTTGGTTAGGGAGGTTTATGTCGCGGCCGTACCCAAAGACCATGTTCCCCCTAGTTTCTCCTCGATTCTCAGACAGGCCCCAGCCCCTAGACAGTTTCTACCCTTCCTTCCTTCTATTCAGGAGACTCTACGGCCACGCCTCATCGCTCCTCCCATTGCTCCTCGTAGTTCATCAATCCACTTACCCCCCCTTTTTTTTTAAGCTTCCCGCTTTACCCCAAATCTGCCTTCCCTGACGAGACCCCCGGGCTTGCTGTAAAGCTCCTTCCAGGTGTCCTTTTAACCTCCCCTCGCCTCTTCACTGGAGCTTTTCGGAGATACGGCTGCAACTTGTTTTAGTCCACCTAAAAACGAGTTTGAAGTGAGGGCTGTATCACGTCCCTTCGACAATCACCCTGAGTCCCATTTGCACGAGTGAGGATGAGGATTTCTTCTTTTGATGGCGCGTCAGATGCCTTCGGTCTCCCTCCGGAGTAGACTTTTAACTTCCTTTTCGCTTTTGTGCTTGATTTGTTTCTGGTGAAGTATCTGAGGTTTCTCGTCTTGCTCCCCTTTGCTTGGGCCGAGCTTAGGCCAACCTGAATAGCTCGCAGTTCTGTCCCTTCTTTTTTGATTTTTCGCGACCTCAGTCCCTCGGATGCCATAAGTAGTTTTTCGCTTTTTATCGCTTTTGGTCGCAATCTTTAGTTTTTTTTTTCTGGGAAACTCAACCCCCCCCCTATCTTTTTTCCCATCCCCCTCCAAAACCCCTCTTTGTTGCTTGTATGAGGTGTTGCCAGTTTCAGTTTACGGGAACCGAGCCTGGTTCACGAACCGGATAAAGGCCTCGTTGACTTGAGTCCCGCCTCCCGCTGACACCACCCCAGGACGTCCTCTATCGGCCTGCCGTCCTTCTGCTGTACCCTTATATGATTCGTGGAACGCTGCTCTTTTTTACTTTTGTCTCACGGCCTATCCTTGCCTTCTTCCCGCTGGTCTTCCAACACAAACCCATGTTCATGGTGTTCCACGATTTTAGTTGAATTCCGGCTTGTGTGGTCTGCGACCCTCTCCACATGCTCAGGCTTTCTGGACCCTGGGCCAAAATCCTGATCTCTGACTCTGTCAACTCTCTTTTCGATCCGGATGATCACGTCCCCCCCCCCCTTAGAGCTTTGTTCCGTTTGTTTCAGGATGAGTTGTGCTGACCCGAGATCTCGTCCTCCCTGGGAGATTCTGAGTTGTCACTTTTTTTTTCCACTGGGTCCCCTGACTTGGAGTATTTGTCCAAGATAGTTTCTTCCCCGAGCGATTGGCGGAGCGATCCACTAGTTATTCTCATTTCCGATGGAGGAATTGTCGAGGGAGTCTTTCTTCTCGGCCTTTTTGTATGACGTCCTCCTTCCCTCGGGCTGAAGTTGCTCCCCGATCTTTGTCTTAGTATTCTTTTTCCTCCCGTCTGAATTCCTTTTTTATAACGGGGGTTTCTCTGTCTTTAGACCCTCCTGTCCAAAAATTATCCAATTATTTTGGGGCAATGGACTTTTGCCTGTTGAGAGACCTGACCCTATCCTCTTAGTCTACGAAGGAGGATAGAACTCCCTCTGAAGACCTGGCCTCCCCGGATCCTCCTTCCTCCCAGTAACTTTCCATTTTTTTTTTTTCCCACCATGATTCTGTCTTTTTTCGTCTTACTTCTTTGTTGCGAGAAACTGTATTTGGACAAGGCCCGCCCCGGCCGGATTAAGTTGATAGCGGACCATTTGCAGATTAGAGGCCAGTGTGCTCCTCCATGGAGATTGGCCGGCCTGATTATGCCTCGGCCCCCTCGGCTTTTCTCGGATTACAGGTGATGATTGAGCCTGTAATGAAAACAGACCGCGGCTTGCCCTCCCCTTCCGGTGGCTATCTTAAGACTTTTAGTTTCCCTTTCATTTGAATGTCTCTTGGAGGGGTCTTTCTTCCTTCTGAGTCACCCGTTTTGAGGAGACGTTAGTGTCCGAATTGAGATCCCCTTAATTGGCGACCCGGAGATTCGTGTTGCTTTAGAGGGCTGAGATGGTACACCCCCCCGATCTCTACGACTTTTACCGCAGTAGGAGGGATGTTCAGTACTTCAAATCCGCCTGCGGCTTCTGGGGGGGTGGCTTCCTTCGATCCTTGTGGCGCAGGCTTGAACGGTCGCCCCGAGAACAAGTCCCTGCATCTCAAGCCGCATCGCTTCTCACTCTCAAGAATTCTCGGCGTTTTAGCATGTTTGGGACGTGCCGGTGTTCCAGTAGCTGGTGAGAGTCGGCCCGTCCCCCCCTGGAGTTTTTCTCCTCTTCCGATGGAAAGCTTTGGCGTGTAGAGTCTGGTGTTTGGGTAAGTGTGTGAGCGATACCTCCCCCCCCCCTTTTTTCTTCAGTCCGCGCGGAATGGCCCAATTATACCCCCCCCGAGCCCCCCGTGTTGTAAAGAGATTTCATGGATACTTTGCTTTGATGGGATTTCTCACAGCGGCCCTCAGTCCCCGCTACACTCTTAGACCGGTTTCCTTAGATTTATAGATCAAAAACGGCGTCCCGGGTCTTTCTTTTGGGGCCATTGATGCTTGCCTGCCACGATTCTGCCCATCGGCGATTTGTTTGAATAAAAGGTTCGGATCTATATCGGTCCATTTTGCCCCCCACCGATGAGGGATCTTCATTCGATGCCACCGTTCTGTGACAATTTTCGAGGGACATTGGAAAATGTGAATTGTTTTACCGTCCTGAGCACTTCGAGTTCGCTTTGTATCCTCATTTTTTTTTCTAAGACCCCTGAACTTCAGAAAGGTGTGGCTTTCGCATGTGCGATCTCTGTCAAATTTATAGCGATGTTTTTTCCTTTGCCTTATCGCCCTTTAGTCAAGGGAGTCTCTGCTTTGTTTTCCCACCCTGCGCGACTTGTCGTCGGCAAGTGTGACCTGTGACCTCCCCCCCCCCCAGTTGAGCTCCTCTGTACCAATTGTCCTTATCTTTTGTTTGCTGATCTCTTGACGTTCCCTGAGTAAGCGTTTTTTTTTTTTTTGTTTTTCGGTTCTAGGGTTAGATCCCTTGCCCCCCCTTAATAGGCTTTTTGTTGCGGGCAAGTCGGGTGGGGGCTCTTGACCTTGTCTCTTGGGCATGTCCAATAAATTCTTTGTGAGTTCCAACCATTACCCCAGCCCCGTTGATTTGGAGCTACTACTCCTTAGACCCGTGAACCTTCCCCTCTAGTTGACTAGTGTTGTGTTCCGTTCTTTTCTTCCCCACCACGAGTAATGTCAATATCGTCCCCTCTCCCGGAAACGATTCCACAAATCCGCGGTTGTCCGCGACGGAGCTCTGTATCCCTGCGATCTGCTGCCTTCCTTTTTGAGAGCGTTTTCCAGCCGTCTACGTTCTGAAACCTTTTCGGGCATCGTCGCGTCTTATTTGTTCCTTTTTTTTTTTTCTCACAGATAGGCCCGCTGTTAACTGAAACCGTAATGCCCCGTCCTGTGGCTCGTTTTACAATTTCCCACGACTGGACATACTTTCCCGAACCCCCCCCCCACCTTCCGTTCCCCCTCCCCCCCTCCAGATTCTAAAGGAGTTAGGCGTTTTTCTTTTTCCGTTAGGAAGCCGCGCTTGCTGCGAGCGGTGTGGTCGTGAACGACGTTTTTTTCGATTTACCTCTTTTTTGATTTTGTAGTCGTAAAACCCCTTTTTATGCGTATCTCTTTGCGTTCCTTTCCAGACGACAAAGCTCGGAATTCCCCTTACAACATGATGGGCTCTTGGACTCCAGCTCCAAGAACATTCTCGTCGAGTTTTTTACTTCCTGACTTGAAGCCCCAGGTAGGGCTCTCCTCGGAGATCGTTTGTGCGCTCCGTGGCCGACCATGTTTATTCCATTCATCTTTTTTGACGCTGCGTGGTTCTTTTTGGTGGCAACACCCCGCTGCCGAAGCCTCTTTCCCCTTCCCTGATTCGCGTGCACCTGTGGATTGTCCGCCGAGAACGCCACCAGTTCCCTTTTTAGCTTCCCTGCCTACGTCCACTAGTGGTTGCCCCAGGCCCTGCCCGTCCCCCTGTAGAAAAGACGTTGTTTCTTTTCCGCCCCCTGCGAAAGCTGTAGAGAATTTCCGTACCCAGTCGCTTGTTAGGCCGGTAGACTTAATTCCCGTTGATTTCCCCCCCCCAGTAAGGAGCCCCCTCCCGTGTCCGCAACTGTGTATCGTCCCTGCAGGGACGGCGTCG
>Ga0179591_1323252_pt1 | contig 10200 bp, 6 predicted proteins | sample CZOMad2_1_08_16f_FD_182891 | JGI IMG/M metagenome (GOLD analysis project Ga0179591, IMG submission 182891) | Vadose zone soil fungal communities from Angelo Coast Range Reserve, California, USA - CZOMad2_1_08_16fungal (PacBio error correction) | ecosystem: Environmental > Terrestrial > Soil >... | reverse complement strand
CAAGATGAACGGGCAAAGCGTCCGACATTGGGCGGGGGGCTCACGGGTCACGATCTGGACTGACAGGGTGTGGACAGCGGACTCGTCCGTCGTCATCGCGGCAAGCGGTGCCCACGAGATCATCACCGCCATCGGCGCGGTTCAAGGGGGGGCGGCAACGGCCGGGATCCAGGACATCCCCGAGGCTCGTGAGCGGCAGTCACTCGAGGGCGCCGTCGGGCGGCCGGGCGCCGAACTGGGGTATCGAGCAGCATGGTCCGGCGGATTCTTCCGCAGCGATCAGCGATGGTCGCCCAGGCAGGCCCCCGGCGACATCAAGCGGCGAGCCGGCGGGGGCGGGGGTCAGGAAGTGGCGTTTCCAGGGCGTCGCGGGCACGCCTACAGCGGACGCCGGCCGCCCAGAAAGTACCTGGGCTGGCCCTTTTGTTCTCGGGGCCTGGAGGGCGACCTGACCCGGGTTAAACCGGACGTTCAGCGAGGCGAACCGGGAGCCCTGCTGGCCGGGGCAGGACCGGAGAACCTGGCCGTGCTGCCATCGAGAACCCCACGGGCCCGGGGGCAATCACGAGAGTCTAACGGCGGTCCTGCAACCGAGCACGAGATGTTCATCGGGCGAGGAGGACTGGAAGGTCGAGCACTGCCTGGGCGGGCCAGGGCCGACGTCCCCGCTGTCCGGGCTGGACCCCGGATCCTGTCCCATCCGAGGGCCTGGAGCAAGCTTGGTCGCAGTTTCCCTGCTGTCGGTGCCGGGAAGGGCAGTTCCAGCCCAGATACTACGACACCGGCCGAGGGAGATGGGAGCGCGGTGGATCCGGCCCGAGAGGACGACGGGATCCGGGGCGCGGCCGCGATCGCTCGGTCGACGCCGCGGACGCTACGGGCTGACTGTGCTGCGGCACTAAACGTCTCCGAACCGCGGAGGAACAACTAAACCCCGGTTCGTGGTCCTGTTCGGCGCACATCCCGGGCCGCCGGCGACATGCGCATCCCGTGCAAGACACAACGGCCTCGAATCGTGGTGGACCAGGCACGAGGAGGGCGCACGCTATGCTGCGCTGGGGCCTGGAGGTGCTGTCGGGGCATGCAGGGACACCTCGAGACACACCCCCCCAGCTGGAGTCCCGCGCCCCCGGCCCGGCCGGCCGTTGGAGTACCTGTTCTCATCGGACATCGAGGGCAACGCCCGGGGCCGGACCGCGACCCAAACGGGCGGCAGCGATGGACGAAAATGGCGCGGCGGGCCACGCGATGTTCGTCAAGGTCCTCGGGGCAAGCTAACCCGAGACAAAGGGGGCCGCTGCGCGCACCCGGATCCGGGGGGCGAGACCTTTGGGGCGGGCAAGCGGGACCGGGGGGGCGGGGCGGCGGGGCGCGCAGCCCCAGGAGGGTTACCCTTAGCACACCAGGGCCCGAGCCGAAATGCTGGAGGCAGTGGGCCCGCGGCCGGCCCGGCCCCGGCACGCGCAGATCGGCCAGTAAACAAGCTCGTAGACCGCGCCGGCCCGGAGCCGGGCCGACACCCTGAATCGCGTCGCGGACATGATGATGATCGGCAAGGGCCCGACCGGGTTTCGTGTCCATGGCCGCCAGTGGCGCGAGTCCGAAGAGCCCAGGGAGAAAGATCACACAACCGGCCGGTTCGTCGCCGGAGCAAGGCCCGCGCAGGATGCTGCGGCCGGACGGGAAGTGTTCACAAAGCCCGCGGGACCAAACTCGGCCTACTCAGTACAGGGGGGACTGGGCTGGGACGGCTGGGACCTGCTAAGGTGCGCGGCGGGGGGCGCGAAGGCGGGCCTGCCGGGTGATCACCGAGGTCATGGCCCGTCGACCAGGGTACCGGGCGGGCATGGACGGCGGCCGCCGACATCCTAAAGGTCGGGGGGCGCGCAACCAATTCTGCAGAACTTCGACTCCTGCGCGAGTGGCCAAGGTGGAACACAGGCCCGGTCCTGATCACAAGCGCGGCGCCCTTCGACCTACCACACATCGAGGGAAATTGGGCTGGCCGCGGCCGCGTTACGTGGTTAGCCCAGGGCAAACCAGGAAGGGTCATTCTTGTGGCGAGGCGGCGGCATCCGGACGTTCGAGACGGCGCGAACCCGCAACACCCCGGGACCTGGCTCGGCCGTCGTTTCCGTGGTCCCGGGGGAAACGCTCGCACCTTGCCGGTAATTCGTCGACCCGAGCCACGGGGACCGGCAGCCGGCCGTACCGTGGCACCCACGAATGGGGGCGTGGGCAGGCGGAGGGCCCGGCCCGGGGGGAACGAACGCACACGGGCCCTTGTGGCCACGGAGGGGCACCCCCGGAGCCGGGAGCGGCGCTGTCGGGAGCTCCGAGGCAGAGGCCTGTCGCCGCCGAGTTCGCCGGCCTTGATTGCGCAACCCTGGCCAGCGTCCCGGCGGGCTGGCCGGGCGTCCCGCGCCCCGGGCCCTGAGGCCGAACCGCCGGAGCCGGCCCAAAAGCTTCACACGGCCTGGCGGCGGGCGACCGGATGGCGGGCAGCCGGAGGCCCTGGGGCGAGGAACTGGACTCGGGTCCGCCGGTGTGGAACCCCCCCAGGCCGCCACACGGGGAAGCGTCCCGCCAGATGGCCGGCCCTGCCTGTGCGTGACTACCGGCACCAGGCCCACCTGCCGCGACGGCAGTTCCCCGTGCACGGGGCCGTGCTCCAGTTTCACTCGCCCCAGGACTGTCCTAGTAAATCGCACCGGCGGCGGCGGCCATCCCAAGGATTCAGGGTCGGGGCGCTAGACAGGCGGACTACAATCGCGACAGGCCATCCGAGGCGATTCCCGGGCAGGAGGGCGGATTTGGCACGCCCAGGCCAGCCGCCTCCCTGGCGGCTTGGATCACGCACACCAGCTACGGCCTGGTCATCGCGGAATCCGGAAAGGGCAGCACGGGCTGCGTTAGGCCACGCGGACCCGACGACACATGACGGTTCTCGAGGTCGGCCGGGGGCCTGTCCGCGCCGGCAAGAATCCCGCACCACCACGACAGTGATCAGCGCCGGTGAGCGACGGGCATGTGGATCGCAAAATCAGGCCGCACCCAACGGCCCTGCTACACCAGAGGGGCGACGGGTACACGCATCCGGTGCCGCGGATGGAGGGCCCAAGCGGCGCAGACGTCGGGGCGCGGTGGGTATGCGCACGGAAAAGCGCTTACTAGGTAGGGTCCGGCGGGGCCATGATGGCACACGGCATGCCCTGTCCGGTCATGGTGGCACGGGCAGGGCAGTGGATGGGGGGCCTGGAGGACCGAGGCTGGGGGCCCCGGGGGCGACGGCGACGCGACCGTCCTGGCCGCTGTTACCTCGAACCCCGACTGACACAAGCTCTACTGGTGGCGCCCTCATGTGGTGCCGGGCACCGTGGATGATGACGGCGGCCGCGACCGTGGCCATGCCGCGCACCCCCGAACCGATCGGGGCCCTGGCCGGCGCTCGAGGGTCAACCCGGGGGCCTACACCACGAGCTGAGCGCTTTGACAGCGACCAGGCCTACCGGGACGGCGTCGGCCCCGGGGTCGCGGAAGGCACATCAAGGGTGCTGCGGAGCAACAAGATCACCGAGCGCGGGGCTGGTCCGGGCGGGACTTCCGCATGTCCCACACCAGAGGTTGGTGGTGCGGGGTCCTTGGATTCGAGCACGGTGGTCATACACCGCGGCCAGACCCAGGGGCACGGACACTGAAAACGACCAGGGTGGTGCGTCCGAGCCAGCGGAGGGACCCTGTGGTGGTTCCGTCCCAGGAGCCCGTGGGAGACCGAGGCCGGGGAAGCTAGCCGCGGGCCGGGGCGGGGTCCCGGGCGGAGGCACTGACGCGGGAACCGGTGGCCTGCGCCTGCCGCCCCAGGCGGGGGCCCGGCCGCTATCACGCGGTAGGGACCCACAGGGAGGGCAATGGTTGCGAGGCCGTTAGAAAGAACACGTCAATCCTGACCTTATCTCAGTAGTTTGAACGTGCCCGGCAGGGGTCGGACCTGAGCATGTAACGCGGCGCTGGCGTGCCCCCCCCGGCAGCGTAATCTTGATCAGGCTGGGCCGGAAGGGCAAGGACCGCTGGCCGTGCACGGACGAAGGCCAGGTTCGTCAGGTGACCGGCCGACTGATTCATGAAATGCCGGTTGCCCGGTCGCGCCGGAAGGGTAATTCGGTCGTTCGCAGGCGGCCGGGCAGGGCAGGCCCCCGGGCCGGCGACTGAAAACTGGCCCGTGCTGGGCGGGCGTGCGGGGATGCCGGCGCCCGGCTGAGAGACACAACCCAGGGGCACGGCCGCCTGCCCCCGATGGAGGAGAAACCGGACGCGGTGGGCCCGCCCGGCCCAAGGCGAAACGCGGCTGGTGCTGGCGCCGCGGCCGCCCCGCGCAGGAAACCGGGGCGCGGGCGGCTCGGTGGCGGGGCTGGCGGCACTAGCGGGCTGGGCGGTTTTAAGTTACGGGCTGCGCGGTGAAGCTGGGGAGGCCGTACACGTTCCCGGGCCGTCCCCGCCGACCCCCGGTCCCGGCATACATTTTGAACACAAAGTGCAGGGGTCGGGCCGGGGGACGGCGGGCACAAGTCACGGCCCTCCAGCATCAACCGCGCAGCCCAGCTACCGCCCAGGGGGGCCCGCTTAGTGCGGGCGGCCCGCACAACCGAGCCGGCCCCGCCCCCGGGACTACCGGCGGCGGGCAGGCCAGCGGCCCAGCACCCAGGCAAGAGTTAAGGGGCAAACTGGCCGGGGGCGAGGCAAAAGCAGGGCAACGTGCTCCTAATCGGGGGGGCATGGCCGGCAACAGGGAATGGGTTGTGTATGCTCAGGGGCCGCGCCGGCAGCACGACCGCCACCAGCACGGGCCCCAGTTCCAGCTCCGCCGGCAAAGGGGAGGTGCAAGGAGGGGCCCGGAGAAGGGCGACAGACGGAATTACCACAGGCGAGACCGGGCCAACCCGGGCAATCGGCAACATGATTTCCAGGTCGGCCGCGAGCCGACAACGGACAACAGGCTTCGTCGTGAACACGCCAGGCCACAACAGGCAGGCTGGCAGCCGGACAGCTGATCAACCGAATCACGATGCGCCGGGCAACCGGGGCAGGGGCGCTCGTACGAGCCCCGGCAAGGTCCGACCGCGGCGGGCACGTTCAAACACGAGATAGGGCCAGCGATGACTGTTATTCTTACGCCGGCACGACTTGGGAGGCCGCCACGCGGGGGCTTTACACCGACAGTCTACCGAGATACGCGGGCCCGGGCCATTCCCAACCCGCGGGAGGGCCAAGACCAACACAACAGGCGCAGAAGGCCCACGTTTCCGCGTCTAATGCCGGCCGCCCGGACCCCGCCACAGCACCGGGCTAGCATGCCACGGCCGGGTCACGCTACATGAGGGACGGACCCCACCAAACGGTCTTCCTGGCGCACGAGCACCACGGCAGCAGGTCGTTCTCAGCCGGCCCAGGTCGGCCGCCAGGTGATGACAATCGTGCTCGATCAGGAAAAAAAACCCCGGCACCACACACCTCGTCGGACAGGGGACGTCGCCCGGACCAAGGCCACCGCGCTCGGTGATTTTCTTGCGAAAGGCAAGAAACCACTCTGATGTGGATTCGGCGACCCGGGCCGACAAAGCGGTCCCCGGTAGGGCCTGGTTCGGCTTTGTTCAAGCGTTCCAGGCCTAGGGGTAGGGCGAGCCCGGTGACCTCAGAGGCCGACAAGGCCAGGGCTAAGCGGGGGCTACGTGCGCCGGCAGGGCCACCCGGTCGCGGCCGCGTCCAGCACAGCCCACGGGCCGGCACCACATTGAGCCCACAGGTAGGAGCTTTGGGTCATCGGCTTGTCGAGAGGTAAACAGCGTGCAGGGACGGTCTCGCGTCGACCTCGCCCCGGGGCCCAGCTCCGTCCGCCAGGGGCCCCAGCCACAATGGCCCGGACCGGCAACCAATTGGGACCACAGGGGCCTGGCCACAGTCCGTCACCCCAAAGGCATGGCAAGGCGACACCGAACAGGGAACGGCTTGGGCCGGTGCGCAGGACAAAAACCAACCACGCCCGGACGGCTCGGCCGCTGGCCTCCATCCCCGACCGGCAGCCGGATGCGGTTACCCGTCGCACTCGGTTGTAAAGGGCGTGGGGTGCGATGGATTGTGGGATCCACCAAGGACGCGCCTCACCGCTGCTGACAAACTCCCGGCCCGGCAGACGAACAGGGCCCCGGGCACGACCGCGACCCGTCAGGTCGGCGTCGGTCCCGGCGGCCCGAACAGTTCAGCCCGGCTCCCTTCCGGAACTTTATCCCCGATGACCAGGGCCGGAACGGGGTTTCACCGGGGGTGCTTGATGCCGAGGGCCGCCAGGGGAAGGCGGAGGGCTGGGGCGTGGACATCGCACTCCTGAAGGGGCAACATCGCGGACCGGGAAATGAGAACTGTCGCGAATATGTAGGGTAGGCCGTTCTAGCCGGGCCCGACCCCGGGGAATCAGGGGATGGCCCGGCAGCCCGCGTGCCGGATTGTAACTAGAGACAAGTATGGGTGGGGGGGCGAGGAAAAGGGACACGGGCCCGCAGGGGAAAACTGCCGTTCGCGGCAGGTGGTGGGCCTGGGGCAGGTAGGTAACGCGCACAGCGGGCGGCACTGCTGGACGGCTTCCCGTGCGGTGGAGGAACCCCATGGGGGGTGCCACGGCGGACCACGCAGTACAGTTTACCTCGCCACCCGCCTCCGGATGCACCACAAGCAGGGTAGGAGCACGCAAGGCCCACGGGGCCGGGTAAGATGGGGCGGCTCAGGGCAGGCGGCTCAGGGCAGGGGGGGGCGCGGGGGGGACGCCCGGCCAGCGCAGGGACGCTGCGCCCAAGGTGGAGATAAGCGCCGGGCCGGAACTCGGAGGCACGGGAGAACATGGTGTTTTTTTTTCTTGCTCGGAGTCCGACAAGGGCCGCCCCGCTCCGGCTCGGGGTGCAACCTAGGACCCAGGCAGGCCCGTTGCGCCGCCGGCGGACCGCGCCGGCCCCAGCCATGTTCGGGGCCAAACGTACGGCGGCTGCCGGTCCGTGGCTCGGGTTCGACCGGATGGACCCGGGCAGGTGCGAGCCGGTTCTCCCGGACCCACGACGACGGGCCGAACAGGTCCAGCGGTGTGCGGGGTCGCAGCGGGGATCGAAACGTCCGGATTTGCCGGCAGCTAGCACAAAGATGACCTGCTGGTTGCCTGGGGGGTCGCCACGTAACTCGCAGCCGGGCCAAAGCCATTCCTCGATGGTGGACGGAAGGGGAAGAAATAAAGGCACAGCGCCGTGCAGACAGGACCGGCCGGGGTCCACCTTCCCAGCATCGCGGCAGGGGACGTCCGGAAAAGTTCTGCATTGTGCGCGCCCCGAACACTGAGGATGTTCGGGCGGCACACCGCCGCCATACGGCGGTTACCTGGTCGACGGGCCATGTGGACCTCCCGGTGAGATCCAACCGGCAAGGGCCCGCCCTCGCGCCCGGCCGCCACTAGCAGGTGTCCAGGCCCGTCCCAGCCCAGGGGGACCCTGTTGGGAACGCAATAGGGGCGAGCGTCCGCGCGTTGGAACCCACGCACGGCGGCGCAGCAACCTTGCGCGGCCCGTGCTCGGCGGACGAATCCGGGGCAACCGTGGGGTTGATTTCTGCTCCCTGGCTCTCGGACCGGGAGCCACCGGGCCGGCCATGAACACGAACCACGTTCGCCCGGGCCGATCTTCAGGGTCGCCGACGACGGAATCAAGGGTGGTTCGGGACCGGCGGGCCCGAGCGGTCGACGAGCTTGTAAACTCTGGGGCCGAGATTTCTGCGTCGGACGGAGCCGGGCCCGGGGCCAGCAGGCAACGGCCTCCAGGCATTTCGGCGGGCGCCTGGGGCGGAGGGACCCTCCATGGGCAATGCGCGCCACCGCGGGCACAGAAAAAGGGAACACGCTGGGGACGACACTAGGTGGTATTCACGCACCCGGGAACGGGGAGGGCGCACGCGCAAGCGCGGGCTTGGCCGGTAGGCTGCCCAAGGACCTTTGGGACGAACAGGGCGGCGCACCCAGGACGACCGCAGTTCGTCCAGCAGGGCAGGAGCGTCCGTCCTGCGGCGCGCGGTTCGGCCGGGCGTTTGAGCCCCAGATCGATGTCGATGAAGAAAACAGGTACTCCCACGGCCGGCACGGGCCGGGGCCGGGACCTCCCGGATTGGTTTCATCGAGTGGCACGCTTGCCAGACAGCAACTCAGGCACCGCAGCAGCGCGCCCCCTTTACTCGTGACGGGTCACCACGATTCCAGGCTGGTTCCTTGGCACAGGGGCACTGCCAGCAGGGTTACGACGGGGCGGGCCCGGAAACACATCTCGTGCGCGACAGGACCACGACAAACCGGGGTGTCAGTTGTCCTTCGCCGGTAGGGCGGGGAGACGTTATTGACGCAGGCACAGTCAGCCCCTAGGGCCGGACGGCGGCACCGCCGACCGAGGCGATCGCGGCCTGCGCCCGGGATCGTCGTCCATCCAGGCCAACGACGCGGAATCGCCTCGGCGGTACTTGTCGTAGTAGCTGGTCGGGACTGCCTGCGGCAAAAACCGACAGGCCGGGAACTGCGAGCAACCTGCCTACAGGGCACCTTGAGGATGGGGACAGGGATCCGGCGTTCAGCCGCCCGCGAGGACCACAGGCGGAGGGGCACGTCGGCCCTGGCCCACGGCCAGGCAGTGCTAGACACGTCCAGGTCTCATCGGACCAACGCAGAACAGCTCGTGCATTCGTGCAGGACCGCGCGGAGACCTCGCCGTTGATGCTCCCGGCACGTAGGTTGTTCTAGATGGGGCAGGCACGGCCACAGGTCGGCCTGGCCGGCCAGGCAGGCCCGCCAGGCCGCCTCGCGCGAAAACGTCAGGGTAACGGTCAGGTTCGCCCCAGGGCCCCGGGCCAGGGCCACGGTTACTTCCTGGGCGGCACCAGGCGTCGCTGTAGGGGCGGATTGCGCGAACGAGGCCACTGGAACGCAAATTGCGAAACGCCCGCCGGGCCAACCTCGGAAGCTGAGGCGCCGGGCCTTGATGGGGCGACCGAGTCGCTGATTCAGGGATTCAGGGGGATCGGGCGGAAGAGATCCCGCCCGGACCAGGGACTGGGCCGAGACCCCCAGTTCGCGGCCACGGGCGCCACCGGCGCCCTCGATGACCTGGCCGCTCACGATCGGGATCCCTGGATCCCGGGGGCCGTTGCAGACCTTCCTTGGACCGACCGCACGATGCGCGGTGATGGTTTGATGATCTTCGTGGACGCTGCGCGATTGAGGGACGGAACGATGCCGCTGTCACACCTCGTCCAGAATCGTGCACGGAAGCCCCGCCCAATGTCCGGACGCTGCCCGTTCATCTGGCCTACCAGCCGTCCTTGGCCCGCGCTCGTCCAGGTTTTCAGGGCGATTTCCACGATATCGAATCGGGCCCGCACCCGGTAGCCGAGTGCTGAAAACCTGAAAATCGGCCGTCCGGGGCCAGGCGGAAGGCGAGGGGACGCAAAGGAGTTGCACGTTCAATAGCTACTATGAGGACTGACAGGCCCGAGTCTTAGCAGAAAAAGCGTGGTGAAGTGGCGGACAACTTGGCGGATTCTCCGATATGTTAGTGACGTTGCCCTGGCGACACGCTGATTCCGGAGGTCGGCCGGGGCCACGGTTGAACGATGGACTGGAGCGGCCTGGGCCAACAGGTCGGACCTCCACGGGCGCGGCAGCAGGGACCTTGCTGCGGGCAGATGCAACGTCAATACCGGTGTACCAGCGCGGACGCGCTTGCCGCTGGTCCGCCGCTTACCGCCGAAGGTCGTTCGAGGGACCAGAAGTTGAACGTAGATCGTCAGGTGGCGCAGTCGGGTCGTGCGACGGGTCGGGTCCGCCACCCAGGCCAACGCAATGGTCGCCCGCCGCGGCCGGGGGCCGAACGAGCGGCTTGGGCCCGACCGGGGCCGCAGGCCCCAGTGGGCCGAGGCGGACCCTACGAGCTGTCCGAGCTGCTGACCGACGTGGGCTCAGGTGGTCGAAGAGATCATTAGGCCGCCTACTTAACCGGCACCCGGTGTCACCTACCACCCGACCTGCCACTCCGGCTCCGGCGCGTGGGCTGCGGGCCGGCGAACAAAGCGCTGCGGGCTGATGCGCCCCAGGTGTCCGGGATGGGGACACCAACCCTGGCCGAGCTGCCC
>Ga0179591_1295564_pt1 | contig 10200 bp, 12 predicted proteins | sample CZOMad2_1_08_16f_FD_182891 | JGI IMG/M metagenome (GOLD analysis project Ga0179591, IMG submission 182891) | Vadose zone soil fungal communities from Angelo Coast Range Reserve, California, USA - CZOMad2_1_08_16fungal (PacBio error correction) | ecosystem: Environmental > Terrestrial > Soil >... | reverse complement strand
GTTGAATGTTGTTTTGTTTCCCCCCTTCATGTTCCGTTACTGGTTTTTTTTTTTTAATGATCTTTTGGTCTGGTTTTCATTCCAACCCCAGCCCCCCCGTTCTCTCCCGTCCGGATTGGTTTGCACCAGGCTACTGTCGTGACCTTTTCAACCACCATAAACGCCCTCCCGAAACGACAGACTCTTCCCTCCAAAACCCCCCCGGTTACGCCACTGGGGCCACCACGGATTTTGTTGCACATTGGCAAGCAATCACTCGTCGACCCTCTTTTCCCCCCCCCTGACCAGCCACTTTTCAACCCCTTAGTGCCTACAAGTATGCTGGTTTTTTTACCCTTTTCCACGAAGTTTTGATTCGGGTCCTTTTTAAACCTTTGGTACTGTGGGTTCATACTTACTAGGAGCAGACATCTTGCGTATTTTCCCCCAGTTCCCGGTTAAGAGAGTAGTTCAGAAAGTATATTTCGTTCTTGAAGCGGTTAAATGTAAGGCCTATGTCGATGCGTTCAGTCTACCCCCCCTGGGTAGGTCTAGGCCCAAAAACCCCCGCTCTTTCCCCGTCCTGGGCGGTTCCGTGTTAGCTAGCTTTGTGCTCGTGATGTGCCGGTTTTTTTTTCCCGGGGGTTTGGGGTAGGCAACTGGGTCCCCCGCGCGGCATGTTTTTTATTGGGGCAAACTTGTTCGTGTTTTTTCGTGGCTGCGTGGAGCGGGTTTACGGGAGGGGCTTTGGTTTTGCACGTTGTCGGTGTGATGAGATGTAGTTTCTCCGAATTTTCCCAAGTTTTGCGCCCGTCATTTTTATGCGTTTAAGCCTGGGGGTCCGTTTCCTTTCAGTTTATTCCGGCGTGGTTGTTCTTTGTTATAGTTAATGGGTCCTTTTTACGGCCTTGGCTTTTTCTGCTTTCATTATCGGTCCCCTGTTACCTGTTGGTTTGAGCCATCGTCTCATTTACCATGCTGTTACCGATGGCCCAGCCGCGACCGAGTTCATTCCCCGGGCCATGTTTGTGCCAGATGAAGCGGCGCCTGGGACCGGTGCGTTCATTTCAATTTTTGTTGCTTTGTTCAGTTAGCCGTCACGGGGATTGGGACCCTGTGCCGGTTTCTCCCCCCCTATGCTTCTCCAATTTCTGCATCCTTGGGAGAAGAGTTAAGCGGGTTTTTTGAAGGCCTGCGGGTATTCGTTTAAGTGTTCCCCCTTGCCCGACACCGGGGGTTATGATTCCTGCTCGGTCGATCTTTTCCAACCGTTTTTTTGGGCGTAGGAGGGTCCAGTTACAGGCTATAATCTGCCTCCCCTCTTTTACGATTGCATCGTCGTGATGGTCGGCTGCCGCAGGCGTCAAGTCCAGGGAACGCTGGACGCGCAGTGCTTTTGGGTTGCCGGGCTTTGTCCCCCCCCCCCCCTGATTTGCGCTTGCGGCTCCATTCTCAGAGAAAGGGATTCCTGGAGAACTGTGTTTAGTTTTTCCTGCAGCTTTGGCAGTCCCAAAGCTGGTTCTGCTTGTTCCCGACTTATTGGGGTCCCCCCTCCCGTCGGAGAGCTGTCCCTTTTGATTTCGGTCCCTTTTCCGGGTTGATCGGGATACGGTTTCAATTTTTTCTTTTTTTTTTTTCGGCGGCAATTGACCGGGGTTGGATGGATCCGCGAGAGCCTTCCTTCCTCCCCTCTGGGTTTCGGGGCGGTTGTTTAATAGTTTTCGCCGTCGCCTTACCCCTAATGGTCCCGTTTTCTGCCAGGACACGTCTCTTGAAGCCGAACCGGACCCCGTCCCCCTCCCCCCCCATCTTAGTCCTCCTTTGACCTTTTCTTTCTGCAGGCCGCTGGGGACTGAGGTCGTTCCTGCGTTGTTGAGCGATCGGTTTTTCCCGCGTTTTTCCCTTTTTGCTGATCCTTTTTCGGGCTTTTTCCGCCTTTTCCTGTTAGACGCTTTCGGCCCCCTGGACCCTTTCCCCTTTACGCGTGTCCTGTAGTCAACGGGGAACGGGCCCCCTTTTTGTTTTGCGCCGGCGCAGGTCCAATTCCCTTTTGATTCGGTTTTCGCGCGGGCCTATGGGGGTACTTTGTGCTGGTGCCCCTCGAGTTACTTGTTGCCCCGGCCATCTCTCTCTTTAATCATTACTTCCCCCAGTCAGGCGACCTTAGGTCCCGGCCTCACCGGGCGGTTCGCCAGGCAGTCCCATTTTCCTTGCTTTGCGCTCTTTTTTTTTCCTGTAATTGGCATTGCGCCGTTCCCAGTGCCCCGGTCTATCGAGCGTTCCTTTTTTCCGGGTCGTGGGTGGTTTCGACGCGCCCACAGGAAGCATTCCTCTGTGTCCGTGCCGACCTTTGACTGGGAAGCGGGCTGCCGAGCCTTTAACCCCCTCCCCCGTGCTTTCCTTTTCCCCAGCGTTCACTTGCGGCGGCTTCCCCCGTTCCCCTGCCTCGGGGTTGTGAAGGCTGCGTAGGTCGTTTGCGGCCAGCGTACCCACTTTTTTCTAGGCGTTTTTGGCCCGGTGCGGATCGGCGGCTCCACCCACCCCCTCCGTCCGCCACCCCCACAGGCGTTTGACGGACCATTTTGTACACCCGTCCCTTGGAATTCGCCAGCAACAGGAGCACCTTCCTCAGCCCCCGTGACGGGGCACTTTCCCCCCCCTCTCCTAAGGTCCCCCCTCCAGAACACCCCCCCGCAAGCTCGGGCTCGCCGGCCCTTGATTTCCTCCCTAGTCTTTCCCCAGTACATCAGCCGTGGTTCCTTTTTTGTCCCAAAGGAAAGGGTCCATAGGAGGACGGAAGTTCCAATCCTCTTCCCCTCCCCCTTGAAGTTCGCCCCCCTTGTGACCCTGTCACGTGGCCAACCGAACGCCGGGCCTCCTGCTTTTTTTTGTCCCCGCATTCCCTTTCCTTCCATCGGCCAGGTGCTCGGTTGTTTTTTGATTTGAGCGGATTTCTCACTCTCTTCCCCCCCTATTGATGCGGTGGAACACGTCTCCAGGGTCCCCCCCCTTTTCCCAACGGAAGTCTTGGAGGTAGCCTCCCCTGGCAGTTCCTTTCGTCGCCCCTTGACCCCCTCCCCTCCGCTTACCGTTACGGCCCCAGCGGTTTCTTCGCCCTTCCTCCTTTTTATCTAGTTACGACACGCCTTTTCACCATCCCCATGTCCGGCGACTCATTTTTCCTCCCGTCCCGTTTCTCCCTCCCGGAAGGACTTTCCCCGGTCCAGCCAGATGATCTCTCATCCCTACTACAAGCATGAGTTTTCCCCGGCTTCCATAGGTACATTGGGTCTTTTCTTACTCCCCATAATCTCCCCCCCCCACCTTGGAAACGCCCCTTTTTTCCCCCCCCCTGAGACATGCACTTTTTTAGAACCAACCTCACGTCCTCGGGGACGGCCTAATGTAGTGCTCCTCTAGCGGACCCGTCATTTTTACCGCTAACAGATTGTTCCCAGCATCGTCCTCCACCCCTTCCTTTCCAAGTTTCTCCAATTATTCCGCTCAATTCCGGCCCCGCGCAACCGTCTCGTGACCCTTTCTTTCCTCCCCCCGCGTGCCCCAGGAGGGTTGCAGAGGTTTTACCGAACACAGGGGTCCCCCAAGCCTCCCCCCCTATGCAAAATGGCCCCGTTTTCGCCCGAGCGAAGCAGTTGGTAGCGGGCCTTTTTTTTTTTTCTTCGGGGATGAGTACTTAGAAGACTCCCGGGCATTAACTGGCACCGCGGTCCCTCCACCGGCTCACAGGTCAGTGCTTTCCACTTTCCTCTTCTTCCCGTTTCATACAAGAGGTTCGTAGCATAGAAGTGTCTTTTCCCGCCGGCGACACCCCTTCCCCCTTTACAGTTGCAGACAGAGAGACGGGCGTCGCTAGTGCATCTTTGCTCCAAGATTCCAGATTGGTAAAGGGAGTTTCCTGCAGGTCTCGGCCCCTTTTTTTTTCCCCCCCCCCACAAACGCCGTCGACCAGGTTTGTAGGCTTGCGCGCTTTTCGCGCCCGTTTCGCCTCTGGATTTGTCCCCGCCGAAGGTTGAAAACCCCTGCTTTTACGGGCCCTTCCCCCCCCGTCTAACTGCCCGGCCCCCCGATTGTTGAACGTATTGTAGACCATAATCACGTCCTGCTCACGTGGGCACGCCTTTTCCATTCCACCGTGCCCAGGCCTGCCTTACCGCCAGGTTGAAGCGTCAAGTTTCTAACATGTTCGGGTCCCTCCTCTCCCCGCCGTACGACGGTGATTTTTTTGACACCTGACGATCCACAGGTCCTGGAACTGCTTTCCTCAGATTTGAAGATTTGTCTTCCCCTCTCATTATGCGGTTCCCCCCCTTCCTTCCTCTGAACACATTCGCTTTTTCGCTCCGTTTAAATTCTAGGGGGCTGATTCCTGTGAACCCCTTTTTTCCCCTTCCCGAAAGAGAATGTACTCAAGAGGGCAACCCAAGTCCTCCTGTTCCCCTTCCGAAGACGTGTACCTTTGGCCGGGTAAAAACCGATGGGGCCCATAAGCCCTTTGCACTTTTGACGGCCTTGTTTTACTTTCACTTTTTCTACCCCACCCACCCCCGGAGGGACCCCTTTTAGTTCACCCCTCTCTTGACAAGGGGAGGTTCGGGAAGAATGACCTGCGGGCAGCATTCTTTCGCGACGGGCCCGGTTAAGTGGGTGTGTTTTGGGGGAAGAGTTTTGAGCGGAGTCCCGTTGACCTGATTTCTTGGTACCCTTTCGCAATGACTTCTGGTTCTTTTCGCTTTGGTGCTCGCCCGTCGCTTTCCCCGGCCCCCCTGGCCGCCTTCAACAACAAGGCATTTTTTTCCTCTGTTGAGGACTCCAAAGGGTTCCCCTTCTATGTTTTCCCGACCATTGGCCCCCCCTACCCGGGATGCTTTTCCGATTTTTTTACCCCCTGCCCCCCTTCCCCCGGTCGGTTGGAAGTTCCTTCATGAGTTTTGAAATTTCCTGAGCGTCTGCTTCTTTCCTTTTCGTCCCTAACCCATATCTGGGCCCCCCCCCCCCCTTTGAATTCAACTTTTTTTTATTCCCGGGTTAAGGGGCGCTGGCGGTTTTTTGCCTTCCACACGTTTTCTCCTCTCCCGGCTGCGGCGTTCTGGCGATGATTTGTTGTCGAGGGTCATCTTTTTACGCGGAGGGGGTGACTTTTTTACGGGAAGGCGCCGAGAAAACAGGAGACATCATGGCGTGCCGCCTCCTTTTCCTTCAGGACCCGCCCCGTCGATTGGTTTTTTTTTTTTTTTTTCGGCAGTTTCCCCCTGGGATGTTTGTTTCTTTGTCTCGGTACCCCTTTTTGCGGTTTAAGGGCGGGGCAGTGGTTTAGTTTCTTTTTTCCTTTTTCCCCCTGCCCTTACTTTTTTCTTCGTCCGTCACGTTGTCAATTCCCGGTTGTCCACTTCGGCTTGCGGCGAAGCCCGCATGTGTGTACTCTGGAAGGGTTCTTTTTTTTCCTGCGTTAGTGTCTCTAGGGTCTGATCCGGGCGGCGTGCTGATAGTCTTGTCTTTTCTTCCAGAGACAGGTGGCTGCAGGTTGTTCCCCCCCTGGCTGCTCGCTGCGACCGGCCCATGGCCGTGCCGGGGTCCTTTGTTCCTGTCGCCAAAGGGGAACTTCTACCCGACATGTGATGCTTGTTTCGTCGTCCCCTCCCAACTGTGGATTTGCGGGCCGTGTTTGTTGTATTTCTTTGGAGGGACCGGCTGAGGCGGTTATTCTTTTCCCATCCTGACTGTTTCTCGAACCCTTTTCCCCCACGCCCGGTCAAATTTTTTTTCCCCCCCCAACCCTGGTGCCTTGAGTTTTTTTTATTTACTGCTGTGGGCCGATGCCCTAAGTCAGTCCTTTCTTTTTTCGGCTTCCCGCATCCCCCGAGCGGCACGCCTTCACCCGTGCAGCCCCCCAAGTCCCTTTTTTTCCCACCCCACCTAGGATTTTTTTTTGCAGGGTCCCGGTCCAGCCCTGACCCGGGGCCCCTTATTTTCCTTTCTTTTTGTTTGCGTCTACTCTATCACACATCAGTGTCCCTGTTTTTCGATGACAGTTATGTGTTCCTCTCGACTTGACACCAGGGGTCTCCTGTCTGTGATTGGTGTGGGATCATCATATTTTATGTGGCGCTTGTCTTTTTTACCTCTTGGCTGCTTTGCACTCCTTTGTATTGGGAGTACCTTTTCCCGATGACCCTCAACGTCCCTTTCCTTTTTTATCATTTCGCTTAACAGCTTCTCCGGCTTAGAAAAGTTGTGTGAAAGCCCAACCACACCCCCTGATGTTACGGGTCCACGGGTTTAGGTGCTGCACGTAGGTTCTCCTTACTAATGTATAGTTTTGTTTTGTCTTGTCGGAACGGGTTTTCCCTTTAGTAGCTTTCGTTTTCCCTGCTGTTTTACGCCCATTTTTGTGCACCATTTTATTACCAGCCACACTATAATACGGGTCTTCCGTCAAGCCCTATGTATTAAGAGCATGCTTCCAGCCGTTATTCCTTTTTTCCCTTATCTTCCAATATAGGTAGAAGATTTTGGCCAACCCCCCCCTCACCTACGACAAAAACGAAATGCAAGTGCAGGTTCCGTTTACTCAGACCCTTCCCCCCCCCCTTACTCAGCATACGGACTTCTCCTTCCTCCGCCTCTCGCGCGAAGACCCTGGCTCGCACGTTGCCCGGCGGCAAATATATCGTTTTCCACCTTTGGGCTTTTCGTCCTTTTTTTTTTTATAGACTCTTGTTTTTCGGAATTGTTCCCCCCCCATTATCGTTCCTTCAAGATTTTCTTGGGTACAAAATGTTTCAGTACCCGATGTAAGCTTGTTTTCCCACCTCTCTTTCGGTTTCGGGACAGGGGCCCACCCCCGTTTTTGAAATGCCGTCATATTTTTTCACCCCTTTTTGTCGGACGTCCTCTTTTTTCCCCCCCCGATCATGGGGGAACCGGTTGATCGAAGCTTGACCTTTTGACAAGGCACAGTTTCTTATACAGGGCGACGGGCTACCCCCTATCCTCATCTTCCACAGACCTTTTCAGAGACGTAACTTCCGTCTGGACATTTTGAGTCTTTCCCTTTCATGAACCTGACTATTCCCCCCGAAAATAATCCTCCCCCCCCCCCTCCCCCCCCACCCCCCATTCCTGAAGTGTATGCTAGAAGTTTTTCACCTTTTCAATTTGAGTTCAACCGTTGACCCGTTTGTAGATTGTCCTTTCATATTAGGGTGCCCCAATGACGAAAGACCCCCCAGCCATTGGTTTTCCCTATTTTTTTCTGTTAAATGGGAGGGAAGTAACAGGGGCCCCCCCCCCCCCAAGTCAACGCCGGTCGTGTCAGCGAAGGGTTTGTGGTCGCCGTCGTCGAAGTCCCTTTGTCCTGCCGACGTTTCCTCAATTTTTTTCCTTGGTGTGCTTAGCATAAGTTCTTTTGCCCTTTTTTTCATTTACGTCTGACAAAACCACACCCGCACCGTCTACCTCCACCCCATGTCAGCATTGTTTCGCTTTTAGCGTGCAGAATTAACAGGCGCAGCCCCCCTTTCCCCTAATCTAATTTTTTTTTTTTTTCGGCTTTGAAACCCAGATTTTTTCCTTTTACGTGGTGCCCCATGAGCTACTCTTTTTTGCCCCTTCAGGGCCACTTTGGTACGACGGCGCCGGAATGCGCTCTGTTTGCTTTGTCCTTTCTTCCTTTGCATTGTGAATGCTGCGCTCCCCCCTGCCTAAGGGTCAGTTGTACAGTGCTTCTTAATCTAGGGGACCCCCCGCCTGCTATAGATCTCTTCCAGGCGGCATTTTCTCTTTTTTAGGGGTCATTTTTTTTTTTAACAAGGTTTCTTGAACGGCAGGAGTGATGTTGAGTTTTTTTCTTCAAGAGACTCCCCATGACCCGTGTCTATTCATGATGTTTTCCTCTTGTTTTTTTTTTCTTCCCCCCTTCTCTGTTCGTTAAAGTTCAGCCACATCTGAATTCCCCTGTTTCACCTTCATGTTTTTTCTTCACGATAGCTCCACCCCCCCTCTTTGAGCCGATAGACTTTCCCCACCCGCTTCCCCTGAATTGCAGTTTCGGAACAGGGTGCTCGCGGGTTCATTCATTGGACCTTTTTGTTTTTGTCTTCTGCATGGAGGGTTTTTCTTTTTCCCGGTTTTTTCCCCCTCACATTTTTACAAGGGGCCCAAGGTTTTTCCCATTGGGCTCCTTTTCCCCCGGCGTGGACCTTTTTCAATTTGGCTTTTCTTTTCCGATTTTTTTACGTTTTGTTGCGCTTTTTCGTAAGGGGGGCTTGGCTCCTCCTTCTGGTTGCTGCCAGGCCCCTTTCCTATCCTGACAAGTTTTTTTTTTTGTCCTCCCCATTTCCCTGTTTTGTAGCGTAAATATACCCAACGGTCCCTCTTTTCCAGACCGGGGACATTTGTTTCAAGCCCTTTGGCACATTTTTTCACATCGCCAGTCCACCCTTGTCCCTGGAGGCAGTTCAACCCCCCCCCCCCCCCCTGAACCGAGCATCTTTTAAGGGCTGGCTATTGGTGTCCCGCAATGGTGAGTGAAACCTTGGCCACCGGCCCGCGTCCCCCCGGGCCGGGCCTGTGTTCGCCTAATGGCTGTCACCATTTCTCCGTTTCCTGGTCCCCTGCTTTTGCTGTATCAGGCAATATCCCCGGCACCCTTTACTTCCGGTCTGCGTGAGGTTGGTTTGCCCCACATTCGGCTCTGTTTACGACCCTCCTCTGGTTTTGCAACCGGCTCGATGCTACCCACCGGTTGCCCCTTTTCCCCCCCCCCCCTTTTGAAATTTTTGGCCCTTCCCACCCCCCCCCCCTCCCCCCCCCCCCCACCTCCTCCACCCTCACCCCCCCGCCTCCTTCGCTCTCCCTCCCTTCCCCTCAACAGGGACCCTCCCCCACCCATAACTGGTCTTGTTCCACAGCTACCTTACCCTTTGGACCGCGTCGCCTGCGCGTCCCCTTTTTTTCCCCCTTTCAGTTTTAATTCAACAAATCGGACTTGCCGGAGACGGCAGATGACTACTTCCCGACCTCTCTCATGCCCCAGTGACCTTCCGCAGTTTTTAGAGTGAAAGGGGCCATTTTCATGGCGTTTACGGCCCGCCGTTTTTTGGTCTTCCTCTTTTTTTCTGGCTATTAGGTATAAAAGAGATTTCCGTGCTCTTCCCCCCTGATTGGCGCTCTGTTTAAGGGACAAGACTTTTTATCTCTTTGGTCCTCTGGGAGTTCTCCAGACTTTTACCCCTGCTTGGATGGACGACGTTTTCCGTATTCGTGGTTTTAGAGGGTGGAAGCGGAGTTGAGATTTTTCTTCTTCGGCTGGGAACCTCTTTGTTAAGGAATAAGGATTTCGTTCAGGCGCCTGGTTTTCTTTTTCTTGGAGGGTTATGCCCGGACCGTCGGTCCTGCCCTTTTTGTCCTTGAGATTTATAGTAGAGTTCTTTTTCCTTCTGGGACGGGGTTTGGGCTCGGGTTACGGTGGGGGAGGGCTTTTCTCATTTTGCCTCTTTCTGGTTTTGTGTCCGTGATAAGTGAGCCTTGGCAAAGACGATGTTTTTGTATTTTTCCTGATGTTGCTGGACCTTTTTTTGTAGGAGGAAAAAAAGTTGGCTTTTCGTTATGAAGGGGCCTTGCTTTTGGCCGTCTCCATGGCTTTTTACGAACCCCCGCGAGACTTTTTTGTCTAATCGCTCCTGTGCTGAAGGCCGTTGCCCTTTGGGGTTTGCACTGGGGCACAAGGCCGTCCTAAGGGATGTTCTTTTTTTTTTTTTCAGCTCGTGTTCTCATTGAGGGAAGAGGTCCTCTCGATACATTTTCTCTTTCTGACATCTTTTTTTATTTTTTTTGGTCCTCAGATCTTGTTCTTCTTTGGATTGCCTTTTTTTGAGTACAAGCGGAAGAGCCGGCCTTTTGCAGTTCGTGACCCTAGCTGACAAGTCTTGCCGGGGCGGTGGGATATTTTCGGTATCCGGTGATTTAAGGAGGACACTTGGGAAGTGTGGTGTCCCTCCTCCCCCCATTGATTTTTTTTCCCCACCCCTCAGTGGTTTTCTTTCCCGTAGACTTTCCAGGCGCTGGCAAAGGCCTTTCTTTTGGAAGGCGGAGCGGTCTTATTCGGGTGATCCTTTGGCCCGTCCGGTGCCGGAAGACCGGTTTTGGAGATCAGCCCTCAGTGTTTACGGTCTTCCAAAGATGTGTGAGTGTGAGTCCAGC
>Ga0179591_1136377_pt1 | contig 10200 bp, 10 predicted proteins | sample CZOMad2_1_08_16f_FD_182891 | JGI IMG/M metagenome (GOLD analysis project Ga0179591, IMG submission 182891) | Vadose zone soil fungal communities from Angelo Coast Range Reserve, California, USA - CZOMad2_1_08_16fungal (PacBio error correction) | ecosystem: Environmental > Terrestrial > Soil >... | reverse complement strand
GCCTGCCTGGTTTGCGTCTCTGTCGCGCCGATCACTTCGTTGGGCGCCATTCTCATCCTCCCTCCCCTTCCCTCTGAAAAAGCCTCATTGAAGGTTTCCCTGTGCATCTCGCCGGTGGGAGAAGCTGCGGACGTGGCCATTCCCTTGCCCTTCCCAGCTGTGCCTAGGCTCCGTGTTATGCTCCCCCCTTCCCTCGCATCGCGGCATGATCTGCTTTATCTTTCTATTCCCGAACCAACTTTTTTTTTTTTTGCTTACCCTTCCCCCTCGGAGGTGGGGCACAGAACAAGGACCGCATACCCCGCGATGAAAGGCCATCCCGTTGAACCCCTCTGTTGCAAGACCACCTTTCTCTTTCAAGCCAGGCCTTTTGCGAGCTTGCTTCTTTTTTTCTTTAAGAAGGGGGCTTGTGCTTTCTTCCTGGGCCAGGAGCCGAAGCGGCCTTCTTGTCCAAGTCGCAACAGTTTTCCTTTTTTTTCGTGTGGGGATTTTTCTTTTTTTTGCATCGCCCATCCCGCTGGTGACCGCGCCATGCCCCGCCTCTCCAAGCAAACTTCTTTTGTTTAGGAGGTAGAAGGTGCTGCGTACAAATGTAAGGGGTGGTCCAACTTTTTTCAAGCAACGTGGAGTCAGTCCGTTCCAACTCTCTTGGCGGTCCCCTGTCTTTCTCCACGCTTACTGGTGATTCCTCCGTTCAAGAGACTGTGAGATGACTCCACAAGGTCTTTCCTTCTGAGTGTTTGTTTCGGAATGCTGGCCCAGCCCTCCCTGCCCACGGACACTCGCGCAGAGGCACGCACCTGAGCTCTTGGTGAATTCCCCCTATTTCCTCCCCCTGGAAGAGTTGATGAACTTGTGGCGATCATAACCAGTGCATACGGACTCGTCGAGGAATTTGGCAATTCCCTCTGACGATTTTTGCCCCTAAAAAGGTTGGTTTTAACTTCAGCCCTGTGCCTGGTCAAAACGGCCAGCACTCCCCGCATGGGAGGCCGTTTTCTTGGTGGACGAGTTGTAGTTTTTTTTTTTTTTCAAGGTGTAGGCCGATTTACGGTGCAGTTTGACCTTTTCACCTTATCGTTAGTTTTCTTTCCCGTTCTCCTCCTTTCTGGTCCTAACCGGGCCGTTCGGATCACCTGCCCAAGCCTGCGTGGATGAAGCTCGCGGACTTTCCAATTTCACAACGCGACTTGACTTTTTGATTGTTTGGCTGACGAGAGCATCAAGCGTTGGAGCACTTGCAATGACCCCGGCTATTATGGCTCCTTCTGAAAGAATCTACTTGCCATGCTCAAAGTAAGATCAGGACTGCATGACGGAATGGTGGCCTATTTCCATGATGAGCATGGAAATTGATTTCCCTTCTTCCCGGCCCCACCGCGGCGGGATGTTTTTTCAGACGCCTTACTGCTCGGTGATTTGGAGGGTTTCATTTTAAAGGGACTTTAGCAGATTCGACCTGAAGGGGCCTGGCTGATCCCCAGCGCTTTTGCTGAAGGCACTTAACCTTTTCTGGATTTCGCTTTATGACCAGGCACATCCCCCCATCCCCGCACGTGCCAGGCATTGATTCTTCCTCCTTCGTGGCCGTCAGTTTTACTTGCGACATCTAAGATGCTGCTCTTCAGCATGGTGGGCGCCAGTCCATGCTGACCAGTGGTGTTTTTCATTTTGTTCACATGCGTGGCCCTTTTACTTTTCCTCAGGGGAGTATTCCTTTCTAGGAGGATTTGTGGGACACCTTGGGCGACAAACAGGAGTCTGCGTTCAGGGGTCCTCTTCCTGCTTCATTGCAACCTCCAAGGCCTTGTCCCCCCCCTTGGTTAATAAGAGGCATTGCTTCTCTTCGGGAGGGGTTATGGGTGAAGCTGTGCGGCTAACCCTTGGTGTCCGAATGAGCCGTTTTCCCTTTATGTGATGGCTCCGCATGTGTTGTGCTGAGGTGGGAATCCTTTCTTCCTCCTTTGTTTGGAGCAGGGATTTTTGCCAGCACGGGCTGGTCCGGACTTAGAGCGGGTGCTGGTTCTTGGCGCGGTTTCTTTTTTGGTTTGAAAGCGGGGTCACGCGCTTTGCTAAAGACCCCCCCAAAAGAATTTGACTTTCAGGCTTTTCAAGCTCCATGAAGAGCTTCGCACATTACCTGCCATTCGCCATGCGTGACGTCTATGGTAAACCTGTGTGGTCTTTAACCCTTTCTCCTTCTTTAAAGGAATTGCCTTTTACCAGAGTAACCGAAGCCTCCGGGCCTGCTGGACCCCTGTTCCAGGGTTTGGGCTATTCTCAAAACTGGGCTGGCCGTTTTCTTCTTCCATGGAAAGGGTTTGTAAAAGTCAAATTTTTTCTTCCCTCCCCCATCTTGCTCCGCGCCGGTGGGGGGGTTTACCTTGGTGCCGGAACTCTTTACTTCTCCCTTTTTTCTTTTGACGTAGATCCCCTTCCCGGAGGACCTGGAGGTCTTTCCTGTGCTTCCGGCTTGATGGGCCCTCTTATTACACTATTTTCTTTTATTTTCCTCCTCCCTCCTTTTTTTGTTTTTAGCTCTCTAAAGTGGGGAATCCTTTCGGGACCCCTCGACGCACGGCAGCATCTACAAATCAGGCCAGGAAGGGCTCTACCCTCTCCCCTGACAAATGAGTCACCGCTTTCGATGGTTGCCAGACCTGGAATATGACAACCAACCAAGTGCTCGGTTTTCTTCGAGCCATTTGATGATGATCGCGCCGTAGCAGTCCCCCTTCCGACTTTTACTACGTGCCACCTGACCTGCCGGCCCGTTTCCTCGGGTAGGCCCCTTTACCGAACTATTTTTTTTAAGGGGGCGCTAGGAGAAAAAACCCGTTCCCCCTAGCTTTATGCCGAGGGCGATGAGGCGCAATTTAATACCAAACCTGGGTCAAGTATTTTTCGCTTTTTTCCTGCTTTCATGCCCTTTCAAGTAGACGCGGTTGTGATGAGGGATCCACTACCCCTGCTCTTGAACCTGCAGCTTTCCACCCCGCCCACCGCCCCCTTACCTCAACGAATCAGCCTTTAGGATTTGAAAATTTTAGACCAATTTTTACTTTTGGCCACCAGTAGCCCAACCGACTCGGAATTCCCCCGCAGCCACCCAGGTGTCCTTTTACTCTCCGAATTCACTTCCGCCACCAAGGGATCCGGCCCCCTCTAAGGCCCCCCCTTCCACTCCTCCCCAGGAACATTAATGCGCGTCTTGCCCAGTGGGTTTGGCCCATTTTTGTTCTGGCCAAACGAACCCCGAAAGAGGACCCCTTTTAACTTACCGATAAGACGTCCCCTTTTTTTCCCTGAAAAAGGCCACAAAATTCCGCCGTGAGCATTCCCTTCATCTGCAAATTAACAAAGGGAAACATTTTCCAAACCTGGGCGGCCACCACCCTCAGAAGGCTGGGCTTTTCCCCCCCTTCTGAAGATGCGGTCTTAGAGACAAACGTAGCCGAGCGCCTGCAACTTTTATGATCGCAATTCTTTTTCGGGATGGTCAATTGTGGCGGGCCTGTCAATCTATTCCAAGAAGAAAGTCTCAGGCCCGTCGCTGGGGTCAAAGTTCTCCCTTCTGGATCCTTCTCGGACGTTGAGTGAAGAATTTCCCTCTTGGTCGGCTCGGCGGCACAGGCCCGCCGCCTTTTACCGTTCTTCCCTGGATTATTTCTCTAAGGGAAGTGGAAATTTTCTCCGGCCTCGTGCACCGGCCTTCATCAGGGCCGGGCGCCTTCGTTGAGCCTGGCAGGAATGAGGAGGTTTTTGTCGTCTTTCTGTAGTCCGGGCTGGGAATGGCAATAAAAACGCTGAGATTCTCGGATCCACCGCAGCTTTGCCCGCGGGCCTGGTTTCGCTTTTTAAGTTTCTGACCCAATGGGCAAAAAGTTTTTCAACGTTTTTGATAATACACGTCGTGCTTAGCGTTTTTCTTTGTTGAGAAATACATTTTGAGGATCTAACGACCGTTTTTTTTTTTGTCCCCAATGGGCCCCACCTTTCTACTACAATTAAAAAGAGGTCCCCCTTCCCTTGAAATGCAACAAAGGACCGGGACTGCCCCGGACTCCCCTGGCCACTGGCCCACCACCTCGTTTCAACATACTACACCTTTCCAGCCGGTTACGTCTTGAAAGCGAAGTTTGACCATTGCCTTTTAAAGGGTTTTTTTTTTCTTAACCCACTGTTTCTGTCCCCCCCCCCCTTAAAGGGCCACGGTCCAAGACGAAGTTTGCTCCACTTCCTGGAGATTTCTCCTTATTGGGTATGATCTCAACCAGGAATCAACTCCTTCAGGGTTTCAATAAGTGCAGCCACTCATCTCTGGGCTGATGGTCCCCCTCTTCCTCTATGGTCAGCTGTTCAAGGGGCTTGTGCGGACAGCAAACCGCGTGGACGTCCCACGCCCTACAGCTCGGCGTTTAATCCCTTCAGTTTCCGATCTCGGGCACGGCTTTCAGGTTCCGCTTTCTTTTCCCTTTTTTTGTCAATTTTCCTCTGTAAAAGGGCACTCTTTCGGTTGATGCTGGCGGCCTTGCCTCCACGTGCGTGAAGCCGCCTTTTGGCCAAACTTTTTGGTCGTATTCCCCTTCTTCACCCCTCTTTCCCCCACACCTCCAAGGCTTTCCTGAATGGGCAGGTTTCTTGTCAACACATCGGGACTTTCGAGAAGAAAAATTAAATTGCCCGCGCCCACCAACAAATTGGCCAGTGCTTGGCGCTGACGCCGCCGGCTTCTTGGCGTTCTCATTTGCCCAGTTTATACTTTTCGCCCCTCTAATTCGCGAGCGCCAGGGCCTTGGCTTCCTTCTCCTGTAAGGCGTCTCTTTTTCCCATTGTTGAATCCACCGGATTGCCCAATTGCGAGGTTTTTTCTCGGCTCTTTCTTTTCCACACGCCTTGGCATGTCCAGCATTCATGTCCTTCCCAGGCCAGATTCCCCAGATCATCCTGATTTCTTTCCATCTTTCAATTTTTTGAGAGTTGCCTTCGCCTTCAGGAAAAGATACGGTGGGCTCCGTCCACGTCGTACAGCCCGGCGCGTTGTAGATCCACCAGGGGCCAAATCGCTTGTTCCCCCAGTTGAGTTTTGATGGCGGGGCACGCCCAACGAAGGTGCTCAGTCTTTCTGCCCAAGCGAAGCGCCCCTCCCCCTTCCCCCATCTTGGATGCAGACGGGTCCTCGTGTTGTTGTTGATATCCTGCGGGTTTAGGCTGGACTGGCTTTTCCGCGCCTGTTCCAATTTAGCTTTTTGCCTTATTCTCAGAGCCTCAATCGAGCAACTCGCCTTCAATTTCCCTTTTTTTTGCCCTCAAGAGAAGGTGTAGCATAGCCCTTCCTGGAGAGGGACATGGACTGCTCTTTTCCGGCCCGCGACTGCAAAACCACCCCGAGGGCCAAAAAGTTTCTTTCCATCCCACCCGCCTGAACCTTGTTTGTATTCTCCCCCCCCCTCGTCTGGTCCCAGGCAAGCCTGCTTTTTTTTTTTGGTCACTTTCACCCGGACCGCTACCCCGCGCATACAGGCCCCTCCAGGTTGAACTACCACCGTTTGTGACTTTTAATTGCCTACCTGGAGGTGAGCCCCTGCTTTCAGAGACTCCTCCTGAGTCTTCTCTTTTTTCTTGGCTGAACATGTGATCGGGCCAGCAGACGCCCCGCGCATCGGGCGGCGTCAAGGTGCCAGTTGGACCAAGTGTTTTTTTTTCTTCCCATGTTTTGGGACATCCCATCTCCGGTGACCCCTCTCCACTTCTTCCCCTTCCTGCCTTCCAGAAACTTTTTTTTTTAAAGTCTTGGAGTTGCGCGAACCACTGGCCAATGGTTTCCACTTAGTGCCTCTGTGTTTTGCAGCTTCAGTTTCAGCTCTGGCCCCGTTTTACTCGTCCCCTCCCCGGAGAACAGTTAGCTGTTGATAGCAGCCGTGCGTAGATATGTGAGCTGATCCGGCGTAGCCCCGATGGTAGGGCTTCGGGGGCCTTTGTGTGGACTGCCCCAAGAACATTTCCAATTCCCGTCCATCGCGGCCTGACAATTTCACCCGAGCGCTTTTTTTTTCATGGACTTCTTAATCCTTTTTTTGTTGCCCCTGTGAGATCATCCCGGCCGGAACTCGCCCTCTGTTCATTTCACCTTCCCCCTGAAAGGGTCATGAGAGGGTTCAGACCCGTGGTTGGTGCCTCCCAGACCGGGTTTCGCGTTCAAACGATTCTGCTACACTTCCCCTTTTTCGTACGTCCCCTTTTTGTGCGATTTGGTTCCAAGGGCCAAGGTGGAGGCAAGCCCTGGGACTTTGCATAGGTCGTGCTTTTTCCCTTTTTTTGCGCGTCGTGCAGGTGATCCCGTGCAGTGTTTTTATCCCACCAACCCCCCTTCTTTTTTTAGAAAATTTTTCCCCATCTGAGATTGCCCGCACCGCCGGACCTTTCCCCTTCCTTCCCCCCGCTCCGTAGTCCCCCCCCCGCATGATTTTCCCCCTCGATAATCAGCTGATCATTTGACCGACCCTACAGATGTGCGTGTTCAGACTCTCTGCCTCTCAACGCGCGCCCGGCCATGCTTTGGCCTGGTGCACCTCTCTTCCTTCTTTCTACATGATTTCCTTTCCCCCCCGGATTTTTGAAAACCGATTGCCGCGAAGCTACCTGCGTTGCGTCTGCATAGCCCGTTCGCGAGGCTTTCGTCGGTGATCAACAGCGACGTGCAGCTAACCTTTTCGGTATTAAAGAGTAGGGATTTCCCCCCTTGAAGAATGCCAAGACCGAAATAGTCCCCTTTTTCACTCATCATCTTGTGTTGTCTCCGCACGGGAATTGTTCTCCCTTACGAAATGATGCTGATTGGCGCAGCCCTTGGCTGGACCTGGGTTTCCCGCGGCCCCTGTGTGTTGGAACGGTTTTTGTCCTTTTAATTGGAGAGGGTCGGCATTCTCACTGTTGCCTTTTGTGTTGGTCCCCCTTTTTCTCAAAAAAGGCCGGCTGTGAAGAGTGCTCTAGTTCCAATGATGTATAGTGTGATTCAACCGGTGTTTTCCCCCTCTTTTTAATACGCGGTCTTTTTCAGGGTTATGACTTTTTTGGCCTGGCCGGTGTGCTGGGAGCGTTTAACTTTTTTGGTTTCCTTTTTCCTAGGAGTGCGCGGCTAAGTCACCATCTTTGTTTCTGTCGTTTTGAATATCCAGGCCTCCTTTGGGGGGATACGTGGCTCAAGCACGGCTTTTATACCCCCTTCCTTTAAATCGGCTTTTTGCTTGGGCTCGCTGTTTTTTTTGGCTTTTGGTGGGGGAAAGCGGAGGTAGAGCGTGGCGGTCCAAGCCCACCAAAACGTCTTCTCTTTTCATGATTTCCTCAACCCTCCTCCCGCCGACAGGTTACATGAGACATCTTTTACTCCTGTTTTCTGGTTTGGCCCGGCCCCTTCTCCAATGAACCGGAGTTCGTCAAGGCCTGTAACCAGAGGACCACGGACTTTGCGGGCTTGTTTTTCCCACCGTTTGATGGTGTCTTGTTAATTCTTCTGTTCCCGCCATGGTCTCAGGCGACGCGGGGGTGGTTTCATTCCTCCAGGTGTGGCCACCTTCTACTTTAATCGGTGAGTATCGCAGGGCCTTCTACGTGCTTTGTTTCTTTTCTTCATTTGCTCTTTTCAAAGATTGAACCTCGGTTACTTCTTCTTTAATCCGCCCGTTTTTTTTTGTTTTTTTGTTTAGAGATCCCTCTTGGTGACCCCCTCCGTCGGAACCATTATTGTCCGGAGGTTAATCCCCCCTAAACCGTCCAAGGCTGAATGCTGTGAGCGCGCGCCCTTCTTTGCCCTCCAGAACGCTTTGTCCGAAGACCACGTAATGAACAACCCACGGCGCGGCGCCGGCTCGCAGCTGGCTTTCTCCGTGCAAGCTTTCCCTTTAGAAGACGTTAGACGGTGTATGTAGCCACAAGCTTCTTTTCCGGAGCGATTTTTTTGTTTGGACCAGGGACTTGCCGCCATGGGCTCTTGTTAAAGGAGCCCCCTCTAAAAGCAGGTGCACCGATGGCTATGTGCAGAAGGGCGTACTTAGCATCTCTTCCGGTTATGCCCCTCCCATTTTTTAAAACCTGTCGCCGCGGTTGGGTTCTTGGCACGCTTTTTACTCTTTCCACCCCCCCGCCAACAGAGCCCACTAAGCCCCACCCTCCCCCAGAGATGAAAACTTCTTTAGAAAGAAGTGTGAGGGCCCCCACAAAGTAGCCACACAGCGCGAGGATGCCCCCCGCGCCCCGCTGGTGACACTTCCGTTTCCGACATCTTCGGCATCATTCGCCACCCATTTTTAGGAACATATCCCCCCCGACGGTCCAGGCCAACCCAGCAGGAACAGACAGGCTTCTCTTCGTGTGACATTCGATGCGGTTGGCCCCCTCAAAGGCAAGTCTTCCCCGAAGAGCAACGCATGTACCGGACTTTTGTAGCCCATTTCAACAAACACCTTTCGCCATGTAGTTTTTTATTATCCATTTCCATAACAATTTCCCCTCCTCCCAAAATGGCTCTTTCAAAAGGGGACCCAGGCAGCTGTTGATTTGCGCCACAATTTGACACTTTGTCAGCACCGGTCGACCCCCAAGTAACGATCATGACGTCACTTATGAGACCTTCCCTTGGCGTTTTTCTTTTGGTAAATGGGGGCGGATGTACCCCCCTCCTTTAAAATCCGGTCGTTTTCAGCGTCGCTGGGATCAGCAGGGCTCTTTAGCGTGCAGGCCTACTCCCCTTCCTCCCCCTAAGAGTATCCTGGGTGTTTTTACCTGCCTCCGCGGTGTGACTTCCGGGCATTCTTTGCCAGCCAGCAGTCTACATCCTTAATTCCCTTGAACGGGAGACCTTTCTTGAGAATGGAATCATTGCGGTCCTGAATGTCTCCACTCGGTTGTTCTGGTTGATACATTTCTAATCCACCGCAGTGGCCGAATGTCGAGTGGGTCATTTTACTTCCCCCGGAACAGCTCTTCTCTTAATAAAAGATTACGGCAGGTGATCCGAGAAATACCGATTTTGAGTTTCTCCAGCACGTGCGGGTACCGTCCACTCCAACCTCGCCGGATTTCCAAATCCGCCAGGAATGCATTCCTGATCGGCCTCCCCCCTTGCCCTTTCCCAACCAAATAGTAAAAACCCTCCTTCCTTCCAAAGAGGTAGGCTTTTTCCTGATGCGGTTTTTCAAGAAGCAGGGTGCTTCACCCACCCCCCCCGGGTATTGCCCCATCTTAAGGGAAATGTAAAGTTCGTTTCCTGTATTCTCGGGCCGTGAGCCGTGGATGATCCCACCACGGGGAATCACTCTTTTTTTTTTTGCTGGAGGAATGCATGCCCCCTATTCTCTGGTGTTTTCTGTGCCCGGAGCGTTTCCGTGATGGGTCACCGCTGTGGTGCATGGCCAGGCACCTCCTTGTTGAAGGACACCCTCCCCATAAAGAGAGGCTGAAGATTGTGTTTCAGACATGATCGGGCACTGCCCAGAACATGTCATTGCGTGCGCTGTCCTGGGTAATTCCCCCGTTTTTTCCTCCCGGTAAATGTTTTTGACTCCATTGATTATTAGTGAGCCAGTTTGGCACACAATTTCTTTTTTTGAACCTCTTCAATCAACAACAAGTTTTTGCTTTCTCTTGGCGTGCATGACTTTTTTTTTCTTCACAATTTTTCTGGCCCCCCCCCTCTTCAAAGAAAAACCTGAAGGCCCGCGTCCCACCACCAACCAATTGCACAGCTTTGGCGATCCGCTTTCCGTATGCTTCTCTGGCCCAGGAACCCGGTCCCCCCAAATTTGTGGGTTTGTTTGCCCCCCGGAAACGACGTCGAGCCAGCTTTTTCTCCAGTGGCCTGGATTCCTGTATCTTGATTTTAGGTTTGCACATGCTTTCCTCAACTTGCTCAAGGGGTTTGGTAGATTGAATTGTATAAACCACAGGCCTTTTGGCTGTTTCCAACAGATGTGAGACATCAGTTCCAGATCCCGCCAGATTAATCCGCATGAAGTTTCGGCGTGCCTTTTGAAGTCCCCTTCCTGCGTGCATTGAACCTTTTTCGTTCCAGTTTTTTTGGTCAGTTGTCACCGGCTTCGTTTTCGTCCCATTGGAAAACTTCCAGTTTTTTGTCGTATAGTTTCCGATGCTGACTGCTTCCGCCCACTTAGGTTGGAGTCGGCAAGCGCCTTCCCCTCTCCA
>Ga0179591_1224827_pt1 | contig 10201 bp, 11 predicted proteins | sample CZOMad2_1_08_16f_FD_182891 | JGI IMG/M metagenome (GOLD analysis project Ga0179591, IMG submission 182891) | Vadose zone soil fungal communities from Angelo Coast Range Reserve, California, USA - CZOMad2_1_08_16fungal (PacBio error correction) | ecosystem: Environmental > Terrestrial > Soil >... | reverse complement strand
TTCGACGTTCCCGGTCTCCGCCCAGGTCTCGTCAAACTCACGCAAAAGATTGTTGGAACCACAGGAGCTAAGCGAAACACTTGGTTTTGCTGCTTTCCTCCTCACGTCGCGAACACGCTGATCCCCCCCCAATTTTTTTTCATTTAAAAAACCCAAAGTTGCCGCCCGGACTTGGTTTTTTTCAGTCAAACAGAACCCTATCCTGTAAGCCCTTCCCGGAAAGTAGACCACGAGACGTCGGCGAACCGCTTTTTCTCTCCTATCACTTTAACCGAAGTGATTGTCTGCATCCCCATTGTTTTTTATAGAGATTCGGGGAAGGACCTTTCGAAGTTTCCACCCGTGCTTTTTGGGAGGGGCAGACTGACCAAGGTAGTGTCACCGCGGATCTGCAGGCGCTGCGCGGCGCGCCATCTTCTGGAGAACCGCCGCCCCGGAAAGCCCCTTTCCCAGCGAAGTTGACAATTGGTGTGTTTGAATCAAGGAGGCCGACAGGCGCCGTGCCTGCCCACCCCAGTCTCCGCGCACCGATTGCTGTGCTTGATCACGTCCCTGATAGTTTATTCCCCCGCTTTGCCTAAACCTGCCGCGGCCATCTTGTTTGCACTTTCGCGAACGCGCGGTGCTTTCTTAGAAAACTCCTGCCGCTCTCGGACTCCCCAGCCCGTTCGCGGTTGTGATACTTCTGCCACCGCTTGTGAAACCCTTGTGTAGCGCATCCCCCTTTTTTATTGAATTTTCCACCAGCATCTCACACCGCCTTCCAATGATGGGTGACGCCAAATGGTTTCTTTTTTTCCTCCCCCCTCCTCGTGGCGAACATGCCGCAACCGAGGTTCGCCCTTTCCCTTTTTGTATGTTTACAGTCTCGGCTATAATTGGCACTGAAGCACTGTCGCAACGGCTTCTCGGTTATGTTTCGGGGCGCCCGAATAGACCAGACTCTACGTCAGATGCAATGGCCCTTTCTCACGAGTAGTGCGTCGGGAACGCTAGACCTGGGCGCATTCGAAACCCTTTTTTTCCCTTTATATCCATGGACCGGCAAGCCATTAGGGTCGAGAAATTTGTCCTTACTCCTTCCGGAAGATGGACTCCCGTTCCAAACCGGTCGTTTCAGGTGACGAATTGTCCCCCGCGACTGGGGCACCGGTCACCGGAGACCGGTGTTATCAGAAGAAGACAGATAATCTTGTACAGTAACTTTCAGAGTCCCCCCTCAAGATGAGGTTTTATATTATTATATTTCCCCGAAACAGGATATTTTGCGTCCTTGCCAGGCTGCCACCATGTCAACTAAAAAGTGACCTCCCTCGCTTCGCTGTGTTTAAAGGAGGTCGGACGTTGCGTCTTGCAGCAGATAAGGGGTGCCTCCATCTCCATGAGATCCCGGACGGCCGGAATTTTGAAAGCGTTCCTCTCCCATCTTCTCCTTCCTCTTGCCGTTCTAGATTTAACGCCCGAAATCATCGAGCTCCCTTTTTCTGTGCCTTCTCTTTCGCCGCCAATGACTCTCTTAACGAATGCCTTGACCCCGAGTCATTTTCACGACGCAAGACCGGCCCGGTGCGAATGGAGAAGCTCCTGCAGGATCTTTACGAAGGGGTTTCGCCCCCCTTCGAAGGCAATTTTTCTCACCTTCATCGCGCTTTCGACTCTCCTTGCACGGCGTACCCTTTCTTGCCCTCTCAGAACTATAAATTTCCGCAATGAGCCACACCCGAACTCAACGAATGCCCCAATTCCAACATCAGTCAGGACATGCGATGAAAGGCCTGTACCTGTCTCCTTCCTAGGTAAGATCTGGGGAGACCCACGGAAAATTACGAGCCACCGATCGAGTCCCCGATAAGACGTGACAACCCGGATTCAAGAGACAGTTTTTTGGTGGTGATGCAAGCAAGTCGGTTAGTGCTTTATCCCTCCTTTCTTTTGCGAGAGACGAGAGGTTACCTAAGCATTCAGAAAGTTGATCTTGAACCCGGGGTACACTCTGCTCAACTTCCGAATGCCTCCCTTGTTGCAAGGCCCGAATGGCTGAGATTTCATTTACGAGAGGTTTATTAGGATGTTAGACGAAGAGCTGAAGATAGCAGGGACTAATTTAAAGTAGTTGTTCCAATTTCACGATTGTTTTTTCTACGTCAGTGATAGAAGCGAGGAAATTTTCCAGATGAACCGATTTCTTTCACTATTCTCCTGGTAAGGAACGGAATCAGGCTCGTCTCGATCTTTTCATACTTTCTCCTTCAGGAGTCCCCCTCCCAGAGAAAGTACATGAGCGTAAATTTCCCCACGCATAACAGCTCGCTCGAACTACATCGTTCCACCATGTCCCCACGATGTTGGACTCCTCTTTCAGAAGCGGAGGCACCCTCGCCCCGAACTTTTCCGCAAAGCGGATCTTCCTTTTGGAAACAGGCTAGCTTTACAGAATGAATACGTTTTTCCCACCAGAGAACAGAGGGTGCACCCCGAGTCCCTTGATTCAACTACCCCTCCCCCCCGCGACCTCTTTGCCTGTCCAGTTTCCCTCTTTTGATAAAATAACTTGAAGAATGAAACCCCCCCAGAACCCTTCGACTTCCGTCGAAGTTGAAATAATTCGTAGCCCGTCCCTCAAAGGGCGACTTCCCATAAATGCCTTCGAAGCCGGACCACTTTTTTGTTCCCCCCGTCAGCTACATCGAGTTTCCCCGTCAATAGTATTGTAGCCGTGGCTTTTGCTCGACTGAAAGGAATGTCCTCCCCTTCCTAAAAAAACCATGGCCGACGCTTTTTGCGAACTCATGTATCTTCTGAGAACAAATTTTCGACAGATTCCGCTATTACCTGACATGTCTACCTTATATCTCCTCCCCCGTTTTTTAGCTGGCCTTGCGGTAATAGCGGATCTTGTCGAAATATGTTCTCGGATACTTAGTCTCCCCTTTCTTCCCGGCTTTTTCCGAGTTCAGGTTCCAGTCCTTCCGGCGTCAAAGCAACGGCTGCATCCTTCTTGACGGACCTGTGTAGCGGGGACCTTTGTCCTATACTGGCGTCCTTTTGCTTCGTATCTCATGTATTGAAGTCGCCCTTGGTTCTGCGAGCCTTAGAGGGAATCTTTAAGCCTTCCTCTTTTGTATAGATTTCCTTTTTTTTTTTTCACGGTAGAAGTATAAATTATTTATCAAAGAGGGCACTGATGCAATCTGTCTTATGGCCCCTTCTTTTTTTTCTTCGCGGTGATCGGCATATCTGTGTCTCTGTGTCGAAATATTAAGGAGCGTTAACGTCTTTTCCTTTTGTTTAAATTTATCCCTTTTTTACTGAGTTTGAATCGATTTCTTCTAAGAGCTCACGTGAGTCCAATCCACGTGGAATGGGTCCAGATTTTAGTCGTGTGCACTTTGCGTAATTCTTTTTACCACCCATGCTTGTTCGAGCTCTTTCCGTTGCAGCGGGCGTTGAAGCGTAGGCGACGATGAGAATGCGCTTCGATGTACGATGCGGTATGTTTTTCGTCTCGCTGATCTTCGGCCTCGAGCCATGGCCGCCCATTTAGAATCTTCCTTCTAGAATTTCGACCCAACCCCCCACTCGTTGAAGGAAGAGAAGGGACACTCGGCGATCTTAAAAGGGTTCTTTCTCCCCCAGTTCCCTCTTTCCCAAACAACTCTGCATCCAGATAATCGTGCCATTTGCGGGCTGACTCGGAGGTGCTTGGAGGAAGTTCCCCCCCAGATATGGTAAACCTTGTCTTCTCCTCGTTATATTGGCAGGAGAGGAATCAAGATGAGCTAGCTCGTCTTGATTATGCGAGGACTTCTCCCATCGAATCACGTCAAGTGTTGTAATCCGGGTGCCGCGCATAAAGGGAGATCTTCCTCCCTTTCTCCTTTTTTTTTCCCCATTTACGGCGGTGGAACTAGCCTGGCGGATGGGTTTCAATGGGACGATTTCTCCTTTTCGCTCTTTTCTTTTCTTTCTCTTCTCTTGGTGCTTAAGTTGAACGTTGAGGTTGAGAGAGAGCCTCGCGACCGTGCGCTTGTTCCGACGGGACCGTCAGTTTTCGACATTGCTCGACAACCGGAGGTATCCGCTTTCCTGAGATTCCTGGTTTATGTAGTTTTATCTCCTCTTGTATGTGAAAATTTTGTAGTGTAGTTCGTGAAAATGCTATGCAGTCACTTTTTCCCCCTCCCTTCTTCCTTCCGCCGCCGTCAACGAGGACTATTCCTGCCCTTCTGGTTTCGGAAAGATCGACCCGCGCGAGCGGATGTCGGTATAGTCCTTTCAACGGGAAACATCGTCGGCCCGGTGCTACTCTCTTGGATCTGTGAACTTGGCACCCACTTTTATTCTCTTTTTCCTCACTTTCCATTATTTAACAGCTGTGAATATTTCGTCGGTCATTTATTTTCTTTTTTCCTGTGTGGAAGTGTAAGAAGGAACTGCAATCGTTTACATTTTAGTCCCCCTTTTCTTTAAATCAATTTTTTTTAACTTCAGCCTTGCTTGCCTCTTCCACTTGCAATGTCCCATCTTTCTTTCCTTAGATCGAGAGAGCTCGGAAGTTTCTCTTTTTCAAGCGTCGAGGCGGGAATTAAAGTCTTAAACCTTCCGTTTTGGTGACTATTCCTTCCAAATTTCATTCTTAGTCAAAGTTCGAGGTAACCCTTGGTTGGATTTCCCCTCCCCCTTTCTAATGCCGTTCTTCGTCGAGCAGCTCCAATTTCGCCGGATGATATCCGCCTTTTCTCCTCTTTAAGTACATCTTCACTTCTAGTGCATTCTTCTTGTAGTTCTTAGTATAAATGTCCACAACTTCCCCGCCGTTGACGACTTTTTGTATTCTTATAGCGAGAAGTCAGCAACATAGCGCCCTCGTCCTTTTTTCGTAGGCACTCTTTGCTTAGAGGGACGGGATATACACCGGCCCCATCCTCCCCCCCCCTTTCCTGTTTTTGGAGATCTGTGTCCTGCAAGCAACGTGATTGATAGACACCGGGTTCGTAGAAGCGGGGGGGTAGTCTGTTTTTTCCCCCGAAGGCTGGACGGGGCTTCGTTTAGCAGCTCAGACTCTTTCTACAAAAGCCGAATCCTCAACCTTTTTCTCCCAGAGACTTGGAAACGGCCTCGATTAGAGTTCATTCTTTACTGTCCGTCTCCTCCCTTTTATTTCTGATCGACCAAAATCTTAGGATTTTTAGGCCTGACCTCCAGGTTTTAGTAATCGGTAGGAATCCTTTAGTTCAAACCCCACATGGCAAAATTTTCGTCTCCTTGTTCTGTCTTTGATGAAAAAGCAGCGATTGCCGAGCCGGCCGCGAGAAGCGGTTTAACTTTTTGGTGAGGCCTTCCCCTAAAGAAAGAGCTCTTTTGACCCTTGAAATCTAGAATAAACTGAATACTACCCCAATTTTTCCATCAGCTTTCCCTGATGATGATAGAGACGATCCGTTTCCGCCGATTGTGAGCTGTAGAACTGTGCTTTAAATTTAATCGAAGGTTAGTTCTTGTGACTCCAAATTCCCCTTCCCGGAAAAGGTATGAGGGAGCTCAACGGGTTTCCGCCCTTTGCTTTTCCCCTTCCTCCCTGGTCAAGCCTGACCCGATTAACGCGTTGTGACGGGGACTAACCTTTTCCTTCGCCATCTTCATCTCTATTTTCCTCCTTCCATTTTTTTTTTCTCTATATATTACGTAACGAGTGCTCCTCCGGTGATCGGCACCATCGCTAGCTTTTTACCCCTTTCCTCTTTTTCCCTCACTTTCGTGCGGCCCTGGCGCGAACCCCGTGTGATAACCCTTCATTTTCCTCTTTTTTGCCTGATACGGCAGGGTCAACCTTCCCCCTGGCGCCCCCAAAGGCCTCTTTCAGCCGGTCGGACCGCCGAAGTATTCCTTTCCCCAGGCCTAGTCTCGCGTGCAAGCTGGCTCACCGATCTGATGGGCTCTCAATGTGGGTGTCTAGCTTCTGGAAAAGGATAGAACTTTTCATTTCATCGTTCTTTCTTGAGGGACGGACCCCCCTGCGTCCGAGTCAGGCGTCTTTCTCCCCGGCCCCAGAGCCTGATGTTGCTGGAGAACGCCGCCAGCGTCAAGCGCTCGGCTCAGGGGCAAAGTTTTTTTTTTTGTTTTTGAACTCAGGTCTTAAGACAGCCTGAATTGACACGCGTTTTTTCATGCGGATTGCTGTTGCTGTAAGAACTTAGCTTGGATGTCCGCCCTGCCCGAAACCTGACAAGAGGATAGGAGTTGACCGGAGAGGCGACTTGCTTTTTTTTTTTTTGAGGAGCGGATGCCAGACTCCCCCCCCCCCCTTTCCAAGCCGTCCGTCCGCTTGGTGGTGAGCAGTCCCCTGCCCCTCCAGCTGTTCCTTTCCCCCCCTTGGTGCGCCCTCACCGGTTGAAGGTCCATTCCCAAACTTAAACCAAAGCCTCGGACTTCCTTGATGGGTTTTGTGTTCTCCCTTTCCTTCTCTCATCCGTCGCCGACGGCGCGTCAAAAAAATCCTGTAGAGATACGTGGTCCTTCTTCCTCGGATCAGGTTTCGAAGTCGTAAAACGTTTTCGGAAGTGGCCTTGGGAAGATATACCGACCTCCTTCTTGACTTTCTTTGAATATCCAGGCCCTGGTGCAGGACTTTCTTTTGCTGCGGCATCCGCGCGAAATGAGTTTGCCTTTCTCACACGAGCGCCAATATCGAGAGTCCCCTTGACCCCAGACCCCTTTGTGTGATTTGGTTTGTTGTTGGCGTGAACTTTATCTAGGATGATCTTCCCCCCCCCCCGGGTGCATGGAAGCTTGAAGCCGCTCGAGCTTCGTTTTTTTGAAAACTTCCCCACGGCGCTTTGCACGCTTTACCCGCTTTTCTTCAGAATCTGGACAGTGAAGTTGGCCGTTAGAACGATGCGGGTTCTTTTTTTCCCTTATAATTTCCTCCCAAATTTCCCTCTGTGCAGTTACATTAGGCCAGGCGCCCCTAACCGACCACGAGGCCTGATGCTATTCTTTTCCTTTTCCCTCGCTTGTTCCCTACGCCGCAGCTCGATTGCTCACGGTTCATCCTAGCCAATAGATCAAACCGACGTCCTCCCAATTTTGCCTTGAAGACTTCCCCCATCCTACCCATCTAGCTCGCTCGGTCTATTACCCACCGACCCCCTTGCAGTGCTGGAGCCTTTTGCCTTTACTCTCCGGCGGCGCGCCCAGACGCCGATATTGACCCTCATTTCTCCACCCTTCCATTGTCCCGACCTCAAGAAGGCAATCACGGACATCGAAGCTGCCCTCCGAAACCCCTGCCTCTTCATGCTTTTTGTTCCGCGTTTCGCGGACTTCCCGCGTGCCGCGGCCTCGAAAAAGGAGCCCTTGTTTTTCAACTGATCGCTATAACTCCTACCTCAAATGTTAAATTTAAGCAATGAGCAAACTCGAAAAAGTACCTCCCCACATCTTTAAGTAGTCAAAGGCCTGCCCATGAAAATAATAAGCTGGGGTCCAGCAGTCAGGGGGCCCCGCAACTTAAATCCTCACTATCTCCCCTTAGATCAGCCACGTCATGTTACCGTAAGGGACCTACTCTTCATGCTCTCTTCAGGTACTCAGGACCCTGATGCCGCCGACTATCTACGATGGTTAGCCAACAGCGAACCACTGGGTATTATATCGTCAAATTAAGCCGCCTCTTTTCCGTGGAAAGAAAGTTCCTTTCCTATTTCGAGGAGCTGTTCCGGAGCGAGCGGTTATACCGCTTTTTTTCATCTTTCCATGTTTCAGATGGAAGTCACGTCGCGTCTAAAAGAGGGTTTCTTCCCTTCCAGGATGATTTCCCTCCTCTGCTGGAAATTGCCGGCTGCATGATCGAGCGAGTCGTGATGGTAGAGACACGGAATACTTCCTCTACCATCGGCCTCCTTTAGCATTCTAGTAAGCCGACGGGTCAAAGAAAAGCTGCAACGGCCCCATGTTTCCCCGGCCTTTTTGTTGATCAATTCTCTGTCCTCGACCCATTCCATCCAATGTACGTGATGTGTTGGGACTTCGTCAGATCTAAACCCTGATTCCGAATCCACGGGCGCTGGGTGAAAATCAAGACGTGAACCTCCACCCTTTTTTTTATAGACCCACAAGTTCCCCATATCCCCGGCACGAGAAATCCTCACCAGCCTCACCTCTGAATTTAATTTCCCTTTAAAATTAATTTAATTCCCGTTGAAACCACCCACGAAATAGAGAAGCGTGCCTCTCTTCCCTACAGTCGCAGCTGACCCATTTCCCAAGGTCGAATTAACAAGGTCGAATCGCCTTCGACTCGGCGCCTGAATGAACCCGGTTTCTTTCCTCAGACTGCTGAGGCCTGAAGCCTTGAACTTACTCCATAAAAACATGCACTCTTTTTCTCAGGATAATACGAGAAACCCCCTCTCCAATCATAAGCTACCTCTCGCAGTCCAGAAGATCTCTTTTTCCCCCTCCTACTCGTCTGTTTTTTTCCTTCCTCTGTTCTTCTGAGGTAAGATCTTGTCGAATTGATGTTCTCTCCTCGAAAAATAGTAGGAAGGGTTCTCTTTTCGTCAGGCATTACCTTTTTTTTTCCCTCCCTTTAAGACCCGGAAAATCCCATTTTATTGACGGAACTGAGTAGAGGACGATGTGCTTGCGTCAATGCGCCCTTTTTTTTGTATGGAAAGCCCTTGGATACATGCGCGACGGATTATTACGCCAGTCTTGTTATCTCTTCCTTTGGTGGTTTAATCCCTTGCCCCAGTATAAATTATTTTTTAACAGAGGGAATTCAGACGGACAGAGGTAGCGGGGTTTTGATGTCCTTTCTGTTGAATAGTTCTCCTCAACCAAAATTGGATTCCGTAAAGGAGGGAGAATCTGTTTACCCATTTCGGAGCCCTTTTGCTTTCTGTCTTTACGGAATTGTCTCCCTTCACTCTGCGCCTCCCTTTTTCCCTTGGTCGTGGGGCAGGCGAGGTATGCGTGATCAACAAAATGCATTGCTCGATCCTCTTTGAGTGGGCTTTTCGGAAGTTCGTCGAAGATTGAGAAGCGGTTCTTTAGAGGACGGAGTCGCGTTCTCGTCATACTTTTTTTTTTAGGATGGCAGATGCAATCTTGCAGCGCTTTTCCTCGTATCGGTCTTCCCAACCTTACGTTCCCAGTTTGCTATTTCCGTGTCGATAAACAGGTCCTTTATGCCTACAGGCGCTTAAATAACCATCTAGCATCCAGCTCTCCTCCTGGGTTCCCGGAGGAGTTCATCTCCTCTGCAACCTTTCTCCCTTTCGTTTACTCGATGAAAACCAGCTGACGAGAGCTCGTCTCCATTCTTTCTTTGACGATTAAACAGAGCAGACGGCCGCCCGTGTGACGTGTAATGTTTTAAGTGTCTCCTCTGCGAGAGTTTCTATTTCGGTTGAGTTTGGCCTGACGGCGTGCCTCGCCCGGCGGATGGTCAGTATTCACCTTGTCTCTTTAGGCCGATTGCAGGTCTGATTTCGAGTTGTCCTATTTCTTTGGTTGACAATTTTCTTTGTTTTTAGAGATTTTCCGCCTTTCGACTTGTCCCTCGGCGCAGGCCCGCTTGATTTTTCTGACTGATCCTAAACGGGAGCAGCCTATTGCAGGCCTCTTTTTCATTTTTTTCCTTCCTGGCTGATTTGTTCCCTTGCCTTTATTGTATGTTAAAATGCGCGTGTTCATGCCGATTAGATTGAGAGCGCGCGTCTTTATATCAACCGCGTACAGCAGAACACGAGGGTTGGTTATCCCCAGTACTGACTTCTCACTTCCTACGTCCTTAGCGGTCTTACGACTGGCACCGCAACCATTGCGCGTCCCCTTTGGTGATAGCGTTTTCTTCCTTAGTCACCCCGCCGAGCGTGTGCAAGTCGCATTCCTAAACGGAAAGAGTCTTCCTCTTGGATTTAGTTTTTTCTGTCTGTTTTCAGCCTTTTCAAGCAATGGAACTGCAACTGACTTTTCAAGTTTTAGCCCCTTTTCTCAATCACCAGATGGCCCTGACTGCACTGTAATAATGGTCTCTTCCGGAGACGGTTCGATTTATAAAGCGGTGGCGCGGGGACCCACGCGCCCTAGGTTGGTTCAAGCGTCACGAAAAGTTTGGTGGACGTATTCATCACTGCAGATTCCAAGTTCTCCCCTTCCCAACATGACTGGAGTTTCATTCCTCGCGATCATTGCG
>Ga0179591_1457312_pt1 | contig 10202 bp, 10 predicted proteins | sample CZOMad2_1_08_16f_FD_182891 | JGI IMG/M metagenome (GOLD analysis project Ga0179591, IMG submission 182891) | Vadose zone soil fungal communities from Angelo Coast Range Reserve, California, USA - CZOMad2_1_08_16fungal (PacBio error correction) | ecosystem: Environmental > Terrestrial > Soil >... | reverse complement strand
CGGACGCTGTTGCGCCAGGCACGTACACATGACCCAGATCTCCCCACTGTGCGCCACATACTCACAGCCCGCATGAGAGCTCGGGGGCAAAATATCGCGAGTCATGGTGCCTCTATCTGAGCGCCCTTGAATCGTCCTGGCTGCGTCGAGATCATTCCCGGGTTCTGACGCTGACCAAGCTGGGGGTGAGCGTCGATGGTCTTTTTTAGGTTGCCCCCGTTTGCAACGCAACGGCGGCGTCAGGGTCAACTTGTCATGGTTGCTGGCAACCAGCGCTGACGCACACAAGGACGTACTTCGTTTGCACCCTCCGTGTGACGAGGGGTTACGCCGGCATTGATTCCGCCCGCGGATGCGGCCCACTCGTGCATGTTGACCGTATCGGCGATGCCGGTGGGGGGGGGCACCGATATCAGTGCGAGACGTGGCTGCACAGCGTCGGGGGATGGCACTGCCCCAAATGCCGCCGGTGGGACAGCATTGCGGCCCGCGGTTAGTGGGCTGAGGCGAACCGAGAGATGCCCGACGCTGTCTAACTACGCTTGGGAGCTATGCTATTGGAATGTGCGCTGGGCATTATACTTTGCTGCATACCAGGACGGTAGACTCAAATTTCAATGAAGCAGTCCCCGGAGAAGAATTTGGGAGACGACGACCACGCGGCATTCGCACGGCCGTATTTCCAGTGCCGGCAGTGGTACGAGATTCTTACCCGACCAAGGAAAGTCCCAAGGAAATGTGCCCGTCGTCGACAAGCCCCTGATCCAGTAACGCGGTGGAAGAGGCGTTGTCGGCTGGGGCCAATACAGCGGCTGGTGTTCATGTACAGGTGTGCCTCCAACGCGCGCGATAGAAGATCACTTCTACCTCCGACCAGGAGCTCGAGCACACCCCCCCCCCCCCCCCCAAACCCCCCCCCCCCCCCCCCATCAGCTGGACGCGAAGGGTAAGGAAAAGTGACCTGCTCAAAAGGTGCGTAGTGCTTCCCGTCTATGGCGTCGTGAATTTACATCGAAGGCAGCGCCCTGGGATTGGGAATGCGGTGCTGGCGCCCAAAGCGCGTGGGTCCGGATCCCCTTTTGTGCATCCTCGGCCGATGACCTCATCAAAAGCGAGGGTCGGCCGTGCCTGCGGGCAGATGGCGGGACGTGTTACGAGTCGAAGCGACGCCAGCGTGCTGGGTGTTCAGTCGTGCCGCAAGAGCGATACCGACAAGGTACGGCATCGTGCCGGTTGAGGCCGATAAAGTCGGCTAACGAGCCGCGTGACAGCATCATTGAGAAGCCGATTAGCCGGCCGACGCGCCCGCGAACTTGGCCGTCTTGGGCCGCATACCGTACTGTTCGCCAGCCATCGTCGACCACGGAAAAGATCGTCAGGCGCGGGGGCGAATTCAGCTGACGGACGGCACGTGCGGCCTGAGAAGGATAGAGGCTGTTATACTGCCCACCCTTCCGGCAGAGCGCTATGCACTGCGGCAGCAAGCTGGTTACTGCAGGGCCACTGTTGAATTGGCCTGGGCCATCCGCAGCTGGGTACGGACTTTGGCAAGTTACCTGCAAGCAAGCAGCCGAGACCATCAACTACATCGCTGACAAGGGCAACGACTACGCTAGGTTGAGAGTCGGAAGGCGCGCCAACGGATCCGGCAAGTCTGCCATGGCGCCGCCAAGGCCGCTGTCAGGAGCTTCCGCGCGCGACGCAAGGGATCCACAGGGTACGGCACCAGCGACCGTAGCAGTCTGCGCGGTTAGCCAAGGCTCTAGGCGACCCGCCGTGTGTTCCCACCAATCTCGCCGGCACAGAGTCCATCCCAGGCCTGGCCGGTTGCCTTGGTCGAGAGTAGAAACACAGGCCGTCGCGCATCACGCGCAGCAGCGTTCTACCGCCCAGGCACGCGTCCCGCGAGTCGGAAAATTCAGACTCATCTAGAGTCGCCGCACGGTCGCGCACCGTGACGCGTGATGTGCTCAGGCCGCGAGCCCGATTCAGCCAGCATTTGACTTCATACAGGTTGATCATCACATGCTCGAGCTGGTGGCATCTGAAGTACCCGCACGCGCTGACAGGGCAGCGCCGCACCCCTCGAGTGACAACCGCCCCCGCTCCAAGAGGCGCCCGGTGAACTGCGCTCCGAGTCACACTGCCGTCGGCAGATGGCCGGGGTAGCTTAGGCGAAGCGCATACCCGTCAATGAACGAAGCCAGATGCGGAAGCTCGGTCACCGATCGTCGTAAACACGCGATCCAGCTGCGCGTGATCCGAGCCACATACAGTGCTGGCCCGAGGGACGCGGAGCTGAGTGAGCGGCGCAAAGAGTGTATTGAGCTCGTGACGCAGATGACCCGGATCACCTTCTTCCAAAACCGCCACTGCCTGCGGTGCCAGCTCGCGCGTGAGTGCTTCAACAGCAGCAGTGTTGAGGCTGGGCATTCAGTGGAAACCGCGATTGCGACAATGGTAGACATGCGGTTCGCCCCTCCCACCCCATGTAAACAGATGTCCTGTTGCCGGGAGGCTCCCAGCAGCGGTGCGGCGATTGCGCGGCAGAACAATGAAGTCGAGCCCTTCGAGCTTGAGGCCGCTGTGAAACAGATGGCGGGCGGCGGATGTGCTTGAAACGATCCGGCCCGCAGAGTTGTCAAACACCACACCGCGGGGTGGTCTGAATGACCGTGTCAGGAGCAGTCACGTTGATGCTAGGTCGTAGTCGCTCGCGACGACCAGATCTCCGAGAGCAGTGTCGGCGGATGACCAGACGCCCAAGCTCGTCGTTGGCAAATGCGAGATGCTCAAGCTGAAGAGCATGGTCGCGCATGCTGAATGCCGTCGCTCACGGCGAGCAGTACACGCGAAAACGGTCGGGAAACCGTTGCCGCCATAAAAACCAGTGGTGAATCCGCCAGCAGCGGCCAGAGCAGCGATAAACGGGGTGAGGAAATTCAGGTATCCAGCCAGCCGCTGTCACAGCAGCCACCAGCACGGCAACCAGCCCCAGCCAACTGGCGACGCGTCCAGCAGGGAGTAGGTACGCTCAGATTTGGGTGAACTGAGCCCCAGTCTTCTCACCATCCGTCGATAGAGCGCCTGGGCGCGACAATCCCAATGTACCGGGGCCGCACCTGCGCATACGAGCGCCCCTGCGCGAGCCGAGGGCTTGCTTCAATGGTCCGCGGTCCAATGCCGTTTCCTCCGCTTGGACTGCAACTCACGGGCAGGACGACAGAACGCGGACGCCGCGAGTGGCTCTGTTGGGAGACAAACCCGGCCATGTGTCGCGGCAGCGTGTTCTGCAGCTCACGAACATTCCCCGGCCGGGTGATGGCGGGCTGAGGACTCCACTGCATCCTGCGCCAGCGCGAATCCGGGTTCCAGAAAAATGCATGGCGAGCACCGCACATCATCCCTAACGCCGCTGGCCAGACAGGGAATCTCAAGCTCAATCGTTGAGTCGATAGAACAGGTCCTCACGGAAGCGCCGACCATCGCGGAGCGGCGTTCGCAGTTAGAGTTAGTCGGCCCGCGCATGACGCGGACCCGCGTCCGCCGTGTTTGTGTTTGACGAGCGCTCAAATTCCCGGTCTGCAACACGAAGCCAGCAGCTTTGCCTGCCCGCTGGGCGAGATTCCCGAGTCATACGGAAACAACGTTGCCGCCGCGGCGCTTCAACCGCCGGTGCGCGCTCGCGCCCGGTGAATGCCCGTCTCAGTGCCGAAGAGCTCGGCCTCCATCAGTTCGTAGGGCAGTGCCCCCAGGTGACTTTGAGATAGGGCTTCGCGCGTCACTACGCGTTAGCTTGGACAATGTCGGCCAGGACTTCCTGCTCCGCACCATTAGGCCCGGTAATCAGCACCAGGAACGCTCGAATGCGCAATAGGAGTCGCCGTAAGCACCAGCGTATGCATAGTTTCGCTTTCGTAAACGATGCCGCAAAGATCGAATCGTCAGCAGGAAGCGTGCCGAACAGCACGCCGATGCGATCGCAAACGGCCTGCGCTTCGGCCCGGGCGCTGCGCAGGTCGAGCCGATTTCTGACCGACGGTCAGCAGCCGCGCATCGTCCCAAGGCTTCGATACGGAGGCGGCGGCGCCCGCTTGACAGCATCAACCGCCGGCTCCAGGGGTGTGTCCCCACGCCGTCAGGCAGAATGAGGGTATATCCGGGAAGCGGTGGTATCTAGTTGAAACAGGGCCACCCCTTCCTCGCCGGTGGTCGCTTCCCGGCGGAAAATTCTGTACTGGCATACGAAGGTCCACCGAATCGCGGCCGATCCGGTAAACCGTATGCGGCGGTGGAGCTGGTCAAGGCGGGCGCCGCGCGGACACGTAGCGAAGCCTTGGACGATGCGAGGGCTGCTGACGTAGGTCAGAAAATCTGCCGAACTGCGCAGCGCCCGGGGCCGCAGCGCAGGCCGTTGCGAGCGCAAGCGCCTGGTGTGTGCGGGTTCGTGTGTGAAAGACGATCGCTGACGCGAATTAGATCTTTCGGGCCCCATGTTTACGGAAGGCGAAACGATCTGCATACGCTGGTGAGTACGGCGACGTCATATTGCGAAATGCGGACGTTCCCGGTGCTGATTACAGGGACCCGAATGGTTAGAGGCAAGGACACTCAGTACTGGCCGACATTGTACAAAGCCTAAAACTCGTCAGTGAGCGCGAAGGCCTATCTCAAAGTCAAACTGGGGGAAACATGGCCGACGCGAACTGATGGAGGCGAGCTCTCGGCACGGAGACCGGGGCATTCACCGGGGCGCAAGGAGCGCGCAACGGCCGGTTTGAAGAGGCCGATTGCGCACGTGGTTAATCTTGATGACTCGGGAATCTCTACGGCAGCGGGCAGGCCAATGACTGCTGCGCGTGACGCAGACCGGGAATTGAGCTGGGCTCGGCAAAACCACACCACACGCGCGACGCGGGTCCGCGTCATCTCGGCCCACGAACGCGAAATTGCGAAAAGGCCACCGCGAGGGCCGATTCCGGGAGGACCGGGTTCTATCGATCACACGTGATTGAGTGGCGATGCTGCGCTGGCCGCGCGGGTGAGGATATTGAGGTGCTCGCCCGGCTTTTCTGGAACCCGGATTCGCGCTGGCGCAGAGGAAGCAGTGATGCGCTCAGCGCCATCCCTGGCGGGGAATGTTCGTAGCGGAAACGCACGCTGCGGCGCGCGCTGCCTGTTGTCGACCAACAATGACATTGCGGCGCGGCCGCGCTCGTCCTGCCGCGTGATTGCAGTCCAAGCGGAGGAGGAAACTGCATGGACCGCGGCACCATTGAGCAAAGCACTCGGGCGCGCGCAGGGAGTCGTTGCATGCGGCCGGGCGTTGGGATAGTCGCGCCAGGCGGCTCTATCGGACGGATGGAGAGCTGGGGCTCCGGTCGTAACCAACTCATGATGCGTACCTCCATGGCTGGCCGCGTCGCCAGGGGGCGGGGGTCTGGTGGTTGCCGTGCTGGGGGGCTGCGTGACAGCGGCGGCTGGATACTATTCGCACCCGTTTATCGCGGGTGCCGGGCTGTGCGGCTTCACCACGGTTTTACGGCGGCAAAACCGGGTTACCCGACCGTGGTCGCGTGTACGCGCGCAGTGCGCTACGGGCGGACCATAGCCCAGCATGCGCGAACCATGGGGACTGAACAGCCTCGTGAGCGTCTCCCGGGACCGCCATTTCCACCAAAGCCGCGAACGAAGCTGGGGGGCGACTGGTCACACCCCGCCTTAATAATTTTGGCTCTCGGAGGAAAGGAACTTTCTGTTGGGCGTCGCGACAAGGGCGGACTACGGGGGCGACCTGAATTTTCCAACGTGGAGCTGGCTCATGCTGGGGGACACCGGTTCATTCTAAAGACCCCCCTACACCGGATGGTGATGGCTTTTGTTGACCAAAATACTATTGCCTCGGGGCCCGGTGGTCCGGCATCGGTTTGACACGCGGGCAAACCAATTCGCCCCCCGCCCGGCCCAGCTTTTTCATACAGGCGGCGGCTCCGCCCGGCAAGCTAGGAAGGGTTTCGGGGGGTAACTTTCATGGTGTTCTTGCTCGAGCAAAAACTCGCCCCGGCCACCGCTTTTGCGGGGAAGGCAAGGGTACCATCCGGCAAAAACAACAAACACGGACAATCTGTTTGACCCATGGCATGGTGGGGCCGGCGAAACCGAAGAGTCTACCATCCTTGTCGCAGGGCCGGCGGTTGTCCCCAACTCGACGCTCACGATCGGCCCAGACCCGGCAAAAACAAGCATGTTGCTGTTGGTTGAAAAGGGGCCAAGCCTCACGCCGGCGAGTGCAAGCCCAGGGAGGAAGTGGCCGGGGTTTGGGGGAAGAAGGTGATCCGGGTCATGTGCGCCACGCGCAGGTCTTCAAATAAAGAAACTCTTTTGGTCGGGGCCTGAGACTCCCACTTTCAGACGGGCTTCGCTACCACCCCGGTGAGTGCCAAGTTTTTTTGCTTTCGTGTAGGCCAGCGCAACAAGCTGGTGAATCGGCGCTTTTACGGGAAGCGATGTCGTGGGAACCGAGCTGTGCCGCATTTCTGGGCTTTTAGTTTCATTGACGGGGTGATGGGACAGCGACCGGGGTTAGGGCCCAAAGCTGCCCCACGGGTGCATTCTGGGCCGACGCGGGCCAGAGTGGAGTGGGGGACACTTGGGGGGAACGCAGTTCCAGGCCCGGGGGTCGGACGCGCCTTGCAGGGGAGGCCGATGGCGTTCAACCTTCGAGGTGGGGTGGACAGTCGGCCTTTTGTCCGCGGTTACAAGGCGCCGTTTCTTGGAGGGGGTGCTGGTTGACCTTCGGGGGATGGGCGCAGGGGACGGCCCAAGGACTCGAAGGCAAGGTGAGATTTGCAACCCCTTTTGGGGGAAAGACATGTATTCGCACTTTGCGGGGGGACTCGGGGCTAGCGGGGCATGCGCTTGGAAAGCAACAACCTCGTGAAAAGCCACATGCCCCACAGGGTTGTTCCCCCACCGGTTGCAGCGGACCGCGGTGCCACCGGAAAGGGGCGGGGGGGCATGATGTTGAATTGAGATTTTTAGGGCGCACGAAACAAGGCGGGCGCAACAGAAGGGACACGACGGTTCCCCGCGGACACAACTCTGGGGGGACGGGGGAAACTACTATGGAGGCAAACGAATGCCTCTACAGTCTTTGTATCACGAATGATAGAAACTCCCAGCCAGTCGCATCCCCTCGGCTTCTATGGGCGACCACATGGACTGCTGACTTCTCACGGTCGATAAGTGAAAAAAACGTTTGGCTTGGCGCGGATTGCGGCTACGGCCCGTTTTCTTACTCACGGACCCAAGGGGCAAAAGAACCGGCACCAGGGCATGGGGGGATTGGGGGACTTCTGTGGTGTCCGGTGAGGATGTGGGGGAAATGGGAAAAGCAACCAGGGGCGGGAGTTCCCGCATTGAGGCCTGGGCTAAACACCGATTTAAAGGGGGGGGGACCGGGGGGTGGCTTACGGGGCGCTGTCCGTAACCCCTGTTTGGATCCCTTTGGGCGGGGTTCCGCGCCCCGACTAGATGCTCTGGACAGACGGGCATGGGCGAGGCCAAACTTAACCCCAGGTCCACTTTTGGCACAGGGGGGGGGGTGGGGTATGTCCGGGAATTACGTTGGCTTGGGGCGTGTCAACCCTTCAGGAACGTGCTAAAAACTTTGAGGGCTGTAGGTCGTTTTGGCCCACCTTGGCGCAAGCGATGGAGGTTTGATGGGGCTCGGCGGTTTGAAGTGGCTTTTTGCAGGTAACTTGCCCCCAAAATAGTCGTGACCCCCAGCTTGCGAGATGGGCCCCCAAAGGGGCCGCACAAATATTTGCACACATGGGGGCAATGGCAAGAGTCCAACACCAAAAAGCTTTGGGGGCGCCCCGGAACAGTCATAGGCCGCTTGGGAAGGTGAAGGGGCTAGGTGGGGGGGCAGGGACAGATAAAGGCATATTCAGTGTAGATACAAGGCCGAAAGGGGACGTCACGTAAGGGAGGTGGTGAATTAGCCATAAAAAAAGACGCCACTGGGGACCACAATTCTTTTTACAGGTTGTCGGGACGAAGAGGGGCTGGGCGGGACAGTAGTCGTAGCGGGCCCCACGGGGGACGGTGACCCAGAAGTTCGAGGGGGGGGCCGCAGTCGGGCCTGGCCTATTCGGGCGCCTTACGTCTTCCAATGATCGGCTGTTTTCCACGTTGGGGGGAGGGGCTCTTGGGTAAAAAAGCCAGGCGGGAAACTTTATCGGCGATGCCTACACAAGGGAAAAACGATGGCTCGAGCTTTGTACTGTGCTGGTAATTAGCTTCTATTGGGGCAAGAGACCCTCGCCGGCAACGGGGAACCTGAACACCCCAAGGCCACGGGCTGGGCGCGCTTGCGTTCCGAACCTCACACACGTGCCGGCCCATTTTTATAGGCCCGGGGCCAAAAGGGGGGGGGCACCCCCCAACCCGACGACACTCCGCCTTTTGACTTTTGAGGGGGTGATCATCGGCGAAGATGCACAACCAAAAAAGGGGCTTTCCGGGGAGGACCGCCACAGCGGGTTGGCGCGCCACCAGAACCGCCATGTGGCCAAAAAATCCCAAAGGGCCCGCGTTGCGCACTTCCCGGGATTTTTGCAAAATGCACGGGTGGACCGCATAGGGGGGGACGGGAAGGAACCATCTAAGGGCCCGTCACCCCATATGTGGTTTTGAAAAGGGCAAGGGTGTCACTTTTTTACCCCCGTTTGTTGCGCTTCACAGGAACTGGGCGCGAGCTTTACCTGGTCGGGGAGGGGGTCGGACAAGTGATATGTCATGGCGGAGGATTCTTTGGAACAGGTCGAGACTTCCGGCCCACCTGGTGTAATGTGAAAACACCACAGGCGAGGTGCTCCGGCCCCCAAAAGCCCGGGGGAAACACAAAGCGGGGGGTCGCTCTTTTCAACCGGCCGTAATGGTATTCATGGTGGCCGTGCGAACAGACCGGGCAAGCCATTTCATGGGGGGGGACTGGGGCCTGGGTGGCGCGGTAAGGGAGAATTCTTCGTTACCGAAAACGGGAACCGGGGGGCCAACTGACAATGAAGGGACGTTGCGAGAGCCCATTCTGGGCCGACAGTGGGGCTTTCGTTCACTCACAAATCTTTATTCATGGGGGGGGAAACTGGCGGCATTTAATTTGGAAAAATCTGAGGGTCTGTAACCCTCGTTCCTGGTATGTCAGCAAAAGTTATATGGCCAGGGGGCGTCAACACATTTCCCCAAAACAGGAAATATCCCAAAAAGAGTAGTTAGCCGGGACAGGCCAGGGCGGGGGCAGTGTTATGCACCCACGGCACGTTTTCTCAAGATCGGTTGTTTGGTAGCTCAGGGGGCTCCCCCCCACTTGTAAAATAAAAACCAGCGGGGCCGCCGCACTGCGTCACGCAGAGGAAAGGCGGAATTTGGGGCACAGGATGGGCCCAGACACCCCCCCGGAACCGCTTGCAGGGGACCCACAGGTAATCGGCCAAAATGAGATTTTCGGCCACCCGGGCCCATTTCCCGGGCCGACTGGAGCGAGGGTCTTCCGGGTTCAGCACACGAACCAAAAAACACAGGACCAACCCGGAGTGAGGGGGCGGCCGCATCCGGAGTGCGGAATGCCAGGATGCACCGGGGCGTCAGACAAACTCCCCCGGTTCAAACGGAGGGGGGGGGCAAAAAAACGAACAGTTAACGTCATGGGGGGCGGCAAGGCGCGTGGTTGGCCAGCACAGCCAGGGGGCATAGAAGCCACGTTGGGGGGGGAACACGGTCCGATGGGACGAGGCGGCCGTTGGCAGGTTGGCCCAAAACGGGGCGCCAAACTGGACAACCACGTCGAAGGGAACCATTTCGCGCCCGACACTCCCATCCAAGCCGATTGGCCGATGCGTCACCACAAAGGGAAACCCCGGGGGGACCGCTGATCACGACGAGCCGCACCGCAAGGGGCCCAACTTGGCGACCATCACACGATTCCAGGGGCGATGTTCAGACTAGCGCAACCAGGGGGGCGGGGAGGGGAATTCCGCCCGAGTTTGCCCAACCTCCGAGGGCTCGGGGTTCCATGCGGGCGGGCGGGCCACTGGTTGAGTCAGCTTCAGTCGGCAACCGTGGTGGAGGTTGTTGTTCGGCGGGTTTGGGTTATTTGTGGTTACGTTTTGGCCGGCGCCCAAACAAGGCGCGTCCGT
>Ga0179591_1369909_pt1 | contig 10202 bp, 11 predicted proteins | sample CZOMad2_1_08_16f_FD_182891 | JGI IMG/M metagenome (GOLD analysis project Ga0179591, IMG submission 182891) | Vadose zone soil fungal communities from Angelo Coast Range Reserve, California, USA - CZOMad2_1_08_16fungal (PacBio error correction) | ecosystem: Environmental > Terrestrial > Soil >... | reverse complement strand
GTGATGAGCGAGTGTCCGAGATCCCCCCCCCCTCTCCCTGCAACGTCTTCGTCCGATCATATTTTTTTTTCTCACGCTTCCCCCATTTGATACTGCAGGGGGCCAGCACACGCGAGTTTCCCTCTTCTAGTCCATTCCAACAGAGCTGCTCGCCGCTTCCCATCCACTTAGTTCTTCCGCGGATTGTAAGTTTGCCCCTCCCCTCTCCGTTATCCGCCCTCGATTTCCTTTCTCTTTTCTACTGAAAGGGGAGCTTCACCGGCCGCGACAGGTCCTGACCGCCGCCCTCCGTAGCGAGCCAGGCGTTACCTCCCTGTTTCTATGAAGGTCAGACCTTAGGCGCAGTGAGACCCACACTGAGAGAGTCCTCCGGAGTGAGATCCTCTCATTTTTGGGGCATGAGTACTGTCGACTCCTGTCGTGCGCGACCTAGTTTCCTCGGCAGAGATTCGAGCTGTTCGCGTTAGTTTCATTACGTCGAAAGTCTCCACCATACTTTTTTTTTTTTTTTCCCGGCTTCCTTGCTTTTCTTCCAGTCAGTAGCGTCAATTCGTTTGACACTTACCGCTGCCCTCCCCTCTCTCATATCCTTTCCCCGTACGACGGGGTTTTGAACTTTTCCCTCACTCAGCTGAGGGAAACGTGCGCGATTTTTTCTAATGAGTCGCTCTCCCTAAGGTATGGTCAAGTCGCCCGTTGATATGCATAAATCAGCCAAGAGAACAGAGTCACCCCAGCAATTCTGCCCCCTCATCCCAACCTACGTGAGGGGGGTTGTTCCCATGGGTTACAAAGAGTCGACGAGTTCGCCCCTTTCCTGCTTTCCCGCTTAATTGATGAGCCCCGGGCGCCCATCTTTTGTACTTTTTTGCTTTCCCAGGGCCTTTTGCTTACAGTCCTCCTTTCTTCTCGAGACGCCCCCCCCCAACTTTGAAGAACGACCCCTATTTCGAGCCTACAAACCCAAACAAGCCTATTGAGGTTCTGCTCTTCATCCTGGGTAAAAGTCTGGTGCTACTTCCAGGCCCTTCGCTGTTTCACGTCCTCCCAGACGCCCGGCCATCTACCTTTTTTCCAGAATTGGATGTGAGACACGGGATGCATCCTCTCAGCCCTTTCTTTAGTGCCGGTCTGATGCTCCCCTCAGATACTGCCAACCTTTTCTTTTCTTTTTCTCGACGAAAACGGAACTTCTTTTTTTTTCTTCGCTCTGCGATCTTTAACTCGGCTGGCGTGGTTTTTCTGGCCCGCCATCTCCCCACTTTTAAGCCGAAAGGGCGACCTCATCCATCCTCCCTTGTTCATCGAGCTATACGCCGACCTGATCTTTTTGACATCGAACTGTCTCCGGCGCCAAGAGCTTCCCCCCCCAGTTTTCGTCCGGTGCGTCTCTTTTTTAGCCGTCCCAACCCCTTCGCTCTAAACCCAGTGGAGCTCGGGCGCATTGCTTTGAGGCACATCGCCTTGGTTTTTTTTTTTTTTGTTCTATGTCCCATTGGTCACGGTCCTACTCTTCCTTTACTCCCACATCCGTTTCGGTTGTATTAGTTTCTCCGGAATTTGTCCTCCTTTCTCTCCCCTACATTCAGCAATCTCCGAGAAATTCGGATTTCGAATTTCAGATGTATGCGGATTCTGCAAGGTCGCTCCTATCTAAGACGTGATTCCTCCCAGTATAAAGCCTTTATGGTGATACTTGGTCCCTCTTACCTGCTCTGGTGGCCGATAGCACAATATTAGGACCCCCTCTCTAGCATTGGCCGCGCTCTCTCTCATGCATCCCTGTACTCTCCACGAGATCTAAGAAAGAGATATCCCGAGGGCCCTTTCCTTCCCTGCAAGACGACTGCTGGTGTTAAGGCTCTGCTCGCAAGTAATCCGGCCAAGTGCCTTTGTTTTCCCCGGATTCGGCTGGCCGTACGTGCCTCCCTTTTCGTCTTTTGCTGTTTGTTCCCACACCGCAGTGACCCCCTCTCCCCCCCCGTACGGTGTCGTCCTTCGCGGGACCTCCCCCCCATAAAAGTATTGGCCCCCCCTACAGCGATCTCTTGGGGTACATCTTTGATCCTGTTCGAGATTCCGGTGAGTACGGTCGACTTCCACCCGCCACATTTCCAGCCCGCGCACTTTAGTCATCGACGCTTTTTAGGTGATCCCAGTTTCACATTCAGGGAGTTGCCCTTGTTGTCCTCTCCCCTCCCGGTGAATAATCTGTTTGCCGGGTGCCTGCTTGATGCCGGGAGCCTGACCGCTCTCCCCAGCAAGTGAGCGACTACCCCCCTGTAAGGTTTCTTTTTAGACAAATTTTTAGTTTCAAATGATTGCCAGACTGAAGACCTCCCCACAAAGTCGTTTTTTTTACCACAACTCGTTCCCATCTACGCGATAACAGCTCTGTCACCCTCTGCCTTAGTCCCCCAGACGGCCATCCTTACTTTGGAAGATTTTTTTTCCCCCTATCAGGACGTTGCTGATCGGTTCTCGGATTCGATGTAAATTTGACCCGTCTAGGCCCACCCCTCTCCCAGTTTTCACCTTCGGTGGTGAAGTGGTTCCCCCCCCAACCTTCACTCCTTTTCAACTCGGGTTGTGACACCACCCCCTTTCCCTTTTTTTAATTTAAATTTTGGTGACGTCCTTTCCACACCTTTGTGGTTTCATGACGGGGGGCAACCCACCTGGGAGCCCCCCACATTCCTTAATCCGTGATCGAGTTGTTCCACTAGTTCCTCTCTCACTGCCTCACATAGTTTACTTAAATGCTAAACTAAAGGTCCCGCCTCTGGTCCCCCCCTTCGGGATTATCGTCTTTACCTCTGGAACCTTGAGCCTTTCTCCATGGTTCTTCCCCTTTAATGGTTTAGTGCCCCTGATCGTCCATTTGACTTTTTTTTGGGCGGTCCCTCCGGCTTTCCCACGCGTCGTGAATTAACGTCAGAAGAACTTACCCGTCTCGTGAGAACGTTTTGCCCTGAGTTGGATCACGATGCAAGGTTCTTTTAGATTTTTGACCACAAGTCGAGTTAAGATTGCGGTTTCGAGGATCCGTCCTTCCTCTGTTAATCTCAGCATCGGGCTCCCATTTCCGTTGCAGGTTAATCCCTTATTGCAGTCATGCAACGCTTCCGATGATTCCTGACAATCTCCTGCCCCGTATTTCTGCACACGATTTGATATCTCGTTGAGTTTGCGGCAGGACGAAGCCCCTCCCTCCTAAAATCAGCAGTGCCCCTAATTTTTGTCTAAGGATCTATTACTGAGGACTTGCCGAGCTTCTCCAGGAAAGGTTCCCGTCTCAATTTTGGTTCACACAACACTTGTCCTCTCATCAATCGGTTACCGAGGCCTCACACCATGTCTCTCCTTCATCCAGTTTTTTTTTTTTGATCTTTTGTCATGGAGTGTTACTTTTCCGAACGCTTTTATTTCGTAGACAGTTTTGCCCCCCTCCAACAGTTATCGCCGTACGAGCATACGTCGTCAACAATCTGTCGCTTAATAGCTTGCGACAGTTTTTTTGAGCTCTCAGTCGCTTCGCGCAGGATAGCACCTTTCTTTCCCCTCAACCCTGACAGCTTTGACACAGCCTATGGACACCCGAACTAGATTTTCGGAACTCCGAGGACCTTTTGCAATGTAAGGCCCGTACTTCCGGCACTCTCTGCCTCGCCGCATTTTCCGAAGGCAATCGTAATGCTTGTAGGAGGATGATTCTCTCGCCTAATTTCCACTCGCTCCGGTTTGGGGCCATTTCGTTTGGGGTTTTGGGGTTTTCTCTTTTCCCTTCTAAACTTGAGCGAATCCTAATAATAATCTAATCGTGTCTATTTAGCCCCACAGTGACCTGACGGTTTTGAACGTTTTAGTTGCCTCAGCGTGAAAGCCTTTCGTTGACGTGGCGATGCCAATTAGAACCCCCCCTGTAACCACATTCCCTTTCTCGGACCCATCAAGGTAGTTTAAATGCCAAGGTTTTCCTGATCCCAACCATTTTGACGAGGCTCTCTCCATGGGTGGACTCTATGAGTTGACCTGTCCTCTGGCTTTGTCTTAGGGGCCCTTTTTCCTCCCCCCCCCTCGTGTTAACACGCGTGACCCCTCGGCTTCCTGGGTCTCCCTTTTGTTGGGTTCCAATTTTCTAGCGGTCCCCCCCTCTCGTTGTCAACCTGAGCGATTGTTTGTCGTCCCCCCCGATTTTGAAATGAGTTATTATGGTTTGTTTGTTCCCCTCCCCCCTCTGTTTGCCCGAGTGCGTTTGCAAGCGTAAAAAAAGAGTTGAAATGCTTGCAGGTCTTCCCTCGTCACCTCCCATAGCCTCCCCCTCGACACAGTTCCCTTTTTTCCCTTAATTCGAGTTGAAATCTTTAGGTTTTAAACGTAGATTGCAATCCTGTTGCAATCCCTTGCCGCTTTTTGAGAGCTGCTAGTTTGGGCCCCAGTGGTGAAGTGTTACCGACTTTGCGCGTTCGTCGGGCACCCTTTTTTTCACCGAAACTTCTAACCGCATTCACCTTCGTGGGATTCCTTTCCTTGGCTTTTCGCTGCTCTTCCCACTTCGCTCGGCAGTCAGCGGCCCGGTCAACCCGAGTCATATTTAGTTTCTTGTCTCAGGAGCCTTCCTTTCCCGTCTCAAGTGTGTCAATGAAACTGACAGGAAGTCAGTCCATCGAGGACGTGGGACTTGCGTCTGGGATTGTTTTTAATTCACTATAATGAACATACTTCACCGATTCTCAAATTCAAGGATTATAGTGTCCCCGGATTTTGAGATGCAAATTTTGCAATCCGTTTTTTTTGGGTACAGGTAACAGGGCATCACACTGTGTAAAGCCCCCTCAGGGCGTCTTCGGGGGAAGTTCCCCATTCTATGGACTGCCACCCCGGTAAACCCACCATTCCTCCCCTCAAAGAGTCCCCAGATCACACAGCCACGTGACCAGGGCACGTGTCCTATGCATCTGCGAGCAGATCATTTCACCTCACCCTTTTTAGAAGCGCCGTAGCCCCCCGCTCGGTTTTTCTGCTACCCTACTTCGTTCGTATTCTCTTCGGAGTCCCCCATGGATCATGTCCTCTCGAGCTTTCTCCCTTCGAGGTTCTCCTCTGGATACTAGCGGCCACCGGCGCTCGTAGGTCTCCAGAACTCCCCCCGCCGCCCTTTTTTTCTATACTGTCGGTCCCAAGTAGGAGATTAGAGACCTTGCTATCTTCCCCTACGAATCGTCATCCTTCGTTCTCAGGTCTACTTGCGTATTATGCGGCTTCCCCTTCGGAGAAGTCTCGGACTCCTAAAACCTTCTTTGGACTTGTGAGGATGTTAAACCACGAGCGGACCGGCTCATTGCCCATCTCACCCCCCGGCGATTCTTTTACGAATCAAGCGCCCTAGCTCCTTAAGGTGTTTGGGGAAAAGGACTGGGGGGGTGGTATCTCGTCTCCCCATATACGGCCGCTGTTTTACCGGCACCTGATAGTCAGGCGTTTCTCCCTGAATCCAGCTTTCCTTTTAGCACGATCCCGGTCGGAGCTCTTCCCTATTTTTGCAGTCTCGTAGTCCCGCTTCGCCTGTGGCTGAGGGAGACGGTCGGCGGCCGAAATCACCGACGCGTGCCCATCTCTCGACTGCCTCAAGCGTTTCCTTGTGTCTTGTTCTCCCCCCCCCTCTTTTTTGAAGAGGGGGTTCAGCTTTTTGCTGTTGCACAGACCGGGCCCGTCCATAGGCTGCTGTGCTCCGGTCGTCTTCCAAAGACATTAAGAAGCCTCGGGCTATTTTTCTCGATGACGTGACACCGCTCCCCCCTACTTCGGTTCCCGGGATGACGATCCCAAAGAAAAGTCAGCGGCCTGTTAGGTTTCGGGACTTTTCGTTGGGAGAGTTATTTTTTTTTAGCGCTTATGACCTTCCCCTGGTACGTTTTTTTGCTAACAGGATTTTCTCCTTCATACTCTTCAGATCTTGGGTCTCCCCGGTCTCGGATCAGCGGAACACCTCGTATATGGGATCAACCCATGGGGATCATCAACCTCCCCCCCTCAGTAGGTGGTTGATTGTCGTAATGCTCTTTCGGATGGGCGCTGGGACTGGCTTCCTATCGGCGTCTTTCCCAGTGACGCTTTCGAGCTGATTGTTTTAAAGTCTGACTCCCTTTGCCCTGCTCTGTAGTTATTTTCTGGAAGTTTCGCTGTAGTAGGTGGATAGACGGCTGCTATTTTTTTTCTGTCCGGTGTGGCTGCGCCTCACTGATCGGCCACCCTCGGAATCCGGCCCTCGCGAAGCGTTCCAGGAAAGTGGCTTTTTATTTTTTTTCCCCCTTTCCTCGGTCCATAGAGATTTTCGCGACCATATGTCTATTTGATAGCGATTTCCTCTTTTTCTCTTCCCCTACTTGTCGACTTGATCGGACTGTTCACAATCGATCGAAGGACCCCCTCTCTGAATTCCTCTCCCTAATTTCACTGCGGCCTCAATAGATTTAGAGGAACCCTTTGGTGACGACATCGAGTCTCCTCTTTCCTTCTTAATTTCCTTCCGTTGCGCTTTGGATGTCTTCTCCGTAAGAGAAGAGAGGATGCTCGTGCATCCCCTCGGCCTCCCCCTCCCCCCGTTCATCCCACCCTGTGTCTGGATACCGCGGCGAGATCTGGATGGTTTTCTTTCATCCGTGAAGTCTCTCCTGTTCTTGGCACTGTCGGTTGGCTGGCGCTGCCTGGGTTCTCTTTGTGTCCATTCCTCTTGGAGAAGGCTATGACTCTAAGTCCCAGTTTCCTTCTCCTCTTTCGGTCCAGATAAGTTTTTTTCAATAGCTCTCTCCATACGTGGTTTGAGAGTTTACCTTATTCTTCTCTTTATTCAGAGACGATTTTTGGTTTCTTCGATCATCGTCCGTGAAGAGAGTGGCCACTGGAGCTTTCCCCCCCATTCGTGAGCCAGCCCCCATCGGTCCCTCACCGGTCGGGTTCCTTCCAGACCTTTTTTTGCGCAATAAAGAGATAGCTTGATTCCGTCCCTCTGTTTTCTTTGCACTGCCCTCCCCCTCTCCTCCGAGCCCCTCCGAGGCGGCGCTATTAGGAATGATCAGGTCGACCTTCACGGTTCAGTTCGCCGGTCCATGCATGCCGCCGATAGGCTTTTTTTTCATTTTTTCTCGAACTAGGTAAGACGCGCCGCAGTGCAATCAACTTTCTGACGTTCTTTGAGAACCCTTATCGATCGTTGTTTGCCTTCCCCCGATAAGGTCGACTTTCCGGATTTTTCTTTTTCAACTAGTAAGAGGAGATTCTCCTTGGCTCTGGAGTATTTGGATCTATACCCCGGCTGACCTTGAGAAAATCCATCTTCCGCCTTTTGATGGTTTCTTCTCCCCCTTATTTTTGGCGAGAAGTTCTCTCTTCCCCTAGGCGTTCCCCAAGAAACTTTATTTATCGGTTAGATCCTCTTCTTTACTCGCCTCACTACCTCTTCTTTCCACTGATTTTTAGAACTGTCATCTCGCTAGCAGTCGTCTCAAGATACTCCTTCATCTTTTTTACAAGTCCCCCCCCGTAACTTGAAGAAGTCTCGCCTCCTAACACCGTTAGGGGGGGGTCTTATCCACAGGGACCAAGATCGACTCGTGTTTCTCTTTTCCGAGATTCCCCTCCTTCTCCCGGCCGACCGCGAGAAACTTCTGACGGCACCCCTTTGCCATTCTCCCACGTGGAACGATTCACCTCCCCTCCTGGAGGCAGATCTCCCCCCAACCTCTTCCTCTCCCCCCTGACGTAGAGATTCGGCAGTATTACCTCTTCTACTTTCTTCATCCCGGGAACGCTGTCTTTATGCCAGATTGCTCGTTTCACTTATCTTTTTTAAGTCCCCCCCTGAAATAGCTTCCCTATGTCTGATATTTGTCTATGTAGACTTATTGCACAGCTAGAGCCTCTGTCGGCTTATCTGACGAGCAATGATCCTCGCCCACCCCGATTTATTCTCTTGAGCAAGTTTCCTGTTCCCTTTCGTATTCGGCGATCGCGCCCGCGGGGGCTTGTCTATCCGCCCCCAGCTAACCAGGAGTTCTCCACTTAAAAATCAAGTGTAGAAATTTAAAGCTACACCTTGAGCCTTTCTTTTCCGCTTACGCCGAGATCGTGTTTAGACACTTCGAAGTATGCGGCAGGCGCCCTCGTCAAAGTCTAGAAGCTTTCTTCATCCCGACCTCCTTTTTACCCAGATACCCCCCCCCCAAATCCTTGCTCGACCTCCACACCCATCATTGAACGTGCGGGCGCCTTTTGAGATCCCCTTTCCTTGTTTTTTCTTTCCATGGCTCACTCGTCTCGCCTGAACTCTCACCACTATCAAGGTTTTTTTCTCGTCGCCCGCAGGGTCGCAGGACCCCCTCGCCAATATCTCGACCACAGAAGGTCTCTTTTTCTGTCTGAGTGGAGCTGTTTTGCGAGATCGCCGCCTTTTTCTCGACACTCCACATCCAGCGATGTAGAGGTGATTTTGTGTTGGTTTTCCTCCTACTATCCTTACTTTAGGAATTGTCAACGAGGTACCTTCCATTTCAGAGCGCTCTATCAATCTGACCCTTTGCAGCGCCCCACTCGAGATCCCTTGTAAGGAAGTCGATTCCCCCCCCCCGATACCCCTTAGTCCTCCTTCGGCACGAGTAGGAAAACAACTCTTTAGTTCTTTACTCACTGGCTTTCCGCCCCCCCGATCTCGGCCAAGTCCGGGATCACGGAGGTGAGTGCGATTCTTCCGAAGGCTCTTTTTTTTTTAGGTAGGTTTCCTTTTTGGAAAGCTCCCTCTCTCCCACGAAGACGGGCAACGGTGTTTGGTCCGGTCGTGCTTTTTCTCAAGAGCACCCCCCCTCGTGCACGTATTTGCCAAATGCCCTCGAGTCGTTTTCCCCCAGAGGCCTGATAATATTCCGAGTAAATCTTTTCCTTGGACTTTCTCAAAATGACATTAAGCCTGCCGAAGTCGGATCAGCGCATCTTCCTGATCATTGCCCCACGGAGCCGTGCGAGGCTCTATTGTTCTAAGTCTCTTCCCGTGAAGCTGTGAGTTCTTTCTCCCTTGCGTTTGAGCCGAGCGCTTGAACAGACTGAACCCGCCTGAGGAATACCACCTGCCTATGCAATCGGTTACCAAGTGGTTCCCAATTTAGCCCACCTCCCACTTCGGAAAACCCCCCAGTCTTTTCCAGTGAATCGATCGCAAGCTTCGTCCCAAAGCGGCATTAGTGCCCAAATTTTCCCTTCCCCGTCCTTTCGTCCGAAACTCCGTCCCGTTTCTGAGCAGTTCTCTGTTCTTTTAACGGGTGCGAGCGGGACCCCTAACCCAGCGCTATTTCCTTTCGGTGGTGACTTTTTTTTTTCCCACCAAACCGCACCTTCCAAATAGGGGGGACCTCTGAACACAACACTCAAACCTATTTTTCTTGTTCCCACACATATCTCATTTTCCTCCGGTGGTGACGCTGCACACATTTAGCCACACCCCCAGTAGCCCAATCTCCTCGGTGGGGAAACGTTGTAATAATCGGATAATGCCGCCTCCTACTTCCTCCCCCGCACCCCTGCAAAATTTCCGTCACTCATCAACCCCTTTCGCTAGCTGGTATAAGTAGTTGACTATGACGCTTTTCGTCTGCCCTCCCATCGGTGCGATAACTGTTCTTGGTTCTGGACGATCCCGAATTCCTTGGAGCGACTTTCCCTAAGCTCCCCCGCGTCGTGCAACCTTCGTTCACCGTAAGGACACATTGTGAATCAATATCTTGCCCCGATAACGGGGCCCGTTGAGGTCTAAATCTGACGAGGTCTCCGACTTTTGCCCCACCGCGCGAGTTTCCTCCGTGAACGCTTCCTTCGCATCACCTCGATGTGCCTTGGAATCGGATCCACGTTGTCGCCGAGCGTGCCGGATCTTTTCGCCACGATTCCTGGATTTCTGAACATCGAGACAATCGTTTCTGCTGCCCCAAGGGGCAGTTGAGCTTTTATGAGCGTGGACCTCGGCGTAAGAGTCAACTCTTCGCCTAATCTGGCGCACTTTCCGCCGATGCCCACTGACCCCTCCTTCCCACCCCCAACCCCCTTTGTTTTGCCAACCCGCTTCATTTGCGCAGTGCAAGGAAGGGCCTTTCCTTTCCTTAGGGGCAAAAAAAAGCTTCCCCGCCCATCAAAGAGTTATTCACCCCACTCAATCC
>Ga0179591_1275668_pt1 | contig 10202 bp, 9 predicted proteins | sample CZOMad2_1_08_16f_FD_182891 | JGI IMG/M metagenome (GOLD analysis project Ga0179591, IMG submission 182891) | Vadose zone soil fungal communities from Angelo Coast Range Reserve, California, USA - CZOMad2_1_08_16fungal (PacBio error correction) | ecosystem: Environmental > Terrestrial > Soil >... | reverse complement strand
CCAGGTCACAGTTTCTATATAGGAGTCATCTATCCGTAGACGTGCGAGCCTATTTTTGCCCTCATGTTGGTCGTTGAGAAAGTACATTATTTGAGTCGGTTATTTCCTCGGGTTGGGACTATAGACAGCAACAACCCCCGTGGCGAGTCTTTTGATCGATTTCAACGACAGTACCAGAAGAGAGCCTGGTATCTTGTGATATCTTCCCGGCTAATGCGTGACCCCCCTTTCCATTTAGGTTTTTTTATTTGTAGGAGTCCTTCCGTGTGATTTCATACGTTCCATAAGCTGATCATTCTTCTGATGATTGGTTTAAGCTCTCGTCCCCCGAGATTGAACTTTAATAAGTTCCTTTTATGCTCGGCCCCCCCCCCCCCATGCCGCCCCTGTATCGAGTAGTTGTGAATCCTTTTTTCTTCCGGCTATCCTATTTGAGTTCCCCCTGCCTTGCCTTGTTGATTTTTTTGCGTCCCCCCATTCACGCTCGGGAGCGTAATTTTTGGGAATTTTTCCTCATTCTGGTCTCTGCCCGAAAATAGATTTTCTATATTCGTTGTCCCCCTAGGGGTCCTCCCTCGCCCCTCAACGCCACACGAGTGCAGCCCCTGGATCTTCCCCTAAGTTTCCTTCCTCAAGCTCCCCAAGTTTGTTTCACCACCATGGCACCCTTAACCTGTTTTGACTCAGACTACGCGCCAGCCGCCCGTTGCCGTTTGAGTCGAGATTATGGCGAGCTAACCTCGTCATTGTTTTTAACACCAACACAGGGTGCCTCGTGAGCCTGCGGAGGGTGGCACCGACCGACACAGTTCCTTTTTTACAATTTTTCTTTGGTTAGCGCGCCCGACAGGACTACGGCACTCTCTTATAGAAGTCTCCCCTCCCCTCAGGATTTATTCTTGCGTATTGCCTAGCCTCCCCCCTTCCTTTTAGTTTAATTTTCCTTTAGCGTCGAAGGAATCACCCTCCATTATGGTAGAAATTATGATGATGAAAAAAAAGACAGCCCCCCTAGTTGAATCCAGTGGAGTGTTTGTATGTACGAGGTTCCTCCAGGGACTGCATGCCCCCTTGAGTCGGGTGGTCTTAGAATTTTTTACGGAACATTTTTTTTTCCTTTAAACTTCCTAAAGTCATCTTTAGAGCGTGGCCTCTGTCCGTCCAGCAGAATGCCAACCCTCCTGTTGAATATTAAATCGTCTTTTTTGAAGTACTCCCTCAAAAAACACCCAGACTCTGCTAGATATGTCTTCTCTCCCCCCGAGTCGACGGGTAGTTATCATGCAGACCAACCTCTTCTCTACTGGCCCTTATCCCTACGAGGACATCATTACCTGAGAAGCCCAATCAGCGCGACCCCCTCCTCGGTGCGTTTTTTTTGATGCCCCATCGTAAGCGGTTCCGAAGCCCATAGTGCATCGTCCACTGGGGGTGACGGCAGGAAAGGAATCCCCGGTATTCTTTCTTTCTCCGCCCCCTATTCCATCCCCAATTAGTGACGTTGCCCCTGCGGTTTCGTTTATGAACTCCTTATGCGTTCCTTTCGAATGGGAAATGGGGTAATGGTGATAAAGGAGTTCTTCCATTTGAGGAGTACTATTTTTTTGTCAATGAGTTCTTCTTTTAAATTGTGAATTGATTGGCTGCCCCTGATTCTATTTTGCATCTTCTGAGAAAAATAGAGTTGAGGTTCTTTTTCCTCCCCCCCCTCTTGGTGCTTCCTTTCTCTATTGGTGATTACTTTTTGGGTTGGTATTGCACGTGCACGCTTTATCCCCACCTGATGGCTTCGGGGAGTGATTTGTGGCCTAGATCGATCGGCTTGAATCCCGAATTTTTTGGGTGTCCCCCTCTATCATAAAGAGGGTGGTTTACTCCTTTCCCCCATCATTATGTTCGAACGTTTTCATTTCTTCGCTATGCCATTTTGACTCCCGAGGAAAGTAACCACCCGCTCCCAGCATAGAGGGAAGCTTTTTCCCAAGCTTGAGCAATCCTTTGCCTTGGTTCGGCTGAACCCTTTCCCGGTATCTGTGTGAAGGGTGAGCCTCCAGGTTTTGAAGATCTCCTTAAACTGTAATTGACATAAAGAAATTTCCCTTTACGCCCGTTTCCCCCTACTGATTTCCCTGCGGTTCTTGCCAGTCCTGACACGCGCTCCACGCGGTCCGCGTTTAGATGTACCTTTCCATAACTTTCCTGCATAAAGACCCCTGAATCCCTCTGATTGTTTGGAATTAGTGGTTCTGGTATTTTTGCCGGAGATTTTTCACCCCCCTAACGGAATCGATGGCTTTGGTTAATAAGCGTGGTGGCGGTTTCCCCTGTGAGTGAGGCGGCCTGGATAGATTTTTCTAACTTTGTCGTGACTATGTTCATGTCCTCGGGTTGGACATGCACTCCTCCTTCTTTCCCCTCTCATCGAGTCCCGATGCTTGGGTGCCCTAGATTTCCCTTAGCGACCGTATACCTGCTTATTTTTCAGGCTGCAATTCGGGTTTTCCCCACCACTGCCGGTCTCTCCGCGGTACTCGACTTTCCTTTGATTAATATAAGTCGCCCCCCACCTTTTAGTGACAGCGTCTGCATAGTATTGATTTGAGTTTAACGTTCTTACCCTTGCCCTCCTCCTCTTTTAGTTCCAAGACGAAGTGCCCTGAAATTCATCAGACGTTTCTCTTTAAAACTTTTTTGAAACCCTGCCCTTCTAAGAGTGCAAGAATTTTTTTCAGTTCTCTCCCCCCGCTACCGGATTTTTAAAGTTCTCGTCACGTGACAACGACCTTTTCGATGGAAGTGGATTGTTCTCATTGACCCGGGTTGGTTTTGAGATCCCCCGATTTTCCGACTCGCACGGCTGAAGTAATAAGGCTTCATTTATTGATGTTCCCCCCCCCTTTCCGTGATTTCCCCACCGGCTGTGCTCTCTTATTAAAGTAAGGTCTGGTGCGTAAGTCGGTTTCCCCCTTTAGCATTTTTAACCGCCAGTTATCGATTGAGACACAACCTAACCCCTGGAGTTTTTTTAAGCCATTCTTTTCATGGTTCACCGAAAATACCCTGGTTTTCTGTAACTACAGGGAACGGAGGTAGGCCCCGGTGGCAAGCCCCTATGAACTTTTTAGTTCCTTTTCGCTTCGGGACGATGGCCCTTACTAATAAGTTGCGAGAGATGAGTTTCCCGAAGGTGATGAGAAGATTTCGCATCTTTTCATCACCTCCCTTTTTTTTTTTTTTCGAGGAAGGTTCCAATGATCCCAGCCCCTCTCTGGACTCAATCAGCCTCTGGCAAAATTTTTCCTTCTCGCATTTGCATCCATAAAATTTGAGAAACCCGGACCTAGTACCCCCCCGTAAGTTTGATCAAGACTTTCATATACAGAAGGTCTTTAGTGATCTCTCTCCCAAAAACAACCAATGACATCAACTGACTTTGTCCTTCGGTTCAGCCTTTAATGTCCATACAGTTACCCTCAATTACCTACCTTTAGTTAGATGTGACTTTTCCCGCCCCCCCCTTTTATAGATAGCACACGCATTTTTTCGGGAGAATTTCTCCTCCCTCACAACGCAAAGAAAAAAATTACATAGCTCTCGGTTGTTTACGCCTGCCACACCCCAGCTTCCCACATAAACCCGACAGATCTTGCCAACTTCAAAAATTACCGGGCGGTACCCCCTTCCACCTTTCGTCCGCGCTTCGTAAAATGAAGGGTATTTAGTCTCTGAACCTGTGTTGTACCAGCTTTCCTTTTAGTCTTTTAAGAGTCAATCGGTCTTTTTTTTCCACCTCCTCCCGGAGGACCTTTTCGACATCCCCTTTGGTTTTTTGCTAACAACCAGAATCTCCCCCTGAAGCTTCTCCCGTAGTCCCCCCAGGATCTAAATCAGTCCCTTGTTTGCTACCCCCTCCTTTCGAGACGGCAGTGGAACCCGCCTTTCATCACCCTAACTCCCCCAATGGGATTATTGGATCTTTCTCTCAATTGATTTTCTTATTTCTATCCCCCCTATGTTTTTCCTGTAATATTTCCCGATTTCGTACATTTCCACATCCCCCCAAAATCTTAGAAAGTGTGGCTTCCCTCCCTGTAAGCCCTGCCTTGATATAACCTCCCCATTCGCCAGCAAATTCTTTTCGCAAAAGCCGCCCTCCCGTCCGTTGCCGATTGTGCTGCCACGACCTCCCTCCCAAATACAGACAAAAATCCTTTTACCTTGAAGATGTTTTTTCTCCTTTTCCTATGTCTTGATGTCAACCTCCTTCTTGGATCATTTTCTAGTTAAGGAATTACAAAATTCGAGAGAGAGTTTAACCCTTTCCTGATTCACATTTGTGTATGTAAAGTTCCCCTTTATCTGACCCCCATGGCCAACCCCCCTTCAACTTGTTGTAGCATCTCCCCCCCGCCGTTTCGGAGATGCATTGAGAATCCGAAGCCCCCCGTCATATTCTATTCTTCTGGTCGGCTGTTTCTTTCACTGCACCTTGCAATCTTTCAGTTAGGTTCCCCTGTTTTTTCCCCCTTCCCTGTCGACCACCCCTGTCTTTCCAAAAGATTCTTAGTATCACCCTCCGATAGACCCCAGTTCAGAAATTTGTGCAAAAAGTGTAAAACGCTTTGGGCTGCCCCTACGATGATCTCAAGTCCTCATTGAAGTAGAGCTCACAAGCCATAGAAAATGGGGCTTGGCCTCCGGTCCACCGTAAACAAAGGGATAACACAAGAGACTTGCGCCCAGTACCACTTAGGCTCACCCCCAAAACTTAGTTTTCCCCCCCCCACACCCCACCCCAACACCGCACCCCCCCCCCCCCCTACGATGCGAACCCCTCGAACTGTTTGCAGAAACCGCTGGCAAGTGGCAAACAATCTTTTCCAGCCTTCGTCCCCCAAAGAAAGCGCGACTCTCGTACTTTTTACTATTTCCAGCCCGGTTCAGTCCCTGACCAGTGAAAATTGATGTAACGATAACCATAGCAGAAAAATATTCACTCCCTATTTTTAATATCATGTAATTGGCAGTTAGACAAGACCGAGTCCCCCCCTACCTGGAACACTTCATAACCCCGATGCCTATTTAGTCTTATTTACACCATATTGGAGTAAACAAATGAAAAGAAAGCTTCTCTATCTCGGTGCTGGAGAATTTTCTTCTCTTTCCCCTTTCGTCTCCCGGAAAGGTAGCGCACTTCTTTTTAGTTGGGTTCCATGCTCCAATCTTTTTTGTGCAACATACGCGGGTACCTAATCATTTATGTAGTCTCTCTGCTTTTTTGAAGCATCCCTCCCTGCCGCCGTGCCCGTTGCGGCTGCCTGGTCTGTCCCCGAATCTCTTTGCTAGTCCTCAGATTGCTTGGTTTTTGTCAAATTATTCAGTTTCGCGTCAAGGCTCCCCCCCCCTCCTCGGGTGTGACCCAGGTTTCAATCTAAAGGCAAGGCACCGCGTACCCAAAATTCTTATTTATCTTTTGTTTCGTTTCCTTCCAAAGACGCCTTTTTATCATGCTTTTTCTTCCTGTGCGTGGCCGCCCCTCCCGGTCTCTTTAGGAGTCTTTGAATTTCCTGAGCGCCAGTCCTTCTTAATCTTCAGTTATACTTAATATCCAGTCTCTTTTAGATCCTGTCCCTGGAGTTCCCCCTTTTTTTTTCGATTTGAAGCTTTCGGTAAACCCCAGTAACTACTCTTGGCCGTTCCTTTAGGTTCCACCCTAAGGCAGCGTCTCTCCATCGGCGTCTCCCTTTATAGGCTGGCCCTACTGCGTCAGTCACACTGCGTTTTTTTTTTCGACACATCGTTTTCCATTTTTCGGATTTGTTCCTCTTTTCGAACTAGTGAACTTCTCCCAACCCCGCTTCCTCGTTAGCGGGTTCGTATTTTTTTTTTAATTCCCTCGTTTCCCCCCCTCCGCACTAATCCCCATCGGATTCTTATGGTTGGCCCGCGATTAACTTTTTCCCCTTTCCCAGTCGAGCCGCATTGCCTTACCAAGCCAAGCTGCAGGATTTTTTTTGATTGAATTTCCCCCGTACCCTACTCTCAAGTGCGAAGGTGGGCCCTGACCTTTAAATTCCCAGAGGTTTTTTTAGAGTAGTTCTATGTGACTCACACACTCTCTCCCACCATCCCTCCTCCTGATCACTGCTGGGCCCGTTCTGCAATTTACCCTAGTTCTTCGAAAAAATAGTTTCAATTCCAAAATGAATTACCTTGAACTATTGCTCCTTGTTCTTTGATATTGGAAAGCCTTTTCCCTCTTTTAACTTCTGTTGACGATTTCCTACAAAGGGTTGTTCTCTCGTTATCCCGCTCTCGGTACCCGCGGCACCACATGGAACAGAAACGCCATTTCCCTTCTGACAACGTTATGATCCCCCCTCGGGCCCTTCTGACTTCCTGATTTTCACTGTTCTAATGGCCCCAGGGACTTCAAGTGTGGAAGACACAGGCTTTACACCATATTTAGTTTTTGTCTCTACTCTCATCCCTTTATTCATAGTAAAAACCTATCCCCCCTCTTCCGTCCAGCTTTCTTCCTAGATCCTCCAACCTCTTTTCCTTCCTCCCACAGATGGGACCACGTGAGTCTACACCTTTGACACCAAAAAACCTACACTTCCTTCGTGTCACTCACCCCCCTCACGACAGCATCAATGTAAAGCCCCCCTTCCCCCCCTAATACATGCCCCCCCAATTCCTCGAGGTCAGAGTCACTATATATTTTTTGTTGTTTCGGTATTTTTGATTATGTCTCTCCTTTCGGATCTGTTTTTGGGTCTGGAGGTCTTTGTTTGGTTTCCTTTAAGTTCTGTTCACTTTTAGGGTGTTTCTCGGTTATCGCTAAGGTTGTACCCGCGTTTTGCCGGTAGGGACCAACTTTTTTTTTCCATTGTTGATTCACGTTCCGTTTTTTCAACGTTAGGCTCCCCATCAGCAGTTTCGTCTCTTTGTCATTCCTTCTCGTGTTTGAGAGTAGAGGAACAGTGCGATCATTGCCCCCCACCCCCTCGATGTCAAACTTCCTCACCACATATAGATTTTTTCTTTTGGAAATGCGTCCCTTTCTTGCCTTTGCTTCCCTCTTTCCTCCCCGTTGAAAGTGTTTTTCCTTTGCGACCTTCCCATTTTTTTGCTCGGTTAAAAGATTCGAGCATGCCTCCGCTGATCACGCTTGAGGGCTTTTTTCAAAAAACATACGGTGAACCCAAGCCTGAGCTCTACCTTTTTTCCTGTCGCGTCCTGGATCAGAACAGGATGAGTTTTCCGGTTGTTTTTCTTTTGCCGGAGCTAACTACCCGAGGAGATTCCGACGTCAGAAGATTGTTATGAGGCTTTCTATGGTTTGTTGACAGACCTTCCTGGCCGATGAAATAGCCCCACAAACCCTGTTAATTGATGTAGGTACCAGCCCCCCTGATCGCTGTCTTTTCCTGATACTGTAGGAATGAGACGCTCTTTTCCTCCTACACAAATGTAGACTTTCTTTTGTGTTGCCGGCGCATGATTTTTTTCGTATGAGACTTTCTTCTTCGGTCATCTCGTCAGACGAACCATGAAGATTAAGTGATGGATTCTTTTGGGTGTTTCCTTTTTGCACCTCGAAATTCCGAAATATCGACACCTATTATCAGAGGGGGAGATCTTTCCCCCAGGTTTACGAACAAAGCCCCGGTCAGACGGACAAGGGCCCCCACCCTGATGCATCGTTTAACCCAGTGTTTCCGTATTCATCTTCAACAATACATCTACGGAACTCGCCGAAAGATTTATGCAACGTCTCTGCAAAGACTTCCCCTGGTTGAAACCTTAAACCCTCACAGGGCGATTCACCTACCCGACCCCAAGAGTTCTCGCCCCCCCCACGCCAGTTTGAGCGGAAGGTTTCTTTTTCCCTCGACGTAGGAATAGAATTTTAGAGCCCGAAAAATCTGGCGGTCTTTCATATGCCGCAATCGAGAATCAGTTACACGTTACCCGAGGGCTTTCCTGTTGAAATAGTCTTTGTAGCAAAGCGCTGATCCACCCTCCCACTCAAGACCCTTAGAGGTTCCTCTTTTTGGTTGCATCACTTTCTGTTGCCTTCCGGTCTAGTTTCCTTTGATTACATCGGTTTTGCGCGGAACTGAATGTTTGTGCCTCGAACCAGTCTTCTTCCTGCGATTTCCGAGCTATCATTTTCCCCCTGCGCCTTTTGGACGTCCATCGGTCGATGGGGGCTTGACCGTGCCACACATACCCTTTAGTAACAGCAATTCTACACCCGCGCTTTCCGAACCGCGGATTAATGAAGACCAAACCTTTTTTTCGCCCTCTTTGGTTGTTCCAAGTATCCCTAATCCCCCGCCCTAAACAGGCGAGATCCGCTGGTACTTGTTTTTTGTAATTGGTGGCCGACATCCCCTATTCAGCGTCCACTTGGTTATGAGAGTTACGTGCTCTATCGTAGCACAGTTTTTATTTCCATCCCCCCACCCCAAGTGAACTTTTTGAGGTAGAGCTTTGGTATTTTCACTACGGAGACTTGGACGAGGTTCCCTGGTGGATTCAACTTTTTTTCTTTTCTCCCGGAGTTTTCTCTGGAGTCTCCTCTTTATTGTTTACGCAAAATGGGACGCACATGCGTGGTCTATTCATATTAGGACTCTTTCCGATTCTGTTTAGCCACTATGCGCCCATAGGTATTGACCAACTATTTCTGCAATGATACCCTTTTTCCGTGTTCTAGCCGAGGATGAATCGTGGATAAAAAGAAATGCGTTTTTGCTTGCATCTTGACTTTCCCCCGAGATTTTCCAGTGAGAGACTCAGGAAGCGTTGGAAAGGGTGCCCAGAAGCCTGAGTAGTGAGGATCTATGATTCTTATCCCTTGCAAGTTTTTAGAACTTTTTAACACTGGTTGTTTGTCTCTCCTTTGATGGACTGTTGACAGATATTCTGGGCAATAACATCTCCGCATGCGAGAGGAACTTTTCTCTTCCCTGATCTGAAACGATAAGACCCACCTTTCGAGATTGCCTTTTATGTTTTTCCCCTTTTGTCTTTTTTGAGCCGACCAGGAATCTCCTGACGTCCCGACCTCCTTGTTCCCTCCAACCGCCCAAGACTTTTTTTTGTTCCTGGAACTTTTTCTTGTGACAAACGCCCTTCTCCCCCCTTTTCCCTTTTTCGAGACTAGTCCACCCTAATGGCCGGTAAATTCCGGGTCACGTTCCTGTAAGTTAAATGGTGGTGTCCGTATTTAGTTTTGGGATTTTTCGCCGGACCACCCAACTTCCTCGAGGTTCTTCTTGTTACATGTCTTTTTTTTCGTTAAGTTAATTTCGGTCTCAGGACTCCGGTACCTGTATTTGCCCGAGCTTCCCCAAGGAAGAGTCGGTTTTCATTTTTTTGGTTGTTTTCCCCGTTTAAAACCCCCCCAACGGCCTTTTTCCCGTACGTTTTATCTGCAAACCTATTTGATTGTGTGGCCCCCACAAGTAAGAAAAAATTAGATACACCCCTCTTCCCTTTAATCAGTTCTCGGGCAATTAGGGTAATATATTTTGTGTACCCCAGAGTTCCGTCTTTCTTCATTGACTAAATTCGTCTTCCAAAATCTAATCGTTTTCTCTAGTTAGCTGTTTTTTCCGAAAGAGTTCAAATGATACCTGCGCAGTCTTCTTATTTCCCTCCTCCCCGTGCTATTGCTCCCCCTCCACCAGTAAGAGAAGAGCATCCACCCAAGTAAAAACGCCGCTCCTTTTTTAAAGCCGGCGCTTTAAACTAGTCCATTTTTTTCTTCCTTTCCGCGAAAACGACATTTCCCCCCCGATTCCAGACGTTTTTTTGGAAGGTGTCAGTCCATCCGACCTCTCTCTGACTGGACCCCGGTTTGTGTTGGTCCGTTTTCTTGGTTCATTTAGATATTCTCTACCTTTTCTGTGCTCTCTGATTTAAGGATGGCGAGTATCTACTATTTTCTCCCGGGTTTGGGTTACTGCTCCCGTGATCTATCTTCTTTTCCCCAAACTGTCACTCCGCCCAAAAGGTTTATGGCCTTTTCCCAGCTATTTTCCCTCCCCCCACTAAGCCCGTGATTCCTCAACTACAGCGAACGGTCTTCCTGACAGGTTATATTGGAAAACGGTTCAGTTTGTAGATGGATCCCTCTGCAATGCACTAAGTATTCTTTTAGCGCGGAATATTATTTTTTGGTAAGT
>Ga0179591_1316108_pt1 | contig 10203 bp, 7 predicted proteins | sample CZOMad2_1_08_16f_FD_182891 | JGI IMG/M metagenome (GOLD analysis project Ga0179591, IMG submission 182891) | Vadose zone soil fungal communities from Angelo Coast Range Reserve, California, USA - CZOMad2_1_08_16fungal (PacBio error correction) | ecosystem: Environmental > Terrestrial > Soil >... | reverse complement strand
TATCCATTCATACTCTTCATTGGCATGGCCTTCCCCGCTGACCCCCCTAAAAATACAAATTTGCCCCACCTATGGGCTTTTGGATCCTTCTTTAATCTGTCTTTTCAACAACCCCCTGGACTGGGTTTCATCATGGCGTGGGAAAGACATGGGATTGTTTCACCCCATACCATGAACCCCCCACAAAGGGTGGTGCCTTTTCCCCAGGTGATGAACTCCCCCGACGGTTTTTCTTAGCACCACATCTGGCCCGGGAGACTAGTACTCTTAGTAAATAGTAAACACTGCCCTTTTGGTTGGGAGTCTCCTTTCCTCAAACGACGTTCACACACTATCCACCTGGTAAGGTGGGTTACCCCCAAAGGCCTTTTTACAAGAGTTTTCAACGGTTCTGCCGGTCGAAAACGTTTTACCCCCTGAGATTTTTTTTCCCCTCGGACCCCCTTTACACTTTTTAGACCCCAGAGAATGTTGCCCTCCTTCCCTTCAAGTAGAAGAGGGTGAACCTGCGTCTAAGCCAACATTAGTTTTTCGACGTTCCTCCCTTTTAGCTTGCGCACCATTGAAATTGCAGCAATCCGTTTGGCCTTTCCCCAATGGGGGTTTTAGACTCTTCTAAATTGAATTCAACCTCTGCTCCTTGTCTAAAATGCTGCCCCTTCTGAGATCCTGGTTTCTCCCGTCCGAAAAGACTTTTCTGGTCGCGAGAATTGGCGGTTTTGCAGTGGATTGGTCTCTGGTCTTCGGGAGAGCGCTTTAACAGCACTATTTTGGAGGTTTTCTTACCTGAATGAAGCTGCCGAAAAGGTTCCCCGTAAGGGGGCTGAGTCAGGAGGGTCGCGGGGGGACCCCATCCTTTTTTGTGCCCGAGAAAATTCTCCATAACCCGACCCCCGCCAATCGGTTTATGCCTTACGGCCAAGATAACGAAAACTGAGTGTGTGGAGATTCAAAGTGCCAAAGGGCCCACCTCTCTTAGTTTCAGAACAAGTCTTTTTCCTTACCGTGATGGCTTAGGTGGGAGCACTTGGAGGAGACCGCCAAGGTCCCGGACTCAGAAAAACTTTCCTTTTCTGGATTCCCGTTTCCAGCGCCCCCTTCCGGACTAGTTAGCAGTGTCGCTTGTCTTGATTGCGTCCCCCCTCTAACGGCCACAGCCCCCTCGTTCCCCCTAAGATTGCGAGGGAAGCGGTAGTCGCTGTGTTTTAAGAGGGAGAACTGTGGGATCCTAGTAAACCCGGGTTTTTAACGTGACCCCGTGAGCTGATAACAAGCTTTTCTTTAAATCCCAAAGACTCATTGAGGGCATTCCGTGAATTTTTCCGTATGTGATAAATACTCTGCTTCCGAAACTTCTGCACGCCGGGTGATGCTTATTTTCTGAGCTTCGGCAGGCTCGTCCCAAATACCTATTTCCAACAAGTCCCCACATACTTTTCCAATCCCCTTCGTTGCGCGTAGATTCCTTTCCCGCATAAGTGGATGATGGTTTCCCCCCCTCCTTTTCTTTTTTTGGCGTGCAATATTTTCCCACAGTCTTTTTTCTTCGTATTAATTCCCGGTCTTGGATGTCCCCTCGATTTGTTCAGGCAAAAATTACCCCGAGTGAACCTTGGCGAGGTTTTACTCTCTCAAGGTCCTTTTTAACAAACTACGGGACGTGGGCTTCCCCGGCGCCGTACGTGTGTGTTCTATTCCAACGTTTTCTCCTCCCCGTCCTGAATTGCTTTTCCTGGGTAGTCTGTATTGGACAACGCCCGCTGTTTTTTTTTCAAGAGTCATAGGACCCTGTCCCCCTTTTGTTGCCAGATTCGAAAAACCCCGGCCATTCCAGCCGCGTCGGAATCTGTTGCTTGGGTGTTTGATTTGCATTGGAAGAATACGTTGAGGGTAAGTTTTTTCTAGACCCTCAGATTTTTCTGGCTCCCTGGCCAGAGTCCAATCCGTGTTTGGGCAACTTTTCCAAGGCCTAGGGAGAAGATGCGGGTGTTCCCCACCCATGCCGAGCAAGGGGCGAACCACGAGACCTCGAATTCGATTTGACCATTTTACATCGGTTCCCAGAAGAGGACCCAAAGCATGTGTGGTCCGCCATTCCCGCCCCCCCCCCCCCAATGATCTCACGTTTGACTCGTTACGACCCCCAAGGCCTCTCGAGTCTTGATTTCAGCGGAAATGTCAATTCAGCCCCCCTTCGGGATGAAAACCGCTTGATTTCCTCGTTCTCTCCCGGTGTTCTTTCCAGCACTTTGGCTTGATGCCTCCTTTAAACGGCTGGTTCTTTTACCCCTTTTTGGTTTTATTCGAGGCAGACAATCCTGTTATGCGTTTCTCTGGCAGGGGATGCAGACAGGCTTGTTCATTTTGTCAAATTTCGTGTTTTTGGTCCCTTTCTCGTTTTATACCACACACTGAAGAAGGCCCCCTTATGCGACCTTCACACCTTTCTGGTAGGGAAACATTATAGCCCCCTGAACCCCGGAATATTTTTCAGTAGTAAGAGTTTTGCCTTTAACATCTTCTATTGTCCCACTCTCCTTGTTGTTTTTGTCGATCTTTGACCCTTCCCCCCACTATTTCACACCCTTCAAAAGACTTCCTTGTTTGGTTCGCAAAGACCCCTCCTTTTGTTGGTTCAATGTTTTTTTTTTTTTTCCCCAGGGTTTCTGCCTTCAGTGTTAGTATCTATAGACTTTTCGGAAAACTTCGAAGGAAGTCTGTTGAAGCAAATTACTCTTCCATCCCCCTCGGCATTGAGCAAAGCGCCCCAGCAGACGGCTGTTCTCCACATCACCAGTAAATATTCCCTTCCTGTCAGGGAATCCGAGAAGCATAACCTTGGCTGGGACTTCCCCAGAGAATGTCTCTAGCTTCCAGGTTTTTATCATCGAGGAGTTTTTTCGGAGTTTCAAGGATCCCTCCGACTTTTTTTAGTACCAAACCCCGATGATTTGTAGTAGAAGGTCTCTGATTCTGTGCCCTTGTGTGAGAGACGCGGCTCACGCTCTGAACCGATGTGTTTTACCCTTTCGCCTTCGGAGTCCTTGTCCTGTCTTGCTAAGCCCTACCGCTGATGATGAGATCTTTTTCCTGACCCCCTAGATTTGGGGCACCCAGTTTCTGGTCCCCCAAGTGCTGCCCCCACTTTTCCCACGGGTAGGCAACACTCCAATACAAAACATCTTACCTCCCAACCGTGCCCCCCCCTTTTGTTACAATACTGGCACCTAAGCTCGCTGCTTTGCCATGGCGTTCTCTTCACTGAAAACTGCCTGTCACTCCGGGGATTTTGTTTTTAAAACCCGTCTTGGTTCCTGTTCCCCACCCTCTCCGCCCCCTCTCCTCTATTCCAAGTATCCTTTGAAATAGTTTCCAATTGGTCTGCTGATCCAGAATCAGGACCAAACTCAGATCCGAAGTTTGGGAAATCGCCCGTCCCCCTTACACTCTTTGAAATTTCTCACATGTCCTGATTTTTTGGCAAAGCCCAATCAGAGGGCATCATTGGCGTGGCAGGTCTTTAATGAGAAGAATTTTTTTTTTTTTTTGGATTCCCTTTCCCCTCATCCCATCCCTTTGACCTTTCATAAAATTCGCGGATTTTTGTGTTTTTAACTTCAAACTTCCCCCTTTTTATCCCCTTCGGTGCATTGCGGGATATTGCCCTCAAGGAGGCTTAGATCCGGCTCCCTGCCCAACTCCCCTTTTTTCCTGGAAGTTAATCCCCAAGTACTTTTTTACCTCGCGTCATTGACTACTATGCTTTATTTATTTCTCCCGAACTTTATCCCTATCCCCAAACCCCCTTGTAACCCCCAATGAGGACACCCTCGTAACTGATTTTAACCACCTAGAATCCCGCTCCCCTCAGCCCACTTTTTCTCATAGAAAATGCTTAAGATGGGAATCACTTTCTCCTAAATCATACCTGCTCTTTCCTGACCCCCCCCCCTGAGGTTAAGTGTTTTGAGTGGGCCCCTGGGTCATTCCTTCTCTTGAAAACGTGTTTTTACTATAGAGAACTAAACTCGGTTTTGGGTATGATAGCTCCCCAATCAACAAACGCAACCCCCCCTTTGGAAACGATGGACCTAGGTTTTTATGAACTACGGAAGGTTTGCTCCCCCAATGTTTGCATAGGTCGTCAGCAACTGACCTTTAACTTTCCCATCCCCAGGCCCTCACCCTTGACTTGCGTCATTCTAATTCAAACAGGTTTGTCCTTTTCCCAAGTCTGGACTCGACCTTAGGGTGACACACCGACGGAGCACCCCTCCGACGACATCCGTTACAGTTTTTCCCCCCCAGAAGTGGATTCTGGTTGATTTGCTTCCCCTCAGACACCCATATTGTTCTTGGACCGGTCCCCTGCTCTCAGAAAAAACGAAATTTTTCAACGAAACGCGACCCGCCGGGCTTTGGTCCCCCTAACGTAGAGAGATGCCGATCTAATCAACTGTACTAATGCGGGCACCACTTCATTATTTGACGAAGGCCAGTTCTTCGCTTTAACCATAGACGCACCCAAAATTCTCCCCACAGGATTGGTCAATTCATTTTCTCGCTAAAAAATGGATTCTCAACCCTAATGTTTTTCCGTAGACCCAGAATTGTGCCTTCTGACTTGAATTGAATGTTTACTTTTGAGGTCCTAAGACGGGAATTTCCCCTAGTAAAATATTTACGGTTTTGTCCGTTTTTTGACTTTTTAGAACTTTTGCGATGTGAAAGACTGGTCTCACATGTGATCTTTGCTTGCTCTGGTCGCCAGTTATAATCCCCCCCCCCATCCTTTCCACAATAGTCTTTTAATCGGGGCGAGATCCACCTTGGACGAGGCGTTTGAATGTCGAATTTTTAAACTTTTGGTCCTCCCTGGCACTTTTTGGGGGATGGTAACAGCAGGGATTTACCCCCCCCTCCAGACCACAAACCTCGGCCCCCCTTAGTTCTTTCACCCTAATCCGATACACTTCCCCTGAGGGTATGGCCAACTTTTTCTCTTGACCCTGCCCCCCCCCCTCCCCTGACTGGTTGCCTCTGGTGGACTACATTACTATCAGTTTTTTGAGAGATCTAGCGTCATCAAGGTTTTTCACCTTAGATCATTTTTTGCTGCCCCAACCCCCCCCCCCTTTGAATTTACCCTTTAGAGACTGATCCCCCCCTGCTTTGCGCAACCTAATGATAGAGGCTTTGCTGCCGATTCTTGCGGAAAGTTTCTTGTAAGTACCCCCCCCTGCAAGGGTCTGCCTCCCGATTTGAACCCTTCCATATCGGTTATGCCCTTACCTATTCCCCTTTTAGGGGAATAATGCTAGTTTGTAAAAGTTGAACTGCCTTTGGTTTCTAAGAACAAGTAATTTCCCCACCTTTTTAGAAAGGTCCAATACCCCGAGAAGTTCTTTGCTCTGAAGTCACCGGGTGGGGGTGATGTTCAGCAAGTTAACCTCAGCTTTTTTCTTTCTATTCGTGAGGAGTTAATTCCGAGATGGAACCTCCCCCCTTCTTTAACAGGGGAGATTGTCCCCCCTGCCCTTTTTCAATTATTCGTCCTTCAGTCCCCCCGACGGTTTTTAGTAAAGGCCAATGCCAAGTCGACTTGGGTTTACATCCGGGTTCCTCTCAGATGATGTGTTCAACGATGGCCTTAAGTCGTCGCCTCCTTTTTGAAATTTATACCCTTCTTTTAGTCCCTCAGGCAAGAGAGATCTGAGCGGAAAGAGCCTTTCCTCCCTGTGTCTTTTTTTCTGTGAGGGCTGTTCAGACTCTAGTTTATCTTGATTTTGGACCCTAAGAATGTAGCCACTTAAGACACCCCCAGGCCCTTTTCTTCATAGTCTGCCTTTTCTTGTCTTGAGGGGTTGACAACCTCATCCTTTCAAGCGAATTGGGAAGTGACAAATTCCATTCAAGATTGGTTCCCTTTTTTTATGCCTGGATTATGGGATTTTCAACTCCGGTTTCAGATGCCTCTGACCACAGTTTGCCCCCTTTAGGCCGTCGCCGCTTGTCCTTTTTTTTGGCCGGATCCCCGTTTTTTGCTCTTCGCGATCCAAGTGGCTTCCCTCTGCAAGACGGCCCATTTTGCGGACCCCGTGCTTCACACAGAGCCAGATACCCCCTACTGCTTTACAAGATTCCATTCGGCGTTGAAGCGTAACATTATCCCCCCGGTTTTCATGATTTGATCAAGCGTCTAGTCCTTTCAGGTTTCAAGTGTCTTTGTTAAGCTTGTTCAGGACCTTTGTTTGCTGGCAAAATATCTTTCCTTGACACTGGCGATGAATTCGTTCAGTAGTTCCCATGTTTTTTTTTCCCGCTTTTAACTGCGTAAGGCGGAGAATGGCCCCTCTTCCCAAAATTGGGTTATGGCTCCTCTTCATCCCCTAGAAGGATAAGATAACCCGTTTGCCCCAAAAGCTCAATCACCTCGTTTTAGACGGCCCGTCTTCAGCAGCCGCCCTACAGTGAAGTTTCCGTTTATTTAGGCTGTGGTTAAATATGTCCCCCAAACTGTCCGTCCGGTGTACCGCCTCCTGGCTGAGATTTTTCAAACCCTATGGTCTCGTGACACCCTCGTTCCCGGTCCCTTAGGCGCGCGTGTGTCCTCGAGGCCCCCCGCTTTTTACCCCCCCCCCGGCTTTGTCCTGTTCTGCGGTCTATTCCTGATGCCAGGTTGTCCCCGATTTCACATGTGTCCTTTACCTCTCATGAGAGGAGAGTAGGCGAGAATGTGACTCCATTCCCCCCCCCGTTTTTTCCAAGTCAAAGGTGAATACCTGAGGGAACTTTGGGAGAAATATGCAATGAACCCGCAATGGTAAATCAGTAGATTCTGAAAGTTGCACTGTTGATGGGGGGGTAATCAAGTTAACGTTGGGTATCGTCCCAACCTGCATGGTTGTTCGGTAAGTTTTTACTTCAGTTTACTTTCGGATGTCCGCCTTACCAATGAACACCTAGCGGTTTCTTCTCTCGAATAAGTCGAGGCGTATTTTCAATCTTTGATGCGCCGTGCCAAAAAGTCCTTTTTAAAATTTGCAGTCACATCTAAGGATTGGAACCCTGACAGCGGTTTAGCCCAGGTCTTGACACAAGTTTCAGAACCAGTAAGGATGGCCCCCCTGAAGCATATACACTTCCTCCTTTTTGTTATCCCCAGCTTTTTAAATTATTATTACCTCTCCTGAATCAATAATAGACCAACTCTGGAGGAACAACGATTGACGGCAGAAGATAGTTGTCCTAGGGTAGTATGCTCTTCGGCTCTCCTTAAAGGTTGACCTCCTAATTTAACATCTTTTTCCTGAGGGGCTTCACAATAAGGTCTGTGTCGATTGGTGTGAATTATGGATGTGTCAACAGGAGCTCCTTGTCATTTTAATTTTACCGAGGAATACAGTCCTACCACAATTTCCCCTCATTTTAATCAAATTTTCGGTGATTGAAACACCTTTCTTTCACACCCCCGGTGCCTGGTTTCCCGTTGGGGAAGCGCCTCTTTTTGAAATCACCTATCTCCTAGCTTAATCCCTCCGTTGTTGTGAGATCTGGATGTCCATTTAAAAAAAACCTCTCCTAATTACCGCCAAATAGTCCCCTTTAGGGTAGTCTATATTTGGGTAAATCAAGGAAGGTGTTGAGTTCGAAAATTCTGCCCTTTTTTCGGAATTCCCAGTTTTTTTGTAATCCTCCTTCACAGGCACCCATTCTGGACCACTTCCCTTGAATGGTGGTGGGGAAGACCATCCTAGGAAATAACTATTTTCCCGTACCCCGCCGAACCCCCCTCCCCCCCCCCCCCCCACCACCCCCCCCCCCCCCCCACCACCCCCCCACCCCCCCCCCACACACCCCCCCCCCCCCCCCCACACCCCCAGCCATTGTATGATCCCATCATCCCCCCGGAAGTTTAAATAGGCTTCAGGGGCCTTTCTTTTTCATAATACCCCTGTTCCATCCAACATGAGTTTGAACCGAGCGGCCCCTACCTTTTGTCATCCTCCCCCGCCTTGCGAGTTTGCGCTTTTAGTAGTTGGCCGCGCCCCTTTCCTCCAGCCTTTTTTTCGTAACACCTCCTTTTTTTTAGCTCTGCTTCTTTTTCACTGGGCCTTGTCAGAGCAGCTCTATTCGGCTGTTTCCCCCCCGATGTTTTTTTACACTTTTTCAGCTGTCAGTTATGATTTTTGACTTTCCCCATGCGATGAAGTTTTCTTGCCCTTTTACGAGCCAGATGTATAATCATCAAAATGCGATTTGTCCTGTTCCCCCCCAAAAGAGATTTCTTCTGGTAATTTCTTACCCCGCACCAAACCATTTCGTTACAGGATCTGTTCTGACCCCAAAACCCCCCTTTTATATCGGCAAACTTTCCTGTGAACCCACCCCCCCCCCCAGGACCATTGTCCGACCCCCGAGTGATTGATGGACATGTGAGGGCTACGGTGCAGCACAAAAACCAGTCACCCTTAAGGGATTTGTTCCCAAGATCGGGCCGTTTCCCTATCCTAATAAATCCTTAATGAGGCCAAGATCGTCCATGTTGACCCTTCTGTAAAATTTATGAGACCGACGCATCCCCCGGAACAAGCCCGTTTGTTAAATCTGGAAGCGGAACCCCACCCACTAATCAAGTTCTGCCCCGAGCGTTGGTCGGCAAACCCCTCCCCTAGTTGTTTTTTCCTCGGTTTTAAGAGAAGACCTCCTAATTTTGGACAAGAAATCACGCCAGGAGAACCAAACCATAAACGATCCTGATGTTCTTGGAACTTTAACAGACGTTAGTTGAGAAATGTGCTTTTCACTTTTGATTTAAGTCGTAGGCCTTTTTTTATTTAATAGTCGAACTTTCTGGAGATATCCCTTCCCCCTGACGGGCCCGGATAGGGTCCCCGGTTCTTTGGACGCCTTCCCCATGAATTACGCAAGGTTTTTTCGTGGCGAGACAGCCAGATCTCTTGGATTCAAACCCAGGGGTCGAACACGCTTTTTGACCCCGAGACTCCCCTTTACATCGGCAACCCCCTTAGACTCCTAGTTAACTCTCCACGTAATTTTCCCCGTAGGAACGTGTTTAATAGTTCTGCTCTAACCCGGAATACCTAATGTCGTCATCCCCGAAGATGGGCGAGGGTCCAAGGGCACTGTGTTTTCGGGGGGTCGTCTTTGAGCCCCCGCGGTCTCTTCCCCCCACCCTCAAACCAGATACTTCCCACCCCATTCCCGACCAGCGGGCTCTTCCAAAAGGATCTTCTGGTGTGTCCCCTGGTTTAACCACCTTAAGGGGCCAATAAATATTCCAAAATTCATCAACCTCCTGAGGACCCTTTTTTCCTTTATTGCTACTTGTCTTCCCAATTTTTGATTTGTTACCCGCTAGACCTGACCCCCACGCACGTCTACAATACGAGAACCCGCGTCAAGCCCCCTAAAGTTTTGATACGTTTGGCAATTACGCAGCCCTAGTTTATCCAAAGCTTCCCACAGCGTCCATAAGCACATACACCCCCGGTTTTTTTTACCGCGGACCGTTGAGATAGACCGGACCCCTCTGGGTCGTGGGACTGATCCTTCAAAATTGCTTTAATTAATTTCACACCCATTTCGTACAAGGCACCAGAGGGACTTAATATTACTTTTCGAGATCTTCCACGACCCCCCTTCTTAAAACCCCCCTGATGTCTGGCATTCCGCCCCTGCAATAAACCGTGCTCCCCTTCTCGTCCTACCACTAGATTTGTTGGACTTTCTAAAGTTGACACGACATGGAAAGCAATTTCCGGGGGAACGTTAGAGTTTAACGTCAGTGTCATCAGCAAATCCTGCGGTTTTTGTCCAGCATTCAGGCACCCGGTTGCCTCTCCGGCTTTCCCCCCATCCTGACTGGCTGGCCCTTTGTTCTTCCCCTGGATTTGTCGTTCCGCCCCCCAGCCTGCCAAACTTTAACGTGATCCCCACGGACGAGGTCCTGGGCCCTTTTCACTGTGGAAAGCGACGTCTTCTCGTTGTCTTCTGACTGAATTCCACTCTGGTTCGATTGTGAATTTTTGATGGTTCCAAAGCCAGGGCTTTCCGCACATACGGAAAGCACCCGAGTCCTCTCTCCCTTGTTTTATCTATGATCATCCTCTCCATTCTCTCCCTGGGTCTGCACTTTTTGGATTAGGCGTCCCCTCCATTGCCATTGCCGACCTTCTGGCA